>Ga0208014_1000033_pt1 | contig 110596 bp, 92 predicted proteins | sample 25_taG_FD_184099 | JGI IMG/M metagenome (GOLD analysis project Ga0208014, IMG submission 184099) | Marine viral communities from Cariaco Basin, Caribbean Sea - 25_WHOI_OMZ (SPAdes) (version 2) | ecosystem: Environmental > Aquatic > Marine > Oceanic | place: Caribbean Sea: Cariaco Basin...
TCGGAATTGAGCACGTCACTAAAGCCCAGTTCCTCCATTGGAAGGATATCCACGAACATATCAACGGTACGCGCCCATGAATCCAGCCCTACGCATGACTCAAAGTCCATCATTACCAATTGATCCCGATTAAAACCTGTTATATAATCCATACCATGAAGATAGTCAATATCCCAAGGCGATTTGGGCAAGAAGCTTAAAGGTAATCAACAAAATTATTAAGAAAAGGAAGTTATTGCGCAGTCTGACGTTTAGTATAAAAGAAGTAGGGCTGTAAATAGGCGATTATCTATCGGATTATCCACAAGCCAAATCTTTTGCATTTTGTTTTATATTTCTATTCTAAAAGCCTACCGAAGGACTACAACCTTAAAAATATAAAATATAAAAGAGTTGTAAATCAAATCCCGATAGCTATCGGGATGGCGACCTCGCAAATATGCCTGAAACATTGGGCTTGACACTAACTTGCCCTATTTTTTTATACAGTGTTAGCCTTTGTTATTCTGCGTTCAGCTCTTCTTCTTTTATTGCGTTAATGTTCACTAATGTGTTCATTCTGTCGTTTAATTTTTCATATAACTCAATAAAGATATTCAAGTTGGTATCATTTGTCCCCTTTAATTGTTCAATATCAAAATTATAAATATCGCCAATATCAAAAGCGTCATTAATATCTTTCAATTCTCCAGACATTCCTAGATTTAATGCCGAATTAAATAATTCATTGTGATATTTAATAAGTCTCTGGTAATTTTCGATAAGTATATTTCTATAAGTTTTTTCTGGTTTGTAAACAATAGGCTTAAAATCTAAGGCCGATAAATTTTTTCCAAAAGTGAATAGAAACATTTCAATTTGGTCTGCTTTGGCATCTATTTCTTGAGAAAGTAAATCAACTGTTCTTATGAAATCGGGATATCTGTTTATTGCATTATAATCAGATATCCCTTTTAAATGATTAAACTCTTGAAATCGACCACTATTAATACAATCTCGAATACGTTTATCCAAGATCACTGCTCTGTTGCCATTTATTGTAGTGTTCAAAAAATAAGTGAATTTTGACATTGTTGCAAGTCCAAGTCCAGAAATGGAATTTATGTCATTTTGAAATTGCTCAAAAGAAATATCATTCCATTTATACTCCTCTAAAATATATTCTAATTTTTTAAAATTATCATTCTGAAGAATTCTATTTATATTATTACCACGACCTTTTGTTGGATAACCCCAAAGCAGTGTTTTGAGTATAAAATCCTTTAAATCTGCTACTGAAACAACTAAATCAGCTCTAGTTAATGTGATTTTCTTTTTGCTGTCAAAAATCTGATTGATTAAATGGTCTTGTTCTGTTGTATTCCAATTTTTCCGTTCAATATCAAATGATTGATTTCTATATGGTAACTCTCTAATAAGACTTGCATAATTAACTATCTTCATATTTTCTTTCTAATAAAGGCTAACATCCGCATATACGCCGAAGCAACAGTTTAAATCCTATATTCCTTATGTACTACGGTTATTTGTTATTTAAGAACAAATTAACATATTTTAATTATAAACAATATGAAAAATGAAAAAAAAAAACGTTACGAACAACTTATCCTCCACAATTCAGACAAAGCTTTCTTAAATTACCAAACGCCCCACCTCCGGCACTTACTCATTCTCTCGTTCCGCAGGCTACACTCCCTCAATCCCAAGAGCCTACTGTGTACTTTATCTTGAGCGAAGTCGAAAGGTTTAGCATAAGCAATAATTTAAGAAGCAATAGGTCTTTCAATTAAAGTAACATCAAATTATTGCCTATGCTTTTTGCCATTGCCCTCAACTCAGAACGCAACACAACATTTAGTTAAACCATTAACCATCCGAAAAGGCAGGTAAAGGTGTGGTTGCCCGTATTAATCTTGAAATAAGATAAGGTAGTGCAGACTTTGAAAATGCCGTGCCTGCCCAACGCCCTATATTGTCTTTAGTTACCAGTTTCATGAATTGTTTTATCTTGTTTGTCTTTAACCATATAGCTTTGATACATTTTGACTAAGACATCCTTTTGCAATTTTATGCTTAGTGTTGGCCAATTTTTTTTTGACCGGTTAGGTCTTTAGCCTCCGCTGGTGCGCGAGTCCCCTCGCATTCCTTACAACTTAAATGATTTTTCAACCCATCTAAAGAAATCACTCCGAACGTTGATCCCTAAGCGAAGATAAAGGAAGCCGAAGGCCCACCCAGAAACTATCCAAAAATAGCCCGAAAATTCTCCTCAATTGCCAAAACCTCTTCCTCAGTAAAGTCATCAAACTCCTTATCCCTTTTATTCTTTGAAAGTTTGCCCTTATTCTGATCTAGCAATTTGATAAGCAAGTCCACTTTAGTGTCAGGCAAGGAATAATAACTGTTTATATAATGGGCCATTCGATCATATTTCACCAAAAAATCCAATTCGGCGGGTATTATTTTTTCAATAGTTTCCGCTACGCATCCATATAAAAATTCAGCCTGGACAGTGAGATCGTAATAGCGGTATAAATCAATAGTGTCATTTAGAATCCGAACGTTATGTTCTTGTGTCGGTTCCCATTCCACAATATCGATTCTAGGCGATGAATAGGCCTCCAAAATGGATTGATATTCATCAATGCGATTCAAGATTGCCGCAGAAACCAGGAAAATCATCCCTCGTTTCGTATATCCCATTCTTGTCAGGATATGATGGATCAAATAGCGGTGCAACCGGCCGTTACCATCCGCAAAAGGATGAATAAACACAAAACCAAATGCCACGGTCGCAGCCACTAAAACAGCATCATATTCCGACTCTTGTAGGATCTTGTTTGTCTCCAATAGTCCGTTCATTAAAAAGGGCAAGTCTTCTACCTTGGCAGAAATGTGGTCCGGGAGTGGAGAAAGAGTTTCCCGATCGTGCTCACCGATAAATCCCTCCTCCGTTCTAAGGCCCATATTGCTCAGCTTTTTTGCACCGATTACAATATCCTGAAGCCGTTCCAGTTCTTCGAGCGTAAGTCGTTTTTTTCCCGCTTCCCCAATAGCCTTCCCCCAATTCCTTGCCCTCACATTTGGCGGGTATTCCCCCTCAATAGCGAAAGAAGCCTTGGAATCCTTCAATAGTAGAAATGCGGCAGTTCGTCTGACCAGATCCTTATCCCTTCCTTCCAAACCTTTCTCTATCAAACCTGATAGATCTCTGGCCATAAACCCTTCGAGTTTTTCCGTCCTTCGTATCATTGGGCAGAACGCTACAGTTCCGGGCAAGTTATTCTTCACCCTATGCCGCGTAGAATTTACCGAAGGACCTGCGTATTGTAGTTTCGTGTTGACGATCTCAACATAGGTTCCTGTCTTCAAATCAGGCACCTCAAGGGTTTCACCCGTTAGCCATTCGTATAAAAACCAGATCCTTCGGCTGTATTGGCTCGTTGGCTGGTCCTCTATCATTTTGATTATTGGTCCATCTTTGGTGAACTCAAAAAGCTTTCTCAAGAGGTACAGATCGATACCTTCATACTTTAGAGCAAAGGTCAAATGGCTCATCAGATCGTTATCCGGCCGATGCCTTTTTGTAAATACTTGCCACTGATCCGTATCATACCGTTGGTGCTTTTCCGTAACTATGGAAAGCATACCAGGCAATGGAATGATTGTGTCGCTATGGCTTTCAATTTCCGCAATTAAGAACGCATATCCCACCAAAAACCCAGCTTCCGGAGTAGGTCGTCCCTGAAATACATTTACTTTATGTGAATAATCATTACCCATGCTGATAGTTTATGAAATACAATTACAAATATAGCATGAAATACAATTACTTTTAATGAATTATAATTATCTACACTGAATCTGCATGAAAAACAATTATCACTTCCCTTGCTTCAATACCTTCGTCCGCTTCCGCGAAACAAAACAAATTTTTCTCACCCTTGCAAAACATTCCACGTGATGGCCCCGAGCGGTGGTCCCTGAGCGGAGTCGAGGGGAGTCGAAGGGGTTCGAGGGAGCCCAAAAACTTCGAAGCCTACATTGGTGCTGTTTATAGCTTGTTGAACTGGAAACAAATCGACGAAGGAAGATTTGTTCCATTTCAACAATCCCAAGAAAACTTTGAGAAAATGTTTGGTTTTACCTCAGTTCTTTGTTGTGTGTGGTGCCTCTATTCTTCATTTGGCTTAATTCATCTATTCTACCATATCTCCCATCCCATAAAAATCTTTTGGTTATCTATGTGAAAATAAAGTTTTTGCTATGATGCCTAGTTAAATTCAGCTTTTAGGGCTATATTCTTCTGATTCAATATGACAATTTCAAAGTCGGATTTATCTAAAACTAATGTAACCTTCTTATCATCCGTCTCTTGTATATCATAAGGAACGGCTTTGCCGACTTTCTCACCTTTTTTGTAGGCAAGTACCAAACATGGGCACTGGATATTTTCTTCAACAAATGATATTTCCACTTCTTTACGATCCCCATACACCATCCATTGCGGACGATCATACTTTTTACTTCTCGGATGGAAAATTGCTATGTCATACCTGAATGTGCCCATAGGAGGTAAATCAAGAGAGGCTTCCTTTCGTTGCTTACCAAATAGCTCACCAGATTCATTTACAAAAACACTAGGTCTTTCTAGATCTGTAATCTGATAATACGAGTTTTCGTAATTCCTGTTACCCTTTTCAGAATAAATTGTTTGATTTATGGTTAATGGGTCGATTCCTGTAAATTCCGTCAATCTCCCTGCCATCGCCTTTCCCCAACCCATGGAATTGTTAGGCATAGCTCCTTCGTACACATGATCAAAACCACAATGAATTAATATCTTTTCGTTGGGGTATCGATTTAGATAGGATTCAATAATCCGGGCTTGATTAATTTCTCTTTCCTTCCCATTTGCATGTCCACTGCTTTCGTATCCAAATATTTTGAACCCCATATCAAAGGCAGTTCTTATTAAATTGCCAAATTGAGGTTCTTGTGTATTATATCCAGAATCAAGAATAGGATATCCATTTGCTTGCATAATTGAATCTGCTTGAGGCGTATTAAAATATCCTTCCATTCCTAAGTGCTTAAAGCCTCTTCTTTTGAGTCCTTGAAGTAGTCGAGTGGTAAAAATTCGATGTTGGGGCATTTGATGAGCTTCATTTATGATGACTACTTGGTGCTCTTCAGCTTCATTCAATATGTAATCTATTGCATCAATTGCTTTGTAGAGGCCAAAACTATCTCGTTGTTCCTGCGTAAGTCCAATTTCAATTGATTCTTTCGTATCCCAAATCTCATGCATCCTTTCTATGTTTCCGATTTTGGCAAATTCCCATGCTTTCCTATCGACAATTGTAGGAAAGGTATCCAAATATGACGAAAAATTGTACGGCATCTCATTTGACTCTGTATCAAAATGAAAGTCAAACTCCACAAAATCTAACTTTTTCTGATCTTCATTTTTAGTATTACAGGCAATGCTCAGCCAAGAAATAGTAATAATAAATAAGTATTTCATTAAGTAGTTTTTTATATTTTCGGTGTTTTTGGTTGTTTCATCACACATAAGAGATTATATCACAATAATCATCATCGATATACTAGGAAATCATCAGGATACCCGCAACTTTTTGTCTTAGTTATTACATAAAACATATTTAGTTCGTCCTTTAACGTTTACTGCCTCTGTATATCCGTACTCCCATAAAATCATCGAGCTATATATTCCACTTAGGCACAACCCAGTTTCTAAATTGTAATATTATCATTTAAACTTAATGAAAACAATTTTTAATTTATTACAGAAAACCGTAATCATCTAATATTTACCTACAGTTTTACCCAGAATTTTATAATTTAAACCTCATAAAACCTAAACATTATTACAATTCATGAAAAGTGATTAAACTAAGGTCCTCATAAGAAAATGTATCATGATCATTAACCCCTCGGTAGGCAGGTAAATAGGTGTTCGTCAGTCGTTCCGCTTTGTTCCGCAAAACATATCTGCAAGCCAATTTAGTCGCATCACGTCATTGCGAACGCAGTGAAGCAATCTCTCGGTCATTGAACCTTAGGCATCATAAAGGCTTGCATACACCACAAATAGTACCGCTGCGGCGACACGTCCTCGCTGGCACTATTTATTTGTTTTGCTTCACACGCTGCTCTCCTTCCTCACCCGTGGCTACTCCATCCCCCCAAGCCCTAATAAGGTGTTCGCTCTGCTCACCACTTAATTATTGGGGGTCTGCCGCCACTTGTTAATTGTGCGAGCCTGCGTGTCGCTGCGGGCTGATCGGGCTGTCACGATTTTTGCAGTCAGCCTTTGCCTACAGTCGCTTCGTTTCGCTCATTCGTGCCTCATTCACTCAACTCAGCCACTTTCGGCAACCCGCGCAAGAGTAGCTCATTCCCTCCACTACACAAGCCTACGTACCTCCATTACGCAATGCCAATATTTTACTTCGTTCTTCTATGGATGATAAGCATTCCCAATTGAATCTCCACAAATTACTATACTCCGCTGGCATTGCTCCATTCCGGCTCCGGCTTGTTGCGTGAAGCCTGTCCTGAGGAATCGAAGGGCTCAATCGCCACACTTGCCTCCTCCTACCGAAGCAAAAAATCGCGCCAGCCCTGCCGTAAACGGTAGGTGTCTGCCGCCCTCCTCCCTCGGGCTACTGCATCCACCACCCTTGCTCCGCTCGCAGGCGGCTCGCATTATAGTTCCAGCAATCCATTACGCTGCTCTCCATTCCTTGCTTCCACTATAGCTCCGCTTTGGTTTATCTGCCTAATAAAATTCAATCCAATAATAATTAAAATCCCAGTTGACTTGTATAGAAAAGCCATCCGATAAAAATTGTTGATTCAAAATGATTTCAATTTAACAGCAACCTGGAACTTGGAACTTGGAACTTGAAACCTGGAACTAAATAACCATCCCGTTAGAGAAAAGCAAAAACTCAAACATAAAGCAAAGTTACAGGCGTGCGGATGCGAGAGCTGCAAGGGTTCGCTACGCCTGTTTTAAAAAAAAATCTCCACCCTCGCTATTTGCTGGCATTAAAATTTTATATGATTTTGATACTACGGTCTGCACCTGGATGTTACGCACTTCAATTACGGGTAGTATTTTTTTTAACAGCCCTTGCATCAGTCGCACCGATCCTGTGGCATAGGGCATTATGTTTAAGTTTTTATTTAGAGTCCGTTTAAGCAGCTGGTGGTTGCTGGCGGGCATTCGCACCTCGGGCAGTCCGTTCTTCTATGGTGTGCATCACGTAGGCTTCAAGGAGTACACGTTGCGCATCCTTTGGGTAGAGTGCTGCCTCACAGAGCTCCCATATTAGGGGGCTCTTTTTTTTGGTCGTCCTTGAAAACAAATAAAAGTACAAAAAAGATTGAGGCACGATTCCGGGGCTTTGACAAAGAGGAGCAAAGGGATCCATTTCTTGAAGCAAAAAGCAAAGCAAAGGTAGTAAGGGCGCCAAAAACACCTGTAAAGGCCAAGCCCTGCGGGTTTTGAAATGAAATCTCCACCCTATTTCACCCTTCGAGCATTGCAACCCAAAATAAAATTCCAAAACCTTTCAACTATCTCCTTCTTCCAAATTGACCGGGTAGTATTTCACACAAAAGCCTTGACAGCTGTGGCGCCCTCACTGGAATGCAGCTTTCTTTTTTCCTTTTTTCTTTTTTCGAAAAAAATATATGGGAAGGAGAAACAATTCAAACAATGTTTAATTTAAAAATGACGATTATGAAACCATTCAAAATCAAAACACATCGAACGGGGGAAACCTACCAATCTCCCCATTTCTTCATCCTGAACAAAGGAAACAATGCCGGCAAACCAAACATTTGCCCCTTCACAAATTCATTTGTAGTCTTCGCAAATTCAGAAGAGTAAGCGCAACAGCTGTTCTGGATCTGCAACATCCTCTATTGCGGAAATTACTTTAAAACCTACCTATGTGGCTCTGTAATCCCGTTTATCCACATTGGAGAAGTCCGATCATTGCTCAAGAAAATGATTCGAAACTACGAAGGCCACCACTGGAACGGCCGGTTCACCGCTTTGGAAAAACTGGAACGTCTTTCCATCCATCTTTTGCACCAGCAGCGTTGCCTGGAAGAATATAAGGTTGCCCTGATGCAGTCCTATAGCCTGGAAAGCTAAAACACTTCTCCAAAAAGAAAAGCCCGGGAACAGATCTCGGGCTTTTTGAATTTATAAGTTTATGGGATTTACTTTACCTCCTTATCTTTTTTTTTCCGAAAGTTTGCAAAGGATTTCAATTTAGCTGAAAAAACATTTTTCACCACTATTTTCAATGAAAAGGAAACCGAAAAACTCACAACCGCCCCCACTAAGGCCAAAATCCCGGTCCGAATCAAATCATCCGAACCAATGACAGGCAAAGTTGCCAACACCGTCCCTCCGCAGGTTCCCATTATGGTCGAAAAAGATCTAAAAGGCACCATCAGAATTCTTTATTTAAATCCGAATTGATTTCTTCCTTACTTTCATCACTTACCACCGCCTGACTCACAGCAGTAACTACAGTGCCGGCAATAGTGAGATAGGTTGCCACGGTTATTATTGCGGCAGGCAAAGTCACGGGAGCCGCTAGAATAGCCCCTCCAGTAGTTCCCAATACAATCCCGATATTCCGTAAAATTTTAAAGAATTTCGGAGTAGGTCTTTTATATCGTTCAATTAAATTCATAACGATTGCTTTTAATAGTTAATAAAACAGTTTCCTTACGCTCAAAAACTTGATGGCACAGGGAAAGAACCTTTTGCATGGCCCTCCGGGAATTGGTCCCAACTCCAATCGATGTCAGTTCCGAAACGGGAGCAATACACCCCAGTAGCTCATCCTTGGCATAATTGGCAGGATGCACCAAAATCAAATTCCGATTGGGCACATTCTTGATCAATAAATGATTCCCAAATTTCTTTGAATACCGAGCTTCCAACGCATACACCCCTTCCGGAATACAAGATTTCGAACGCTGATTTTCCAACCAAGGAAGCTCAATGGTGAAGCAAAGAAATCTCTTATTCAAAAAGAGGGAACCGTGGGTCCCCTCTTGATGATAACTTCGCTCTAGGACCAACTCCATATGCTATGGGGTATCAGTTAGAACAACTGCCAGGGCATTGAATGCTCCATTTTTCAATGGATACATTTCCCCGTTGACTTCTTGGTAAAACTCTACTCCCAAAACCTGTAAAACAGGCAACGTTGAGTTAGGCGTCAAAGCAGCCGCTAGGTTTGTTGGCGTAGTATCGGGTGCTGAATAAGGAAGAATTCCAGAATCGTCCATTTCAAAAACAAAAGATTCGTTCACAAAATCCAATTCCGCTGCCCCCATCACAATTTTGAAATGCGTGGTTCCACCTGGCGCCGCAATCCGAACTATCGGACTGAAAGCAGCCAAATCAGCCCTAACATCTCCCCCGGTCCGATCAAAGGCAACCTCGAAAGGAGCAAAAAGAGTCGTTCCAAGTTTTCCTCTGATATTAAAATCGAACCCAGTGATTAACCCAATGTCCCCATCCTGAATGGTTCGCTCACCTCTTTCGTTGATGGGATCAGATTTGACCACCGCCACCAGATCCTTTGTCAGTCGGCTGGTCACTCGTTTATCCTTCGCATTCTGCAGCAAAGGCCGAATCGCATTCCGGATAAGCTTTCCACCCTTTCCAGCCCTTCCAAATTCAGAACCGTTCTCACGAGTTCTTTGGAAAGCCGGGTCGTTCATAATACGGTCTTTCTCTACCCCACCCTTTTCCCGGGCCAGGTGACCGTCAGTCGTTTTGTAAAAGGAAATATCTCCGATAGTCCCTTTCAACTTGATAATACCTTTTTGTCTTGCCATTGCAATAAAATTTTAAGTTCTCGACAAAACACCGTATTTTTAAACCACTGCACGATTTTGACCCACCACCCATTCCGAAAAGATATTGTTTTACCGAATCTTCCGGTGAACAACTCTAATTATTGAGTATAGATGAAGTATAGATACGGTATGGATGAAGTATGGATAAAGTATGAAAACAATATAATGAAGTCAGATCGAGTGTGCATATTTCCAAAAGACGTCCAACGCATCACCGGAAGAAGTGAGCGATATGGAAGGCTACTCCTCCACCAAATCAGAAAGCATTTTGACAAGCAGCCCCACCAGTTTATTACCGCTGAAGAATTCGCAGAGTTCACCGGGGTCAATCTACAAACAGTAAAAGATTATCTAAAAGATTAACAAAACGCATCATATCCTATGATGAAAAAAATTCTAATAATTCGTATCTTTATACTTAGTGTGAAGTTCAAATCAGTACAACGATCTTTAAAATAAATGTACCCTAATCGGACACCTCTTAGAAAAATAATCTTATAAGATGCTGATTAACAGTATATTACAGGGCAAGTAGTCGTTTTGTCATCCCGACTTAACGGAAAATGATCTGGCCTAGCCAGATCATTTTTTATTTGCAGCAACGTCAAAAGCTCGCTTTTGTAAGTGGTTGGAAATAAAAAATGGTAACGCGGTGAGCGTTCATTTTCCATTTGCAACAAGGGTTTATTGAGATTCTGGAAATCTTGTCATCCCGACTTTGTAAAGAAGACATCAATTAGGGTGTCTTCTTTTTTTTGGGGTGGTATCGCCACTGGCGATGCCAATATACGCATAGTTTTTGTTGTTTGTTATTTGCAATCAGTAGCGTCCGATAAACATTTTTAAAAGCGGGATTTCCATAAAGGATTTCCCGCTTTATTTATATCTTGGTTTTTACCACAAAACTCGAGATATGAACAAAAGTAAAAATTTCAGCGGACAACCTATTATCAAACAGGTTTTAAACTTCCTTGACACCAAGGATATTTATCGGACAGCAAAGAAGCACAACAGCGACAGGTACACCAAAAAGTTCACCACCTATGACCACTTGGTTACGATGATATTCGCCGTTATCAGTGGCTGCAACTCACTTCGCGAGGTAACGAGCATAATGCTGGCGTTCGAGGGCAAGATCAACCATTTGGGGCTTCGGGACTTTCCAAAACGCAGTACGTTGTCCGATGCCAACAAAAGAAGAAGTGCAGAGCTCTTTGCTGATATTTACTCTGGCCTCTATAAACGCTACCACCGGTTTTTATCGGACAGCAGAACCAGGGAGCCCGCTATAAAAGGCCTCAAAATAGTCGATTCCTCGACAATAGGGCTCTTTAGCGATATCTTGAGGGGTGTTGGCCGCAACCCGCTCAACGGCAAGAAGAAGGGCGGGATAAAGATGCACACGATGATCAACGCCATGGAAGATGTTCCTTGCCTGATAAAGTTTTCAGATGCCGCGACGCACGATCACACGTTTTTAAAGGAACTCGATCTAAAGAAGGGTTCCTATGTTGTTTTTGACAAGGGATACGTAGATTATCAGCAGTACGAGCAATGGACGTTGGATGGCATCTATTTTGTGACTAGGCAAAAGAGCAATGCACGCTATACGAGCCTCGAGGAGTTCGATATTCCGGACAAAGTGGACGATGCTGTCCTAAAGGATGAAAGGATAACCCTTGCCGATAAGGAAGGCAACGAATTCCACCTACGGCGGATAGCCTTTTGGCACCAGGAGAAGGGCAAGGTATATGAGTTCATCACCAACAACTATGAAGTGGAGGCCGACAGGATCACTGATATCTACAAAAATCGCTGGCAGATAGAGACCATGTTCAAACGCCTAAAACAGAACTTTCCCCTCAAATACTTTCTGGGCGACAACCAAAATGCAATAGAGATACAGATCTGGGTCAGTCTGATCATACAACTCATAATGCTGGTAATACAAAGAAAGGCGCAGAGAAGTTGGGCATATTCAAATATGGTGTCTGTGATACGATACCATTTGATGACCTACATCGATCTGTTCAAGTTCCTGAAAAACCCAGACTCCAAATGGGAAGAAATCACCACAAAAAACATTGGCCAATTGAGCTTTTTCGATCCTTAGGGGGTTCTGTTTTGAAAATCGGAACGCAATCCAGTAAAATATGGCGACGACAATGCTATTTTTGCTACTTTAGATTTTTATCGGACAACAATGATATTAAATCAAAAAATCCATTTCTCATGGAACAAATTTGATTTCCGATAATTTACGATTATAATTTGAGATAATTCCTGATAAAGATCAGTATTGCAATTGGGGAAACTCAAGATTACCAAACATATTGATCGATCGCTGAAATTGGGTCTAGAGATATAATCAGCCATTGGGCCATGAATCTACTGATTTTTTCCAAGTTAATTCCAATAATGGCCGCTATAGCCTTCAGGGAAATTTATATAAATCGCAGTCCGGAAAAAAGAAATCCCTCTTATCGTGGCGTATTAAGAATGTTCTTATACCCGTCCTTTTCTTACTTTTCTAATCTTAAAATGTAGAATAAATGCCGAAAGTGTCAAAGTTACGATGGCGATCAGGACCATTGCCAGAAGGGATGCATAAATGTGTGAAATGCCGGCATGATTGAGATACAGCAATCTGAAAATTTTGAGATAATGTGTCAGCGGAATCAAATCTGCAATGGTTTGAATCCAACCTGGCATTTGGCTCAAAGGCCAAGTAAAACCGCTAAGGATAAAACTGGGCGTTGCCACCACCATCAAAACCTCTGTTGCTTTTAGTTGATTGGGAAGTATTATGCTCACCAAAACCCCAATGCCACAAACGGCAAGGATAAAAACAAAAGTACTCAAGGTGAAAGCCCAAAACGCCCCTCCTATTACCATATTGTAATACTTGGAAAAACCCCAATACAATAATAAAATCCCGACAGACATAATCATATAGGGAATGATTTTTACTGCCAACATCCCAAAGGGATTTGGCATTTTTCTCACCAACTCCCTAAAGGTACCATTTTCGTATTCGGCGGCAAAGGTAAGGGCCAAGCCCAAAAGCAAAATCTGCTGGAAAACGGTGAGCAATACTCCTGGAAGCATAAAAAACAAATAGTTTCCGCTTCGTATGCTCTGTTTGATTATTGTGGTTTTGAAAGGTTCAAAGCTTTGTGTGGCAATATATTCCGGAATGCCCTTTTTCATTTGCGACTCAATTTGAATACCTGCTTTCATAGTCATGGCCACAGTATTTACGGCCATTAGGGCTGTGTTTGAGGTGAGGGTATTGGAAGCATCGACAAAAATGGTGATTTCAGGCAACCGATTTTGTTGTATCCCTGAAGTAAAGTCGCTGGGAATATTGACAATTACCGTGGATTCTGTGTCCAAGGCTTTATCCTTCACACCATACATAGAGGGTAGAACTGCCACTATTTCAATGCTTTCGGTTTCTTCCAGCATTTGGATTAACTTTTGGCTCAGTGGACCCTGGTCCTCATTGATAACAATTATGGGAAGGTCGGTGATTTTTCCCTTATGGTAAACCGCACCGATCAAGACACCATAGAGAATAGGAGCGCCAATAAACAACAGCCTTAGGACCTTGTTGTTAAAGAAATGCTTAAATTCCCTATTAATCAATCCTATAAAATTTCTCACACCAATCTATTTATCAAGTTTTAGCGAAACCGAGGCTTTGGTAATGAGATCTTTTACCATTTCGGGCTGCGTGGGCTTCACCCTTACCTCAAAAAGGGTTTGTTGCATATCAAAATCGGGATAGGCAGTAGCAATATTTGCATATGAACTCAATGCCTTTACCGCACTCACTTCGCCCTCTATGATTTCTGAGTCTTTATACAGAACTTTTATTTTTACTTTTTCTCCTGGTTTGATCTCTCTCAATTTGCTTTCGGCAATGGTAAATCTGAAATAAACCGAATTGTCTATATACCCACTCACCACCGGATAGCCCGGAAGGGCCAGCTCTCCTACTTTTAAATTGATGTTTTCTACAGACATATCCTGAGGTGCCGTCATATATTTTTCGCGTTCGGCAGCCCCTACTTCCGAAATGGCTCCCGAAGCCTGCAATTGCTGGCCCAAGGCCATAGTCTGTTGTTCAGACCGGCCCCCTCTTCGCGCATCTGCCAGTTCCGTTTTTGCCGCTTCATATTGGTTTTTAGCACCTTGGTATTTGGCATAGACCTCGTCAAACTGCTGTTGGGGAATAAGGCTATCTTTAAGCATTTTGTTGAGTCGTTCCATGGATTTTTTGGCAAATTCAAATTGTTCCTTTAAACCATTTACTTTGTTCTGCAACTGTTTCAATTGGGCATCGGTAGCTCCTTTAATTGCCATTTGATACTGTGCCTCGGCCGATTTAAGGGCGCCTTGGGCCTGTTCCCTTTTCGCATCCACCTCAGGAATATCCAATATGGCCAGGGTATCGCCTTGATTTACATGATCCCCGTCAGCCACCAAAAGTTTGGTTACCGTTCCGGGGACCTTGGTTACCACGGAAATTTGATCTCTTTCAATTTTTCCCATATACGCAGGATCGATCTTTTCTTTTCCGCAAGATGCCAATACGAATAGAATTCCCAAAGGAAGAAATTTCTTGATTTTCATATCACTTATCAATTTTATCCAATAGCTCACCCGTGGCCAATAATAGTTCAACGGCAGCACTTCGCTGATTGAGGATTTGGTTGTAATAATTCAGGTTTATTCTATAAAATTCGTTTTCTGAAGCCAATCTTTCGGTCAAATCAACCAAACCGGCTTGATATTGTTCTGTAGCCAATCGGAGGTTATTTTCGGCTATGCGAAGGCGCTGTTCGGCTACCAGCACTTTTTGTTCTGCCGTACGGAAGGAAGCTTTGTTGTTGAAAAGTAACAATCCCAATTTTTCGCGGGTATCTTGAAGTTTGGTCTCGCTGATCTGAAGTTCGATTTCGGCCCGTTTTATGTTTTTATTGTTTTCGCCACCCTTAAACAAGTCCCATTTCAAGCCAACACCTACTGCCGCAGCGGGCTCTAACCGAATGTGTTCTGCGCGCACCTTTACATCTCCCGCCAAAGGAACATCCCTAAATTTTAAACTGGAATCAAAGGCATCCAAATAAGCCAGATTTGTAAAGGCGAAAACCGTGGGAAAATGAGTGCCCTTTTCTTTTTTGTAAGCGAATTCCTTTGCTTTTTTACCAGCTTCCAAGGCTTTCAGCTCTACTCGGTTTTCGGAATTTTCGGCCAAATTGTATAATTCAAAAGATCTTAATTGGTAGGTTATGGTTCTCAATTCCGCATTATTCATCCCTGTGAGATATTCCAATTTTGCCAATAAAACCTCTCTGTTGCCTTGGGCTTCCAACCTTTTTTCTTCCAATTCCAGAAGGGCCAATTTAATTTTATCTCGGTCGTAGGGAATGGCCAAGCCATTTTCAATAGCTTTCAGCACCTTTTGGTGTTCTGTATGCAGTCTTTTTTCGGAATCAACAATCAATTTGTCCGCTTCATTCAAAAGCATCAATTGGTCAAAGGTTTTAATGACTTCCTTAGCTACATCCTCCTTTTCCGCTTCTGCCAAAAAGCGCTCGGCGTTTTGCTTTTCTTGCAATGCCTTGATGCCGTAATTTATTTGGTTGCCCGCAAAAATAACTTGACGGGCTGAAAGACTTCCTAATAAAACTTGGGTCTGAAAATTGGAAACCAACGGATCCTCAAAAATAGCCGTCCCGGTAATTGGAAGATAATGAGTGGGGAATTCCGGGCTAGTTTGTGAATACAAATAGCCATAACCGCCCATAACAGATACTTGGGGCAATCTTTTGCCTTTTATCCCTTCCATTTCCAACTTGGTAGCATCGCCATTCCATTCCTTTATGCGCACCTCGGCACTATGGGATATGGCTTTTTGAATTGGCTCCTTTAAAGGGTCCTCCAAAAACCCCTGCGCCAACAGTTGGATGTTGCAGAACATCAAGATAATTGCAAATCCAAATAAACATGTGGCTTTCTTCATTTCAATCTCATTTACTCTCCTGCAAAATTAGATAGAATTTCATTGGTGGACACTGAGAAAGGTCAGGTAATATGATGAGTTGTAGAAAGACATTCTCTCAAAAAAGCAATCTTTGTTTTGATTTTGTTTGGATGATAAATATGAGTGAGACCTCAAAACAGCTTAGCTTTCAAGATTTTTGGAGTCCCAATTTGCCAAGGATGAAGCAGCCTGATAAGTGGAATTGAGAAATTCCCTCAACGTTTCCTCTGGATGGGTTGATTGTTGGGCGATTTGGTAAGGAAGTATAAATTCTCCGAGGGTTTCGTGATAGTAAGCTCCCTTGGGCTTTATTTCGGCAGTTTTGTAGCCTTCAGGTTCGGGGTATATGTAAGCATAAAAAGCAGCCTCGGGCAAGACTTCGCTCCCGGGCCAAAATCCAAAGCTTGCCACTTCATGTGAATATGCTTCTTCTGTCACCCAATCTGCAAGATGGGGAATGCCTCCGGGATGTTTGGGAGCCCTTCGACCTGAAAACCTGGAGACCGCCAGATCAAAACTACCCCAGAAAAAATGCACGGGACTGCATTTGCCTGTAAAATTACAGCGCATATGGATGAGTACATTTTGAGCCTTCAACAATGCCTGATGTAAATCTGTAGCAACTTTTGGAACATACGTGGCATTTACATTATCCTTTTCAAATGGAATAGGGTTTTCCATTTCAACAGGTGTAGTGTATATTTTTATATCGATTTCCAATTCCTTTAGCAAGGCGAATATCTGGTGGTAAAAATCAGCCACTGAAATATTCTCAAGAGCAAAATCCCTTTGTTTTCCCTCACTTGTGATGATCTTTAATTTGTGGTCGATAAAATCGAAATCAATTTGAAGGTTTTTGTCTTTATAGGGCATTTCAAGAGTGGAAAGTCCTCTGGGGGTGAGATGGAGGGTTATGTGCCAAGAGTGGTTGATCCAGGGGACGAGTGCCAACTTTATCTTTCCTACAATTTCGTCCACATATGTACGGTAGCGTAGGTATCCTTATCTGTTTTATATGATAATTTTGGCCATTGATTTTTCATTTTCTTCTCTTTTTAAATTACAATCCCCAACCCCATCAAAATTTATTTCCACGTGCCTCCCTTTCTCGGCAGGTTTTTTAAATATTCCCGATATATTTAAATAGCATTTGCTAGTTCCCGATTATATTTTGGGATTTTTTTGCTTATATGAAAGGACAAGAATTTGTTATTTTAGTGGCTCAAAGTCCTGATTGGTATAGGGTAAGCTTTCTGGTATTTTTATTACAACAAAATCATAATTGGTATTTTGATGGCAGGTGTTGCACGTATTGGTCAGGGAGTGGTAGTTTTATTCAAATAAAACAAAGTCCTTTTTTTTAATAGCGTCCTCAATCTTGTCCAACACAGGAATTAACAATCCAATCTGTTCTGTTTCTTTTCGTTATGCATGGTAGGTCTGAATATCTTCTATTGCTTCCTCCAGTTCGTGTAGTTCGAAATCGGCAAGATCCCAATTTTCGTTCTGCCCGGCAAACCAAAGTTTGGAATGATGGGTTTGCAGATTACCCATAAAATCTCCAAAACCAGGTTTATAGGTTTTTGCCAGTTTGTTTTCCAAACTATCAATACGATTTTGCATTTCTGCATTGTGGTCGCTATGCATATTACAGGAATTAAGTACAAATGCCAATAGAATTAAAAGTAGCTTTCTCATTTTTGTTGTATATTTTGTATGTTGGAAGAGGCAAGTGCAGTTTTGTGTTTAAGTCTGTAATTTAGAGAATAATACTCGAACAGTCCACTAAATTTTGGGAAAGGAGATAGAAGCCCAATAGTACCCATTTAGGTAGATATCATACGACCCCCTTGGGGTCGAACAGCTTTCCACGTATTTTCTTCTCTCTATTTGTTGTCTACTGTCCCCAATCGCCTGTCTCAATCAAGAAACGGGAACGATAAAAAAATCAGTATTCTCATTCAAATATTCGTAAACGAATTTTCTTTTGTTTAACTGCTGTTCTATTCGGCCTAGATCATTTGGGTTTTGCAATTGGATTCCCACCACTGCCGGACCGCTTTCTCTATTGTTCTTTTTGGTATACTGAAAATAAACGATATCGTCGTCTGGTCCTAAAACTTCATTTACAAAATCCCTGAACACTCCCGGTCGCTGTGGAAATTGAATAAGAAAATAATGTTTTAAGCCTTCATAGAGCAAGGAACGTTCTTTTATTTCCTGCATCCGGGTGATGTCGTTGTTACTGCCACTTACAATGCAGACCACATTTTTGCCCTTAATTTCTTCCTTGTAAAAATCGAGTGCAGAGATAGTCAATGCGCCAGCAGGTTCAACAACAATAGCTTCTTCATTGTACATTCGCAATATGGTGGTACTGATTTTCCCTTCGGGAACAAGAATTATATCATCCAGACCCGTTTTACAAATTTCAAATGTGAGGTTTCCCCACTCTTGCCACGGCAGCTCCATCTACAAAATTATCGATATGCTCCAAGGCTGTATTCTAGCCCCTTGCAATTGAAGTTTTCATTGAAGGTGATCCCGTAGGCTCTACCCCGATGATTTTGGTTTCAGGACTTAATTGTTCAAAAACGGTGATAATTCCAGATGCCACTCCTCCGCCGCCGATTGGCACAAAAATATAGTCAATGTGTGATGTGGCATCCTCCAACAATTCCAGACCAATCGTTCCCTGTCCGGCAATTACCAATTCGTCATCAAAAGGATGGATAAAATCGGCGCCAACTTCCTTGCAAAATTGGTGTGCCTTTTCGGAAGTCTCATCAAAGGTGTCGCCTTTTAAGACCACCTCCACCTTGTCTTTACCAAAGAGTTTGACCTGTTGTATTTTTTGGGGTGGGGTTGTCACCGGCATAAATATAGTTCCCTTGATGTTCAATTTATGGCAGGCGTAGGCAACTCCTTGGGCATGATTTCCTGCACTGGCACAGACAACTCCTCTCGATTTTTCCTCCTCCGAAAGCGATACCATTTTGTTGTAAGCTCCTCTTAATTTATAAGAGCGAACAGGCTGTAAATCTTCCCGTTTCAAATAAACCCGGGCAGAAAATTCTTCGCTCAGGTTTTCGTTCAGCTGTAATGGCCTGTGTACGGCAACATTTTCTATGCGGTCTTTAGCTTGGTATATTTTTTTTTAATAATTCCATTTTTTTTGAATGATTATAATTGTAGAAGGTAATTGATAATTCCGAATTCAGAATTATGAATTCAGAATTATGACAATGGAATCTGAAACGCTCTGCTTCTGATAAGTGTTAGGAGTAAAGAGGGCAATTGCTCTTGTCTCTTCTCTCTTGTCTCTTGTCTCTTGTCTTTAGTCTTTGGTCTCTTGTCTTTGGTCTTTGGTCTCAAGTCTCTTGTCTATTCTCTCTCGGCTCAGCTCCTAACCAAAAACCACTCTATTGGCTTCCATTATCTCCTCTTGGGTGATGGTATGGGGGCGGCCTTCGTGTACTTGAAGGGTAACTTCTGCATTCATTTTTTCAAGAATTGACACGCTCTCATTTACACGCTCCAAAGGGACGTGAGGATCGGGATTTCCGGTGCAGATAAAGATGGGTGTTCCCTTAAAGTCGCCGGAATAATTTTCCGAATAGATCCTGTCGCCTATAAGTCCGCCCGTAAACGGAGCAATGCCCCCAAACCTCTGTGCATGGCGCGATACAAACTCCAAGGCGAGACATGCGCCTTGCGAAAATCCCATAAAATAGATATTTTCAGGTGCTATACCATTTTTCGTCACCTCTTCTACTGCTTGCTGCAACAGTTCAAGAGCAGAAGAGAGCCAAGGTTCATTTTGTTCTGGTTTTGCCAAAAACGAATAAGGGTACCAGGTGTTTTGGGTAGCCTCCGGGGCGATTAGCGCAAACCCATCCACATGTAAATGCGAAGCAAGTCCCAGAATATCTGTGGCATTGGCTCCTCGGCCGTGAACCATTATCAGCGCTTTTTTGGCTTCATTTAGCAACGTGCCAGCATGTTTTATATTCTTCGTATGCATATCGATCATACTGTTTTTAGAGGGGGCAGCCCATTTTCAATCTGCGCCCGCATGGCTTTATATTGATCGGGCAATTGAAGGGAGCTTCCTAAGTTTTCCTCTGTTTCATCGGTTGCGAAGCCGGGATTGTCGGTGGCAATTTCGAAAAGGACACCGCCTGGTTCCCGGAAATAGAGGGAAAAGAAATAGCCCCGGTTTATTTTTTCGGTAATCTGTAGTCCTCTGGCCAAGATTTTCTCCCGCATCGCCATTAAGTCCCCTTCATCCCTAACCCGAAAAGCCACGTGATGATTGGTGCCACCGGCGTTCAATCCTCTCTCCGCACTGGGTGATTCAATCAAATCTACTAGGGCAGCATTTTCCACCGCATCGGTTTTAAAGCGATAAAGATTGTCGTCATTTTCGGTCTGTTCATATCCAAAGATTTCAGTAAGGATAGCCGCGGTTGCCTTAATATTTGTCAAGGTCAAGGTGACTGTGTGAAATCCCCTTATAGCCACGTTGGAATCTATCTCCGCAGTTTTAAAACCCCTGCGATCGTCTTGGTGCTTGGCTTCGATCAAGCTGAGCCATAGCCCGTCAGGATCTTGAAAGGTTATTTGTCTTTCACCAAAGCGTTCGGCCTTTTGGTAAGGAATATTGAATTTTTCGAGTCTTGTTTCCCAGAAGTCCAGACTTCCTTTGGGCACGGAATATCCTATTTCTGTAGCCATCCCCGCACCATTTTTGCCTTGGCGGACATTCTTCCAAGGGAAAAATGTAAGGATGGTTCCCGGCGTGCCAACCTCATCTCCAAAATAAAAATGATACGTCTGAGGATCGTCAAAATTAACTGTTTTCTTGACCAGCCGCAGACCCATGGTTTTTGTATAGAAATCGTAATTGCGCTGTGCATCGCCCGCTATGGCTGTGATGTGGTGAAGTCCTAATATAGTTTTCATCGTCATTATGTTAAGTGCGGTCCATTGTAACGTTTTCCTTTACGACAGCGGTTCAGGTGCGGGCGTGCCGCTGCTTGCAGGACGGGATTTATCGTCGGGAAGGGGAACAAATTCTTTGTTATCGTTGGGCGGAAGGATAATCTTTCCCGTTTCCCAATCATTTTTGGCCTGTTCAATTCGTTCCTTGCTAGAGGAAACGAAATTCCACCAAATGTACCGTTCACCCAAAGGTTCACCTCCCAGTATCATAAATTCGGAAGCTGTTTTGGCTCTTATGGCCGCTTCCTCATTCTTTGAAAAGACAATCATCTGTCCGCTGGAATAGGTTCTTCCCTTTAGTTCCAAATTTCCACTGCCAATGTAGATGGCTCGTTCGGAATGCTCAGAGGGCAAATCAATTTTTGCACCCGCATCCAATTTTACGTGAAGATAAAACAAAGGGGAATGCACCGCAACTTGACTTTTTAAGCCATAGACGTTGCCAGCTATCAAACGCATCCAGATACCGCTGTCGGTATAGATGGGCAACTGATCTGGTTTGTAATTCATGAAGGTAGGATCGTTTTCTTCGGCCGTTTTGGGCAAGGCTACCCAAGTTTGGAGCATTTCCAAACCACCTTTTTGCAAAAGCTCAGGATCTTCAAACCGCTCCGAATGGGAGATTCCCTTTCCTGCAGTCATCCAGTTTACTTCCCCTGGACGAATAATTTGTTCCACGCCAAGACTGTCCCGATGGGTTACATTTCCCTTAAATAGATATGTGATGGTAGAAAGACCGATATGCGGATGTGGCAAGACATCCATAGAGGTTATTTCGGAAGGAAAATTATTTAATGGACCTGCGTGATCCATAAATATAAAAGGGCCTACCATTCTTTTGCGTCGGAATGGCAGAATTCGCTTAACGCTTAAATGGGAACTAATGGCTGCTTCGCGGGCTTGGATAATGAGTTCGGGCATAAGGTTGATTTTAGATTATTAATTCAATTTTGAGCGGGAAAACAATAAGTGGTCCAATGAATATCTTCCGGGACCTGTAAGGGTAAGTGCAACAAAGGAAAACAGATAGAAAAAACGTAATTCCAATATATCAAAACCATCTCCCACTACAAAGGCATGTAATATGAAAATAACTATAAAATTAATTGATAAAATTAATGTCGCAACTCGCGAAAATAGCCCCAAAATCAAGAGAATGGCACAAATCCCCTCTGCAAAAGCCGCCATATAATAGGAAGCGGTTGCACCAAGACCAATGGGATCTCTAAAATGAATTTCCTGCCCACTAAATATAACAGACATTTTTTCAAAGCCGTGACCGTACAGCAAAACCAGGCCGAAGACTAACCTGAGGACAAGCAATCCCAAATTATGGCCCACCGTCCAATTGCTATAAAAAAGTTGCAGTCTATTTTTCATCCCGTTTGTAAATGAAGAAATTCTATAGGGGCTGCCTTATATAGGTTATCGTTTTTCCAGCTGTCTTCGCAATTTGTTTTCAACAGAGGTCAATAATGCGTGGAAATCATCTCCATATTCTGAAGCGAAGGGATCATTTCCCGGAATCCCGAGGCGAATGCTGACCTGTTTTTGCTCAGTGCTTTTTTCTTTTTTGTCCTCCAAATAAACGTCTGCCCATTCAATTTTGTCGTAATACCTGCTTAGGCGAGAGATAGATTTTCGAATGGTTTCCTTTATATCCTCACTAATAGTGATATCTACTGCCTCAACGTTTATTTTTATTCCTGTAATGTTTTCATCGTATTTCATGAAATGATAATTTTCTAATTAGGATAATTATGGGTTAACGGGTGATATCAACCAATATTTTCACCTCCGAAGGATCGTTTACCAAGGCTTCAAACCCTTTTTCCACAACCTCATCCAAGGAAATCACACTGGTAATAAGATTTTCTACTGGCAATCTTCCACTGCTGATCAAGGCAATGGTTTGTGGGAAGATATTCCTATAGGCTGCCGTTCCAATTATGGTCAATTCCCTGAGAGTCTGGTTTAAGGCGTCGTGGGTAACTTTTTTTCCAAATAAAGCCACCAGAACTGCCGTTCCTCCGTTGCGGAGACTGTCTATTCCAGTATCAAATGAAGCTTGGGCGCCGGCCGCATCTATAAAAATATCTACCCCGTTACCAGTCATCTTCCTGATTTGTTGTGGAATGTCTTGGGAGCGAGCATCAAAAGTGTGGGTAGCACCTACTTCCTTGGCTTTTTTCAATCTGTTTTCGGAAAGATCCGACACAAAAATCTTTGAAGCTCCCGTGGCCAGGGCAACCTGAACTGTAAGCAAGCCGATGGGCCCTGCCCCTGCAATTAAAATTGTATCGCCCATTTTCATTCCGCTGCGTTGGATGGCATAAGCAGCTACCGCAGCAGGCTCTACAATGGCACCTTGTTCAAAGGTCATAGAATCGGGCATTTTATGCACCATATAATCTTCTACTACCACATATTTGGCAAAACCTCCATTAGAGGTCAAACCCACAAAACCTAAAGGTTCTGAAAGATTATATTCCCCAGTGGTGATAAATGGACTTTCAGGATTTCTGAAAATCGGTTCTACGGTTACTCGGTCTCCTTTTTTGAGGTTTTTTACGTTCTCGCCAACTTCTTCCACCACCCCCGAAAACTCGTGGCCTAAAGTTGTGGTGCCCTGATGGCCATTGAGGGAGTACGGTTCATCCACGGGAATCAATTGAGGCCCGTTCGTGTATTCATGTAAATCTGATCCACAGATACCTGTGAATCTTACCGCAATTTTTACCTGATTTTCTTTTGGCGAAGGCACTTCCGTGTCCTCAACTCTAATATCTTTCGCTGCATACCAGCGAGCTGCTTTCATTTTTGTCATGGTTTTTCTTAAGAAATGCATCGCACACATTCAATCAAAGAATTCAAATTTTATTTCTACAGGCATAAAGTGCAATCCTTTAAAATCAGTGGTCACTTCAATTTGATGCTTTGTATCGGCCGGGATAATATACCCTTCACCTGTTTTTAAAACAATCTCCTCCCCATTCATATGAAGGATACAATCTCCTTCGTGGATAAAAAGTATGGATTCAACATCTGCGAGATGTTTGGGCAACAAATCACCCGCTTTTGCCTGCATTTGTTTGGCTACCAACTTTTTGCCGGTGGCAATAGATCTCACGTTAGGCTTGGTTTCCCTTCCCATAATTTTAAATGTATAATTAAAAATTGATTATAATAATTTGCTCGGAGGAGATTATATAACTGCCTCAAACCAACATTAATTTTGAAAAACTACTTTTCCGTCTTTCTTTAGAGTATAATGGTCACCTTTGCCACTTAGTTCATAATTGTCATTACTGTACCAGATTCCGGAGGCTGCTTTTTTTTCCTTTAGATCAATCTGATCCCCACCATTTAAATAGGCTTTAACAGTTCCGTCAGAATTGTTGAAGGTCAAATTTAAAACCTGACTGTTATTATTTTTAGCCTCTATATTTTGAATATCATCCTTATGTTCAAAAACTACCGTTCCATCCTTGGTAAGTGTGATGTCATTTCCCTTTCCACGTAATTCATATTGGTCGTTTTTATACCAAATTCCCGAGCCGGCCCTCTGTTGTTCCATTTCGATTGTTTCGCCCTCAAAATCCACGATTGCCATACCTTTTGTATTGTTGAATGTCATATTTAGCTCCTTGCCGTCCTTGCTTGTTGAGGAGGTTGTCACAATATCGTCTGCAGGAGTTTCCGCGCTCACGGGGGTAATAACCTCAGAGTTTTCCTCTCTTGGCTTATCCTTGCAGGCGGTAAGGAATAGAGCGGACAACATGGCGATTGAAAAAAGTTTGATTGTCATTTTCATAGTCTGAATTTAATTTAGTTTACTTATAAAATTACGAGATGGTAAGCAAAATGGTTTACGTATTCTACTTACATCAATATTGCAATGATACCCCTAAATTTTTATTGATACTCTCCAAATAACACTCTTTAAGACCAATTTTAAGAGGGTTTTAAACAATTGTCTTTGGGATAGAATTTTATTTATAAGGAAATTCTATTATTCAAGCAAAAAATATTAGTTTTTAAAATAGCTCCTTTAAATACTTCATATTGGACTTAGCAGTATCAATCACCTCAGCAACTTGGCCATTCAACATTAGTTTTCCCATACTAGTAGCGAAGCCCCTTACTTGGTCAAAGGTAACTTTTGGTGGCATAGCCAGGGCATCCGGATCGGTGAAAATATTTATGAGGGCAGGACCCTCGTGTGCGAAGGCTTCTTGCAGGACCCCTTTCACATTTTGGCAGGTTTCCACATTCCAGGCTTTAATATCCATAGCATCTGCAACCTTGGCAAAATCGGGGTTTTTCATATCGGTCTGCCAATCGGGATACCCGGCTACCAACATTTCAAGTTTTACCATACCCAGAGAACGGTTGTTGAAAACAATGATTTTTACTGGAATTTTGTACTGGCTTATAGTCATTAGATCGCCCAAAAGCATACTGATACCACCATCCCCACACAAGGCAATGACCTGACGGTCCGGTCTTGAAAGTCCCGCACCAATGGCCATAGGCATTGCATTTGCCATAGATCCGTGATTGAACGACCCCGTTAAATATCTATTGCTTTTCCCTTTGATGTACCTTGCTGCCCATACTGCAGACATTCCGGTATCAACTGTAAATATGGCATCATCTGAAGCGACCTCATCGATTACGGATGCCACAAATTCGGGATGGATATTATTTTCCTTGGATTTGGCTTCAATATATGAAGCATATTTTTCTTCTTGTTCCTCATGCAATTTCCGCATATCCGATAAAAAGGTTTCGTCAGACTTTTTATCTAGCATGGGAAGCAAAAATTCCAAAGTGTCTTTAATTTTCCCGGCATAGCCATAATCCACTTTTGCCCGTCGCCCAATACGTTCGGGTTTATCGTCAATTTGAATAATGGTATTGTCCTCAGGTAAAAAGTCGGTATATGGAAAGTCGGTGCCAAGCAATAGTAGCAGATCAGCATCTTGCATCGCTTTGAATCCCGATTGACTTCCTAATAAACCGTTTAGACCCACTGCAAAAGGATTGCTTGTTTTATCGAAAAATATTTTACCTCTAAAACTATAACCCATGGGAGCGTTCAGTTTCTCGGCAAGTTGCATGACTTCATTTTGAGCCTCTTTACAACCATAGCCACAGAACAACATTACTTTTTTATTGGAGTTGATAACCTCTGCCAGTTGTTTCATTTCCTCCTTATCTGGAATTAGCATGGAGTTGGTATAGAAATTCTTGTCTGCGGTGGTAATATGTTCCACATCCAATTCTGAAACATCACCTGGCAAGCCTACTACCGCAACTCCCCTATCCTGAATGGCGTGTTGAATTGCGGATTGAAAGGCATTGGCCGCCTGTTGTGCGGTGCTGGCCATCACACAATATTTACTGCAATCGTCAAAAAGTTTAACGACGTTGGTCTCGGAAATTTTCCATTCCAAATTTATCCGTACTAATGGTTGTGGCGATGGCGATAACCGGATTTCCAGATCGATTGGCGTCGTATAAGCCATTGATTAAATGTACGTGCCCTGGCCCACTACTTCCCATACAGCAACCTATACCATCCAGTTCCGTATCCATGGAAGCAGCGTAGGCTCCGGCCTCTTCGTGGCGTACGTGAATCCACTCCAATCTTCCATCGCGTCTCACCGCGTCGTTGATGGGGTTTAAACTATCACCCGTTACCGCATAAAGCCTTTTTACTCCTGCATTGACTAAATTCTCTACTAATAAATCCGCTACTTTTTTCGGCATGGTAATTTACTTTTTAAAAAGGAAACATTGATGACTTACTACCCTGTAATTTGTTTAGATAATAGTCCAGATCTCCCATTTTCGCAATGAATTAGTAATTTACCATTAACTTTTTGATAGAGCTTTTGCGTTATTATTTTTTTAACGGTTTTTTGGTAAGTATAAAACAGATTTTCAGCGCAAAACGTAAACGGTATACCAAATATTGGGCTTTGCTATGATCCCCCAAAAGAACTTCAGCCACGTAATTGAAAAGCTATTATTAATGCGGCAAAATGTTGCCGGTTTATTATTTGCGTGATTTGCCTGAGTGAAGTATTTAAAAAGGAGCTTTTCATTCGGTAAATCTCGAATGAAAAGCTCCAATTTTTTTTTGTGTTTTTTATAATAGACGGAAGTGTAAATCCGTCAATCGAAAAGAATAACCCTTTATAAAGGTGGCCTTATCACTGGCCAAAAGCATAAAAAATATTTACTTTTTATTGATTGCGTTACCAATTGACGGATTTGTTTTACTTGCCTTTGGCACCGTTGTTTACAACTTTCCAGATAGCACCATTTTTTGTGCTGGATTTTTTTAATTTCCCCTTATCGGCAAGATTATTCAGTAGTTCTTCACTTTCCTTTCTCGGAGTTCCTGATAATTCGGAAAATTCCTTTGCGGTAAGTGTAGGGTAAATGGAAAAGAGATTTTCCCAGGTTTTGCTGTACTCTCTTTTTTCGGCATTGGGATTTAATTTCAATATGGCCATCTCGTAGAAAGCATAAGGTCTTGTCCCGTAAACCATTTCCTGCTTACCATTTTCATCTACAAAAAACATGGTTGGAAATCCTCTAACCCCATAATCTCTAGCTACCTTTAAATCATTTTTGAATAGGTCCTCCGCCTTACCTTCAAAATCGGTTTTCAGTTGATCAACGTCCAATCCCACAGTTTCCGCGGCAGTGGCCATGTGCTCCCATTTTGCAATGTTTTTCTTTTGTAAGAATACCAGTTCACGCATTTCGCGCATAAAAAGGTTCGCTTTTTCCTTATCCTGTAATTGATAACGACCGAAAAAACGAGAAGAATAAGAATATCTTGTAATAATGGCATACGCTTTAGGTATTCTTGTAGAATAAATGATTTAAAAATAAACTAATGACAATTAACTATGGGAGAATTGGTAATTAATATGCCCATAAGTTAAGCTGCATCATGTATGTCGCTTATTTTAGAAAAGGTTTACCAACGCTGGCGAAAGTTATGAACCCAATTATTATTAGATATTGCAAAACTCTAACGGGATATTAAATTTTGATGTTGAATAAAAAAGAATGATCGGTCAGTGCCTGGTAGTAAATTTTACACGGTACACTTGTAAATGGTAAGCAGTAATGGGTCCTAAACTATACAAGTTTGCCGCAACCCAAGCAGCTCTAGTTAGTGTTGTTTTCACTTTGCCCGGAAAACACACCAAAAAAGGGGCTGGCACTCGCCCCGATCATTCCGCCTTTCGGCTTAATCCTTTAGCTCTGTGAGCCAATTAATTTTTTGTATTTTACTGTCGACTTCTCTAAAGGCTCTTCCTGTTTGATCCATTTCAATTTGTAGCTTCTTAATATCCACGGTAGATTTCAGATTGGTTTCCCCGCTGTTATTGATTTGTGCGGCATATCGAATATTTCTCAGTTTTTCTGAGAGCATTTTCAATGAATCCCTTTTGGCCAGCGCTTCCATAAGAGAACCTTCCCCTTCAACCAGAGTGCCATTGTTTGTTTTATTGATCCTTATAACCAGAACCTTCAAATCCATAATCGCCTTTCGCAATTTGGCAAGGAGTTCAACTGGGTCTTCCTGCGGAAGTTTATCATCAGAGACAATTAAAACGGGCCTGATTCTATTTTGAAGATGTTCAATTTTCTTGATTAAATCCGCTCTTAACAGTAGTCCTTCTGCTAGTTTCATTCTTTTATCCTTTTCAAGTGACACTATTATTTTTGTATTTTGTTAGTGGGTTGTATAGTGTTATAGGCAATAAAATTGCCATGGCAATTGATTCTCCATATCAATGAAAATAATGTACCATTTAATATCTAAAAACAAAATCTACCTATTGGTAGGTCTCGGTGCCCATTTATTATAAGGGCTCATGTCAAAGTTATTAACTTCACCCATAGATAAACCGAGTGCTTTTGCCACCCCTTCCCCATATTCCGGATCTGCTTTATAACAGTTTCTGATATGGCGAATCTGGATAAACGTATCTGCACCACTTATTTGTGCTGCGGTATTTTCAAACAGCAGGTCCGCTTTGCCATCAGCTTTGATGATACGGAAAAGATCACCGGGCTGGGTGAAGTAATCTTCGTCATCATCCCTAAAGTTATAGGCATACGCATCACCATTTAATTGCAAAGGCGGTTCCTTTTCATCTGGCTGTTCTTGCCATTCACCATAGCTATTAGGCTCGTAATGTTTAGTGCCCCCATAATTGCCATCTACGCGCATAGCTCCATCACGGTGGAAAGCGTGATACGGACACGTGGGTTTGTTAACGGGGATTTGGTAATGATTTACACCCAATCTATAGCGTTGGGCATCCCCATAGGAAAACAGTCTGCCCTGGAGCATTTTATCAGGGGAAAATCCAATTCCAGGAACAATGTTGGTAGGGTTGAAGGCGGCTTGTTCCACATCCTGAAAATAGTTTTCGGGATTTCTGTTCAATTCGAACTCCCCTACTGGAATAAGAGGAAAATCTTTTTTGGACCAAACCTTGGTTAAATCGAATGGATGGAAGCGGTAGGTTTTTGCCTCTTCTTCGGACATTATTTGAACGAACATTTTCCATTTGGGAAAATCTCCTTTTTCGATGGCTCCAAAAAGATCTCTCTGAGAAGATTCCCGGTCGATTCCAATCAATTCCACCGCTTCCCTGTCTGTCAGGTTTTCTATTCCCTGTTGGGTCACAAAATGAAACTTTACCCAATTTCTTACATTATCCTTATTGATAAAGCTATAGGTATGGCTTCCAAAACCGTGCATATGTCTATATCCCCTGGGAATACCCCGATCGCTCATGGTAATGGTAACCTGGTGCAATGATTCGGGCAGAAGCGTCCAGAAATCCCAGTTGTTGTTGGAATCTCTTAAGTTGGTTTTTGGATCGCGTTTTACGGCGTGGTTTAGATCGGGAAACTTCATTGGGTCGCGGAAGAAAAACACAGGGGTGTTATTTCCAACTAGGTCCCAAATTCCTTCATCGGTATAAAATTTGAGTGCAAAGCCTCTAATATCCCTTTCGGCGTCGGCGGCACCTCTCTCTCCCGCAACCGTAGAGAATCGAATAAACATATTGGTCTTCTTGCCTACTTCGCTAAAAATATCCGCTTTTGTGTATTGGGTAATATCGTGAGTTACGGTAAAGTTGCCAAACGCACCAGAACCTTTGGCGTGCATTCGGCGTTCTGGGATGACCTCCCGGTCAAAGTTTGCCATTTTTTCCAAAAACCAAAAATCCTGCATCAGCATGGGACCGCGCGGCCCTGCCGTTTGTACATTCTGGTTATCTGGAACGGGGGCGCCGGTCTGTCTTGTGAGCTTTGGTTTATTGTCTTCCATCACGTTGGGATTTAGATTATTTTTAAAGTCTCAAGTTACAATAATTATTAAAAATTTAAGTGCCCCTCCTTCAGGTGAAAGGGATTTACTTGTAAGATTTAGATAATGGTATTTGCAAATTATCCCTTCCATGAATAGTGGGTGCCAACTTTTCCATCCACTCCAAAGAATGTATCCACAATTACATTAGTGTCCAGACTCAGCTAGTTAATTTTGAATCACTGTTTAAGGCCGCAAATTGGTTCTCAATGTGGTTTTCATTTACCTACCTACCTATATTAATATGATAGAATTTAATTACTGTTTGATAAATTGAAGGTTAGCGATCAACTTAACTTTATCGCTAACCACTATATTACCCGCTTCGGTAACGGCATTCCAGTTTAAATTGAAGTCTTTACGGTTAATGGTTCCGGTAGCCTCAAAACCCGCTTTGGTCTGTCCGTAAGGGTCTTCGGCTATACCATTGAAATCGACATCAAGAGAAACTTCTTTGGTCACATCCCTGATTGTTAAATCTCCCACCATAGTATTCCCGTCAAATGATTTCGAGACGAAGGTAAGTTTAGGGTGTTTTTCTGCGTGAAAGAAATCTTCCGATTTTAAGTGCGTGTCCCTATCATTGTTTTTTGTGCTGATGGAATCAATTTCGGCACTAAAGCGAAATTTTGCATCTTTAAAGGTGTCATCGGCAGCTTCCACTTCCCCCTCAAATTCGCTAAAACTTCCCGACACTGTTGAAATCATCATATGTCTTACCTTAAATTCAATTTCTGAATGTGTGGGGTCAATTTTCCAAGTTGTTTTTCCTTTTGTCTCCATTTTTTATAGATTTTTATGTTATACAATTAATTTATACAAATTTACTCCCTCTTATCCTGCAATCCATTGATGTATGTTAAGAAATAGAAAGTGGAGGTTGAGCTATAAAATTAAAGACATTATTTAAAATTTAATCCCATAAAATTTATAAATATCCCTTTCCAAATTATAAAGGCTTGTTCTTTTGGGAGGATCAAATTTATAAAAGAGCCACGGTTTTTCTTTTCCTACCCGATTTATAATGTAATTTCGCGCACTAATCCAAAAAAATAATTCTATGTTAAAAAAAATCCTCTTATTAGTATTTTTCTGCGGCGTTTTTATGGCAAACGCCCAGGACATGCCCGAAACTTTGTGGACCGATAATGCCGATATTTCCTGGTATGACAGTTCAATGAACTCATTTGATATTTCCAATTCGGAAAGTTTTGCCGGAATCACCGTTTTGGTGGAAGAAGGCAACAGTTTTGAGGGAAAGACCATCAATCTTACTTCGGATATCGATTTAGGTGCCCACTTATGGTTACCGGTGGGAACTTCTGTCGATTTAGCTTTTAAAGGAAAAGTGGAAGGCAACGACCATACCATTTCCAATCTATTTGTAAACCGTCCAGACAACGATTTTTCAGCTCTATTTGGAGCATTAATTACTTCTGAAATTAAAAATCTTAAAGTTGACAATGCTATTATTTATGGACAAAGTACTGTTTCGGTATTGACAGCCAACCTTTCCACAAATAGTTTGGTTGAGAACTGCCATGTTACCAATTCCAAAGTATATTCAGGTGCAGGTTTTGATGGTGCAAGTTCCGGTGGAATCGCCGGTGGGATTTTAATGGGTTCTATCGTTAGAAAATCATCTTATTCAGGAGAAGTTTATGGAGGAAACCAAACAGGCGGCCTTGTTGGAACCGCTTGGGATACCACTTTGATCGAAGAGTGTTTTTCTGAAGGGTTTGTTTCAGGAGATGATGCTGTAGGTGGATTGGTAGGTTTTTGTACATTCAATTTTCCTCCTGCGCCCAATTCCACCAATATCGTTAAGAACTCATATTCTAGGTCCAATGTTACTGCAACTGGAGCGATGGTTGGAGGTTTTTATGGTTCACCGGAAATAAATGGAGGGATTGAAAATTGCTATTCTACAGGTTTAATAACCGCTCCAAATGCTGATGGAATGGCCGGTGGTTTTATTGGGAGAATTATTTATGATACCACTGTGGCTAATTCATATTTTGATACAGAGAGCAGTGGAACGATCATTGGAATTGGAGACTTTACTCCAGATCCAACTATCTCCGTAGTTGGAAAAACTACCGCCGAGATGAAATCTCAGGAAATGGTAGATCTTCTAAATGCGGATCAAGGAAATATTTGGAGCATTGATCCCAATGTAAATAATGGATATCCTATTTTGGCAAGTTCTACTCTTGGGGCCGAGGATTTTGTTAGGGTTCAAAATGAAGTGATCATTTATCCAAGTATTTCGGCAACTTCCATAAATCTAAGAAGTAGCTTGCCCTCCAACTTTATCGTTACCGATGTAAACGGCAGAATTTTGGATAAAGGAACGGTTCAGGAAAACGAAGTAATCTATAACGTTTCCCATTTAAATTCGGGGATGTATTTTGTAATATTTGAAAACAATGCCCAGAGAACGGTAAAACGTTTTATGAGAAAATAAGTTTCAGAATCAATAGTTTATACAAGCCGTTCCACTATCTGGGGCGGCTTTTTTTATTCCCATAGAAAACATTTGGTGTAAGTGAAATTACATCTAGGTAATGCGTTTGCGAAATTTCATTACCTTAATCAGAAAAATAGAAGATGCCAGAACTGCCCGAAATAGCCAACTATAAAAAATATGCAGATGCAGCTCTTTTGGATAAACCAGTGGTAAAAGTGGAATTTGGTGCCACCAAACCCCTCCAAGAATCGCAAAAGACGATCCGTGAAGCAATAAAAGGCCATGCCTTTACCAAGACCCAACAATTGGGGAAATATCTTTTTATAAAAAATGATGCCAGCAAATGGTTGGTGCTCCATTTTGGCATGAGCGGAAAACTGGATTTTTCCGCAATGGACGAATTGCCCAAGCACGCTATAGTCAGTTTCTATTTTAAGGACGACACCCACTTTTCCTTTGTTTGCCCGCGCAAGTTTGGAAAGGGTTGGATTACCGATAGTGTTGAGGAGTTTCAAAGGGAACATTCCCTAGGTCCCGATGCACTGGAGGTTTCAAAATCCCAATTTCTGAAATTGATGGACCCCGAATCCGGCAGTATCAAAAGTGTGTTGATGGACCAACATAAAATTGCAGGTATCGGAAATGTTTATACCGATGAGATTTTATTCCAAAGTCACGTCCACCCCAAAACCAAAGTGAGTGACCTAACAAAAGCCGAGTTAAATAAGATATATAGCAACATTTCAAAAGTGCTCAAAAGGGCCACGAAATTTATAGGAAAGGATGAAAAAGCACCCGATTCGTGGCTTAAGTCACACAGAAATGAAGGGGACTCCTGCCCAGGATGTAAGGGAAAGGTGCAGAAAATACAAGTAGGCGGCCGAAGCACCTATTTTTGTTCCGGCTGTCAGAAGGAGGTGGATTCTTAATGACCTCCTTCCTTAACCAGAATATTTGATTCTTTTATTCGGATTGAAAGTAAAGGACTATTCCAATGTTTGCTCTCCCCCACCATTTACAAAAATGGTCTGACCACTCACCCATTCTGAGATGGGCGAGGCAAAATACAACATTGCTCCGGCAATGTCATCCGCGGTGCCCAGACGTTTGATAGGAGTGTGTGCTAACATTACTTTTTCGATTTCTGGAGTAAGTACACTTTCCAGTGCTGCCGTTCTTGTCGCGCCTGGGCCTACGGCATTGATACGTACTTCTGGACCGAAATCGTGAGCCAAATTTGCAACAGTATGATTAACTGCGGCTTTTGAGCCACCGTAACCACTCATATTCGGACTTTTGTTTACGCTGGACATAGAGGTTGTAAATACAATTGAACCATAGCCATCTTTCTTCATATGGGGCACAACCAATTGGCAGAGCCTCCAACCGCTGAATACATTCAATTCATAATCTCTTTTAATATCATTTACTGAAATCTTAAATGGATTTTCACGGCCTCCGCCACCTCCGCCTGCATTGTTTATTAGGATGTGAACGCCTCCCAATTCTTTTACGGTAGTTTCAACCAGATTTACAAGATGCTCATCTTTTAGTACGTTGCAAGAAACAGCAATTGCCTTTACGCCCAAAGCTTCTATCTCTTTTGCAGTTTTTTTGGCGTCATCCAAATTGAAATCCCCGATGGAAATATTGGCGCCGTGTTTAGCCAAGATCATTGCTGTGGCTTTCCCTATTCCATTTGCACCGCCCGTTACTATTGCGGTCTTTCCTTTTAAGTTGAATAATTCTGATGTGTTCATATTTTTTTCCTTAGGGTTCTATGCATCCTACAAATCTCTCTTGCCACAGGCAGTTTACCGCGCATCGGTTTAAACCTTGGTTGGACACCACTTATCTTAACATAATATCCCCACCATCGGCCATAAGGGTTTGGCCTGTCATATATTGGCTGTCATCACTTAATAAGAAAGCGACGATTGGGGCGACATCCTTCTGGGGATCGCCAAAACGACCCATCGGATTCTTACCGATTACTTCTTCATATTGTTCTGGGAACTTTTGTTTCCATTGTTTAACACCTTCGGTCATGGCCAACGGGCAAACGATATTTACACGAATGCCATCTTTTGCCCATTCATTGGCAGCCACTCGGGATAATCCTCTAATAGCTTCTTTGGCGGCGGCATAACTCGCTTGATTTGGTTGGCCCAAAAGCCCTGCCCCAGAACCAAAGTTTACAATGGACCCTTTGCTTTTTTTAAGTTCGGGATAGGCGGCTTTCATAAAATTCAAGGTTCCCTTTAACCCTGTGCCCATCGATAATGCCCAATCCTCCTCCGTAAGATCCATCAAGGGTTTTTGGCGAGAAGCGTGCGCGTTGTTCACTAAGTTGGTGAGTTTTCCAAATTTGGAAATAGCCAGTGCAACTGCTTCTTTTGCAACCCACTCTTTGGAAATGTCTCCATTTAAAAATGCAATTTGTTGGGGGTTGGAAGCTGCCTTTTCTTTTCCCGCATCTTCATTTAAATCTACCGCCACCACGCTAGCCCCTCTTCTGGTTAATTCGGTAGTGATTGCACCCCCAATGCCTGCGGCGCCTCCGGTTACGATTATTACTTTTCCCTTTAAATTTTCCATAATTCGTTGTTTAATATTAATGTCCCATTAACTACCATTCAGAGATCCATTAAGTAGAAGAGGATTGACCTTTGGAAATTAAAAATATCTAGACACCAATTAATAGAACCTGCCTTTAACCGCAGTGCCTGATTTTTAAATTGTAGGCCTACAATTCCTTAAACATTCTTCTGTTCCTGTTGAATTTCTTCCATCAGCGCCTCGTATCTTGACTTCAGCTGGGGAGAAACCTTTTTTGAGGATTGCTGTAATTTCCTTAATTGAAAAGATAGAAAGATACTGAAAAGTCCCGCGAATAGAAAGCCCAAGGCAACTAATATTACAATGCTCATCCCAGCGAAAACTGGGTTCCAGATTAGAATAAACGAAGCTGTTGCTCCCAAAATTCCAAAGACTACCAAGCCAAACCAATTTTTACTTCCGTATTTTTTAACATCCAAAGCAAAACTTATAGCGGAAATGGACCGAAATAAAAGTAAAAAACCAATATAGAAAGCCAAAACACTTAAGGAGATTGCCGGATGGATAACTAGGGAAGTACCAACCAAAAATGTGATGATCCCAAAAGCCAATGACCATCCCCAACTGTCCAATCGATTTCTGTTGGATATAGAAAAAATAACCTCGGACAACCCTCCAAATAAAAAGGATAACGCAAAGAAAATCGACAATGTTATCAAGGAACTTACAGGGGAAATAAATACAACAATACTTATTATTACGAAAAGGAAACCTATCAATAGCGGAATATACCAATACTTAATTGAGGTTCTGATGGAATTTAAAAATGATGTTTGCATAATTTGATTGTTTATGGATTATTAATTATTAGAAGTCGATTTTTTTTATTTCACATTAATAGTATCCGCCCCGGATTTTGACTGAGCTGAAACACATCATGCACTACATTTCCTTACTTTATTCGTTGCCTCCATCCCAACTGCAAAGATATGGTTAGTTCGGTTAATCTCGAACTATTCGGTTTAATATATTGTTAAGAATTGAAAAGCTCAATCCTGATCTTTAAGTGGGATTCAAATTCTTTAAAAATGGATTTCATGTAACATTTTACATCTTCGGTATCTAAAGGGTAAATTGAAAAATCCTTAATATGAAAAAATCAGCTTTCTTTTTTATTGTGTTATTATTAGCGGTCATCACAGCCTCTGCGCAGCCCAGCTTTGAGGTAGTGAAAACCGGACAGGGCCAATCTGTTTTACTTTTACCGGGATTTGCCTGTACTTCGGAAGTCTTCAATGGGCTAAAGGAGGAATTTGACAAAAATCATGAAGTTCATGCCTTTACTTTTGCAGGTTTTGGCAGCGTCCCTCCTATTGGGTTTCCTTGGTTGCCAAAAATTAAAGAAGGCATTGAAAACTATGTAAAAGAAAACAACTTAACCAATCCCATCATCATTGGACATAGCCTTGGAGGCACCTTAGGTCTGTGGTTAGCTGCCGATTCCGATTTGTTTTCTAAACTGATTGTCATAGATGCCCTTCCCGCAATGGGCGCACTAATGATGCCCGATTACAACAGCGAGTCCTTTGTTTACGACACTCCTTATAGCCAACAAATTTTGGGGATGGATAAGGATGCCTTTGACGCCATGGCAGTACAAAGCGCGTCATATATGACCAGCAATAGCGAGAAACAGCAGGTAATAGCCCATTGGATTAAAGCAAGTGACAGAGAAACATATGTCTATGGTTATACCGATCTTTTGAAATTGGATTTACGGCAAACCTTAAAGGACATCAAAATTCCTGTCCATATTTTAGCGGCCACCGAACCTTACGGAAGAGTGGCGGTGGAGACTACCTACACTGAGCAGTACAAAAACCTTAAGGATTATAGTCTTAAGTTTGCCGAAGGTTCGGGGCATTTTATAATGTATGATCAACCTGAATGGCTACTCAACGAGATCCAAACTGCGCTTAAAAACAATGAGTAAGGAAACTGATTTTCATCAAATTTATACAGCCAATTATCCCAAGGTTATCAGTCTTTGCTTGGGGTATGTAAAAGGCAATGAGTTTTTGGCTAAGGATTTGGCGCAGGAGGTTTTCGTGAAGGTTTGGCAGAACCTCCCCCACTTTCGTCAGCAGTCAAAGATATCTACCTGGATTTACAGGATTACGGTGAATACCTGCCTACAGGAATTGCGGAAGAAGAAATATCTCGATCTAACAATGGACATCGCGCAGGAAACTACCTCCAATACCATTGAAATTGAAGACCAGTTTCAGCAGATGTACAAATGCATCAATTCCTTAAGTCCGGAAAACAGAAGTATTATCCTGTTGGAACTGGAAGAAGTGCCTCAAACGGAAATAGCCGAAATTATCGGGATCAGCCATGCAGCCATTCGCACAAGGATTCATAGAATAAAAGAACAACTTTCAAACTGTGTAAAAAAATGAGCAATTTTGAAAATATAAAGCAACAATGGGCTTCCCGCGAGATACCCTCATCCTCCGAAACAGGATTTAATTCAGTAATTGAAAAATCGAAGAAAGTTCATAAAAAACAAGTGATCGGGCAATGGGTATTGGGCATAACTGCGGCGATATTAATTTGGTTTTTCTTCTACATTTCGGCGTATAAGAACTCACAAGTTTTTATAGGCCTAGGAATTATGATCGGAAGCCTTTGTTTACGAATAGGAATCGAATTTTTGTCAATAGTAAAGAAAGATCATCTTCCTTCAGATCTTGCCTTGACGAGTTTTCGCGATGAACAAATCAGCTTTTATAAACGCAGAAAAATAATTCATTTTATAGTAACCCCCATTTTGTTTCTGAGCTATATTGGAGGATTTATGATGTTGTTGCCAGGCTTTAAACATGAGTTTTCCAATGGGTTTTATCTCTATATTCTTATTTCCTCCACAATTGTATTTATAGCCCTAGCTATTTTGATTACGTATCAAATAATTCGGGAGCTAAAATTATTGCGGATGCTTATGGAGGAGAAGATATAAGGTTGCGTTTAGTAGGGCAGTGAAAATGCGGGTTGCAATAAAAGGAAATTGTTAAAACCAAACGAATTCGACCTCACTTTATCCTGATGGCAGTGGAATGACTCACCCTGATAGCCGGTTATGCAAAGCCGCCACAGAGGTCCTGCTGACAATAGGATTCAAAATAAAAAAACCTGCCACTTTCCAACAGTGGCAGGTTAAGAATGGGCCTTAATACAAAAAGCGAAAACTCTAATAAATAATTCTAAAACTTACTTTAACACTTTTAAAAACCTGATGCCTAAGGACATTCTTTTTTTTGGGGGCTAATTTTATTCTTTTATAATCTTGCGCGTTTCCGATTTTCCTTCCGAATGGATCTCTAGAAAATAGATTCCCTTTGCGAACGTTGAAGTATCAATTGTCAGCTCATTGGTGTTATTTGAAACTTCAACCACTTTCTGACCCAAAATAGAATTTACAACAACATTCTCGATTGGGCGGTGGGCAGAAACGGTCACACTTTCACGTGCAGGGACGGGATAAACGGACAAATTTCCAATAGTTTGATCCTGAACGTTAAGACTGTTTGGCGAGGTAAAATACACACCATATCCTGTTTCCTGATATTCTCTAATATAGGCCATACATTCCCGTCCATCGGCGGTTTCTCCTATTATTGGATTCCAGATATTCAGATCCGGATCGCTCATTAATTGTGGATCGTCCATAGTGTTCCCGTTATATGTATGCGAATACGCCTTCGCTTCGCCATTTTGGATGTTAATATTGGATTCTAAATAAGAAGTGCGAATAACTTCATTACCAGCTTCGTTTCTTACAAATGTTGATGTTTTAGTCAAACCATAAACTGGGATATAGGGGGAGAGAAAAATAGAATTCCATTGTTCCTGATTTTTTCTCTGGAACACTTCCTGCCTAAAGGGGTCGGATGTGTTTAACAAGCGTTTGGAAACTGTTACAATGGCATTATCACTTTCCAAAACCTTTCTTGATGCGGCAACTGATGGATTACTGAATTCGTAGGTAGTGTCATCCCCGAGGTAACTAAATTCATTAGTTGTTCCTGGATCAAAATTGTCCGGATGAGCCTCCACATATAATCTACCTGAATTTACTCCAACATAGGTTTGATAGACAGATCCTTCATATCCATAGGCTATATCGATGTATTTTAACACCATACCCGTGGAAGTATTGTCTATAAAATTTCTTCCATAATTGCCAGGTGCAGTGCGCGCACGAAAGGTCTCATCATCCATTTTCACATACATCATAAAGACACGTTGAAGACCTGTAGATGCTTCTATACTATTCGTTATGGAGAAATCCTTTATTTCTCCAAGGGTCCCATAAGTTCCATTTGAACTATCACCATCTCCTAGATTTACTGTAAACAAATGAAGTTTATTATCATCGCCCATATAGTAAACATTCAAGTATTCTTGACCTATACCAGAGAGCAAAGCCATCTTCATTTTTCTAACATGTACAAGGGGACTAACCTCATCATAGATCGACCAGGTATTTCCATTATCGGTTGATCTGCTTATTGTGATGTTTTTTTCATCCCAAGGGGCAGAGGCAATGTAGATGTCTCCATTAGCTGCGATTTTCATATCAATGTAATCAGCAAAACTTTCAAGTACCTGTACGGTATTAGGAGCGTCGGCAGGACGACTGGAAGTGACCGTAGGAGCAAAATTTCTTTTAGAAGCCACAGGCCTTAATTCCGGCGAATGAGTGGATTTATAAAAAGATGCCACTTCAGGACTTACTTCTTCCCAAGCTTCCATTACTGTCAATCTATTGGCGTTAATTTCTTCAGCGGTTCCAATTTTATTAAGGGTTTTGGATTCAAGATAAAGCCGATTCAGCTTTTCGCTCCGCTCAATCTTTGATAAATCAAGGGCATTCTCCTTGCGATCACTTAATTCATTTTGTTGTGCAACACCCACTGAGGTAATTAACAGAAGGCTTAAACATGTCAATAATTTTTTCATTTAAATTTTAATTTGGTTAATAACAATACCTCTTAGTGTTGATTGAAACCAATAGTAAACATGGAAAATGAATAAAAATTAATATTGAATGAAATAATGAGTGATGACCCAGAATTGACCGAGAAAAGAGACCAGACGGCTACGGTACAAGAGCCGAGTGCCAGGAGCCAAGACTAAAAATAAAACACTAAGGCTTAGGGAAAGAAACTGCCAATTAAGGAGGAGTTGATGATACTGTCCTTTTTGATCTATGCTCGCTGTTCGTACAGAAGTATAGAATTACAAATACCTCTTATTCTTTAAATAGAAAAAAAGAAGGAGGAGGATAAAAGCGGCTAGGCCCACATACCACCAAAAGCTCCAGCCGGTTTCCAAAGCAGAAACATCCCCGTTCACTATAAATCCTGCCCAATAATACGGGTGCTTTAATTCCAATTGGGTAACGTTTTTTAAATAATTCACTTTTGCCAGTTGTAGGGCTTCATTTTTGGATTTTCCCGCTTTGAGGTGACTATAGAAATCAACCATTATCACTGAAGTCTCACGGTCTGGAACGGACCAAAGACTCATTACAGTACTTTTTACCCCCGCATAAGTAAAGGCGCGCGACAGACTTTGCACCCCCTCTCCTTTCTTAATTTCCCCAAAACCGGTATCGCACGCACTTAAAACCGCTAAATGGGCAGGTATTTTCATTTCGTACAATTCCGAAAGATATAGGCGCTCATCGTTATCAAAAATTAAATTAGAGTGGTTGGCATCGTCCTCATCAATAATAGCGTGCATGGCCAGATGCAGGATATCATAATTACCCGAGGTATTTTTAAAATTGGTTTTAGAGGCAGTCGGTCCGTTAAATAAATCTCCTTTAAAAAGGGAACTCACCTGTTTTGCTTCCTCTTTTGCTCCCAACAGCTCATAGTTCCCAGAACGCACCAAACCTGCTATCTCGGGGTTAGTGGAAATCGAGGCGAAATTTGGAGAATAGTCTGGTGAGAATGCGGCTAACATACCTTTGGACTTATCTTTTATACTCTTTTGAATATCCAATAGTTTTAAAGAATAGCCATAGCTCACGGGATGGTTTTCAATCAAATATTCGCCATTTGGATTTATAAGAGTTTCAAAAGGAAGATGGGCCAAATAGCTTTGTGGTATAATAATGAGATGTTTGTTTTTCGAAATTTCCAAGGGCAAGATAAGGTTTTTATAGAGCTCTTTGGATAGAACTTCAAAACCGGGATTTATCTTTTTAAGAGCTGTTAAATACTCGCTAACACCTTCTTTTAATTGGGTCGGTGATAAGGAAAGCTCCTTAACCGTTACCCCTTTTTTCTGAATTGTAAACGCGAAGACCGAAGCATGTGAAATCACATATTTTACAAGCACCTCATTCTTTTTTAATTCCTTTTGAAGGTTTCCGAGATCAAAATCAGTTCGGGAAAATTGATAAAAAGAACCGTCATCTTCCAATAACTGTTTATTAAGGCTTCTAAAGGATTTTTCTGCTGTCTTTAAATCGGAACGAAAGCGCGCAAGTTGCTCCTCTTTTATAGTATCGCTTTTAATTTCCCTTGCCAAAACACGCTGTCGCATTTCAAGCGAATCTATTTGGGCTTGCATTTTTACAGCATTCTCATTAAAAGGTTCCTTTCTGTTTTTAATGAAACTAGACCATAGATAATCGGAGTTATTGACTTCCACCCTTTCCGCAGCCATTTTCTGGTTCTTCCCCATCAAGCTTGCCGTCCGCAATAGTCCTTCATTGATCCTGTCCTGATACCAACTTAAACGCACGCTAAATTCGCCACCGCGATACAATCTGGAGAAAATAACCGAGCACAGATGAAAATTGTTATAAGCTTTTTCTAAAAATTGTGGCTGCGGGTCGTGGGAATACATTTCCAGATACAGGTCTCCCGATTCCCTTATATTATCAATGGCAAAATAATCGGTAGCATTGCCATTCAGGTTTTCCAGGTATTCTTCATCAAGAAGTCCTATTGCCTTGTCATAGTGTTGCATACCACCATAGGCCAACGCCAAATTATGCTTTAAAGCCCTAAGCTGGTTAAACTTTTGAACCGCTGGTTTTTTAAAGGCCAACTCTGTAGCTTCAATCACATCACTCCATTGCTTATAATCTACTCCCAGGGTGCTCAAAATCCAATAGGCTTGCAATTCACCAAATTCAAAGCCCTCTTTTTGTGTAAATTTTAAAGCCTTGCCATAATATTCTTGCGCCTTTTTATAGTTTCCCATATTCTTATAGTCATCGGATTTGTGGAAAAAATAACCGGTTTCAAAATGATAGGATACAATAGTATTTAGTTCGCGATTGTTGTAATTGACTTTGCCTTTGGGCAACGTATTTATAAAATCCGCAAAGGCCTTTTCCAATCTTTCAGGCGCATGCAGGATAGCCGCATGTTGCACCTGAATGTACAGGAATATAGTTTGGATAGCATTCAAATTGGGATAATCCTCGCTTTTCCTGTTTATAAAGGAGTCATTTTTCTTATTGATTTCATAGAAGGAATTAATCTTTTGAAAAAAGAATTCCACCTTTTCCAGGTCCCCATATAGTTTATAACGTTCATAAAGAGAGGCATATATATCAAAGAGAATAAATTTGTCATCAGGTTGGATTCTTTCATAAATCTCCAAAGCTTTTTCCAAATTGGAGAGACTGGATCCAAAGTCGTCCGTAAAACTATAGATGCGTGCCAAATCCTTATATACAGCTGCCGTTTCAAGGGAATTTTCACCAAAAATTTCAATGTATTTACTCAGCGCCTGTTTTTGATACATTATACTTTCATCATAAGCAGCAAGGTTTAGTGAAACAGCGCTTAAAAATACCAGCTGTTCGGCCTCTTGTTCTTCCCTTTTCAAAGATGGAGGAAGTTGGCGTACCAATTCATGGGTAGCAATGATTTTCGCTTTGGCCTCATCATGTTTTCCCAATACCATCAAACAGGAATAATACTTTACACCCAGATCAATCTTCAAAGTGGGATCAGGAGATTTTAGGGAATTGAAAATCGATTCGGCCTCTGCTATTTTCTTTAATCGGTAATCGGCATCAGTGGAATTATTGAATTCCGCCAACTTGAGCTTATAATTCTGCAACTTAAACGCTTCGGAATTTTCATCTGCATTTCTTTGCAACATCGATTGTCGAAGCTTAATCTCTTCTGGATATTTTGCTTCAATGGACAATTTGTTGGCTTTATCGTCATCGGTCATTTGAGCTTGGGAAAACTGAACCAATAAAAGGAGAAGGAGATAGTGTAATTTCATTTTTTATTGGAGGAAAAAAACTAGGGTTTCACGCCTCAAACATAAGGTTTTATTGAAAAGCTTTAAAATTATTAACATAAGGAAAATGAGGAATTCAGATTTAAGAATTATGAATTCAGAATTCATAATTAAAAATGATGTCTGATGCTTTTTGACGTCTATTTTGTTTTTAGGAAAGTTTTAGGAGCAAGTTCACGGGAAATTATATGATTTTTGCCTTTGGAGATGTACTGTGGCCATTATTTAGGCTGCTATTATGGAAACATCAGGGATAAATAGTTGTTCATGTTTACTTTTTATAACGCTCACCACTAATTAATGAATAAGTCTGATAAAAGAATAGCTCTTTTAAAACAGGGAGATGAAGCTGTCATTCGAGATGTATATCAAGAGTTTAGGCCAGGATTTCTTTTGTTCGCAAAAAGGTACGATTTGGATGGCGACACAATTCTTGATGTATATCAGGATGCCATAATGGCCCTTTGTGAAAATGCGAAAAAAGGAAATTTGGATTCGTTGTCAAGTTCATTAAAGACTTATCTTTTTTCCATTGGAAAGTATATGATATACGATAGGTTGCGAAAGGAAAAGAAGCAAGTAATATTTGAAAACATAGAAAACTTTCATTTTGAATGGGAAGAGTATTCGGATGAAAGCAATAATGAAGAGATAAAACAATTACAAGCATCTTTTTCCAAAATGGGCTCTAAGTGCCGGGAAATATTACGTCTGTTCTACTATGAAGAAAGGACACTGGACGAAATTACGGAGCTTATGGAATATGAAAATAAGGATGTTGCCAAAAGTCAGAAATCACGATGTATTAAATCATTAAAAGAACTAATAAAAACCGGTCGAAATGGACAATGAAACGCTCATAAACCACTATTTCGAAGGCAATCTAACTCCCCAGCAAGAACTGCTTTTTGAAGAAAGAATTACCACCGATCCAGATTTTGCCATGGAAGTCCAATTTCAAAAAAAACTGAAAGCGGCTATCACCCTTGAAAGTCGCAAGGATTTTAAGGATAAACTCAGAGGATTTGAAAATACCAAATCTTTAAGAACGAAGGGAAAAACGTGGTTGTATATAGCTGCCAGTATTGTTGTTTTGTTGGGTGTAACCTTCTTTTTAACCAATCAAGCTGCTTCCCATGAAACCCTTTATGCCTCTTATTTTGAACCCTATCCCAACACGGTTGCACCAATAGTTCGCAGTGAATCTGTTCAAACCACAGAAAACGAAGCATTTAGTGCTTACGAAGCTGGGAATTATAAGAAAGCCGTGCAACTATTTGGAGAGTTAGCCCAGGGTTCTGGGCAAGAGTATGCCCTATTTTATAAGGCCGTGTCCTTAATGATGTTGGAACAAATGGATGACGCCTCCACTATACTTTCAACTACCACCTGGACCGAAAATTATTCTCAAAAAGCAAGATGGTATTTAGCACTCTGCTATCTCAAACAAAAGGAGGAAGAGAAGACCAAGCTTATTTTGCGTGAGATAGTTGCCCAGAAGGGTTATAATTATGAGCAGGCGGAGAAGTTGTTGAAGAAGTTGAATTAGGTTTACCCTGGCCCTTAAAGAGGAAAATTCTATAGTATTATGGATTTCATACTGAGCATTTCGATACAGCTCATTATATCGAAGTGCGGGTGGAGACCAATGTAAAATAGCTGAGACTATTGGTTTCCACTGCCCCGCAGCTCCCTTCGACTTCGTTTACGATAGGATAACTCACCCTGACTTAGGTGTATTAAAATTGGTAAAAGGATTAATTGTAACTACCCAGGTTCAACCGCCCCTCGCCCCCCACTCAGGACAGGCTGGTCATCCTGACAGACCGATGTCATACTGAGGGCAGTCGAAGTACTCACCATGACACAAGCTTCTCAGTATTAAGAGAAAATTAGGTATGTCCTCCTTTGACTTATTATAATTTTGCGGATAATGACTGGCACGAAGAAAAATAAGTTTACCGAAGGAAAAATTATCAGCTCTCTTTTAAGTTTGGCACTGCCTATCATTTTTGCCAATATCCTTCAATCTGCATATCAGCTTATCGATACTTTTTGGTTGGGAAGGCTTGGGGCAGATGCAGTTGCGGCGGTAAGTTTAAGTTTTCCTTTATTGTTCCTCGTGCTTTCGTTGGGTGCTGGTCTTACTCTTGCGGGCACTGTGATGGTTGCTCGATACAAAGGAGCGGATAACCAAAAGCTGGTGGATTTCAGTTCTTCACAAAGTGTGTTTCTCATTATTTTGACTTCCATTCTTTTGGCAGTAGTAAGTTATTTTGCTGCCGGGCCTTTAATGAAAGTCATCGGGGCGGGACCGGATATTATTGAGGATTCGGTAAAGTACTTTAAGGTGTCTTCATTAGGTTTCGTCTTTCTTTTTATTTTTTTCATTTTCCAATCGCTTATGCGGGGCATTGGCAAGGTGATGCTTCCGGTATATATAGTGCTGTTCACGGTTATCCTGAACGCCGTACTGGATCCGCTGTTTATCTATGGTTACGGACCCATTCCAGGTTATGGAGTGGCTGGTGCAGCGGTGGCAAGCGTAATGACCCAGGCGGTGGCGGCAACAATTGGATTGTTCATTCTCTTTAGGGGAAGGCACGGAATAAAGATTTCTGTTCGCTCTATGTATTTCAATACCGGAAATCTCAAGAAAACCTTCAATATTGGATTTCCCGCAAGTATAGAACAATCCACCCGGGCATTAGGGATGACGTTGATGATGGTTATTGTAACAGGTTTTGGCAGCGATATTGTGGCAGCATACGGGATCGGCGCTCGGATGCTGAGCTTTATCGTTGTACCCGCCTTAGGCCTAGGAATTGCCACCACTTCCTTGGTTGGGCAAAATATTGGGGCGCTAAAGATCAAAAGGGCCGAAAAGGTGGCCAAACTGAGTGCCAAGGTAGCATTCTTCGCTTTTACTGGATTGGGCGCACTTATGTTTATGGTGGCAGAACCTCTTACAGCCTTTTTTATTCCAGAGGATCCACAGGTAATTCAGGATGGGGCCCAATTTATAAAAATCATGTCTCTAAGTTTTGGGTTTTTGGGATTGCAGCAGGTGATGAACGGCACCTTCAACGGAGCGGGGTTTACCAAAGCATCCATGTTTATTTCCATTATGACGCTGTGGATTGTGCGATTCCCGTTGGCATATCTTTTGTCCCATACATTTGGAATTGGCCCCGTAGGGATCTGGTGGTCTTTCCCTATCTCGAACGTAATAGCGGGGATTGTAGCTTTTATTTATTTCAAAACCGGATATTGGAAGAAGCGGGTGATTCGGGATAGGAGTTTTTTGACCGCTTCGGCTGAGGATGTTGTGGGTTGAGGGCCTGACGTAGGACCTGCCTGCCGGCAGGCGGGCGTAGGACATGCTCACCTATAAGCAGGCTTGGGACTTCGTGCTTAAGCTTAGAACGCCGGAATTCAGGACTACGGGTTAGGATTTATGACCTGCCTACCCGTTTATTTGAAACAACTGATCCATAAAGGCTGTTTTGGTCACGTTTGGGAGGTTCAATATTCCATTTTCTTCGGAAGGATTAACAAATCCCATATACTTAAAATAGCGCTTAAAAGTTCGGACCCCGTAGCAACGGAAATCTTTTTCGGTATGGCCCAAATCAGGGAAGGCTTGGAAATATTTCTCGGCATAAAAACTGGTGGGACGCTCTTGATCCCCATATTTTTTAAGCAGATAAAGGCTATATCCCGACATTACCTGGCCAATAGCTTCGGATCCGTAACCGTCATAATATGCCCAGTTGAACTTATATAATAGTACATTTAGAATTTCCCTAAGAATGAAGTTGCCATCATCTAAATACTTCACACCCTTTTTTGTCAGACTCAATTTATTATTGCGCTTTTTGACCAAACTTGAAATCTCCAGCAACATTCGGGTAATTTGAATTTCAATAATTTCACTTTCCTTATATACCTTAGCCAAACCATTTTCTACAAAATAATTTTTCAAGTGTCCCAAAGCATAGAGTTCCTTAACCAATGTCGTAGAAAGTGCCCCGGTTTTAGTGAGGGGCAAAGTTTTTCCATCTCTCATTTTTTCCATAAGAAATCGTAGCTGCATTAAGAGGGGACATTGTTTTAAATATTCCTCGCTAAGATGATTAATAACAAGCGGACCCCCACTTTCACTATTCAGAAGTTCATATTGAAGAAACCCCATTTGTTGCGGTGATAATCCGTCAAATGAAGCCATCTGCATATTATTGTGCTCATGCATCTGCTGCTCCAAAGCTTGTTGCAGGTCATGGGGAAGAATTAAATTTTCATCTTCGGAATTTTGGGTGCTCATTGTTCATATTTTTTTAAGGAAGAAATAACCGAATATTCCAGCTGTTGATTTTGTTTTATTTGGTTTAAATGTCGTGCTATGTATAGTGGAATCCAGGATTAATGCAGAAAAATATTTAAGAAATAAAAGTTATGAAAATTATTGGAAACTAAGTTGTCACAAATTTGAGATGATGGTGTCATACTGAGCATTTCGACGCAGTTTATCCGGAGCTGGTCGAAGGACTTAATGTAAACTGAGTCGTAGTGTGGGTAAAAACAAAGGGAAAATCGTTACAACTAAGCGCGTTCTGATTGCTATAAATGGGAAAATGCCTAACCAAGCGGGTTCGACTGTCCTTCGACTCCGCTCAGGACAGGCTGGTCACCCTGACAGTGGGTTTTTAAATTTTATAACGGATGTCACACTGAGTATTTCGACAGGCTCAATAAAAACTTCGTCGAATTGAGGGTTGTGACGACGGGAGAAGGGTATAACAAATCGGGTTCGTCTTTTGTTTATCCTGAGCGTAGCCGAAGGGCTCACCCTGACAAGGGGATTATCCTGAGCGCTAGTCGAAGGGCTCGCCTTGCCCAAAAGAATATGTCACAAATTTCCATATATTGGATTTATTCCATAATTTTGGAATCTTACCAAGTAAAGATTTTAAACTTATATGTCCTTCCAGAGAACCCAAGAGAAATTGAAAATATTGGCAGATGCGGCCAAATACGATGTATCGTGCTCCTCAAGCGGGAGTAATCGGATCAATACAAATAAAGGCTTGGGGGATGCTACTGGAATGGGGATCTGCCATTCATATACGGAAGATGGGCGTTGCGTATCTCTATTGAAAATACTATTGACCAATTACTGCATTTTTGACTGTGCGTATTGTGTCACCCGAAAAAGTAATGATATCAAACGAGCGGCATTTCAGGTGCAGGAGGTTGTGGATTTGACTATTAATTTTTATAGACGTAATTATATCGAGGGTCTTTTTTTAAGTTCGGGTATTTTTAAAAGTGCGGATTATACCATGGAACGATTGGTTGCTGTGGCCAGAAAGCTTCGGCTGGAAGAGAATTTTAATGGATATATCCACTTGAAATCCATTCCGGGAGCATCGGATGAATTGATGAAGGAAGCAGGTCTTTATGCGGATAGACTGAGCGTCAATATTGAGATTCCTACAAAGGAAGGTTTGGCACTATTAGCCCCGGAAAAAAAGCGGGAGGATTTTATTAAACCAATGGTCAAGGTGAAGAATGAAATCATCCAATACAAATCCGAAAAGAACATTATTAAAAGTACGCCTAAGTTTGCACCTGCCGGGCAGAGCACCCAGATGATCATTGGTGCCAGTGGGGAAAGCGACCAGCAGATAATGTGGACCTCCAACTACTTTTATAAGAAGTTTAATTTAAAACGTGTTTACTACTCGGGATATATTCCCATCAGCTATGATACGCGCTTACCGCAGATAGGCACGGATGTACCGATGCTTCGGGAAAATAGATTGTACCAAACGGACTGGTTGATGCGCTTTTATGGTTTTGAAGTAGAAGAAATACTAAACAATGACAACCAGAATCTGGATTTGGATATCGATCCCAAATTGAGTTGGGCGCTTAGGAATCTGGATCAATTTCCCGTGGATGTGAACAAAGCGGATAAACGAATGTTGGCGAGAGTTCCAGGCCTGGGAATGAAATCGGTATATAAAATTATTGAGGCAAGACGTTTCAGAAGGCTGAATTGGGACCATGTACAGCGTTTGGGCGTAGCATTGAACCGTGCCAAGTATTTTCTGGAATGCGGTAGCAGGGAATATGAACGTCGCGATTTGACTGGAATTCAGTTGAAATCCCTTATCCTTCAAAATTCGAACAGCAAATACCGCAGGGCATTAAGTCCACAACTGAATCTCTTTGGGTAAATGATAATTCACGAGGAAACTACTTTGATATACGACGGCAGCTTTGATGGATTTTTAAGCTGTGTTTTTGAAGTATATAATCTGAAATTACATCAGGTGAAAATCGTACGAAGCAATCACTTTCAGCAGTCGTTTTTTGGAGCCAATCTTGAAATCAGTGTGGATTCGCATAAGGCGGATCGGGTTTGGTCGGCTTTAAAAAAGAAGGTGTCGGCCAAGGGACAATCCCGATTGTACTATGCTTTTCTCAGTGAAATTCCCCAGATAGAAGATCATCTTTTAAAATATATCCAATATGCGCTTAAAAGCGACTCCCCTATCGATACGGATTTTACCAACGAAAATGTTTTAAAGGTTTCGCAGGTGGCAAAAAGTGTGGGACGCGAGAAACACAGAATGGAGGCTTTTGTGCGGTTTAGACTTTCCAAGGACCACGTATATTTTGCAACCATTACGCCCGATTTTGACGTATTGCCTCTGATTACCAAACATTTTAGATCGAGATACGCCGATCAAAAATGGATGATTTACGACTTGGCCCGAAATTATGGCATTTATTATGATCTGGAAAAAGTGGATAAGGTTACCCTTGACTTTCCGGCATCCTTTGATCCTGTGAAAACCACGGAGGAATTCTTTTCTGGTGAAGAGCTTGAATTCCAGATCTTGTGGCGGGATTATTTTAGCAGTACAAACATTCCCTCCCGAAGGAACCTGAAACTGCATCTTCAACACGTTCCTAAACGATATTGGAAATACCTCAGTGAAAAACAGCCTAACGGATAAATTATTTAAAGAGCGATAGAGCGCAAAAATTATATAATTAAATTCGGGGATTTTTTAAAAACTTATAAAATAAGTAGTTATCTTTAAAGTTAGCTCACGTGTATTTTTACCTTACCCCCTACACTCCTCCTTGTGAAGCAAAAACGAATATGGAAATTCCTATTTTTCATATTCTGCCATGGCGCCATCTGCTAAAGCTTGTCCACCATTGGCATCAATGTGAAAATAGTTTTTAAACTTCCTGGGCATTTAAAATTACAATAGAATTTCTGCCCTCGGGATAAAGTTATAACGACATATTTATTTAATTGCCAAGCCATGCCGCGATGGGATGTTTTTAGTTTCAATTTCCAACTTTCTTGCATAAAAAAACCATCAGCTTCTATGATGGTTCATTTCCTTTTATTTAACCTTAAATATTTATAGTATGAAAAACCTTTTGGGATTCCAGTTGATTCAGGAAAAAGTAAAGTTGTTTCCTGTATTTATTTTTTTGTTTGTCCTTTGTTCGGGATGTAATAATGACGACGACCCGCCAGTTGTTACCCCTGCCGTTTTTGATATGAGTACAGTGGCCTCAGGGCTTGCGGGACCTATGGGAATTGAAGTTGACCCCGACGGGAATATTTGGGTAGCCATCCCCGGAACTGCCAATAACGACGGAAAAGTAGTGATAGTAGATAGCAACGGGGGCAAACATGATGCTATTGTGAATTTACCTTCGCGCCTTCATCCAGGTGGCGATGAATTGGAAGGACCCGCCCATTTGCTTTTGGATCAAGGCATGCTGTATGTTTTGGCGGCAAATAAATTATATACGGTTGATGTTTCCAACCATAGTCCAAGCCAGGCACCTATTGATGCCACAACCCTAACGGGAGAAGACATTGCTGCTTATGTGTTGGGTTATCCCTTTGTAAATAATTACCACGATTCGCATCCCTACAATATGACAAAGGGCCCCGATGGCGATATCTATATAACCGATGCGGGAGCCAATGCCGTAATCCATAGAAAGGGAAATGGCGATTATGCGGTTTTAGCGGAAGTGCCCGCTGTGCCCAATCCCACCAGCATGGGACCACCAATGGTGGAAAGTGTGCCCACGGGAATTGAATATAATGGGGATTACTTTTTGGTAACCACTTTATTGGGTTTCCCTTTTCCGGAAGGGAAGGCCGTTGTTTATAAAATAACGATGCAAGGGGACGTTTCGGTGTATCAGGAAGGGTTTACCAGTTTAGTAGATATAGCCAATGCCTATGACGATAAACATTTGGTGCTGCAATATGGAACTTTCGGCGCCACGGGATTTAATGCCAATACGGGTGGATTATACTTGATTAATGGCAGCACTATTACCAAATGGGCCGACGCCCTCAATATGCCTGTCGGGATCAAAAAAACCGCTGAGGACACTTGGTATATTTCCATTATGGGAGATGGTACGGTGATGAAGGCTACTTATCGGTAGGATTAAATTTGAAACTTTGGGTCAGAAGCGGACCACAAAAAGGTTTCATGCCTGATTGATTAAGTAGGCGATGCCGAAACTACAGAATCTCTTTCCTAGGCCAAACAACTTTATGAGGAATGCGGAAACCACAAAAATCTCTTCCCCGGCCCTAAAGGGTGGAGACTTTTGAGGTTTTTATTTAAGTTTGGCCTAAGGGTTCTATGGGAAAACCCTTACAGTAGGAATTAAAGAATAACGGATTTTCCTGGGTATTTCGACGCAATTTACCCCGGGCTGGTCGAAGGGCCCAAAATAAACTGCGGTGAAGTGCAATATAAACCACCTCGACGCGCATTACACCTATAATTTCCATTTTAGTAGAAAATAACATCATAATAATTATATCATACAATAATTTTTGTTAATTGTGTGTTATTTATTGGTATATTAGCTTCAAACTCTCCGGTTAGAAATTACTTCCGATATGAAAAACATAAACCACATCCCGGAGGGGCATTGGCCCAAGAAACCACTGCTGACAGAGGAAGACCTTATGCAGATTTTTGGCGTAAGCAAGTCCAGCATTAGACGATGGAGACTCAACAATGTAATTCCATTTTTTAAACTGGGCGGAACTTACTTCACTTCCCTAGAATACCTTAGAGAAATTTTAATGGAAAAGATCGATGAATCCTTTAAGAAATTTCATGATCATCAGAAACGGGAGCAATCAAAACAAAATGCCAACGATACAAAATAAAGTACCGTTGGCATCTGCCAAAATTTCCCGACCCCGTTAGAGGATAGTTATGGAGCCCAAATAGGTGCTTATGGAAGCGGCTTTTTCACTATCCGACACCAAGCAACCCCATACGTGCATATCCTTGCCGGCAAAGAAAGCAGGCAGCGTAACGGTAACGTTTTGGTCTGCCCTTTCCCCAAGCGGATTGTAGATTTGGAAAAGGTCCTCCTCTGGGCAATACAGCACCACCACCACTTTATCATTGGCTGTGGCAGAGCCTTGACCGCTGTTGTCATCCCACCTAAAATCCACGATCTGTCCGGCCAACGGAGCTGCAATACCATTTTCGATACCCCGCAGATCTCCCTTGCTCAGTATTACCCGTGGATAATCCATAACATACCCGCCGCCAATAATAGGAATAATGGCGTTTTTTACATTATAGCTTAACCCCTGGTTAAACCGGGATTTGTACTTAATGGGCCTACCAAAATAGTTGCTCACAACTTCACTTACAGGGGTCAGAAACTTCACCCCCAGTGCAAACTTCTTCCGCTGTTCCATTTGTGGAACGGTAGCGGAATCCTTCGATCTCCTTTTTGGCCGCTTGCGGATTAAATCCATCCCGCGCCAGGAGTAGCCTACCAGGTTGCCTACACGTCCCGTGAAGGCCCCGAAAATTCCATCATTAATTTTACCCATGATTAAAAGATTTAAGGGTTAAACATTATTTGGAGCTAATCTAAACCGCACTTCCTTGGTTTCCAAATGGGTAAGTACATTTGGTTAGTTTTGGCCACTTTTGAATGGTTATATTCGTTTTTGAACGATTTTGTCCCTTTTTTCATTATTTGATAGGTTTGAACACATTTGGAAGGATTTTATGGCCATTGGATACTTTTGACCTCTTTTGATCACATTTGGATATAATTGGATATGAATAGTCACTTTTGAAAACACTCCGAAAAATCCAAAACCCGACATTTGGGGTAGGTTTGCATGCACTTTGTTCGACGTTTGTTCGACCCTTGTTCGACCCTCCTTCGAAGAAAGGGCCATTTCTTCGAACAAACGTCGAATAAGGGTCGAATAAGGAGTGAAAATGGGGTAATTGAAAGAACCGGATTTAGGTACTGCAATTTTGGAAAAATGAAGGAAGAATTGCGGATAAAATTCACTTTTGGGGTAAAGTCCGCCATTCCCTCCCTGCTTCTTTTATTAAATTTCTGCTAAAATTCCCCCCTGCCCAAATCAAGAAATCTGAATTTTTCCGATATTAGTAATACAAACTTTTAAAAAATATAATCATGGGAATCAAGCCAGGACCAAAGAAAACCGCGGAATCCACAGGAAAGCCGGACAAACGCCAGCGGGATAATAAGAAAGAACCGGGAAATACGCCTTCGTTGAAGGAGCATAAGCATAAGAAGGGGGATTAAGGCATTTAGTGATTTAAAACTAGTCGTGTTCGAGTAAGATGTAAGACCGTCCCGTATCTATCGGTACTGAAAGAAGAAAGACATAAGACTTGCTCCTTAATAGCCTGATAATTAAGTTAAATGGATTATGCATACTTTTAACTATTAAATTTCGATGGTAAAAAAAGCAAGTTGTCACTTAATAAAAAGATTTTAGGCATCATCATTTCCTTAAGAGAACTTTGTAATGTTTTAACCGGACACTATTTATTTAAAACCAATTATTCGAATAATGGAATGATAAACAGTCTCAATTCATTGATCGATTGAATTCCTTCTGGACATAGGGACGGAAATCAAATTGTCCTAATCCACTATCTCTTAAATAAAAACCTTTCCTTTCTGCAGATATCCTCAATTGGACGAGGCCCGTATCAGGGCGGATATAGAATATTCTTCGTGGATTGTTAACTGCACCTCGAGGGATTTTTACCCAAATGAATCCCTGCTGTTTGGCGAGGATTAAATGTAAATCGTTTTGGAATCTTGAGGGATTGATATCGAACCACCAGATGGGAACGGCCTTGTTTATACTGGCAAAATTGGTATTGGAATTGGATAGTTCATTATATCCGAGGGAAGAATTTACTATTTGTATTGCTAGACTTTTATCAGTTTTATGATGACCCAAAGGGTAATCCGAAGGTGCGTCTTGTTGGGGCTCGATAAAAATAGGTGACACCTCAAATTCTTTCTCACTTTCAACCCCAAACTCTTCCTTAGTTCTTTCGGAAATTATTTTTCGTAATTCCTTGTTCTTCCTATATAAATGGTGAATAAATACAAGAAGAACGATTATTAGAATACTTAAAATTACCATTCCGAAATTTTATAATTCATTCCTCCAAAAACTTTACCTCCTTCAAACATGCAATCAACCTCTCTCCTATTTTTTGGTCCAGTTTACCTTCCTCATCCAAAATATTTATCTTTAGAATTCCGCAAGAATGGTCTTTAAATGAAAATGGGCGGTGAAAAATGGGAGTACTTTGTGCTCCGGGATAAAGCAAGATTGAAAATTTAGCTTGCCAATGGTCATTGTAAACGTACATCTGCCGTAAATCGTTGGTGGAGGGTTTATTGGCTTCTATTTGTTTCCATTTGGTGTCTATGATAACCTGAGTGGCATCGCCTCTTTTAATGATTATATCCGGTCGCAAGTTCATACTGCCCCAAAAAGCTTGGGATTGTTGCCCTAAAACACTAAAGGAAGTATCTATATAAGCTTTTTTTAATTGCACGAGTATGTATTCTTCCCACAGGCTATTCATATCAAATAATAATGCCAACATCCTTTCGGAACCCGAAGAAATATTCGGTGCGTAGTTTAGAATTATCAATCGAGCAATCTCCAAAGCCTTTTCGTAAGGCTGACTTTTGCGGTTGAGTTTTAATTTATCAAAAGTTGTGGCAGTACAGTTTATACCTGACACCTCGGGGAAATCAAGTTGCACGCGTTTGCATTTTGCATAAAGATAACTGCCCTTTGACAACTGCTCAATTACCGTTAATGCGAGGTTTAATATCTGGTGAATTTGATGGTCCTTATCGTAAATCTGATGGGTGGTATAAAACCGTTCTTTATGGATAAGGTTTTTAGAAATATGGCCTGCAAACTCCAACTTTCCTTTTAGCGCGGGTACGTTTTTGGTTTCCTTGTAATATCTTTTGATTAACCCTTGACGAATAAGAGTTTCTACTTCCCGTAAAAACCAGTCGAAGTAAATGTCCAGTAAATGAATATTCTGTTTGTTGACATCTGCCTGTCCCACTTGATTCACTTTAAGCTTTCGGGTTGCTCGAAGCATTTCAATAAGTATGTTTCGCCAAACGGTAGTATCTTCAGAAGATTTATCAGCTTTGGGCAAGATCTCTATGGTAAGTGTATCTATCTGTATGACACCTACATATTGTGAAAACTTAACCCCTTTGTTTACTAAAGTGAAGTACTTATTGTCATGAAGCATATTCAACTTGGCCAAGGCCTCAAAATGCTTTTGGGTAAAAGCCACGCCCTTGTATGCACTACCGTAGTAAAGCGTTTGATGTTCAAAAACCTGAATTGAGCTATTCCGCATTTCTGTTTAAAAGTAATCTTACAGCTGCTTCAATGTCTTCTATCTCCGTTACCAATTTGCAAAGCGTCACGTTGTCGGGTTCGTTTATACCAGGGAAGCTCGGAAACTTAATTGAGTGGTTGGTTGTTACCGTCACAAAGCCTTCACCGAGTATAAGAGCTATTTTTTCGTAATCGTGATAAAAATACTCTTGCAACAACGGAATCACTTTATTCTTGAACACCTCTTCCAATGCATCTGTATCGCCACTTTCAACATTCAAAAAGTAAGAGTGCCCAATGATATGGTCTCTATCTAATAAAAATTCAATTCGTTCATTGATGGTTTCCAGTACTTCATCCAGATTAAAACCATCAAACTCAATATCCTCAAGTAAGGAAGGATCGGGCATAATCTCTTTAAAGCTAAACCTTCTTCGCAAAGCAGTGTCCAGTGCTTCCACGGAACGGTCGGCGGTGTTCATTGTGCCGAATATGTCAATGTTGCTTGGCACACCAAAGTCAGTTTTTGAATAAGGAAGCCTTACTTTAATTTCATTTATGGCACCTATTCGCTTATCGGGTTCTATTAACGTAATCAGTTCTCCGAAAATAGCTGAAACATTTCCTCGGTTTATCTCATCTATAAAAAGTGCATATTTATTTTCCGGATCACTTTGCGCTCTTAAACATAGTTCCTTAAAAACACCATTTTCAATCTGATAACTCAGGTCGGTATTCTCAGCTTCAGTATTTAATTTTGGTTTGATGCCTTCCACAAAGTCCTCATAAGAAAAGGATTGATGAAAAGTAGTGAACACGTAATGCTTTATTTCCTTTTGTGGATTGGCTTTAAAGTTGTTCACGGATTCTAAAATATCATATAACTCTGGGAATTGCTCATACAATTCATTTTCGAGTAAACTCCAAGATTTATCTTCGTTCTTGTCAAAAATAAGAGGAACCTGTCTTTGGGTATATGCCACTGTAGTTGACTCATGGACCGTATGCATTTGTAAATTCCCCCACAGCGTAGCTCTAACATTCTTAGATTCGGACATATTTGCTTTTCCTGCCACCCACCTGTTTTTCAATAGATCATTTACCTTAGATGTGCCATCCTCTAACAATGCCAAGGCGATTACCTGCCACCAAGTTAAATCTCGAACAGTCTCTTCAAAGAATGCCTCACTAGTTATTGATGCTTCCTTTAAGGTATAAAGCGGGAAATAATTATTCTTCAATTCAAACGTTTTTCCTGTTCCTGGAGGGCCGTATAAGATTTGGTTAAGTGGAGTTTTCATTTGCTTAATAATACTTTTAATTTCCGGCTTGTTTTCTAGTGGCGAAACTTTAAGCCAAGCCTCATACGAGAGTTGGTGAAATGGTTTGTGAGTCTGAGATCTAATTTGCTTTAATATATCCTTATAACCTCCATAAGTTTTAAACTCGGGTTCAATACCAAAGGTTTTTCTTAAATATGGTTTAGTAGGTCCATTTATCGGGAAATTGTGATAAGGATCTACATAAAATAGCACTTCGGTAAGCTTGATTTTTCCAACACCTTTGATTTGCAGAATATCAGAAAATAATTCTTCTGTTATACTATTATTAAGAACTGAATAGAAGAATGCCCATAACCGGGCTATCTCGTTATTTGTTCTCTTAGACTTATATGGGAATAACCATACTTTTTGAGGGTTAGTTGTAGGGATTCCGAAATCATCTTTCGGAATTGGTAATCCTAAGTTTCTAGCTAAGTTTTGTAAAATCTCAAGCCGCTGTGTAAAGTATTTATTGATATAACAAAAGAATGTAAAAGGATCGATTACCTCTAGTGGAATCAATTTGTCGTTTTCATCCCTATCATTAAATAAGTCACATCCAGATTCCTTCAATAAATTAATTAAACCTAGCTGGTCATTCTCTTTGCCTTTTAAATATTCAACTATCCCTTTATAAGTGGGTATCCAAGTAAAACGGGGATTTTCAATGATAGCTCGCAGGGCTTTATATTCTTCCTCAGTAGCAGAAAAATTAGTCCCCTGATTGCCTGCTTTAAAGTCCCGGAACTCCGGGCGGTCTTTTATGTCAGACCATAACACAGGATTATCAACTAAATTTTTTGTGATTTCTATTTTTACGCGCTCAGTATTATTTTCACCATCGTTTGTTGAAGGTGAAAGATAGTATTGAAGCTCTAAAGGTTCTTCAGCCAACTTCCCAACTTCCGATGACACTTCTGCCAAAGCATAACACCCTGCCTTCTCGCCTGTTTGCCAAAGGATTATTTTATCTCCTGGTTTTATGATATCTTTATGTGCAGCAACTTTCCAGCTTTTTAAATGACCGTTTTTTAATGCATTTGATATATCGTAGATTTTGGGATTGCTTTGGAATATCCAATAGTTTACTTTGGAAGCAAAATACTGCTCTAAGAACCTGAAATAATGATTCTTTCCAATTACTGCTTTTGGAATGCCATTACTATGGAAAGTATCGTAAGTAACAAAGTCAGGATTATTGGCTCTTTCTTTCCTGTGGGTTTTGTGTTTTATAAAATCAATTACCGCACTTGGATTGCTGTTTTCTATTTCAAAAATATTCCGTTCGGGAAAGAAGTTGTTTATTTCCTTTAAACGTTCTCGAGTCTGGGAAACTGAGCGGCCCAGATATTGTCTATAAGAATCGGGAATTGTTTTTTGAAGCCAATCGGCAAAAGGTTCTTCTACGTTTTTAATTTGGTTCATTTTTTTTACTATGTCTATAATACTCTTTGCTCCATTTAATACTATTCTTATAAATATTTTATTAAAATAGTAATCAATATGCCCAAAGTACTCCTGCATTAAAAAATATAGATTCTTATTTAGTTTCTATAGCAACGGAGTTAACTAACTACTTTTGTTAGCCGAATGTTACTTTTTCTTTTCAAGATTAAACAGTTAAGATAGTAGGATTAAAATTTAAAGCATTATCCACAGTAATATTTCTAAATTGACTTATTCCATGTCCTTTTAAATAAATTCTGACTTCTTCATTATAACTTTGATTAATGGAAGGTGCAATAATTGTTGGAATAATTTGATGCACCGAAATATCTGGTATATGGGCCTTTAACCATTTTATATATCTATTGATTTGCGATGCTGTGTTGGCTGACGCCTCAACAGATTTTAATTCTATTAAGTGAATGAATTTATTTAATTGGTTTTCAGAATAAGCCAAGATATCTATGCGTTGCATTCCTGCACCACAATATATTTCATTTCCAATCCAAGTTATAGTTGTTTGAGGAAATAACAAATTCGTTAATACCACATTTCTCTTAAGCTCCTGCATTAAATATCCCTGTAGATGAGATTCCCATTTTCGAGTGGTATTATTCATGATGTGAATGAGTCTAGGACCGATATCTTGATAGGTATTAATTGCACCTGCATATGGTAACGTACTTCCTGGGGTATCTTTTAAATTGGAATCTGTAAAGTCATAAGAAATTTCGTTACTATGTAAAATTTGTCCGTGGTTTCTCAAGTCCAGAAGTTTTCGCATAATTTTAGCTTCGTGTGGCAAAAGTGGCGTACAACCTCTTCCCCCAGTCATTTTTCTATATATTATTGTCCAAGGAATATCGTGTACACCTTTAAAGTCTGTCATTTCATCCATTGCTTGCCATTCAGAAACACCATTTGGAAATATCAACTTTGGTTGAATTTGTAATCTATAAATTAATGGTTTTCCTAATTCAACATTAAGATAATTGCCATTCGGTTCATAAAATAATTGTGGGCTTATCACTTCAAATATTCCTATAAACCTGCCTCCTTCTCTTAACGTATCGTGATTTGGTTTTTCCAAATATAACAAAACCTCATCACCTTGATGGACTCTACAAATATCTGCGTACATTCCTGCTTGCGAATTTTCTGCAGGTCCTTGCACAATAACATTTGACCAAGAGCAGTCATTAGGTTTTGTAACACCAACAAAATTGTATTGCAAATGCACAGGTAATGTTTGTTCTCCAACTATGAATAAATGCATAATATTTTCTTTAATTAATATTTGTCTTATAAATTCTCTTCTTACAATTTAGATCATTAAAATTTATCCCAATACTATGCAACCAATTCAATTACGACCTTATACAACACAATGTCAAATTAGGAAAAAGGACCTACAACTTGATGAATTTCAATAATAAAAAGAACAAGGAACAAGCTCTGAAACAGATAAAATAGCAAAGAATAAAATTAAAATAGTGAAGCACCAAAGCCAAGTGTACTGTTTAATTCTATCATTTATAAAACTTTTTTCATATTCAAATTCTGAATCCTTGTTGAGGATTTTATCAATATCTTCTTTAATTAATAAATCGGTGTACCGCATTTTTAGATTAAAATATTTCCGTATAAGACGATCACGTTCTTTAATAACAGTATATCTTGAAAAAACTAAGAAGAGTATTGACAGTATCAAAAATGCAAAAGCTATAATGCTAACCTCAGCGTTAAATATCTTAAAAAAATTTCCAGAACTAAGAGTGCGGAATAAAAATATAGAAATGAAAAATGATACGAATGTCAGGCTGGATTGTTTATATGATGAAAGATAATTTTGTATGACTTCAGAGGATTTTTGCGATATCCAACTTAACTCATCTAGAATATTTGATCTAATTGATAAATAACTGGCTACATTATTTTTAAGATAAGTTTGATGAGCAGACTTGATGGAGTGAATTAAACCATTATCAGTTTTAATACTATCATTGTCTATGTATAGTGAAATAATGTTACGTGCAACACCTAACTTATCCGCGATATTTCCTTCAGATGAATATATCCAATTATAAAGTTCTATATAATTCCCCCCCTTATCAAGTAGTTCCTTCGTTAAAGGAACAGATCCTTGCACAAGTTTATATCCATTCAATCTGTATTCAATTATTTCGGAATCAAATCTTGAATGATCGAAGATTGAAATAATAGAAAAAGCTACTGTTAATATTTCTAGCTTTTCCGAAATTGCATTTTCTGTTGAAGGCTTCTTTATTAAACTAAAATGATCGGGAGTAAATGGATATTTCTTAATGTCGTAGAAATAACAATTGGCTTCTATAAGATGAAGTTGAGATTGAAATTGGCATTCATCAAAGTCATATCCGAACTTAAGCCATTTACTCCCAAAACTTTGCAACGAGTTTTCAAGAAATTTAAAATTAAGACAGTTCCCTGATCCTGCTACTTCTGAAAGAACATTGACAAATTGCAAAAGAGACAGGGACTTTATAAAATTATTAAATGAAACCCAAGAATAAATGTTTAAATAATTATTTTGAACATTTTTCTGAATCTCGATACCTAATTTAATTTTCTCTTCTTTTTCATAATGCTCAAAATAATCATCAAATGTTCTAATAAAATCAGCTTTATAAGAAGATGAAATAAATGCAATGGGCTCTTGATCCTCAACTGTTAATGAAAATTTCATCACGTCTTGATTAGGTAGCAGTTGAAGGAAACTTTTTATGCCAATATCATTTAATGAGGGTTTTTGAGATATTTCCGAATGAAAACGAAAAGTTGTAACCCTATCATCTATTACTAAAGATGGTAAGACAAAATCAAAGAGTTTTTTAAGTTCGTCAACTATATTCATTTTTCTTCGTCAGCTATTTCTATAGTATTACCTTTAAAATGGTCATAACCCGTGTCAGTTCGTATAATTATAAACTTCCTGTTTTCATTGTCCATATAACCAGCAATAGTGTTTTCTAGTTCGGGTACATTCTCTTTTATAATCAGATCTACTTTATCTGTCAAGTTTATTTTACTTTTCACTTTACGCGACGTAACCTGATCTTCAGCTATTGGAAACTGCGAATCAAAATTATATCGCTCTGGTAAATTTTTAACTTTCTCAATAATATTAGCTTTCGGGAAATCAGCAGCTACCGGCACATAATTATTCAATGTTGTATCTAAAAAACCATCCATCTCAAATTGGGCTTGAGATTGAAAATATCCAACTGCTTTATTTCTGATACGGATATAATCTGCGGGGAATTTATTTCTAATGTTATTTAAAACTTTACTGTCCAGTAACTTCAAGGCTGTTTTTGTATTATATTCAGATGTGTAAACTTCATCTAACTCTAAAAAAGCATCCCACCAATAGGTGGCCAAACGTGTTGTTGTATCATAGACGTATGTTTCCTTCGCAGCACCATCTTCAAAACGAATTAAAAATGCTTTGAAAATTTTCTTTTCGTAAGGTAACCCACTTTTTAAATTAAAGTCATCCTCATCCAAAAATTGAATTTGATCGGCCTTACTAATAACTATTATTGTAGAACCCTCACTTTCAATTTGAGCTTGAAATAAACTTCCTTTCTGTATCTCAACACCCAAATGGGCTATTGCAGCTTGTGCGGTTCTTTCAACATCCAAAAGCCGTTTTGCATTGGAATTTTTGCCAACATAATTGCCATCAAGAAATTGTCCAAGAACAGCCCTAACCTCAGTAGTGTCTCGTCGAAATTTAAATTTACGCTTACTGGTACCTTCGGTAATTTCTGTAATCAATCTCTGTGTATAATTTTTCAAATCTTGACTTTGATTTTGAATATCTATCTCTTCAACAATATTTAAATTATGGTCGATTTGGTGTAATGAAGTAAATTTAATTTCCATATAGCAGATTATTTACAAAAGTTTTTACGAAGCAGTATTAACCGGTTTTATTATTACACTATTCTGATAAATTTGACAAGCTACTCTCAATACCATAAAACAAAGGAGCTTCAGCTGCTGAATTCAAATTTATCTCTTCATCATTCTTTTTGTTCCCAACCCTCACCTGCCCATTCATCAACATAGGCAATAACCAATCCCGCAACTCAGCGAGCTTTTGGTTTTCTTTCTGTAAAACAACTTGTTTATCTAATATGGGTTTCAACTTTTCATCAAGTTGTTGGATTATAAGATTAGGAGGAATAACGATTCTACTTTGTTTGAGATGATCCTGGGTTATATGACCCATTGTTGTTTTTCTCAAATCAGCAATCATTTTAAAATGTTGCAAATAATTGAGTAATTCAAAGTAGTAGTAACTTTTTGGATATTTGTTTGAGGTTACCTTAAAGATATGTTGATTTAAAGCTCCGTTACCGCCAGCCCATTGTATCACTTCTAAGGAGGCCGACCAAGAAAATAATATATCTCCATCAAAAATTTTAATTCTGTCTGGAACATTTGGTCTTACTTTCTCTGTATCATTAGTAAAACCACCTTTCATCTCTCTTATCTTGATAACCGGTAGAAAACTCTCATCAAGTGGTCTATATTTTTGGCAAGCTAATCCGTTTACATAAGTTGCTATATCTAATAAGGTTCCAGCTTTCCACCCCTCCGGAATCTCCCTCTTCAAATCCTTATTAAAAACCATCTTCCCTCCAGAAGATTTATACCCTTCGGCTCCGCTCAGGGACCCGCTTAAATATGCGGGAAAATCAAACTGCACAAACCAGTAGTCATAAAGCGTTTTTGCCATCGCTTCTAACTCTTGGTTTATTTTGGTGTTGCCTTCTATTTTGGCGTCTATATTATTTAAAAACTCACAAATTGATTTTCTATATTTTTCAGGAGGCAATCGGAATTCAATATTAAATAAACGTATTTTATCCAATTCACCCTGTCCCGTACTTCCATCCATAAGCGTTTGGATAAGAGATTCTTCTCTAAAAAAGGAATAATTGAAACAATCTGCTAAAAAATAATCTTCAATTCTAACGATTAAAATATGACTGTCTGTAATTACGATTTTATTTTTAGGAAGCTCTCTAACAAAGGCACATCTTCCAGCAGTTCCTTGTCCAGTAGAATTAAAAAGAAGGTCACCTTCTTTTAATATTTTGACTTTATTGAACTTTGTATTTTCATCATGAAATTGTGAAAAACTAAAGTCAATTTTATTATCACGGATACATCTTTGATTTAAAACAATAATATTGCTCTTATCAACATATTTCGGTGTAATTCCTTTTAAAGAGGAAGTCACATAATCTCCTAACTTATACCAATTATTCATGAACAAGAGTTTTCAAAACATCATTTATCTTAGAATTCAATTCCTGAGATTTATTAAATAATTCGATTATATTCTCTTGGTTATTTTTCATCAATAATTTAAAGTCCTTGGCGGAAATCTCTTCATATTCAATTTTAATTTCAAAATACTGTCCCGCACTTAAGCTATAGTTCTTAGTCTCTATTTCATCATAACTTACTACAACCGAAAAATCCTCTTTAGCCTCTTTCGCGATAAAGGTTTCGATAATTTGTTTTTCTTCCATAGGAGAAAGTAGTGTCTTTTGGTTTTTCCCCTCCTTTACCGTCGTTCCTAAATTGGAAGCGTCAACCAAGACCACATCTCCTTTATTCGCTGCATCTAAAAAGACTATAGAAACATTGGTACCCGTAGTTGCGAAAATATTGGAGGGCATACTTACCACTCCTGCAAGCATTTTACTGTCTACAATTTTTTGGCGTATCTTTTTCTCAATTCCTGATTGTGCTGTAATAAATCCTGTAGGCACTACAATCGCGGCTTTTCCCGTGCCTTCTTTTAAGGAATAAATAATGTGTTGTAAAAACAAAGTATATATGGACATACTCTCCTTTTTCTTTGCTGGCACATTAGGCACACCTGCAAAAAAACGAGCCTTGTTTTCCTTTTTGTTCAGCGTATCTACATCATCGCTAAAGTCCAACTTAAAAGGTGGATTGCTCACTATATAATCAAAATGACGAAGTTTCCCATTTATCTTATGGTAAGGTTCTGTCATTGTATTCCCTTGTATCACATTTTCGATACTGTGCACCAATTTGTTTAACACCAAGTTTAAGCGCAACAGGTTTGAGGATTTCTGAGAAATATCTTGGGAGTACACCGTGCACTTTTCAGGACCAATGGCGTGGGCAAGATTCATAAGCAAGGTTCCCGATCCCGCACTTGGATCGTATATGGTAACATTACTCACTGGGGCTGGCACCAAGATGTTTGCAATAATTTTTGAGACTGCGTGTGGCGTGTAATATTCGGCATATTTCCCACCCGCATCGCTATTGTAATCTTTAATAAGGTATTCAAAAATGGTAGAAAAAAAGTCAAAGCCCTCCCCCATTATATTTTCAAAATTAAAAAGGGTAAGCTTATTAAATAAGGCCTTTGCAAACGCATCGCGTTTGCTACTCACATACTCCGTAAGTCTATCAAACAATTGTATTTTTTGGCCGTCCTCAGTTTTTACCGCAAACAAATCGTTATTGCTTACCGCAATATCAATTAGGGTATCATCTACCATTTTGGCAAAATCGGGTTCGTTTTGACGGTCAAACAAATACCCTATTAATTGATGTGGTTTTAAAAAGGCTGTATCTACGCCAAGATTAAACTGTAAGAGGTTATATTCTCCTTCGTCTATCTTCGCTAGGTCGGCTTCCCAATTCTCACTTTTAGCCAGTTCTGGTTTTAATTTTTTTACTTCATAAGCGAACTTGTCATTTAGAAACTTATATAAAAATATCTGGCTAATAATTTTAAATTCATTTCCATCATTACCTAAGCCATAGCTTGCGCATACAGCTTTAAGTTCGTCGATAAGCGTTTTTGTTTTTTCAACAAAATCCTGTGTTTCAACTTTTGTCATGCTATTTTTCCGTGGTATTCATTAAGATATTCCTCTACTATCAAGTCGCGAATAAACTCAACAGTTTCAAAATCCAGATTGGTATCTATGGTTTTTTTAAACTCATTGAGCACTAGCTTTGCTACGATTCGCCCAAAATAGCTTTCGTTATGCAAACTATCGTTTCTATCCAATACAGCAATATCGGTTTGTTCTTTTACTTTTTGTAAAGCCTCTATAATGGCAGTCTTTATTTTTGAAGGTCTGCCAGCTTCAAGTAAACGTTTTTGAACCCGCGCATATTTTGGGTCGCCATTGTATTTGTCCTTTAATAATTCATTGCGCCTATTGAGTTCCTTTATTTTTTCATGGATGCTTTTAAGGGACGTAATATTTGTTTTCATTTCGTCCTGACTCACTTCGTTTAGGTTTTTACCATCAAACAAGCGGCGTAACTCTTCGTATAAGCTAATCCATTCCGGATCTTTAGTGTCAAAATTACTAGCTAAACCTTCTCTGGTTTTCTTTAATATATCTTTGAGTTCTCCGGCAAGTACCAATTCGCTTTCGCCAATCTTCCGAAACCCAAAAACAATATCCTCCAAAGCCATATTGAGAAGGTTCCCGATTTCTTCGTTGTGCTCTAAGGCGTTTTTGGCATTTATTAAAGCCAAGTGGTTGGACGCTTCTATATAAAGCGTTCCCAACTTTCTGAAATCCATACTTTCCAAAAGTTCATATTCCCCAGCATACCGGATATTGTTATATAAAGCTCGCGCATCTTCCAACGCTTTTTTGATGCGTTGCATTTCCCCTTGATCGCTAATTTGGGAAATCTGGGAGGAAAAGTTTTCGGCATTCTTTAAATCGTAATCCGCCAAAACCTCTTTGATTTCCCGAATACAAGCTTCCATTTCTTCCCGAGACATAAAAAGGTTGGAATAACTTTCCATTTCATCGCCCAAAACCCCTTGTAGTTCATCAAAATAAGCCTTGTTGGTCTTATCAAATTCTTTGGAGATGTCGGCGAAATCTACCACATATCCATATTTGTAAGTGCCGTACTTTCGGTTTACACGGGTCAATGCCTGCAATAAATTATGGCTTTTAATAACCCGTCCCAGATATAACTTTTTAAGTCGTTTGGCATCAAAGCCGGTCAGGAGCATATTATAAACAAAAAGAAAATCTATTTTTCCTGCTTTAAAATCGTCACGCCAAGTACCCAGTTCTTCTTTACTTCCAGAATCATAGAGAATAAGCGCAGCCTTTTTTACGCGACATTCTTCATTCAGTAACTCTTTATAATTTGTCCTAGGCTCTGCCGCCATAGATAAAACTTCATTTTCTTCGTACTCCGCATATACCTTATTGAATATGGAGAACATTTCTCTAGCTTGTTCGCTACTATCACAAATAACCATGCCGCCAACCGACGGATCGGTATTTCGCAATCTGAACTCTTCAAAATCGTTTACAATGTATTCTAACATTGGCGCCACAAAGGACGGATGAGAATACAATATTTTTTTATCGGTATCTCCTTTCTTAATGTCTATATTGTCAAGCGCATTTTTCAGCAACATTTTATATTCAGTAGCTATTTCCTCACGAATGAGTTTTAGGGTATAGCCATCTGCAATAGACCTGTTATAATAATACTTGTGAATGTAGTCGCCAAACAAATCCTTGGACTTTAAACTATCGCCAATCAAAGGCGTGCCTGTCAATCCAATCTTTATGGCATTTCTATCAGATTCCTCCAAATTCGCAAGAAAGCTACCATTAGGGTTATAGCTTCTGTGAACCTCATCCATAAAGTAAACCCGTTGGATATTGATGTTATAATCGGTTGTTTTACTTACCGTTGGATCATCTTCAAATTTGTGAATATTCACAACCGTTATTTCCCTTTTGCCTTGATCATTATTTACAGCCGTGGTTTTCTTTAAATCGGCTACAAACTGTTCCCGTGAACTTACGGTATGTACTTTTAAACCACGGGCAGTAAATTCATCTCTCGCTTGCGTTAGCAAATCCAAACGATCTACTATAAAATAGAACTTTGGGATGATGTGTTGTTTCTGGTAGTAATCGGTTAAAAAATGGACATTATAATACGCCAAAGCCGTTTTACCACTCCCTTGCGTATGCCAAATGATTCCTTTACGAATCCCGGCATCCAACTTTGCTTCGATAGCCTTAGTAGCAAACAATTGCGGGTAGCGCATAATATGTTTTTCCAAGCCATTCACTTCTTTTACATACGCCAATGAATATTGGAGTATAAATTTTAACCGCTCCTTGGAAAGCATTGAGGTTAGAATTTTGTTTGTAGGGGTATCAGAACTTTTATTGGTTATATATTCCGAACTATTTTTTAATGCTTGGTAGTTTGTATCCTTTAACAAGAAATCTTCCACCGTAGCGTCTAAGGAACTTAGCACTTGGGAAAGATTAAACCCTATTTCTTCTCTGAAATAATTAAAATGCAATTTGTGGTAAGATGGAGATGCGTAATAAGCTCCTTGCCAAGGTTCAATTTCGTTATCATCATATTCCATATTATTGGAAAAGATCATAAACTGGGTCAGATTGATAAACTTTCTAAATTTCTTATTCTTAAACCGACTATTGATTCGATCCCGCTCCGCAATAACCCCATTGCGATTATTTGGTTTTTTAACTTCTATAAACACCAATGGCATTCCGTTTATTAAAGTAATAATATCTGGTCTAAAATTATCCTCCCCGTTTTTATAAGGTAATTCTGTGACAACGTGGAAGTCATTATTCTCGAAATTTTCAAAATCAATGAGCTTTATCCCTGATCTATTTGATAGCATTTCAAAAAACACCTTTCCCAAATCTTCATTTTCAAGGGCCAAGCTCACATCCAAATACAATCTATCAATCTCCTCCAAAGAAATATTCTTGTTGATTTTCGCAATAGACTCATTGAAAATGCTGCGAAAGATATTAGTTTCCTCGTCCCAAATCTCATTTTTAAGGGAAAGGTATTTATAACCTAACTGCGTCAGGTGCAGGATTGCAGGGAGTTTTACTCTAGAGTCTTCGTTGAAAGGCATGGTTTGGTTGATGGTTGGTCAAAAATAATAGGATACAGCCTTCTTTCTTTACGGGAATCCTTTAGCAGCAACGAAGGTGTCATATCCTTCAAATATAGGATTTACATTGAGAATAATTTAACATTCGGCAGAAGTTAGTTTTATTTTTTTTAGGGCACTCACAATCTTAGTTTCTGGTACCATTTTAAATTATTAATTCTATCAATTTCAAATTTGAACTTATTTAAATTTGATTGTAAATCCTTAATTTTTTCATCTTTTTTTTTACCCTCTGTTTTTTGTTTTAAAAGATTTGCCTTCAATTTTTTATTTTGAAGTTTCAATTTCTCCAGATTACTTCTCTCTTTTTCTAACTTTTGAATATTTCCAAAGTTTTTTTGCGATTGCTTGTTAAGTTCTTCGGCAATTTGCGACTTTTCTTTTTCAAGTTTAAATAAGCGTACCAGAAAATCCTCAATTTCCATTTCCAGTTTTTCATTACTAGATTTTACTGAGAGCAATTCCTCTAAATAATTAATTTCCTCTTCTTTTAACCTTGAAATATCTTCATTCAATTCATCTTCTTTATTTTTTCTCTCATTCAAAACCATCGATAAATATGTTCGTTGGCTCACCAATCTTTTTCCAGTAAGGATAATAAATCTTTTAAAATTTTCTGTTTCTATATCATTTCTAAATTTTAAAGCTTTTTTAAAATATTCAAATGCTCCTTGAATATTTTCCTTTTTGATCTCTTCTCTTGATTTTTTATAAAAGAAATCTGCCCTTCCTCGATTCAATTCTTCCGCTACTAAAGTTTCTGGTGTTTCATTTTTAGCAAATTCTAAAACCCTCGGGTCTGTTTTTATCGCTCCTTGATGAAGTTGAGTTTTCAATACCAGTCCATGAAAGGAGGAGCAACGACTTAAAGCAACATAAACTTGACCAGATGCAAAGGCTCCACTTAAGTCCGCGATTACTTTTTCAAAAGTTAATCCTTGACTTTTATGAACGGTTATTGCCCAAGCCAATTTTATTGGAAATTGCTGAAAAGTTCCAATAATTTCCTCTTCAATGCTTTTGGTTGTATTATTGTAAGTGTATTTTATATTCTGCCATTCTGCTCTCTCTACTACAACTTCTTCTTCATTGTCAAAAACTGCAACGATTTTATCTTTTTCAAGTTCTTTAATTTTTCCAATCTTTCCATTAAAGTATCTTTTCTGTTCGCCACTATCGTTTCTGATAAACATTATTTGCGCACCTACTTTTAAATGCAAATAATGGTCAGTTGGCTTCATCATGTCAGGAAATACGTGCGTTATCTTTGCTTCATAAGTAAATTCCTCGGTTTCTAGTTGTTCTAATCGAGTGAGGTTTGTTTCATTTACTATGCGATTATGAGTGGCAAGAATTATGTAATCATCACCATTTGGCGAAAACGTGGGTTGATATTTTGAATTTAAGGTTTGGAAGTCAATTGGTTTTACCTGGTTTACTCGAACCCTATTTAACAAGTCAATAAATTCTATTTCATTTTGTCTATAAATTTTTTTAAGCTCTATATAAAGTGGTTTTTCATTCTCAATAACTTTCGCACTGAAGAAAAAAGGAGTTTTGTAGAATTGTGATAAAATAGTCCATTCCTCTTGGTTAGCTATGGGTGGAAGTTGAAAAGTATCACCAATCAAAATGACTTGTACACCCCCAAAAGGAAGATATGGTTTCTTTCTAAATACCCTAAGTATTTTATCTATGACATCTAAAACATCACTGCGAACCATTGAAATCTCATCAATGATCAACAATTCAAGATTCTTAATTATATTTCTTTTATCCTCTTGATAGGTGAATGTGTCATAAATTGTCACTTTATTTTCAGTTCCTAATGAACTCGTCCTAAGTCGTAAGTCGTTTGGTACAAAAGGCCCGAACGGGATTTGAAAAAAAGAGTGAATTGTTACGCCCCCTGCATTTATTGCTGCTACTCCTGTAGGGGCCAGAACAACAGTGTTTTTGTCCGTAATTTTCTTTATATACTTTAAAAAAGTAGTCTTTCCTGTTCCGGCTTTTCCTGTGAGATAAATCAGTCTATCCGTATGCTTTACAAATTCGGCAGCATTACCAAATTCAACGTTATCTTCATCAAGTTCTATGTTATCTATTTTGACGGTCATAGTGCTTTCTTTGATTGTCCTTTTGGGATTTGACTTTGAGAAGAGGGTTATATCATTAATTTTAATAACCTCTTTATTTTTCAATTTTGATTTTTTATATCTGCGTTGGGAATATTATGAGCATTTTATTCTTTTATTCCCATCATTTGATTGTAATGTCCAAGTTGGCCATTAGAATCAAAAATTGCACGAAATACATCCTTATATCTCTGAACAGCATCGTTGTTATCTGATATATGAATTTCATCAGCAATATCATGTGAGCCGTCATGAACCCAATTAATTAGGGATCTACAAATCATTTGCTCTTCAATGGTTTTAAAATTATCCGGAAGTTTTTTAATATTTGAAAATTGACCAAAAACAGTGAAGTAGTATTCCATTATTCTCCTCATTGCATTTTTAAGCAAAACGCTTGACTTATTATCTTCTGATTTCAATTCTCTCCATAATAGTTCATACGTGCTTGAAATTGGATTTTTATTTCCATGAAACTCAATTGATGTCCATTTTCTGTTTTTTCTAAGAATCCAAAAGACTGTATCCGCCCTGAGTTGATTTTTTCCTTCTACAATAGAAATTTGTTTGTGGAAATAAGAATTATGGGTAAGGAGAACTAATTGAACAATATTTCCCTCACCAGACCTTATCTCATCCAGGTACCTCCTTAATAATGAACTTACAACGAACAAAACGTTACTATCAAGACTTGAGATAGGATCATCTACAATTAAGACTCTGCGTTCATTCACTTTTTCCTCTTTGTGCCCCCCCTTTGCCAATTGATAGAAATAAAGGAATGTAATAAAAGTGACTTCACCTTCGCTAAGAGTGGATTCGACTAAACTTCCATCCTCTCGTTGTATCTGGTAACAATTTTCTGCTTTTGGTGATTTTACAATTCTAAAACTGTTGAATCCATAAGATTCCAGGATTTTATTCATTTCAAGTTCAGAAAATTCAACTCCTGTCGTATTAGCAGTAAGCTTTTCAATTTCCTTATTTAATTGAATACCTTTCTTTATGGTTTCTTCTTGGGCTAATACAAGCACTTCTTTATTTTTTGTTATTCCATGGATTGCTTTTTTATGTGCCTCGATAGTAGGTCTTGCTTCTTCAATTATCCATTTCCAAGTAGATTGCACCAAATTTCTATGAGCGGAATTGTAGTTTCTTACGATTTCATTGTGAGAATCGATGTTCTTATTTGCCGTTGTTATCCGTTCATTCAGTTGGTCGTAAAGATCTGTTAGTAATGCGATGGAAAATTTACGGCTCGGCTCTTTTACTTTATCCTCCATAGTTGTTTGGTTTTCCTTAAAGCGACTTTTCAATAGCTCAACTTCAGTATTGAAATTTTCCCAACCTATTTTTATCTCCGACGTTTCTTTTTCACGTTGCTTTATCTTTTCAATATGTCTAATCAGTTTAATTGACAACTCTCTGTACTCAATTCCCAATCCTTCAACTTCTATAAGTCTATTTTTATAAGTTTTATCAAAAAACTCTTCTAAATGCTTTTTAAAATCTGCATCTATAGTTTCCTTCTGACAAAACGGACATGTTTTATTATGGATAAATTTTTGACCTTGGTCAACCCAATCGCTATTTTCTAATTTTTTAATTAGGTCGGCGATTGGCACATCATTTTTACCAACAATTGGAATTCCCCAAGTTTCTGATTCCTCAATTTCTTTTAATCTCAATACCTCCAGCAGTTCTAATCGATCAATCGTTTGTGGCCTTTCTCCAAAAACAGTTTTCGCTTGCTCCGTTAGTTCTTCTTTTGTAAATAGTGCAGAAGTATTATTTTCATATTCTTGTAACAATCGAGTCTTAAAGGTTTTTCTATATCCACATTTCTTAAAAGCCTCTTTAAATTGAATTTTGTTTGGCGTATTGTAAGTATTCCAAATCGTTTCTTGAAATCTATTGTCTTCTTCTTCTAGTTGGCGATCAAACCCTTTTAATCTTACTTTTTCCTCTTTAAGGACTTCTCGAAGTGCTTTGATATCCTTCTTTTTGTCATTAAGTTCTTGCATCTGCTGAGTGGTAGCCTTTCCAAGAGTAAATACGCCGGGAATATCCCCTTTGAAAAAGCTCTGCTCCCTAAACTGTTTGTTATAGACATAGACAGCGAGTGGTTCATTATTTTCCCATTCTATTTGACAATGCTTGTGCTTAGCATCAAGAGGATTAAGAATAAAATTTGATATAGTGGTTTTACCACTTCCATTAGCTCCATAGATGAAGTTCACTTTTTTCAAATCATTTATTTGAACTCCATTTAAGGCATCATAAGTGGCAATATCCTTTAAAGTAATTGATGTTATCATAATCTATGTTTCTATGATTTCTTCCTCAATTCTCATCCGTCCGTTTTAAACAGGGATTTCAATTGTATTAAACTCCCTTTTAAAAGTTGAATGTTCAGACTGAATATAATTCAACTGTCCATTTAAATTTAACGGAATTCCTCACTCTTGACATTCGATTGCTATAAACCTTTTACTATTTCCCTTTCCGCGTCCTCAGTAAAAATATCGTCAATACACATCAGCATTGAATACGGATCCAGATCATTTATAAATAGCTCAGCATTTTCTTCCACGGATCTATTTGGATTGAAGAAATTCACGTTGATGATTGGTTCCAATTCAAAGAGCTCATCATCCGCAATAAAGTCCAATGCTTCCAAGGCATTTTTCTCTGGATAGTCCTTGAAAATGCTTTTTATGAAGACTGTTTTCTCGTCTTGGAGAATGGTCAATCCAATTAAATCCGGGTTTACGAACGTTGGGTATTTTGATATTAAACTATCAAGAATATGTGTTTTGGAATTTTCTTTCATCTTTGAATGTGAATTTTGCCAATTGATCTTTTTTGAATAAAAAGTTGGGGAAGACTTCAAATATAATAATCCCTTATGAATGTTTTAACATTTCACAATAATAAATCGAAATTTGATTTTATCATTTTACTTATAGCGCTTTGAGCCAGGACAAAAGTTTTTTAAAAAGAAAATCCGTGGGAAAGGAACCTACTGTCTGGGGCGGACATTAAAAAATAGACTATAAAATCAATGTCTCTAGAAATTATCATATGTTAAATACTGTTACCAAAAAGCGACAAGCTGGAAAGTTTTGATAGCTTGTACTTAATTTCTAGCATATATCCTATAAAACTAAACCATGAGAAAGAAAACTCCAATGCTCGACCCAAAAAAGAAGAATGAACAGAAAATTGAGGATCAGGATAATCCGGGAGACGAAAATTCTAAACCAGATAATATAGAACAACCAGTTAAGGAAGATCCAGATAAGGTTCCGGAATCCAATGATCCTGCGGGGTACGGTGAATCTGAGAATGTAAAGAAATCGCCGTATAAAAAGAAATAGTGATCCGTGGTCAGTGGTCAGTGGTCAGGGGTCAGGGGTCCGTTAAAATAAAAAAGACTTCGATCAAACAGCAAACTCCATCCATAATGGATAATGATGGCTAATATGCCAGGAGAGACTTAGTTTGGTTAAATTTTTGTTTTTAAGGCTATGGGTACGAAGTCGTAGTTACCTCCGGTTATAAATTCCAAGGAAAGATTGGGAAGGTGTTGATGGTTATTAAACCAAGCTATTTGATTAATGATTAATGATTAATGATGAGTGATGAATGATGGTGAAAATGAGTTATGAGTTATGAGTTATGAGTTATGAGATATGACTGACGGATGACGGAGGTAATGCGTGATGAATGATTAATGATGAATGATGAGCAATGATTTAGTTTTTTTACCATAACCCTCTTCTCATACAGATGCTTTAATCTGAGCTGCTTGTTTTTAAAATTTGGCTCATTTTTAAAAGTGTTGTCACTTTTCTCTTTAAATCAATTACACTTCGAATGGTTATGATACCGATTTTACGGAAAGTCCTTTTTATCTCCCGCAGATACCCGTGTTTTCTGTGCTCGCTATTTTCATTTAGAAAATAAACAATGTTTTCCCCCCGGCTGGCGCGAGCGTCCCGCTCGTGCTCCGAATCAGCAATGATTAGGGAATCGGAACACGCCGAAACAAAAAGAGATTTTATTCATAAAATGGGTCTTGCCCAAAAGAGATTTAAAAAATAACAAAAACACAATCGACGGTTTGGCTAATGATGGTAAACACAATTTTTATTTAGTTAAAAACAATGGAATCCCAAGATATAGGTAATCATCATTTTTGAGCTGTTGCTTTAGCTTACGGTTTATTCCCTAGTGAAAAATTCATTTTAGAGCAAGCAGGTGATTATCAAATAAAGTCTGGAACATCAAAACCTGAATGGAAAATTTACAGAGAAGAATCGAGGTATAATTATTCAAAAATAGGAACCCGCTGGGCGCGGGCGTCTCCCGCTCCCACGAATGCATGCAATCGCACACCAGCGAGGATCTACAAACTTAGAGTATTGAAATCCACAGGCAAGCCAAATTATCGTCAATGTGCAAAAAATGATTCGTTCAAAAAGCCTCTTCTTCTAAAATCTGAGAAACCTTGCGAGTCCTAGAATATTATTCCGCTATTTGCTGCAATAGTGAGGTCTTTTTCTATATATTTCATTGTTTCTATTTCTTCATTACCTGAAAAAAATTTAAAAAATTTTGTCCAATGTGTGAATATGGCTCTAAAATCGAGAATGAGGCCATCGTACAACTGTTGGTTCATTACTTCATCCAAAGGCTTTACAAGCGTTACCCAAGCGCTTACATCCTACCCCTTCGGCAACTTAATCAAAAACTCCAATCCTCCACCCTGTCTATTTTTAACCGTAATACTACCTTTATGTAAAGAAAGTGCATTTTTAACTATTGAGAGTCCCAGCCCAGAACCTCCCGAGTCGCGGGTTCGGCCTTCATTGATTCTATAAAAACGTTCAAAAAGTCGATTAAAATGCGCTTCATCCGTAATCCCTACTCCCGTATCTGAATAGAGGATATAGTAGAAATTCTCATCCTCATTGTACTCATTTATTACTATTTTCACATTCGTACCAGCATAACGAATCACATTATCAGTTAGATTGCGAAAGATTGAATAGAGGAGATTTTTGTTCGACTTAATAGAAATCTTTTCAGAAATATTCCAACTCATCTCTATTCCTTTTTCCGCTAGTGGAATAGCAAGATCGCTTTTTAATTCTTTCAATACCGGGGCCAAGCGTATTGCTTCAAATGAAAATGAACTTGGCGCTTCCTCAATTCTGGTAATCAAACCCATATCTTGGATAAGCTCGGACAAGGAAAGAACTTGGTTATACGCCTTGGTCAAAAACTGTTTCTTTCTATTTTCGTCAAGGGATTTTTCCAGAATAGTTTCCAGGTAGCCCCGAATACTGGTGACAGGCGTTCGTAATTCGTGGGCGATATTACCTGTCATTTCCTGTTTTAAAAGTTGCGTTTTTCGCTGTTTGGTAATGTCATTTAGGATAATTTCAAAACTTTGGTCTTCAAACATATTTGCTCTAAGAGAAAAATGCCTGCTGTGCTTTTCAATGTGGGCTTCAAAATGATTTTCCTTTTCTGGGGAAGCCAAAAACAAATGTAGTTCGTGGAATGCAGCTTCAGAAAAAATCACCGTTGGCTCTCCGTTCGCATTATCAGAAATTATATTGAGGTATTGAAGAAACAGACCATTGTAAAATTCCACGTTCTTGGTTTCGGAAAAGAAACAAATACCTTCTTCCGAGCTATGAACATGCTGCAGTAGCTTTTCCCGCTCTTGGGCTATCTTTTTCTTATTGGCTTTGAGTTGGGTGTAGTTCTCTACTATTTTTTCACTAATCTCTCCGAATTCATCTTGTGGAAATTTGGTGATCCTGGCATTTACATTATCATCCGAAGAAATGACAAGATCCCTTAGTTGTTTAATCGTACTTCCGAATCTTGTGGCAACAACGTTTATCAAAATTATCATTCCTAAAAACAGTGCAATAATATAGTACAGAAATAAATTGTCCGATTTTAAAAACTGTTGTACCCGAATATCATATGGCAGGGCAGCACGTATAAAATAACCATTAAACTGCTTGACATAATATAGATATTCCACGTTATTTGAGGAAGACGTTCTGATGTTTGCTCCTTTCCCACCTACCCTTGCTGCCACTATTTCGGGACGGCCAGAGTGATTTTCAAGACTTGACAAATCTTTGATAGCATTATCGTATTTTACAACGCCTTGGGCATCGATAAGTGTGAGCCTGATTTTTGAAGGGAATAAAGCAACCACACTATTTAAATCCTGCCTTTTGGAATAGGCGGCGTTGGATATTTCGGTATAGGCATCCAACTTTTCTTCCAGGGCTTCGGTACGCAATTTTCGCTCTTGCATTTGTGCAAAAACAATGATCCCAATGGTGAAGATTGAAAAAATTAAACAAAAATATAAAAACAACTTTTGCTTGAAACTTAATCTCATGCCGCTATAATTTAGAGATGTCAAATCTATACCCATAGCCCGAACGATTGGTGATAACCGGCCCAAAGTTTCCCATCTTTTTCCGTAGGCGGGTAATATGTACATCCACTGTACGTTCCGTGATATATGCGGTTTCCTGCCAAATAGTTTCAATAATCTTATCGCGGGAAAATACTTTATGCGGGTTTTGTGCCAACAAGGCCAAGATTTCAAACTCGGTCTTTGTCAGGGATATTTTTTCTGATCCCAAAACCACTTCTTTAACTTCCAGATCGATACTGATTTCTCCAATCAGAATTTTATTGGTTTCAGAATTTCCCGAAACTCCCAGCCTTTTGCTCACCGCTTTAATACGGGCAATCACTTCTTTTATGGAAAATGGTTTGGAAATATAATCATCGCCTCCCACGGAAAATCCAGTGAGCATATCGTTTTCGGTATCCTTTGCGGTCAAGAAAATTATGGGCGTGGTATTATTTTCCTTCCGAATCTTTTCTGCCATCTTGTAGCCAGACATTCCGCCCATCATTACGTCCAGTAAAATCAGCGAATGCTCTAGAGTTAAAAGCTCCAATCCTTCTTCCGCGGAATAGGCGCAATCCACCTCATACCCTTCATTTATGAGATTGAATTCAAGGATCTCGCAAATATCCCTGTCATCTTCTACAATTAATATCTTCATGGTTAAGTATCAAAAATTTTAGTCTTTTCAGATATGTTGAGCAGTGGGGTGGGCTTACGTTTCACTATTTAGGTCTTTTTGAGTCCACGGTGTTTTAAAACTTTGGCATCCACGTAAAACACTATTTCTTCTATAATATTGGAACATTGATCACCAATGCGTTCAAGTTTCCGAATGAGTAAAAGTATCTTTAAACCGCACCGGATATCATCTGAGTGCTGTTCCATATAACTTGTTAGAACATCGAGGGAATTGCGATAGCATTTATTCACATCTTTATCTTTAGCAAGAATCCGTTTGGACATTTTGGTGTTTTCCGACTCTAAGATCACGAAACTATCCGATAACATTGCTATCACTATGTCAAAAACTTTTTCCATCTTTAGATCCTCCAGCAATTGTGGCGCCACCTCCTTGCATTCACCATCTATCACATGTCGCGCTATTCCTAGGGCATAATCGCCTATCCGCTCCAGCATACTGCTTATTTTGATAAGCGATAATGCCAGTCGCAAATCTACGGCTACTGGGCTATATAAGGCGATATAATTTTCGGTATTATAATCTACTTTGAGTTCAAAAGCATCTACCATATTCTCCCTATTGACAACTTCTTGAGCCAGCTCTATATCATTATTAAAAAATGCTTGTGTGGCCTTTTGAAGCTGGGATTGGACCAATTTCCACATTTGACTCACCTCTTCTTTTAAGGCAAGCAACTCTTTTTCTGATTGTTTCATATATCTATGTTTTTTTTGTAGTTCAGTAATCTTTTCAAAAGAAATGTAGATTTAAGAACCGCTTTCTAATAATTCAAAATTTAGTCTTCGTCTTTTAGTTCCGAGAACTATCGGGACGATCCTATGTCTATCAAAAAAATCTAACCAAAACGACCTGTGATATAATTTTGTGTTTGTGTTTTTTCAGGGTTTAAGAACATCTTCTTTGTATCACTGAATTCCACTAATTCCCCCATCATAAAAAAGCCTGTTTTATCGCTTAAACGTGCAGCTTGTTGCATATTATGGGTTACAATCACAATAGTATATTCCTTTTTTAAACTGTGGATCAACTCCTCAATTTTGGAAGTTGAAATTGGATCCAAGGCAGATGCAGGTTCATCCATCATTAAAATAGAGGGGGAAACTGCCAAAGCTCTCGCAATGCAAAGACGTTGTTGTTGACCTCCAGAAAGTTGCAAGGCCGATTTCTTCAATTTATCTTTTACCTCATCCCAAAGCGCGGCCGAAATCAAGGATTCCTCGACTCTTTCAGCAATGAACTTTTTGTCGCCCATACTATTTACGCGAAGACCATAAGCTACATTTTCAAAAATAGACTTGGGAAAAGGGTTGGGTTTTTGGAAAACCATACCCACTTTTCTACGCAAGTCATCAATATGATAGGATTTGTCGTAGATATTTCTGCCTTCAATTTCACAGTTACCAGTCATTTTGGTGTTTTCAATTAAATCATTCATTCGATTAAATAGCCTGAGAAAAGTGGATTTTCCACATCCTGACGGTCCAATAAAAGCAGTTACACTATTGGCTTCCATCTTCATGCTAATGTTTTTCAACGCATGGTAATCGCCGTAATGAAAATTGATATTTTTTGTTTCAATCATATTAATTAGTCTTTATCTTTTTGCCGAAATAATTTCTCAAAATTGTCGCCAATAAATTCATAATAAGCACAATAGCAATTAGTACCAGTGCCGTTCCATAAGCGATAGGTCGTGAGGTTTCAATATCCGTTCCGCTGGTGGCAACCACATAAAGATGGTACGGCAATGCCATTACTTGGTCAAAAATGCTATCGGGTAGTTTGGGCAGAAAGTATGCTGCCACTGTAAACAGAATAGGCGCCGTTTCTCCTGAAACCCTTCCTATGGAAAGAATCAATCCGGTGATTATATTTGGAAAAGCCATAGGGAGAACCACTCTACGGATGGTTTGTAATTTGGACGCACCCAGGGCCAGGCTTCCAGTGCGTACCGAACTTGGAATGGCATTCAGGGCTTCTTCAGTGGTTCGGATAACCACGGGTAATACTAAAAGCCCTAAAGTGAGCGATCCTGCCAAAATAGAATCTCCGAACTTTAAAGTGTTTACGAACAACGCCATTCCAAAGAGACCAAAAACTATGGAAGGAATACTTGCCAGATTACTGGTCATAATGCGCATAAACTTCATCACCCAACCTTTTCCGGCATATTCGCTGGTATAAATTGCCGACATAACTCCTAATGGGAAGGCGAAAACGATGCTTCCTATCACCAAATAAACAGTACCGACAATGGCGGGAAATATTCCCCCAGAAGTCATTCCTTCCGTTGGAGCCGTTGTAAGAAACTCCCAACTTATCACGCTGATCCCGTGATAGACGATAAATCCCAATATCCAAATCAGAATCCCTACCACCAAAACACCTAGTATCTTGAAGAGCAAAAATGCAAGCTGTTGACTTAAATTTTTATTCATTATTATGCTTCTTTATTGGGTTTATTCTTTGAAATAACTTCGGCTGTAATACTGATAATAAGGGTGATAAAAAACAATATGCATCCCAACAAGAACAAGGCTTGATAATGTGCACCTCCTGCGGGAGACTCGCCTAATTCTGCAGCAATCGTCGCGGGGATGGTTCGTACCGATTCAAACAAGGATGTGGGCATCACCGCGGCATTTCCTGTTACCATTAAAACTGCCATTGTTTCTCCGATCGCTCTCCCAATTCCCAGGACAACGGCAGCCGAAATCCCGGACATCGCATAGGGAATAATCACTTTGCAGATAGTTTGCCATTGGGTTGCGCCCAAGGCCACACTGGCTTCGCGCATTGCTCGTGGGGTATTTCGCATAGCATCTTCAGCCACAGTTATTATGGTGGGCAAGGCCATAATCGCCAAGATCAAGCTGCCCGCCAGGGCCGTTTCGCCAACGGGCAGATGAAATGTTTTTTGAATTAAAGGCACAAGTACTACCAACCCGAAAAACCCATAGACCACCGAAGGGATTCCTGCCAATAATTCAATAGTTGGTTTCATCAACTTTCGCGTGCGGTCGCTGGCCAGTTCCGAGAGATAAATGGCTACTCCCAGCCCCAAAGGAAGAGCAAATAGAATGGCGAAAAAGCTGACCAATAAGGTCCCCAGCACCAACGGAAGCACTCCAAACAACGGGGCGGGCGTGGCGGTAGGCATCCATTCCGTTCCCTCAAAAAAATCGGCAAACCCTATGTTTTCTTTAGGCAATATTTTTACGCCTTGCATTCCAATGGGAACATACTTTTGTGGTAAAAAAGCAATGATGTTTGGATTCTCTTTTATTACTTCGCCCAGTTTTTCAGGTAGTAATGCGTAATCTTCGCCAAATTCATCTTCTGGATATAGACCAAATATTTCATCAAAACGAAAGATCTTGATTTCTTGAGATGCCCCACCAACCTCCTCCCAATTTGTAATTTCGGAATCGAAAATCTGTTTGATCTCAGAAACGGAAAGTTTCTCAATGCTATTTTCAGCGTTAACACAGAGCGAATATCCGTTTTCAACAGATGGCGAACTGAACAGTCCGAAGCCTTCTTTAAAGAGAAAGATGATTATCAACAGAATAACGATGCTCGTGAGAGCACCGCTAACTGTTAAAATAGCTTCGATTAAACGTTCAGTGATCTTTTTGAATCGCTTCATCGAGTTACTTCACTTTTATAAATCCAACCTCCGACACAATTTTCTGACCGGCAGGCGAGAGAACAAAGTCAATAAACGGTTTTACTTTACGCTCGTTTTTTAGCACATAATAGTAATACAAGGGACGAACGATTGGGTAAGTTTTGTTTTGGGCATTGGCAACGGAAGGCGCAATAAAACTCTTTCCGCCATCGTAGGAAATATGGATGGCCTTAACACTGCTGTTCAGGTAGGCAAGCCCCACATATCCAATGGCACCTTGGGTTTGGCTTACGGACTGAATGATAGAACCTGTGGCGGGCATACTCATAATCCCATTCATATAATTTTTGTTTTTCAGAATGCTTTCCTTAAAGAACTCATAGGTTCCGGAAGAGGTTTCACGAGAATAAGGAACTATTTTTAGATCTTCCCCACCAACTTCTTTCCAGTTGGTTATCTTCCCTGTAAAAATTCCTTCCAGTTGCTCTCGACTTAGGTTTTTCACCTTGTTTTTCGGATTGACAACTATTGCCAAAGCATCATAGGCCACAATCACCTCTTTAAAATGGCTGCCCGCTTCTTCCAATTTCTGCTTTTCCAGGAACTTTATTTTGCGCGAAGATTGTGCAATGTCCGTTGTTCCCGCAAGCAAAGAAGAAAGACCAACGCCACTACCGCCTCCAGTTACCGTTATGGATGCCGATGGATTGAACTTCATATAACTTTCTGCTTCTTGTTGCGAAAGAGGAAGCGTGGTGTCGGAACCTTTTATGCTTTGTCCCTGAATGGAACCGAGGCTGATTGCCGTTAAAAGTGATGCTAGAATTAAGTTTTTCATTTTCATAGTAAGTTTAGTTTTTGAGTTTTTGATTTCTTTTTTGATACTGCAAATCTATCTTGAGGATATTACCTATTGTTTACAGCACTGTTACGTTCCGGTTAAGATTTAGAATTTATACTGTAAGCGTAGGGTGAAAGCATTGTCCTTTCTATCAGAATCATAGCCTTCCAGATTTTGGGATTTTTCATTGCTTACTATTTCGTAATAAGCTTGCAATCGAATGCTTTTACTGGCGCTCCATAGCATTCCCAGGCCTAAGGTGTTATAGGATATATCGCCTTTTCCCGTATTGTTTAAACCAATTTCGTCACCAGATACTTTTGTGTTTGGATTGTACCAGTCATATTTAAGCACTGCCGCCAGGTCGCTAAACCCTAAGTCTTGGGTCAAGATGGCATAGCCGCCGCTAAAATGACGGAGATAGGTATCGGTGGTGGGAAGTGTAGAGGCATTTGGACTTTTACTACTGCCACTTGCGCCAGGCTGGGTTCCGAAAAGATATTCCCCACGAAACTGAGTTTCAATGTTCCCGTTCATAAGGGTAAATTGTCCGTCTATCCCAAAATACTCCCGTTTTGCGAAGCTGCCTTTATTTGCGGCATTATCATTTAACTCAAAAGCATTGCCTTTCATACTATAGACATTTTCGGTGCCTTGATAAACGCTACCGTTATAATAGGAAGTTCCCAATCCCAATTTTATAGTGTTTCCAAGGTTTTTATTGGCAGAAAGATGCCCTATAAAATCTCTTTTGTTGTCCGTTTCCTGCTTGATGCCGTTGCCAGCAAACAGACCCGCTTCCAATTTTAGGAAATTCAAGGGCCATGACTTTGCGGCCTGTAATGTAAGTGCCGCTCCCAAATCCCGTTCATCAGGAAATAGCGTTTGGAAAATGGTAGAACGCTCTGGAGATTCCCGTTTTGAAGAGGAATAACTGATTTCATTTCCAAAGGGACGATCAAAAATACCCGCCTTAAGACTGTTGGTGCCAATCCAAGGATCTTTGATTTGAAGATAAACATCCTTAAACCCAATTCCCTTTTCCGTAAGATCGATCTGAAATACTCCCGAGGCAATGCCTTCCTCATAAACAAACTTGATTCGCCCACGACGTACGCCTATTCGGCTAAAGGATTCTTCTGGGTTTTCATTGGCCGCCCCCACTTTTAGCGATGCATTTTCTTCACCCCATTGATACTGGGTCTGGATATAACCGGAAACCTTAAGCTTCTGCAACTTCGTCAACACATTCTTTATATCTCGAAGTTGTTGTTCCAAGCTTTTTTCTGGCTCTGGCTCTGCTCTTTTTTCTTGAGCAAATACTGTTGTGCTAAGCAAAACGACAGCGACTAGGACTTTAATTTTTTTCATACTTTTTAAATTGATTTATATCTTATTTCGGTTGCAAACCTACGCCTGCGATGTTACCTGACCTTTGCGGTTTGGTTACGAAAAAATTAAGATTTGCAGTTTTGGGAAGCAATCAACTGAATGAAAATGATTGCATTTATAATCTTGGTGTTTTGGAGCATTTTGCTCCTTTGTGCACCTTTGTGGGAAAGGATAACTTAGGAAATCGAAGGAACTAAAATTTAGAATAGCTGCAACCTTCCAAGAAGAGGATCGCAAAAATAACGTAACAATAACTTCATAAAAATATCATTTCAAAAATCCCATTAAAATCAACCTTTGCCAAAAAAACAAATGGAATTATTTGCAGTTATTTTTGGAGCCTTATTATCAATTATGAACCCTTTTGGAACCATCCCGGTCTTTGTTGGTTTGACCAAGGAAAACACGAAGCTCGAACGCAATAAGATAGCGTTTTGGACTTGCTTTAATGTGTTGCTAATCCTCTTGATTTCCTTTTTCGCGGGTACATTTATACTGTCGTTTTTTGGGATTACCTTAAACTCCTTAAAAATTGCGGGTGGTTTAATTATTGTTTCCTCTGGTTTTGCTTTGTTGACAGGTGAATTCAATAAACATAAAGGCATGGAAAAAAAGAGTGTCAAGAAGAATATTGAAAATCGCTCCGAGATTTCCTTGACCCCGTTGGCAATCCCCATGATTGCCGGCCCAGGAACTATATCATTACTGATTGCATACAATAAGGAATTTCAAGAATGGAATCAAATACTTATTATTCTCGGAGCCATTTTGATGGCCACAACATGTATTTACCTGATTTTGAGGAGCTCATTTTATATCGTTAAATCTCTGGGGGCCTCGGGCATAAATGCACTATCAAGGATAATTGGATTTATAGTGATTGCCATAGGGGTGGAATTTATTGCTTCTGCAGTTGTGGGTGTACTCCATATTATTTAACACTGTATCATCCGGACTTTGTTGTGGACATTGAGGTTCATCACGCAATTATATAAGAAATATTTAGCGTCTCTTAAATCCTAAAACAATATATTGAAATTTTTTAGGGTAGTTAAAATAAATCATAAAAAAAAAGACTGCCCTCACGGGCAGTCTCAGGATCCTAAAGCTGCGCTTTAGGTGGGGAGACGATAGAGTGGATTCTATCTGGGCACAATGTTTAACCACATATATACTAACTATATTCATTGTGCCAAATCAAACTTTTTATCTAGAGATTAGACCGTCGCTTTCGGGACTTCTAGAGCCTAGAGCCAAGAGCTTAGAGGCAAGACTTTTGATGCGATTTGATATCAATATTGATAATCTGCAATGTTCCTTGCGGAACGTAATGTTGTAATCGAAAACTTTTAATACTTAATGACTTTTTTGAGTGACTGCTCGCCGTTGCTGAATGTTATTTTCAAGAAATATATGCCCGCGGCGTAATTGGATAAATCCGCGGTAAAGGTTTCTGATTCAATATTTTCAATTGTCTGGAATACAGTAGCGGTGGCGGAAATGAGTTGGATTTGACGAATGTTGTGGCCATTGGTTTCAATATTCAACGCGCCGTGGCTTGGATTGGGATATAGGTTAAGACTCACTTTTTCAACTTGCCCATTGATTCCCATAGTGGGATTGCCAAAAATATAGGCTGCACCGGCACTGTCCATACTGTTTCCACCATTTTCATCAAGATCGGACCATGGGGCGCCGATTATGGCATCCTGACCATCCATGGCAACGCACCAACCAAAAACATCCTCAGCTACGGTATCCGTACCTTGGATAAGCTGCTGTTCTACCCATTCGCCCGCACTATTTCTTTTATAAAAGTAAACTTCACCTACTTCCGAACCGTAAACACTAGGGGCGGCAACCATCATAAAATTGCCTTTAATTTCGGTGCTCCAGCCAAATTGCTTGTTAGGCTCCTGGGAATGGCCCATCAATTTTTGGATTTCTGTCCAAGTGCCATCGCTGTCTTTTTCAAAAATATATGCCGCTCCTGTTTCGCCATTTTTTCCATAGGATCCAGCCACCAGATAATTACCATCGATGGCTACGGAGGTGCCAAAATAATCTTCGGCAACAATATCAGAGGCGCGTAGGGTTTGGTTATGTTCCCAATTGCCCGAACCGTTTTTGATGTAAATATATACCGCACCACTGTTGTTTATGGTTCCTTGCGCACCCACGGCCAAAGTATCGCCCGAGATGGATACACCAATTCCAAAAACCTCATTCACCTGGGGGTTTGGGCTCAATATTTTTTGGGTTTCTTCCCAAGTATCACCATTTTTATTAAAGATATAAACCGAGCCGGTCCATGCTGTTTCCCCGGGCGCCCCCACGGCAATGGTACTGCCTTCCACATCCAGGGAAGTGGGGTTCATCCCCATTTTGGCATCCCCACTAAAATCCGAAGCCACCAACTTGGTATCCAGTTCCCAGGTTTCATTAACTTGTTTATAGACGTATAAAGCCCCGGCCCTAATAACCGAGCCAATGTCGGCTCTTCCCGAAGCAACTACCAAGTAACCATCGGCTATTTTTGCCCCGCCCCCATATTCGGCCATTTCCTTGGGGTCAAAAGGCAACAGTTTTTGGGCGAAATTCCAATTGCCATCCGAACCTCGTTTATATACGTAAGCAGCGCCGGCAGCGATTGTTTCACGGGAAGCGCCCACTAGGGCATAATCGCCTATTATATCCACAGAGGTTCCAAATTCCGCCCGACTTTCCCTATCCCCACTCACCAATTTTTCAACTTGGGAATATTGGGCCTGCACTTGTGAAAGTCCGAGGAATAAAATAAGCATAACGAACAATGTGTAATCTTTTTTCATAAAATAAGTTTTAAGGAGGGATGGCCCAAAAATAGAATTACAAACAAGGAGATTTAAAATCTTTGGTTTTTAAAAGTAAATATTGAACCGACTTTTAGCAAGAAATTACCGAGGACATTTTGTGACATAGCCCACTTAATGCGTGACGGGGTCCATAAGTGTTGCCAAATAGGTGGTTATGAGAAGCCCATCGGGAAGCTCCATTTTTTTGGAAATCCTTTCCTTTCGCTTGCGGCAGGATTGCACCGTGATACTTAAGAGGGAAGCAATTTCCTTAAAACTGAGATTCATATAAAGGAAACACAAAAACCGAACATCATTGGAAGTAAGATTGGCATGTTTGGACCGCAAAACATTTAAAAAGTCCTGATTCAGCTCTTCAAAATGGTTTATATAATTCTCCCATTGCTCGTCTTGCTTAATACAATCCTTTAATTCGTTTATTTGTTTTTTTAGAAGAAGATTGGAAGATATCTCCTTCATAGAGGTGATGGTTTCTATAACCTTTTCCAAGTGTTCATTTTGGCTGGTAAGATATATTGCCTTTGCAATCAATTCCTGGTTTTTGGCATCTACGGCATTTTTGAGGTGTTCTTTTTCCCGAAGTACAATCGCCTCTTTTTCAATATGTTCCTTTTCCTTTAGCAAATGATCGTTTTTCTCCCTTTCCAATTCAAGTTCAACAATTCTCTTTTGCTGTTTTTGTTTGGTGGCATTATTTTTATAAATCCAAATTAAAAAACCCATTAAGGCGACCAAACCACCAATCAGGATGTAGAAAAATTCCTTTTCCTTTTGCATTGCCAACTGGCTTTTCCACAGCTGGTGCTGATAGTTCCGAATTTGGTATTTTACCTTTTCACTTTTAAACAGGGCATTATTTCGGATGGCGAATAAGGAATCGGTGGCAAGTACAACAGAATCCTTATAATTAAGCGCTCGGGAGTAGTTCTCTTGATTTGTGTAGATTTGGGACAGTAAGTTGTAAATATCCGTCCTACTCTCCAAATGTGCCTGGGCATCACGGGCCAGATGGGTATATCTTAAAGCTTCGTCATACAATGATTTTTTTTGATAGATTTTTCCCAAAAGCATATAAAGGGTTATCTGATCATTTATTGTGGCATTTTCATCGGCATAATTGAGATTGCTGGCTTGGGGCAAAATACTTAGCCCCAAAATTTCGGCCTGGTCCAATTGATCTCGAAGATACAGATTTTCCACCATGGCGATTTTTCCGAGCAACAATACATTGGGTTTATTTTTTAGGAGGGGCAAGGATTCAACAATATACTCTTCTGCCCTATCCAATTGCCCAGTTTTATTGAGGGCGAGTGCCAAATTAATAGCATATACGGCGGCCTGTTCTTTCCCGTTGGACAATTTGTTGGCAATCTCAAAGGCTTTAAAGAAGGATTCCTGTGCCTGCACCATATCCTTTTCTTCAGTATATAAAACGCCTATATTGTTTACCACGGCCATTTCCTGTTTTGGGTCCAGATGGTGGATGGCCACCTCATAGCCTTCCAGATATTGTTGAAAGGCTTCTCCATAATCCAGCATCAAAAAGTAATTGGTGCCAATATTGACGGTAGCACTGTAAACTTGGGAATACCATTTATTTTTAAGAGCCACCTCCTTGGCAGCCACCAATTCCTCTATGGACTGCAGATGCTTATTTTGGGTCAGATATTTTACGCCCAAATTTATTTGATCGATGATCTCCTGTTGGGATGGGTTTTGGGAATAGACAATTGTCTGACCAAGGATTAAAACGAATAAGATAAATCTGGTTAACATATCAATTATAAATACGTTCTAAAATATAGATAGCATAGTAGTCCTGGCCGATTGAGATGTTTGTCGGTCCCGAAACTATCGGGATTGAAAAACGTAAAAAATAGGCCCAACTCCTTAATACTTCTACAATTAATCTAAATTGATTGAACATCCTTTTTTATATTAAGTTTTGCATTTGTAAAGTTTTGATCAGGCCCTAAAAATTGCAAAACAGTAATGGGCAAACGACTATTTGTGGCTATAGGTGAATTATTATGTTGGGGTTGAAAAAAATCGTTAAAAACAAAGGGGGGATACGCGTAAAAAATTAAAAAGAAACGAATATAGGAAAGTGAGGGTTAAAAAGCGAGAAAATATTAAACATTATCGGTTATACAGAATCCTTGTCTTCTGATTAAGGGTTCCATATAAAAGAAAAAAGAGCTTATAATATTGCTGTCGTGACCATTATGGCTGGGAATAAATTATTATGTTCATTCACCCAGATAAGATAATTTAATTACGCTTCGCGGAATTTTAGAATCTTAATTTGTCGTGTCCACTAAGATGTAAGACCGCTGGGCTGAAAGACGTAAGATATAGGAGTTGCTACTTAATAGCCTAATCGTTAAGATTGATTAAGCATGCTTTTTAATTATTATTTTTCGATAGTAAACTAAATCGCAAGCTGCTACATAATAAAAAGATTCTAAACAACCATCATCATTGACTCAAAAGAGCTATGTTAGGTTTTAATCGGAAAATATTGGTTCGTAATAAAGAATTACTGCACCACTGCTAAAGGTTTTGGTTTGTATTAGATTAAATATTGTCCGTTCATCCACATTTTCAAATAGTCTCGAACCCTTTCCGGCAATAACCGGATAAATACAGAGTTGTAATTGGTCAATCAACTTAAGATTTAAAACCTGCAAAATTAAACTTCGGCTGCCCACCAAAATATCTTTGCCCGACTGCTGCTTAAGGTCCATAACTTCCTCTTTTAAATCTCTTTTCGAAATGGTAGCACTTTTCCAAGTAACCATCTCTAGTTGGTGGGAGAAAACAATTTTAGGAATTCTGTCTATGGCCAATGCAAAGCTGTGCATCGATTTTTCTTCCACAGGATTTTCAAGCACTGTACGCCAAAACTCCATAAGTTGGTAGGTGGTCCTGCCATATAGAATGACGCCGGCTGTGTCCAATAGCTGGGTATAATGTTGGTGTATTTCCTCATCAGGCAATCCGGCGGTATGATCGAAAACTCCGTCGAGGGTAATATTTATCGCGGCAATTACCTTTCTCATCTTTTAGTTTTTTAAATAATACGGATGGCCACTGTATAGTTTTTCAAACAGACTGATCAATCGCACATTTTCCATGGTTCCAATTTATGGGAAATAGGTTTTTTGGTGTTTTTAGATTTACAATCGAATGCTTTCCGCACGGGATCATCAATCTACTGGGGAATCGGGGATTTCCGGTTCTACCAGTCTTTTGAGTTTGTCAAGGGAATCCTGCCAACCCAGGTAGCACATTTCTGTGTGGATGGCATCGGGAATTCCTTCCTGCACGATATGGAGTTCCGTACCGCAGGAAACTTTTTTAAATTTTATGGTGGTGATCATTTCGCCAGTTAAATTGGAGTCGTTAAAGCGATCGGTATTTTTGATTAGCTCATTAGGCTTTATTTCCAAGAATTCGCCTCCAAAAGAATGGCGATGTCCAGTAGAGAAGTTAATAAAGGACATTTTGTAAATTCCATTATTGCGAAACTCCATTTTTTCAATTTTGGCGACAAAACCATAAGGCGGTAGCCAAGTAGCGTATGCATCGGGATCGGAAAAAGCGCGGAATACCTTTTCAGGTGGCGCGGTCAATACTCGGTGGAGCGTAACAGTGTTGTTCATAATGTGAGGTATTATTTAAAACTTCCTTTCACTGCTTTGTAAAGCAATTCGTTTTATAGATTTGGAAGAACCGGGCCCAAAATAAAGTACAAATATTTTTTTTTGAATCTATTTAAAGATGCATCTGGAAGAGAGCGGCTTATTATCAATAGGAGAAATAAATTTATAACAATAAGTTTATTTTTACATGATTTTTCTTTTGAATTTCTTCTCGGGTCCAATGACTATTTTAGATGCTTTATAATCATCTTTAATTTTAAGCATGAATAATGGCCAAATGGAGGCTTTGAGGAATTATAAAGAAATTAAATGTTTCAGTATTTATTCCATGAGTAGTTTTTGAAAACAGATGTTGCTCTTAAGGTTTTTATATGGACCATAATTTGAAATTATTTGGTAGTGATTTTTTCTATATAAGGAAATCGCCTCTGGCATTTTTAATCCTGTTTCCAGGATACATCTTTTATAATTTAATTCGCTCGCCCATTTTTCAAGTTCGTTCAACATTACGGAAGCTATGCCGTTTCCTCTTTTATATTCGGAAACAAACATCCGTTTGATCTCAATAGTTTTTTCGTCGTATTCTTTCATTGCACCGCAGCCGATTGCCTCATCATCATCATATGCGAGCACCACATTCTTAACAGTCTCTATAGAATTGTATTGGGCGAAAAAAACATTAGCCTTACCGTTTCTCTCGGCCAATACAGTATCGAGATCCTTCACTAATCTCTGGAAGTCCGGATTATGAGAGGTTGTCCTTAAAAGAGTTATATCCCTTTTCATTTGATTCAAACTTTGATTGCTACCGACTTGAAGTCTGCAATTAAAACCGCTTCCCTTAACATTAGAAAACTAAAAAAGATTCTTCAATTTATTGTAATCAATATAATAAACCACTCTCACCGAAAACCCATGCAACATGGGTTGCGAAAACATGTAATCGGCACTATCCCAAAATGAGCTTTCTTTTTGGCCATCTCGAACCGAGACGGTATTCCGATACAGCACACTGAGTTCGCTGCCCGGGGCAAAACGCCAATTATAACGCAAATCCAAATTCCAAATGTTAAAACGCACATTGGGATCATTGGTTCCGGTTGCTACAAAATTGTACGGACTTAGACTTCCATCCATATTTAAGGAGGTAAACTTATGTGGGGCATATTCAGCCACTGACCAAAAGTTTCTAAAACTGAGGGAAATTGCGTTTTCGGTGGTAATATTATAGACTGCTTGAAATGAATTCTCAACACTTACCCTGTCACGATTTCCGAAAATAATCTCATCAGCAGTAGTGGCTACATAACTGTTTCGATGGTTTTCTTTTTCAATCATGAAATTATAAAGCAGTGAGATTTGTTCCGAAAACTTAAATTGAGGCGTAATGGCGAGATTGAATTTATTGTAATCTGAACGAAGAAACTGGCTCATTAAAAACCGCGCATCAAGAATAAATTTCTTCCGATTGTCGGTGCCTATCCACACATCGCCAATAAAATTTTGAGGATACAGCACATAACGGTTTTCGCTTCGGGTTTCGAAGAAGTCGCGGTATTTGGTATTGTAGTCAAAAAATCCCCCAAAGGCAAATTTCTTTGTAGTCACTGCCGAAAACTTAGTGCCTATTCCACTTCGCACGGCCATTGCTGGGTCGTTACGACGTTGATGGTTGCCATAAAGATGGATTTTATATTGATTGAACCTGCCCTGAGGCTCAAAAATTTCGTAGGAGGTATTCCAAAAAAAGTTGTTGTAATTATTGGTGAAATTTACCCCCAGATCATTGATGTCAAAATTTTTATCGGCAAATTCATGGGACAAGCTATATCGAAAATTTCCCCTGCTTCGTTCTATGGTAAGTTGGGATGCGAAGCCCAATTCATTTTCATCCTCCTGATAAAGTTGACTCAATTTGGCCTCGCCGGAAATATTGAAGGCGGAGTTCTTTGTATATATATCGAATAATCCGGCACTCACGTTGGCATCGGCAAATTCCCCTTCACGAAGTACATTGGTATTCACAAACGAAATGGACGATTGGTTTTTAAACTGTTGGTCCAGCACCAAGATATTGTAATTGGTCAAGGGAGACGTGACTTTTTCACGAACTTCTCCTGTTTCGATATTTTGATACCGTGCCTTTTCCCTGGCAGTGACAGCATTAAAAAAGCCGATTCCCAACCCTTTTTGGGTACGTCCGGAAATTTTAAAAGCATTGAGAAGAGTGGTTTCTTCTGGATTTTCAATTAGAATTTCATCTTCTGCCTTGTCTTGCACGGCTGAATAATATCCAATGGGAGCGGCCCCTATTCTTCGGGAATAAAAGAGATTTCCCTTGTTGAAAAGTTCGGTGCCCTCGGTAAAAAACGCTCTTTTTTCCGAAAACGTCTGCTCGAAGGGACCGAGATTTAATTCCACATCGTCATAAGTAGTTTGACCAAAGTCGGGGATGAGGGTCAGATCTAGCGTGAAGGCGTCGTTTATGCCGTATTTTACATCCATCCCAGCATTGAAGAAACCCTTAAAGTGTTTTTGATAATAATCTGATCCACCCGAAACGAAAGGGTAAAAACTTAACCTGAGAGGTGGGTCTATATTGTCTATCCCCAGCAATAATCCGTTGTAATGAGGCATTATGCCTACCGATTTATCCACTTCGTTCCACACATAGGTTTCATTTAGTGATGAAATCTGCCTGCCAAACTGGAAGCTCCAAACTTGCGAATCGGATTTTGGAAATCGCAAGGAGGAAAAGGGAATCTTAATCTCGGCATACCAACCGTTAGCATCGTTGCTCACTTTGGCATCCCATATTACGTTGTAATCATAATCGCTCATTTTTCCTTTCATCTTGGCATCTGCCATCCCCCCGGCCGTGGTAACCACAAATCGATTTTGGTTTTCGCCGTCGTTATAGGTGTTTATATCAAGAATAATATAATCGGTCTGGGGCAAATTGTCCCGTTGGGTAAATTCCTTGCGAATGGGAACTCCAGAATGGTCAAACATATAAGCCGCCAAATAAATAGCTTCGTCAGTATAGCCGATCTTAAATTCGGTTTTATGGCTATCTCTTTCAGGATCGCCGTCTCGAGGTGATAGCATCGAAAATTGCCCGCCGCTGGGCAATTCATTCCAAATAGAATCATTTAATATTCCATCAATTATCGGCTCCTGGGAAATTCGTTTCGCGTTATAGCTCTTTTTTAATATATCTCTACTGTTCTGCTCTTGGCACCAGCTTGGTACGGCGAGCTGTAAAACGAATAGCCAGAGTAAAAAGCCTATGGGATTACGATTAATTTTCATTATGGCTTGATGTTTTAAGTAGATAAATTCTAAAAAATTTGGAAAAAACAGGGCTGCTATTGTACCACAGCCCTGCTATGGGCAAAACCCCTGCGCACTAACAATCACCTATGAAAAAACTAACTTTTTAACCAAAATTTGCGCAGTTGCAATGCCTTGCTTTTATCCGTTTGCTCCCCTTCCACAATTTCCCAGACTGTTTCAGTGGGAGCTATGGTAGTGGAAGAAAGTTGAATATTCTTTCCATCCCGTTCGATGGTGAAGGAAACGTCCATCCCCGGTTTCCAATTACGTGTTGCCAATATCGGGTCGCGATAATTTGCTTTACTAATGGACGTGCCATTGATGGCTTTTAAAATGTCACCTCCTTTTATTCCCATTTGCTGTAGGAAACTGTTGAAATTGGTTCTCTTTCTAAAATAGATTTCACCCGTGTCTCCATTAATATCGACGTAAGGAATATTTCCATTGAAAAAATAATCGGTCTCCAAGGTTTTCTTTTGGAGAGTCAGCCCTACTTTGTTTAGAAAACTGTTATACGGAATGGGTGAATCTCCGGAAACATAAACATCGAAAAACTGTTGTATCCGCGGATGCGTTAGCTTAACGATTTCCTTAACTAAATCCTTGTCTTTAAATGGTTTGTCCTTTCCATATTTTTTGCTGAGCTGTTGCATCAAATCGAGGATTCCCCGTTTTCCATTACTAAAATCACGTAAAGCGATATCCAGACACATTCCGATTAAGGCACCTTTTTGATACACGTTGTAGAAACTGTTCTTGTGTTCGTCGGAAAGGATATTCTGGCTCATCAAAGTAAAAGGCACGGTGTCATCAAATTGTTTTGAGATGTTTATCTTCTCTGCCATCCGCTCAAAGAATTCGGTTTCATAACATAGACCCTGGTTTACCTGAAACAGATTGGCGAAATATTCCGTTACTCCTTCATACATCCACAAATGCTGGGACATTTTGGGATCGTTGAAGTCGAAGTAATGGATCTCCTTGGAATGCACATTTAAGGGCGTTAGAATGTGGAAGAATTCGTGGGAAACAACGTCCACCAAGGCTTGTTCCAAAATCTCTAACCTCGTATTCTCGGAAAACACCACGGTGGTTGAATTGTTGTGTTCCAAGGCGCCAGTGCCTCTTGCATCCAATTTGGCGTTGTCGGCCAAATAAAGTAATACGGCATATCGATGGGTGTTATCAATATCTCCCAAAAACTTTTTTTGAGCCTTCATAGTTTTTACTAAAGCGCCTTCCAAGTCCTTTGCCTTGTATTTTCCGGTTGCCGAATACATACTGAGGAGAATTTCCATATTTCCGGTTTTAAAGGAAAGCGTGTCGGGAACTGCATACATTATCGGGTTGTCCGTCAGGTCGAAATATCTTTCTACTTTAAAGATATCCGAGACCCGTGCGTCATTTTTGTTTTCGGAAGTAAAATCAAGAGCAGTCCCTGGATACAAATGAGAGGGTCTTTCAACGGTGAGGTCATAAGCAATTTTATCCATATTCTGAATGTACCCTACAAAGGCGTAGAGGTTGAGCATAAAGTTTTTATCAGCCTCAATATTGGTTCCGGCAGGGGAAAATACCCCGCCTTCCTTTTCAATGTCGTAAGTGTCGTTTACCTCATAGGAAATATTACCTAGCTTTCGGGCATTGGATATCTCCCATCGGTTGGAGTCCAATTGTTTGGTTTGTAACAAATTTCCCTGATAGTCCACTGCTTTAAAGTTTTCGATAAATCGACCGTAATTGTCCGTAGAATAGGTGCCTGGAACGGTTTTGGGAATACAGAATACAGCTTTGCTCTTAGCTATATTTGGAAAATCTATTTTTACTTTAACTCTATCGTTTTCAACGTTTACCAAGTCAATGGTCGCCGAAACTACAGCGGATTTTTCGCGAGCGATAATGATGTCTTTTCCCCCGAGAAGAAAAAGAAAAAGGATAAGGATCAATTTTGTCTTCATAATAGTATTTATTTAAATTTGTTAGTAGTTATTGACAGTCTAAATGATTCATAATCAAATTTGAAACAGTTAAAATATAATCGTACGGCATCATTTTAAGCAGGGTCACATCATCCGTGTTGAATTGGATCGCCACAGAAAGATCGCTCTCTGGAAAATAGACCGCATCGGTCAGATAGCCCGGAAACCACCCACTGTGTCCGTAGCTATCACCCAAATTGGCTGAGGGACGTATTTGTATCCCGAGCCCATAAGCGTGATCCTTGCCCGTTTTTGCAGGGACTTTTACCCGCATTTCGTTTAGAAGATGCAGCTTTATTTGGGGGTGTTTGTACAGACCTTTCATCCAGACGGCCAGATCGGCAACATTTGATACAAATCCTCCGCCCCCCCATTCAAATTGGGGATTGAATACTAGTTGGCCATTTTGAACCATTGGGCCTTCAAATGGAAATGGACTTCCCTTTCGACTATTACCAACAGCCAAATTCGGGATTCCTCGTTGGATTGAGGGTTCTGTATATTTCAGGTTATACGGTTTCAAAACATAGGTCTCTACAAGGTCATACATAGTCTTGCCGCTAATTTTCTCGAGGATATACCCGAGCAAAATAAAGTTGGTATCGGCGTATGCCCAATCGGTGCCGGCAGGAAAAAGCGGTTTTCGGTCGAAAATGTATTGGAGGGTTTCCAAAGGAGAAAAACTTCTCGAGGGGTTTTCTTTTACCAATTGCATAAAATTTCCCAGTTCATAATATTCTTCCAGACCCGAGGTGTGATTCATTAGCATCCGCATAGTTATGTCATTTGCATTGGGCAATCGAGAAAAACCATTTTTCACTGCCTAAGTATTTTTCAATTTTATCATCGAGTTGGTAATATTCTTGGGAAGCTAGAACAAGGGCAGCAGCTATGAAAAGGGTTTTTCCATTGCTTCCGGACAACATTCGGTGGTTAGGTGTCATAGCGGCAGCATTCATTGGGTCGGCAAAACCAGTGGCGAGGTTCAACTGTTTATTATCTGGCAGAATGACAGACAAGGTTGCACCTGGAAACCCGTTAGTCTTTTGTAAAGAATCCAAAACAAATTGGATTTCAGAAGTCAACTTTGGAGAATCCTGTAATTTTTGGGCGCAACAATCACTTACTAATAAGTTTAGAAAAATCACGGCAAGGGAAGTGGTTATAGGTTTCATATGATTGATTTCAAAATTATTTTCACATTAGAAAAAGTTTTAGTGGACAGGTTTATTAGATTCCAAAGTCATTTTATTTTTTAAGATTGAATTTTTGATATTGGGCCAGATCGGGGGAGCCATAAGTAACTTCGGCTGAAGGCCGATCGCCGAGGGTAAAGACCACCGAACTAAAGGTGAAGGCAACGCCATCCTCGCGATAATTGACACAAATGGGAAACTGCTCATTTTCTTTGGAGCGGAGAATGCTTTTAATTTCTTCGGAACCGAGATTGTTTCTATGCGAAGTCAGTTGCGATGCAGCACTTTTTAAACGTGTCTGACTGTTGGTCTGTTTACCTTCTCCGGACAATATTCTTTTGTGGTATTCTTCCATCCACGGTTTTATATCGTGATTGCTCAAGGAATGATTGGTGTGATAAACCAATTTGTTCTGCTGCGGATTGAACTGTATGGTTTGGTTTGCAGAAGACTCAAAAGAGTAAACCTTATCATTGGTTCCAATCAAGTAATTTTGGCCCGTTGCGTGTTTTATCTTCCCAACAAAATCCAGTGCTTCCTCCCCTGAAGATTTCCCTAAGATGCCACGGGTTACAAAGGTTACCGGTAGTCCCGATGTGGAATTGTTCAAATCGGTCAGGGCATTTATCACCACGGCCACGCCCTTGTTGTTCATGCCGGCAAACCCAATAAATCCGGCGCAGGACATAATGTATTGTTCGGGAATTCCCTTTTCCTCTTTAATTTTAAGCAAAACTTGATATCCATTCATAAAATTGTCGATATCGATATTCTGTCCAATGATGGTTGGAGTCGCTCCATTTTTAGCCACCCCAACGGCAGTGCAATGGTGTTTGTCTACCGAATTATTTTGAAGGCGATCCAAATAACCCCAATATTCATCTATCAGTTGAAAAGCAAATACATCGGTTATCGACTGGCCAGAACCTGCGGCCAAGCCTTCAATTTCTTCCCAAATTTGGGGCGTCCAAATTTTTATCGCCACTCCATAATCGGAAGTTCTAAGAAAATCAGCTATTACTGAATCGGGATCTTTTTTTGTTTCCTTTTCAATTTGTTGCTTCCATATTTTATAAACTTCAGAAATAGGCTTTTTAAGTTCCCTTCCGTGAGTATATCCTCTTTGATAAGGTGTGCCGCTCAATTTTACAACAGGTAATTTTCCTTCCAATTGCTGGTAAGGACTGGCATTCAGCAACCACGAGGTTAGCCAGATTATGAGTAAAAAAATAAATCGTATCATGCTTTTTGGTTTTGTTGAATTGACTTTTTATGTATTGATTCTTGAGTAAAATTATTTTAAATTGGATCCCAGTTTTTGGGTTTTGTTGTGAATCCATCGGAAAATGATTTGAATTGCCACCAGAAAAACAGTCGAATTTTAAAACCTTAAGAAGACATTCATTTTATGAAAACCATAATAGTAGATGATGAAGCTTTTGCGCGACAGCGAATCCTGCACCTATTAAAAAACATAGAGGAAGTTGAAATAGTTGCTGAATGCAACAATGGGACTTCTGCGATAAATTTGATTAACCAACTGGAGCCCGATTTGGTTTTCTTGGATATCAATATTCGCGATATGGATGGATTTCAGGTGCTGGAACAAATCAGTTCTCCCAAAAGACCGGTAGTGATTTTTGTGACGGCCCACGACGATTTTGCGCTAAAGGCATTTGAATTTGAAGCTTTTGATTATCTGGTAAAACCCTTTAAGGAAGAGCGATTTTATAAAACCGTTCACAAGGTTTTGGACCAAAAACCGAAGATAACTCCCTCCGATTTTAAATCAGAGCTTAAATCCCTTATGAAATCCTTGGGATTGACCGATGAGAAATATCTCCAAAAATTGGCCATTAAGCAAGGAAACAAAACCAGTATTATTGCGACCCATACCATAAAATATATTTTGGCCTCCGGAGTATATGCCGAAATTTATACGGATGAGGGAAAATATGTGCACAGGGAAAGCCTAAACAGTTTGGAAAATCTTTTGGATCCCAGCACCTTTTTCCGCGCCCATCGATCATCGATCATAAATTTGGGAGCCGTAAAAGAAATCGTCCACAGCGATTTTTCCGAAATAGATGTGCGTATGGTCGACAACCGATTGATAAGTGTCAGCAAACCCCTCAAAAAGGAATTGATGGAAAAACTGGGAATATAAATGCAGATCAAGAACTTTTTTAAAAAATATTTTGATGGGGAGCTCACCTTGATATTGGTCGTTTTCTATTTAATTACTATTGGTCTCAACCTAATAAAATTATTCTCTACTGCATATTTAAAGGATGCTCCGTTAATCCAAGGAAAAAACTTTTATTACCAAATCTTCATCCTTGATATGATCATTGTTTTGGTGATTATGCAACTTATCGCTATGCACACCAAAAGGTTGATATTAAAAAGGACTTCTTGGCGGAAGATATTAATGCTTCATTTCGCACTCGCCTTGGTATTAGGGGTGATTATTCAAGTTATTGCCGATTTATATCGCTTTCAAATAGGAGTATTACAGGAATTCGATTTTGAAAAAAGTTTGGGTAAACTTTTGAGTGTTATGGACATCAATTTTCTGGTGTACTTTGCTATGCTTTTCATTATCTACACCTATTATTATTTTAGTATTATCAGAGCCAGTGAAAAGCAAAAAAGTTTGCTGGAAACCCAAGTGGTAACCGCACGAATGAATATGTTGACCTCTCAACTGCAACCACATTTTCTATTCAATACAATCAACTGCATAATTGGACTTATTGATGTGGACAAAAAGAAGGCCCAGGACACCTTGGTCGATCTGAGTACTTTTTTTAGGGAAGTGACCAAAAACAGCAATGTGCACTTTTTTACCGTTTCCAAGGAGATGGAAATCCTCAACCATTACCTTGAGATTTTAAAAGTCCGCTTTCCCGAAAATTTAGAAATAAATCAGCGCATTGAGGAGGAAGTACTGGAAGAGAAAATACCGGCTATGGTTCTTCAACCTCTCATTGAAAATTCCATAAACCACGGATACGAAAATTCAACCCAGAATTTATTGATTGAAATAGAAATATGGAAAGAAGGCGACTTTATTATAATAGTAGTAAGAAATAATGGTCCTCTAATGACTGAGGGGCAAACCGTGAAACAAACCGGTGTGGGCACTTCCAATCTTAGGCAACGTTTGGAAAATCTTTACGGTCTGGAAAGCAGCTTTACCTTGCAAAATAGAAGGGATGGACACGGGGTGGAAAATATTATTAAAATTCCATTGAAGCATTCGCTTGGGATTTTAACTTAAAGTCTTGATTGCGACGAACCCAACGAGTTCTTAATCATTTTTTGACGATTTAACCCCCTTGTTCAAACATTAAGTTTCCTAGATTATTATCGGTTGAATTCCATTGTTCCGACAAATGTCTCTCCAAAACCCAACCCCAAAGGGGTTAAACGTGAATAACCTCCAGTGCAACTGGAGGTAAAGGGACCATCTCCACAAAAGAACTCCAAAGGAGTTCAACCCCGCTTCGTTGTGGTTTCCAGAAAATCTCCGCTAGAATGTTGAACCCCTTCGGGGTTCTGGACAGAGAGGGATTGGCAATCCCCGGGTTGCGCTTCGATTACCAGGGGTTATTCATATTGAACCCCGTTGGGGGTTCTTATATCTGGTTATAATCGGTTGGATTCTATTGTTCAGACAAATGCTTCTCCAACGCCCAACCCCAAAGGGGTTATACGTGAATAACCTCTAGTGCAACTGGAGGTAAAGGAACCATCATCTCCAAAAGAACTCCAAAGGAGTTCAACCCCGCTTCGTTGTGGTTTCCAGAAAATCTCAGCTAGTAGGTTGAACCCCTTCGGGGTTCTGTTCCTAGGATGGTTGGCAGTCCCCGGGTTGCGCTTCGCTTACCGGGGGTTATTCATATTGAACCTCGTTGGGGTTCTTAGATCCTGGTATTAGCGGTTGAATTCCATTGATCAGACAAATGCCTCTCCAAGCCCTAACCCCAAAGGGGTTAAACCTGAATAATCTCCAGTGCAACTGGAGGTGAAGAACCTCTCTCTTACTACCTGAACTCCAAAGGAGTTCAACCCCACTAAGTTGCTATTCTAAATTCTCCTAGAGATGTTGTACCTCTTCGGGGTTCCGTTCATAGGATGGTTGACAATCCCCGGGTTGCGCTTCGCTTACCCGGGGTTATTCATATTGAACCCCGTTGGGGTTCTTAGATCTTGATATTAGCGGTTGAATTCCATTTTTCAGACAAATGCCTCTCCAAGCACCAACCCCAAAGGGGTTAAACGTGAATATCCTCCAGTGCAACTGGAGGTGAAGAACCTCTCTCTTACTACCAGAACTCCAAAGGAGTTCAACTAATCTTTCCAGAACCAAACTTCATCCTCATCTATCCCGTGATCAGCAAAAATCTTCCTGATCTCTTCTTGAAAAGTTATACGTTTATGATGCTCTCGTTGATTTTTTATATAATTTATTAGAATATCTTTTTCCTTATAGGAATAGGTTAAAGCGCAGTACTTCTTTCCCCAACCTTTAAATCTTGGAAAATTCCCCGAAGCTTTCATCCATTTTGAAGATGCTATTTTAATATCTTTTATAAAATCTGCAAGAGCCACAGAAGGATGTAGATCTGATAAAATATGAATGTGGTCTTCCATCCCATTTATACGATATAAATGACAGTTTTTGTTTTTTATTATCCCCCAAATATATTTATATAAGTCCTCTGAATATTTTAAATCGATAACGTTTTCACTGTATTTCGTGCGAAATACGATGTGATATAGGATTTGTCGATGGGCCATGATAATTCTCTTTTGGTTGTTCCCATTAAATCTACGAAATTATTGGAATTGTTTTGCCTTATAAAATGTAGAGCAAGGGATCTTTTAGTTGCGTTTCGCATTGCTGAGATTATAGATGTTGAACCCCTTCGGGGTTCCGTTCTTGCGATGGTTGGCAATCCCCGCGTTGCGCTTCGCTTACCCGTGGTTATTCATATTGAACCCTGTTAGGGTTCTTGGATCCGGTTATAATCGGTTAAATTCCATTTTTCAGTCAAAAGCCTCTCCAAAACCCAACCCAAAGGGGTTAAACGTGAATAACCTCCAGTGCAACGGAGGTGAAGGGACCATCTCCCTAAAAGAACTCCAAAGGAGTTCAACCCCGCTTCGTTGTAGTTCCAGAAAATCTCAATTAGACTGTTGAACCCCGTCGGGGTTCCGTTCATGGGATGGTTTGTCAGTCCCCGGGTTGCGCTTCGCTTACCTGGGGTTCTTCATATTGAACCCCGTTGGGGGTTCTTGGATCCGGTTATTATAGGATGGTTGGCAATCCCCGGGTTGCGCTTCGCTTACCAGGGGTTATTCATATTGAACCCCGTTGGGGGTTCTTGGATCCTGTTATTATCGATTGAATTCCATTGATCAGATAAATGTCTCTCCAAAACCTAACCCCAACGGGGTTATACGTGAATAACCTCTAGTGCAACTGGAGGTAAAAGAACCGTCATCCCCAAAAGAACTCCAAAGGAGTTCAACCCCACTACGTTGCTATTCTAAATTCTCCTAGGGATGTTGAACCCCTTCGGGGTTCTGGACAGAGAGGGATTGGCAATCCCCGGGTTGCGCTTCGCTTACCAGGGGTTATTCATATTGAACCCCCGTTGGGGTTCTTGGATCCTGGTACTATTGGTTGAATTCCATTGATCAGACAAATGCCTCTCCAAAACCCAACCCCCAAGGGGTTAAACGTGAATAACCTCCAGTGCAACTGAAGGTGAAGAACCTCTCTCTTACTACCTGAACTCCAAAGGAGTTCAACCCCACTCCGTTGGGATTCAGTACTGCGAAGGATTTCAGATTCAAGATCAATCTTACACAGCATGGAATATCTCTATCGATTTCTGTAAATCTTCAAAGAAGTCTCAGAATATTGAGCCAGGAGCCCCGCCAGCGGAGCGGTATTATGGTCACTTACACTTTGTAGAAAAACTTGAAGGGCTTTGTTTATTAGGTCGAAACAGCGGTTTTTATCGATTATTTTCCCTCCAAAACGAGTTATCATATCGGGAAGTACAAAAGGGGCATCTGAAAAACTCATATGGCCAGCGCCGGAAATTTTTAATTCGTATCCGAGTGCGGCCCCTGACATTGCCGATTCAAAGGCTGCGTCTATCTCTTTTCCCATTTTATCCCAATCCATTCTATTCCTTCCTTTCTTCAGCAGTTCTTCATCGGAGTAAACCGGCTGACTCCGAAGGGTTAGGATGGGCTTGGTGTATCGGTGCTGAATGTTGTCTTTAAATGTGCCACCATCCATGTTTATAGCCGCTTTAATACAATCATCTTTATATGAAGCCAGTACTGCCGCATTTCCGCCCAGAGAATGTCCGATAGCCACAATTTTCTCCTCATCGATTATAGTGGCAAACTGCTTTCCCAAAGAGGAGGAGGAGGAAGTAATTTCCTGAATCGCCAAGGAAATGTCATCTGCCCAATGGTCCAATGTTTTTAATAAATAGGATTTGCTTTCGGAGGTTAGAAGTGTGTCTTGACGGGAAGTTGCTAATTGCCCATCGGTAAACAGAGTGAAACCACCGTAAGGGTGATCCATTGCCACCACGACATATCCCTGGCTTGCCCATTCTTGGAAAAACAAAGCATAATTTTGCTTGGAGACACCCAGCCCGTGGGAGAAAAGCATAAGAGGGAATTTTGTTTTTGCAATGATCGACGCATTGGGAATTGAATTCATTTTATTTCTGGCCATCTTGAAAAGGGCTATACTGTCCTGATCATTATAGCCATAGGCTATCATATTGGAAAGCAATTTTTTGTTTTCAATATAGTCCAATCGTTCTTGTGACGTATCGTAGGTGGGATAGTAGATAGCCACAGGGATACGTCTCGGTTTTTTGTCGTTTAACAGATCGTTTCTCGAATAATCGTTTAGTTGGGAATAAAGCACGCCAACGTTATACGGTCCTGTAGCAAAGGGTAACTGAGTTTGACTATATGCCCTTGAAAACAAAGCCAAGGTCATAAAAAAGATCAAATTGCGAATAAGGGAATTTCTGAATTTCATAATTATGGTATTTTTATTTGGGGATCAATCCACGCTTGGCAATTCCAAAGTGTTTAGGACGCTTTTTTCCTTCATAAGCAATTCTATTTCCTCAACGGTACGGGGAGCATATTCTGAAAGATTTATAGGTCCGTTTTCGGTAATATGGATATCGTCTTCTATCCGTACGGCTATACCGTGCCATTTTGGATCGCATTTGGCATCTTCGGGAATATAGATCCCTGGCTCCACCGTAATTACCATATTTGCTTCAAACTTGCCATTTAGGCTTAGGTCATGGACATCCAAGCCCAAATAATGTCCAACGGAGTGCGGGTAGTACGGATGAGCTTCATCAACTGCCGAAATAATCCCCAATTCAAATAATCCCCGATTTATTATTTTTCGGGAAATCTGGTCAATAGTTTTAAAATCGCTTCCAATTACCGCTCCTTTTATTGCGGCCTCTTGAGCTTTCAAGACCAGATTATAAATGGCCTTTTGAGGTTCGCTGAACTTTCCATTGGCAGGAATTGTTCTGGTAACATCGGCGGAATATCCGTGGTATTCCGCTCCCAGATCCATCAGAACGAGATCATTGCCCACTTTCGCTTTGTTGTTTTCTATATAATGCAAAACGCAACCGTTTGCACCTGCCCCCACAATACTGGGATATCCTTCAAATTCACTTCCATATTTTTTATAAATGAATTCGTGGATGCCTTGGATTTCGGTTTCGGACATTTGGGGGTGGATTGCCTTCATCACTTCCCGTTGCCCAACCGCTGAAATCATCGCCGCTTTGGCAAGGAGGTTTATCTCTTCTTCCGTTTTAATTTGTCTTAGAGAAGCCATCATTTCATGAAGACGTTCAGTGTCCAAAATATTTCTTTGAACCTTCACTTTTTTCAGATCGGGATTGGAAGGATGCTGCGCTGGTAGAGATTGTCCTATTTGTTTGAGAAAGGAGTCCATCAAATCAAATGAATCGTAAGGATTTTTAGGATCATCGGTATAAGCTCCTTTGGGCTGGGAGAGAAGAATGTTCCCAAACTTGGCAAAATCAATCCTTTTTTCTTCGAATTCCTTGTTTTCAATTACATTTTGAATGTTCAACTTTTTCTTCGCGCCGCCGACCCCAAGTCTATAACCTGTCCACTGTTCTTGTGAAGGATCATTGGGCTGCACAAAAAGGATTTCATCATATATATGGTCTCCTTCTTTTTGCATTTCCGAAAAAATGACGAGCACGCCATTGGGTTCTTTATAGCCAGACAGATAGTACAAATTTGGGTCCTGATGATAAACAAAATCAACATCGTTGGAACGATTTTGAACGGGATTTGAGAAAAAAACGGCAACACTGTTCAGCGGCATTAATTTTTTGAAAGCAGCCCGTCTTTCCTTGTGGAATTCGGCACTCAAAAAATCATTCGGCAAATCGTTTTGGGCTTGGGAAATTATACCTGTCAACAACAAACAGAGTATTATTAGAAATGTTCTTTTCATAAGTCATATTTTTAATAGCACCAAGATATGCCGCGATGGTTTTGTGAATATGACAAATGTTCTGAATGGCTCGATTTGAATTGTGAAACGCTAAAAGATCCAATAATTTACAGCTTTTTTATGGATTTAATTATATAAAAGGTTTCGTCGGAAAAAAAGGCTGGATGTAACATTTTCAATATGGAATTACTAATCAAACAATTCCAAGAAATATAATATGAAAACCCTTATCATTCTTTTCGCATTTCTATTCCTTCAGAATATTTCAATGGCACAACTTAAACCGAGCTGTGATTCACTAATAAAAGTAGGGGTAAATCAACTTTCAGAAAGGAATCACCTTGCTTCCTTAGAAAATTTGAACAAAGCCTTTGTGATGGCGAAAGAAAACAGATGGCATGACCAATCGTTTTTAGCGCTAAACAACATTGGCGCCAACTATTATGCACTGCTTAATTATGGAGAAGCGCTTCATTATTATCTCGAGGCTTACGAAACCGCCATTAAATATTTAGATCAGGAACGGGAGATGATAGTGCTCAACAATATTGCTCTTTTATATTTGGCCGACCGTGAATACAAAAAAGCAGCCGAATATGGAGAGCGTGCTTTTAATATCGCCATGGAAGCGGGTAACCAAAAACGGATGGCCTTGTACGGAGTAAACGTAGGCCTGATTTACAATAAATTGGGAGAGGTAAAAAAAGCCCAATATTATTTTCAAAAAGTAAAGGAAAAGAATTTCCCCGATCCTTATATCCAATTCATAAATAGATTTGGGCAGGCCGAAAACACCTATTTATTTGGCTCGTATAGCCAAGCTCTCGCATCGGCCCTCCCACTTGTAGAGGAGGTCGAAAAAAAATCCTACTCATCAGAAAGCAGTGCAATATTCTTGTTATTATCGAAAATTTATTTAAAAGAGAAGGAGATGGCTGAAGCTGTGGAATATTGTCAAAAATCTATTGAAGTGTCTCAGGATATAGAAGCTAAATTAAGTGGATTTGAGCATTTGGCAAGTATTTATTTAATGCAAGCTGAATACAAAAATGTGGTTGCGGCAAAAGACAGCCTATTAAAATATTCCGATTCGCTACACAAGATTAAAAATGGAAACATCTTTGAGAGCAACAAGTTGAGTTTTGAAATAAAAAAACATCAACAAGACGCCGCCCATAGCAGTTTAAAATTACGACAGGAAAGAAAATTCCATTACACGTTGCTTGGAGGGATTGCTGCTCTGGGAGTTTCTTTAGTCTTGGGTTTTAGAAATAGCCATTTAAAGAATAAGCAAAAGAAGGAGGTGGCAGAAAAGGAAAAGGCAAAAGCGCTGCTCGAGCTTCATCAAAAAGAAAGCGAACGCTTATTGTTTGAAAAGCAGATTTTGCACGAGGCCACCCAAGAAAAATTGGAGCTCACTGCCTTAAGAAATGAAATTGAATCAAAAAACAGAAAACTTTCCACCAAAGCACTCTATGTTTCCGAGAGGAATGAGATAATCCAAAATGTATTGGAAATCGTAGAGAGTCAAGATGAACTCGTTAACAATATCAAGGTGAAAAAAGAATTGAGAAAATTAAAAGAACTGATTAAGACCGATGAAAGTTGGCAAGAATTTTCACATCACTTTGAATCGGTAAACCAAGGGTTACTCGACAAATTAAAAACCCTTCACCCAACCTTAAATAGTAATGACCTGCGGTTCATATCCTATTTGTATATGAATCTAAGTCAAAAAGAAATAGCCACCATCTTAAGTATTTCACCTGATGCAGGTAGAAAAAGAAAAGAACGTATCTCCAGAAAATTAGGACTGGCGGATGGCAATGAACTGCACGATTATTTATACAGCATCTAAGCTATCTCACATTATTTCCCGAAGGTTGTCACAGTATTTCCGTGGCAGAATTTGCTTGAAAGCCATCAGTTTTAAAATATTTGAAAAATTTTAAAACACAAAAAACATGAAACACTTATTTACATTTTTAGTTTTATTGATGCTGGTCTTCAACGTGAATGCCCAGGTCAGTTTTGAAGGTGCGGCCCAATACGGCCGGCTGTACAATATTACTTATGATCAAGTTACGGAAAACAAATTGTATGCGTTATCGCTTGGAAACCATCTTATGACCTCCAACGACAAGGGCGTAAATTGGGAGGTACTTTATACTTTTCCCGATCAGATTGTAATGTTGAAAGATCTAAAATATAGGAGTGACCATAGTTTAAGTTTTGTGGTCGATGGAACCACCTATGAAGATGGCGTATATATTTTCGACCTTGATTTACAAATGGTCACAAATCAATTTATCGCACCCATACCTTCAGATTCATTAAGAGATTGGATTCAGTCCTATAGCATTTATGAAGAAGATTCCAACATCGCCATTTTACATCAATCTTATATGAATTCCGGATTTGAAGCACGAGCTAGAGTTTATTATACAACGGATGGAGGAGCTACTTGGCAAGATGTATATTATAATATGGATTTTGGTGGAGTACATCCTAACAACGTCGCAATTGCACCCAACAATCCAAATAAAATATTTATGCCGCGTGGAGCGGGTCCCAACAATTCACAAGGTGGATTGTTTATTTCGGAAGATGCAGGAGCTACGTGGGTTGAAACAATGGCCAATATCACCTTTAAGCCAATAACCTTTCACCCCATTGATCCTAATACTATTTGGTTGGGAACTTCAATGGGAGAAGAAAACCAGGCCCAAGAGCTGTTTAAAAGTATAGATGGGGGTGAAACTTGGGAAAACATTCCCGTTTCTTGGAACTCTGGTTATTCAAACTTCATCAATTACATAGCTTATAACCCTCATAATTTGGACAACATTCTTGTTTTGGATCCCAATGAAATTGCAATCACCAATGATGGGGGAAGTAGCTGGACCAATTATGTTTATCCTGATAACCAACCTGAAGTATATTCATTTGGTTTTTATGCATCGTTTAACCCATTTGTAGAGGATGAACTGTTTATAACAGCAGATTGGTATCCGATGTTTTCGGAAGATGGAGGAGTTACCTTAAACATTTTACCCGTTCCATTTCATCAAAACACTATGGTAGGTTTGGCACCTGGCACCGATTCACATTTGTATTACAGCGTTCAGGAAGGAATTGTACACCGCGATTTTAATTCAGGAGAAACCAACACTTATTATATTAAACCTATCGATGTTTTCTCTCTATTCGACCCCACTCAATATTTTGTTGATCCAAATACTTTTGGACGTATTTATTCATTTTCAGATACTTTTTCTGGAGGCTTCCTCGAAGTGAGCAATGATCACGGAGAAACAAGAAATATAATCTATCAATCATTTTTTGATCAATTAGGAACATTAAAGCCGAATTCTACCGATCCGGATATAGTTTGGATTTCCATGCGCGATGCAGGATTGTTGTCTTTTGATTTCTCCGACTTAAACCAAGTAATTGAAACTTCCATTCAGACGCCAGAAATGGGCCTGGTGTATTCAATTCATTTTAATCCTGCAAATGGAAGTGAAGTGTGGATTGGAATGAACAATACCATATATAAAAGTAATGACGCAGGTGTTTCTTGGGAGTTTAAAGGAAATGGTTTGACTATACCCTTAGATGAAGCTATTTATGATTTGGCTCAGAATACGGCGAACCCAGAAGAATTATTGGCTGCCGGTTTCAATGGCATCTATAGAACCATAGACGATGGAGAAAACTGGGAGACAGTATATTCTGGTTACAATGTGAGAAAAATTAAATATTCCTCTCTAAATCCAGATCACGTGATAGCATCGGTTTACTCAAGAGACATAGCGCAAGCTCAAATTATTATAAGTATAGATGGCGGACTGACCTGGCAACCCATTCCTTTGGAAAATATACTTAACTCGTTATCTTTCTCTATGGATTATTATTTTTATGAAAATACTGTCGATGTTTATGTCGCCACAAATGATCTAGGCGTGATCAAATTGAATATCGATTTGAACCAATTAGGTACCCCTGACAAAATTGCGTCAAATGGAATTCGGGTTTATCCAAATCCTACGCGAGATGAGGTACACGTTCAAGTTAAAGAACAGATGGTTAAGGAAATTGTGATTTATAATGCATTAGGGAATGAACTTAAAAAATACTCCAATGAGCAATCAATTTCCCTTGCAAATTTTAAAACTGGAATTTATCTCTTAAAAATCACCACTGATCAAGGAATATATATTAAACGCGTTATAAAAGAATAATTCGATTCCGATGTTCTTAATTATAAAAAGAGGTCGTCTAAAAACAATTTAGGCGACCTTTTATATTTAGGTTATTTTAAATAAAACTGCTCAATATTTGAGCTTCAGGTTTAAAGTTCCAAGTTTAAAGTTAGGCAAAGCGATTTCTACATCGCTAATGTTACCTTTTTAAGGTTATGTGCCATTGCAATGAGCCCTATTTCGGTTTCTACCTTCTCCAGACCCCTCA
>Ga0208014_1000036_pt1 | contig 107889 bp, 79 predicted proteins | sample 25_taG_FD_184099 | JGI IMG/M metagenome (GOLD analysis project Ga0208014, IMG submission 184099) | Marine viral communities from Cariaco Basin, Caribbean Sea - 25_WHOI_OMZ (SPAdes) (version 2) | ecosystem: Environmental > Aquatic > Marine > Oceanic | place: Caribbean Sea: Cariaco Basin...
GAAGTTTCTACGCCAAGGGTGGATGGAAAATGACTTATCCAAATTATTTTATGATGTTTGTCCTAGCCATAACACTTTTGTTTTGAACTGACTATATAAATAATCATACTAACAAAAAATAGTGTGCACTTTGTTGATGAATTATAGCAATAAAAAAACGGCTACCGCAGTAATACGGTAGCCGTTTTTATGATGTCAATATCAAAAAACTTAGCTGGCTAGAGACTCAGAATCAGGATGCGGTTCATGAGTTTCAACGACTGTTAGAATAATACGACTATCAGCTGAGCCTTTGTCTGATACCTTATCAAGCTTCATCGTATCACTCTCTTGAGAATCATCGACTTTAGGCTCTAAAGTCAGATGTACGACACCGCCATTGACCAAATCCCCAAACAAAATCATACTTGCCAATGGTTTTTTGATTTCATCTTGAATCAGACGCTGCATCGGACGTGCACCCATTAGACGGTCATAGCCTTTATCCGCCAAGTAGTCACGTACATCATCATCAATCTCTAATGTCACTTGCTTATCATCAAGCTGCACTTGCAATTCAACCAAGAACTTATCGACAACTGATACAACAACTGACGTATCTAGAGGATTGAACTGAATAATGGCGTCTAGGCGATTACGGAACTCTGGCGTAAAGACACGTTTCAGCGACTCTGTGTTATCACGGCTATGGTCTTGTTGAGTAAAGCCCATTGACGAGCGACTGATACTATCAGCACCAACGTTCGTTGTCATAATAACGATGACCTGTTTAAAGATTGCCACACGACCATTGTTATCAGTTAACGTACCATGATCCATTACTTGTAGTAACAAGTTGAAGACATCTGGATGCGCCTTTTCAATCTCATCAAGCAACAACACACAATGTGGATGCTGATTGATTTTTTCAGTAAGTAAGCCACCTTGATCATAGCCAACATAACCTGGAGGCGCACCGATCAAGCGTGATGCCGTGTGCGCTTCCATATACTCTGACATATCAAAGCGTACCAACTCTACACCTAACAGGTTCGCTAGCTGACGCGATACTTCTGTTTTACCCACACCAGTTGGACCTGCAAACATAAATGAACCGATCGGTTTATCTGGTGCTTTTAATCCTGCACGTGATAGCTTGATAGCATCAGCCAATGTGGCAATTGCCTCATCTTGACCAAATACCAAGTGCTTCAGATCTCGATCTAAATGTTCAAGGATACTCTTGTCATCACTCGATACAGATTTGGGTGGAATACGTGCCAATTTAGCAATGATAGCCTCGATATCAGCCACATCGATTTTCATCGGTGGTTTTTGACCTTTTGATAATTTCACACCATCTGCTGACTTAGCACTATCGCTTGCTTTCGCAGTCGCTGCTTCATCCTGCATTTCATTATCTGTATCACTATCAATACCTTCGATATCAGCATCAATCTGCGCATCAAAATCTTGCTCTAAATCAGCAATGAAACTTTCTTCCGCTTCGATATCATCGACATCAGGCACCACGCCTAAGCGCTTATACGCACCTGCTTCGTCAATCACATCAATAGCCTTGTCAGGCAAGAAACGCTCATGAATATGTTTGGCTGATAACTGTACCGCTGTGACCAACGCTTCATCCGTATACTCAACATTGTGAAATTCTTCATAACGAGGTTTCAGACCGCGCAGGATATCGATGGTATCATCCACACTTGGTTCTTTAACATCGATTTTTTGGAAACGACGTGACAATGCATGGTCTTTTTCGAATACTTGGCGATACTCAGTAAAGGTTGTTGAACCGATACAACGCAGCTCACCGTTAGCAAGCGCTGGCTTGATAAGGTTCGATACGTCCATATTGCTGCTCATAGATGAACCAGCACCAATAATCATATGAATTTCATCGATAAAAAGAATAGCATTTGGTTTTTTCTTTAGCGCATCAAGCAATGACTTCATGCGTTTTTCAAAGTCACCGCGATACTTAGTTCCCGCAATTAGTGAACCGATATCAAGGCTATAAATCACGCAACCGTTAAGGGGCTTCGGCGCTTTGTCGTTAATAATTAACCATGCTAAACCTTCAGCGATAGAGGTTTTACCTACACCAGGCTCACCTACTAGCAATGGGTTATTTTTACGACGACGGCATAGTACTTGGGCAGCACGTTCAATTTCAGAAGCACGCCCAATCAAAGGATCCGTTTTACCTTCAGCAGCTCGCTGGTTTAGATTGGTTGCAAATTCAACTAAGGGATCTTTACTGGTCTTTTCAGAGGCACTACGACGCTCAGTGCCTGCAGAACCACGTGATTCAGACGGCTCTTCTTTATCTTGACCATGTGACAAATACTGGGTTAGCTCAAGGCGACTGATGCCTTGTTTTTTAAGCAGGTAGACAGCATAGGTATCATGCTCTGAAAACATAGAGACCAAAATATCAGAGCCTTCTACCAAACGACCACCACCGATCGATTGCACGTGAAAAATAGCACGCTGCAAGATACGATCAAAGCTTTGAGTCGGCTGCGGTGACTGTTCTGTATCAGCATCGATAGTTGGCGTGTGTTTATTAATATAAACCTCAAGCTCAGTACGCAACGCCGAGACATTAGCATTACAAGCAGTCAACGTATTGGCAGCATGAGTGTTTTCTAATAAGGCCAAAAGCAGGTGTTCAACAGTGAGATACTCATGCGATTTTTGGCGCGCAAGCGTCATTGCTAAACGTAGAGAAACTTCAAGATGACGACTTAACATAACAACTTCCTACGGTTATATCTATCTTTATAATTGATAGTTTTATGAATGAGTTAGTAAGTAAATCAGGGCGGTAGATGAATTGTTCAAGGGCTATATTCGTATTATTAGAAGTCATGAATAAATGAGGTGAGCGGTAGACTATTGATTAAATACTATAATCTCGCTATCAGCCAACAGTAATCATAACTATCAATGGCCGCTTTTCTTTATATCAACACGATACTTCAACGGAGTCAATCTATTAACACAGACTAAAATGTATCAAAGCGTGCTACAAGCTAGTAGCGACAACTCTAATAACGAATATTAAATGTTGAAAAACTGATTAGATAGAAAGAGAGATTGATATTTTAGAAGCTAGAAATGACAGAGTTTTAGCAAGTTTAACTGAGATACTTAGTCTAAGACTATTGAATAGGCTGTTTAATAGATAGGGTTATTCGCTATAGAAATCAAGACTCTATGGATAATAAATCTATTTTAAAAGATTCTACTTGTATATAAGGGGAATGACTGAAAAGTCGAAAAAGCTCACTATAAAGGTGAGCTTTGATATGGATTGCTTAGAAGTAGAGAACAGTAGGTAAAGCTTTAATAGAGCCATATATCAGTATAAGAAATTAATAAATTGCTCTACTCGCCTTGATGCGGCTCGATTTGGGTTAATAAGGGATAGCCTTCACGATGTGCCAAACTATTTACTTTTTTGGCCTTAGTCTCGGCGATATCTTTAGGATAAATGCCAGCAATGCCTTTGCTGCTATTATGAATAGTCAGCATAATCTCGACTGCAGAATCCATACTATGACGAAATTCTGACTGCAATATATATACAACAAACTCCATCGGCGTGTAGTTGTCATTGTACATAACAACCGCATACATAGGCGGTTTGGCTACTTCAGGCTCTGCGACCAATACATCTGCTTGCGGTGACGTTTCACCATCGGTATCACCGTCTTGTGCACGATGAGCAGGCATATTGGGAAAGTGCCAATCAGCAACCGTTGGCGTGGCTTGTGATATCATTTTTTTCATCATAATCAAAATATAATTATAAGGTAAGTTTAAGATAGAAGAGGTTGTTAAGGCAGGCGATAAGGCATGGTATAAAGCACAACTACTAATTAAGGTCATTGTGCTTTGATTTCAACCACAGCATCGTCACTGAGTATTTCATTAAGACATGAGGTAATTAAGGTACGATAGGACTTTCATCAACTTCTGGTAAATCTAGGAGCGATGGTAGCATGTTTTCCACACTATCACCGAGCTTCCAGTCATACAATTGCTCTACTTTCTGACCACCAGCTTGCAAAGTCAGTTTGGCTTGCAATGGTCTAAAGCCTGATGGCATTACAAAGCGACCACGTATCCGAACGATACCTTCGATCATATGGTATGCAGGGTCAAGAGGTACTTCTACAAGATCATCATTGTTAAGTAGCGTCAATACAGGCCTTAAGCGTTTGGCTTGACCATCGCTACTGAGCATCCCAATATCAAAACCATACTCAAAAGCATTTTCAGGTAGTGGAGAAATTTTGGCACCTAATACCTGTAAAGGCATACCACCTTTCTCACGGATGACATCTGAATATAGCTCATTGAGCTGTGACACTTGTTTATTTTCTACCGTCAATTCTTGCTGGCTTTCACGTAGTTCTTTTAAATTGGCCAAACTGATGGCCAGTTCTTGTTTGGCAGTTGCCGCTTGGTTAGTAGCTATCTTATTGCTAAGGCGCAAATCTTCTAGCGCTTGTGTCGCTTCAGTGCTATCGATGATTGCTTGCTTGGCTTCTGTTTCCATCGAATGAAGGCCACGTTGGTAGCCAAGCTTATGACCGAATACCAGCCCAACCACCGCTGTCACTAATACAGCCACTACAAACAGTGCCAATACCAATGTAGAAGCGCCGCGTTGTGAGCTAGCAATACCACTTATAGGGACATTATTATTCCTAAAGGAATGCTGTTTGCGCTCCAAGCTAGGTATAACCGAGTCTTTGCACGATAGACGTGCTGGCTGTGAGCAAAAGCGTAGTACGAGCTGAAAACGCATTTAGACAGTATCTCTTAAGGGTAAGGGCAAGTCATTATAGCCGAATTTATAATCAATACCTAGCACCGTAAATGTGAATGATTGGAATATGAAGTCGTTGATATTAAGGCACAATCGGTGCAAAGTTCAGTCCCATTGACTCATCAAAACCAAACATCACGTTCATGTTTTGCACAGCCTGCCCAGCAGCACCTTTGACTAAGTTATCTTGAACGACGATGACCGTTAGCTCAGCGCGCTCATTATCCTGATGTACCGCAATGCGTAGACGGTTACTAGCGCGAACACTGCGCGTATCGGGATAAAGCCCCTTCGGCATGACATCAACAAACAACTCTGACGCATAGCTATTTTCAAACGCTTGCTGCCAATCGATAGCAGCACCAGCATCGGTCAGCTCCATATGAATAGAGCTTAGCATGCCCCGAATCATCGGTACTAAATGCGGCAAAAAGCGAATACGGTGTGTAAACTGACTGTCTAACAACTGTGCCACACCCTGCTCAATCTCAGGTAAATGACGATGGCCTTCGACGCTATAAGCTTTAAAACTATCTGTTGTCTCAGCATAGTTAAGTGCAAGTGATGCTTGACGACCTGCGCCAGACACCCCAGATTTTGCGTCAATTACAATACGAGACTCGATCAAACGCTCTGCTTGCTTATTCTGAGCCTCTATAATTGGTTTTAGACCCAAAATCGCAGTGGTTGGATAACAGCCAGGGTTGCCCACCAATAATGCATTCGCAAGTTTATCGCGATTGACTTCAGGTAGTCCATAAACAGCGGTCTTTAACAGCTCAGGACACGCATGTGACTGCTTGTACCAATGCTCAAAGTCAGTCAATGACTGCAAACGAAAATCAGCAGCCAAATCGATGACCTTGACGCCAGCTTGAGTAAGCGCTTCAGCTTGTTTCATTGCCACACCATGCGGAGTCGCAAAAAACACAACATCACATTTTTGCAATGCAGCAAGCGTATTATCACCTAAGTCGCTAAAAACGATGTCAGACACACCGCGTAAGCTTGGGAAGATTTCATCAGCACGAGTGCCAGCTTCGCTACGAGAAGTTAATAAATCAATAGAAACCTCAGGATGAGCAGATAATAAGCGAATGAGCTCAATACCCGTATAGCCTGTACCACCGACGATCGCTGCTGAAATCATAAAACACCCTTTTCTTGGTAAATACTAAATATGCACTGATAGATTCTATATTTGCCTGTAATGCGTGTAGTTCTACAAATCATGCAATTCTACAAATACAGAACAAAGACAGAATCACTTTCTAAATATTCTGACTCTTAAATTTTATAGTCGTGTACTGCATCCACAAACACTTTGGCGTTGTCAGGGTTGACCCATTGGGTGATACCATGACCTAAGTTTGCTATGTAACCAGTCTTTTCACCGTCAGCATAAGCACGGTCAAGCATTGCATTGACTTCCGAACGGATAGTTGCAGGCGAGCCATATAACGTCGCTGGGTCTAAGTTACCTTGGATAGCCTTGCTGCTTTGCAATTTCTTATGCTTTTTGGTCAATTGACGCTGACTCTCAGTCAATACTTGACGCGCACGATCAATCGGCATCGTCCAGTCTAAACCTAATACATCTGCTTCGCTGTCAGCCTGAATATCAAGCCATAACCCACCACCTTTAGTGAACAGCACTACAGGTACTTGTGGATGACGTGCCTTTAGTTCGGCGACAATACGTTTATTATAAATGTGTGAAAATTCGATAAATTGACGATGGCCTAACGCCCCGCCCCAACTATCAAATATCTGAACGATTTGAGCGCCAGCGACGATTTGGGCATCTAAATAGTCAATAACTGACGTCGCAAGCTTATCTAATAACTGATGTAAAAAATCAGGGTTACTATATAAGAAGCCCTTGGTATAACGATAATCCTTAGAGCTACCGCCTTCTATCATATAAGTAGCCAATGTCCACGGACTGCCAGAGAATCCAAATAATGGAACTTGACCATTCAATGCCTTACGGATACTGGTTACAGCTCGCATGACATAATCTAGAGAGTCGTTTGGCTCAAGCACTGGCAATCTATCAAGATCAGCCTGCTCACGGATAGGATGTTTGAACTTAGGGCCTTCACCCGTTTCGAAATACAAGCCAAGTCCCATTGCATCAGGGATAGTTAGAATATCACTAAACAAAATAGCAGCATCTAAGTCATAACGACGTAAGGGCTGTAGAGTCACTTCAGTAGCGCGGTCTGTATCTTTGCACAGGCTCATAAAGTCACCCGCTTCAGCACGAGTGGCCTTATATTCTGGCAAATAACGACCAGCTTGGCGCATCATCCATACCGGTGTGGTATCAATGGGCTCAAAACGTAATGCACGTAGCAATCTATCATTTTTTAAAGGTGCAAACTGTTGTTGAACCGAGTTACTACCGTCTGAAGCACTCATGTACAAATCTCCAAAACAGCACAATATCCATATTTATAAATGGATATTGTGCTGGATAAAATAAGTTGAATAAAAAAGGTTATATGAAAGCGCTATACAGTTAATGCAAGATTGTCGCGGTGTACCATGACGACACGTTCTTCGCTACTGCCAAAGATCTTATCGAACTGTTCGGTACGCTCACGAGCGACGCGGCGCGCATCATTCGATGAAAAGTTTACCTGCCCAACGGCAATACGCTCACCTGTATCTTGATGAATGATTTCTACCACATCACCTTCATCAAACCCGCCCCGCACTTCTACAACACCCACTGGCAATAAACTTCTATTGTGCTCAGTCAATGCTCTTGCAGCGCCTGCATCAACGACCAAGCTACCTGACATGCGCAGATGCGCGGCTAGCCACTGTTTACGCGCGATGATTTTATCTTCGTCATTAGTCGTCAGCAAGGTACCTACGGCTTCACCTGATACCACACGGGTAATAACGTCATCGATAGCACCGCTGACGATAACGGTAGGACAGCCACCCATTGCCGCAAGGCGTCCAGCACGGATTTTGGTCAACATACCACCGCGTCCAAGCTTACCGCCGTCTCCTGCAATATCAAATAAATAATCCGCCATTGCACGTTCTTGGCGAATCATCTTGGCATCAGGATTATCACGTGGGTTATCAGTGAAGACACCTTCTTGATCGGTTAAGATAATGTACAAATCAGCATTAACCATTGCGGCTGCCATCGCACCCAAGGTATCGTTATCACCGAATTTAATCTCATCAATCGTGATGGTATCGTTCTCGTTGATAACAGGTAGTACGTGCCATTCCAATAACTGTGTCAGCGCACCCGTCGTGTTGAGATAACGACTACGATTAGACAAGTCATCATGAGTTAGCAGTAGCTGCGAGCTTTGAATACCATGCTGAATCAAAGCTGACCACCATGTTTCAATCAACCCCATTTGACCAATAGAAGCACAGGCTTGTAGTGCTGCTAGTTTTTTGGGACGTTCCTCAAGGTTCATACGTACCACACCTTCAGCAACGGCACCTGATGATACTAGCAGTACCTCAACGCCTTTTTTGTGTAGCTTAGCAATTTGCTTTGCCCACTCATATATGGCAGTACGATCCAGCCCTCGACCGTTATTGGTTAATAGTGATGAACCAATTTTGACAATAACGCGCTGAATATCAAAGTTGCGAGTTTGCTTAACAAATCTTGCTTCTTCCATCGTGTTTGCTATGTCATCTGCCATATAAACTCCTTTTTTTCATATCAATTGATTGTAGGGATTAAATTCACAATTCAAGTATAACTGCTCAAGCATACTAGCTTAAGGAACGTACATTACCTCAACACCATCGTCATCATCGTCGTCAAAATCAGACGCATCCAAGCCTTCACGCGCCGCTTTACGAGCCGCACGATATGCTTCACGCTGTGCTTCAGTGTTAAGACGCACTTCAGCTTCTAAACGCTCGAAACGTTCTTTTTGTGCTTCAGCGAAGATAGGATCTTCTATTTCACGCTCACGCTCAAGTTCGATGTCATTCATTAGATGATATTTGACCGCATCAACGCCTTCACCAGTTAGCGTTGCCGTACGGAAGACCATACCAGTCCAACCAAGCTCTGCAACGATATGAGTACAAAGCGCATTCAAATCTTCATCATTAACCTGATCGATTTTGTTTAATACCAAAATCTGCGGCAAGTTGGCCAATTCAGGAGAAAAACGCTCAAGCTCATTTAAGATAACGCGAGCATTCTCAACTGGGTCGCTGCCATCAACAGGCTTGACATCAACTAAGTGTAGCAAACGACGGGTACGCGCAACATGCTTTAAGAAGCGAATACCAAGTCCTGCGCCTTCTGATGCACCTTCAATAAGACCAGGAATATCTGCCATTACAAATGAGCGATGACGACCAATATCGACCACACCCAAGTTTGGCACTAGGGTGGTAAACGGATAATCAGCCACTTTTGGTCTAGCAGCAGAGACTTGACGGATAAAGGTCGATTTACCAGCATTAGGCAAACCAATCAAACCAACATCAGCCACTACTTTTAGCTCAAACTTAAGAACTTTTAGCTCACCTTCAAAACCTGACGTCGCTTTACGCGGTGCTTGGTTGGTCGAGCTTTTGAAATGGGTATTACCCAGGCCACCGTCACCACCTTTGGCAATCAGTAGTGTCTGGCCAATCTCAATCAAATCGCCCAATACTTCGTCTGTCTCGGTATCAACTACCGTGGTACCAACTGGTACTGGTAAATAAAGATCATCAGACCCTTTACCTGAACAGTTTCTACTATGGCCGTTCTCAGCACGCATGGCGTCATGACGACGCGTATAACGATAGTCGACTAGGGTGTTGGTATTGTCTTCTGCAATGACATATACATCTCCGCCCTTGCCGCCATCACCACCATCAGGTCCACCACGTGGAACATACTTTTCTCGGCGAAAACTGGCGATTCCGTTACCACCGTCACCTGCTTTTACCGTTACGACGGCTTCATCAATAAATCGCATCTTACGTTCCTTAATTCACAATCCAGTCTATAAACTGGTTACAACCAACGGTTGTATTTTGGGGTTTTGCTATGTTGTTGCGTCAAAATGAACACGGTATAAAGACTACTTTTACTTAGTGCCCATTATGACAATAACACCCGATAATCAATCGGACTATCGGGTGTTTAAGTATGACAGTTAAAGTCCTACCAAGCTATTCAAAGTAGTATCTGCTACAGCGCCATTCTTATGACACGATAGCGCTACTATACTTGGTATGACGTTATTGCTCTACTGTACTTAGTAATCTATGCTGGAATCTGAGCGTAGCTGATTCCGGCCATCTGCGTCGCCAAACGCAATACCTGAGTACTATAACCTACTTCGTTGTCATACCAAACATATACGATAGCTTGGTTGTCAGTCAAAATAGTGGCTTGAGCATCGATAATACCAACATGAGTCGTACCAACGAAATCCGTTGATACCGCTTCTGTAGAATCTGTGTAAGCAATCTGCGACTGCCAAGTGCTGCTGTTAGCCATTTTGCGCAAGAACTCATTTAACGCATCAGCGCTTGCTGGAGCAGTTTTCAGATTCACGTTCAAGATGGCTAAGCTAACATTTGGTGTTGGTACACGAATAGCGTTACCCGTTAGCTTACCGTTTAGTTCTGGCAATGCTTTACCAACGGCTTTTGCGGCACCAGTACTGGTAATAACCATGTTCATTACAGCACTACGACCACGGCGGTCTGCTTTATGATAGTTATCAACCAAGTTCTGATCATTGGTAAATGAGTGAATAGTCTCTACATGACCATTTACAATACCGTACTCATCATTCAATACATTCAGCGTTGGCGTAATCGCATTGGTCGTACAGCTAGCAGCACTAACGATCGTATCATCACCAACGGTATCATTGTTCACACCATAAACGACGTTTTTGATATCACCGCCAGCAGGTGCTGTTAGCAACACTTTTTTCACGCCAGTAGACTGCAAGTGTTTGCCAAGGCCTGCTTCGTCTTTCCAAATACCGGTGTTATCGATAACAAGAGCGTTATCGATACCATAAGCAGTATAGTCGATTTCGCTTGGGTCTTTGGCATAGATAACTTGTACAAAACGACCATTAACGATCATGCCGTTATTATCATCATCAATGCTAATACCACCTAAGAATCTACCATGGATTGAGTCACGCTCAAGCAATGAGATACGTTTAGCCAAGTCACCAGCAGCGGCTGGACGTACAACAATCGCTTTCAGTTGTAGACCTTTCGCGCTTGACGCTTGTGACAATAGTAGACGAGTCAAGATACGACCAATACGGCCAAAACCATACAGCACAACATCCGTCGCGCCATTCACAGCACCAGCGTTGTTGATAGACTGTAGAGCGGTTTGTAAGTCAGTGTCATTAGCAATCAATTGACCAACATCAATACGAGTGGCTTGGATATCAGTGTTTTCTGAGATAACTTTTACCATCGATAGAGTATCAGCGATATCGATAGCTTTGGCGCTATGGTCGCGTAGCGCTACTTTTTGATGTAAAGCAAGTATTTGACCAACTGAGGTAGAGTCTAGCGTTTCGCCAAACAAAGTCACTTGTACGTCTTGCTTGTTATAGAGCTTGTTTAGTAGCCCCATAAGCTCAATCGCTTGTTGCTCTTGATTGTTGTAGTTGTTCAAGTGGTCTTGATGTAATTGGCGTAAGGTATCAGCGTTGCTCACGAGAAACATCCTTATGGTCAGTAATGTATGATCAATAAAATATGAAGAAGTGTAAAATAGATAGGTCGTGTATGCTCTAAATGGCGACTCTAATATGATAATCAACCACTATCAATATGGGTCATTGACGCTAGAGTATTTGAATCGCATAGATTTTAGCCTAAAACGCCTCATTTTGCCAGTAGTAACCGATTAGCTAACGTGCATAATAGATTTCATTCTCGTATACAGCTAGTAGTAAAAATAAAGGCAGCCACATATGCTGCCTTATCGAGACGTAATTAAATAATAATCGCTATATGGTTTAATCAAAGCAGTAGATTTAGTTATAACACCTATGGTGCTAGATTCACCGTTTGGTTGCTCTGCGACGTCAATGTAAACTCTTTCAAGTCATAACCTTGCTGCTGAGCAATTTGACGATATTTAGTATACGTTTCCTGACTGATATTTGGCGAGCGTGCTAATAGCCATAAGTATTTTTTATCAGGCGTTCCTACTAGCGCAGTTTTATACTCTGCATCACGTGCCAGCACCCAATAATCAGCACGGCCGACTGGAATCCAACGAATCCACTTCGGTAAGAACGTCACTTTTAGTTTGCTGCCGCTTTCATCGACTGGCTTAGCCAAACCTTCTGCGACAATACCTGAACCGTCTTCAGCCATACATTTGTTAGTAACCGTAATTCCTGAACCGTCATCTTTCTGAGCATAATTGGCGGTCACATCACCAGCACATTTACGTTGGAAATACATCGGCAGACGGCCAATCTCATACCAAGTACCTGCATAGGTATTTAGATCTACGCTATCTACAGTAGTTGGCGTGCTTGCAGATTTATGAATAATATCGCTTGGCTTAACCGATAGCACATCAGTCGTGGTCTTCTCGCTCATCGCATCATCAGACATGCCATTAGTTGCCGTGTTATTAGTTGCCATGTTTACTGGTGGCGTGGCCGCATAGGCTGAGAACGCTGCTAACGGTATAATAATCGCTAAGGCAATGCCTGTATGTTTGATAAGTCCATTCATAAATATGCGCTCCGGTATTTCTTTGTAAAATGAATTATTTGTTGATGAATCACTGATTTTCTCAGCGTCGATGGCGTGTTCAGAACTACTGTTTAGATTATCTAACAGTCCTGACATTAATGGCTCATCTTCATTTAGCTTTTGTGGTTGCTTATTTTGTAGTTGCTTATTTTGCGCTGACTTATAACCAGATGGTTTATAGCCACTAGCCACGTCATGATTGTCCTCATTGCTATTTTTTAGATCTTTGCTTATTTCATTGTTACTCATAGCTGACTCTTTTGCCCTAGGGCTTTTGTCGGCGCTTTTGTATCCAAAATAGCTGTCTTGCGAAGACGTGTCTTTTGCCAGATGGTGCGAATATTCGCCATTCGAGCTGTCGTGATTATAGCTAGCATCGTTACTAGCTTGGTTTGTCTGTTGCGTATCATCGCCATATTCATTGTCATTGAGCGATTGCTTAGGCTGCTGAAGTTGAGAACCAGCTGCCTGTGAATCAGTCCATGTTGACTCAGGTAACTTATTGGTTTTCATAGGAGTACCATTCTTAAATAGTGATTGTTAAAAACGCTTTATGTACGCCATCTATTTGGTCTCGTTTTCTAAAAGCCATTTGCTTTGGTATAAATTATTCGTGCAAAACTTGACTCTACAAAAGCTTTTTTATTATTGTATTTTGAACATTACTTTTGGTTAGTCACTCGTCTATAGAAATAAGATCAACGTATCGTAGATATGCAATATATATTAAGGATAACTGGACTATTAAAACAGTAGTGCAATGTAGGAAAACGCAACGGTTTGTAAGTAACTATAGGGTTTGAGTGTTGTTTGAACACATCATAACCACACAGTTACTTACTGGATAACTAAGTTAAAAATCAGTTATTTGAACTTACTAAGCTTAATACGAACGTCTAATACGGGTCACATTCAGGTATATGACACCGTAGATTGCATATAGCTTTTTTGAGTCATGCGGATTATATAAACTGACGAATGCCTGCTACACTGATACCGCCATACTGCAATGCTTGATTGAGCATAGCAGGCTCCAGACCACCTAACCCAATGACAGGCATGTCAGCTAACTCTGCTAACCCTGACCATGCTTCCCAGCCAAGCGGTGTATCATCAGGATGCGTTTGGGTAGCGAGCACAGGTGATACGAAAGTACCAATCACTGGTGGTAATGCATTCTGTATGCGCATGCTAGCAAGTTGATTGGCTGCTGTTATGCTCGCGATGTCATGGCAGCTGACGATAAGCGGATGGTCTTTAGATAGCGACTGTGTGAGAACTGTAGGACTGCCTACCTCATCGAAACACTGCATCAGTGTTGAGTGTGTCAAATGCTTGGCAACTATTCGCTGGCTAATCTCTGTCTCATTAGCGGTTAATGAGCCTTGCTCATTCAAAGGCTGCTCATTATCATTAGGTAAAATCGCTAAAATATCTGGGCGTGCCGTCATCAGTTGCTCAGCAAGATGCTTAGAATTTGTGTCCTTCAAGCGGATATATACCCACGACTCTAATGCTAGATTTTCTTGGTGATACTGTAGCCATGCCGCGGCTGCATCAGTGTGTGTGCCAAAATGTGCCAAAGGATAAGTAATCGCTATCTTCGATGAGAGTTTCAACCATTCAAGGATTGTCTTATTAGCAGCGGGCAGATGATACGCTCCTGCCAAAAGCTGTGATTTGCTTACCCAAGTTAATGCCTGCCCTTCTAAACCCTGCTTACGATGTTTATGCTGCTCGTACTGCTCTGCTGTCAGCTCAATCTTATAAACCTGTAAGCTGACCTGCTTGTCGCCATAATCATGATGCAAACGCCCAAGCTTAACGATAGTATTATCATCAAGTAAGATACCTGTCTCTTCAGCCACTTCTCTTATCAACGCCTGCGCTGCTGACTCATCTGCTTCTATCTTTCCCCCGACAAACTCATAACGATTTCCTTGATGCTGAGTAGCATCTCGAAACCCAAGTAAATACTGATCTTTATAATGAATGACAGCCACTGCAACATTTACGATGTTAGGTTTGTTAGTTTTCGTCTTACTTTCCGGCTTGGTCTCTGATTGTTGATTTGACCCGTTCAACATACTTATATCCTTTATTTCGGTATTTACCTTGATTATTTTTGATAATTTAATAGTTTTTATAGGCTAGATGATTTATTTGGATTTAGCACTTAACTCATTAATTTATTTAAATAAAATGCTTAATCGAGATAGTTTATAACAGTAAACTTAGATAAGTTTACATAATAACTGCATTTTATTTTATCAATTGCCTTGCAAATTTATCAAATCTAAATGATAATTATTATCGTTAAAAACAATTACGCTATGGTTAGCCAATTTATAAGCCACTTTTTTTCAAAAGGAATTTACTATGAGCATGGTCATCTCTCGTTATTTAAACTGTCGTGAAAACCGTTTACCTACTTTGCAATCACAACATCTATTTGCACTGACTAAAGAGGTACGTATCGAGCATGAAGGCGAAGAGTATCGACTACGCCTAACTCGTAACAATCGCTTGATTCTAACCAAGTAACGTCTATTTAAGTGACACTTTTTTCAATACTTCTATAAAAAAACGCCTTCATTATGAGGCGTTTTTTTATAGGCTATACAACTTAAAAATAATTTCAAAAACTCTCTCAGCTGACATCAATTAAAAAGCAGTCGTCTTATTAATAAACAATTTAGAACTGCCAACTATAGACCACATCTACTGCATTTTCTGCTGCTGAGCTTGCTTCTACATAGATGCGGCGTGTCAATTGATAACGAACAGAAAGGCTGTTTTGCGCGTTGAAAACACCTACGCCATAGCGAATGTATAAATCAGGCGTTACATAACCTGTGACGTTGACATTGGTGTCCTCGCTACTACCTGAGGCATCGACTGTTAGGCTCTGCAAACCGAAAGCTTGCCCGATTTGATTGGTCAGGCTACGAGTGCCACTCAGACCGAAGCTCAATCCAGCGGCAGCCAGATTATTGGTCACTTGCGATTTAAACCCTTGCTCACTGATTTGTGTGGCGCTCTTATTATCGATGCGACCTGTCACCAACGCGTTCATGGCTTGTTGCTGGGTCAGTCCTGCATTGTTAAAGACGATAATATTGGGGCTTTCAGTCGTCCCTTGGACACGCAGACCAACTGTTTTGCCATTAATCGTTTTGGCCGCTTCAATACTCAAGCTCGGTTTCATCACATCGCCATTGAAACGAACTTGACCATAATTTAGCTCTAGGCTTTGGCCAAAGGCATTGATATTGGTACGGCGTGAGACCTGTACAACACCTCTGGCACGCATGATACCAGTGCCATTCTGAGTAACATTAATCGCACCTGCCAACGGAATGACGGCGCCAAAACCACGGAAATTGATATCATCGCCCAAATCAACACCGATATCAGCATTGATTGACCAAGGTTTTGAGATAGCCAGTACTTCATCGATATTACCAATCAAACGGCGATCTAGTACGACTGCATCTTCGGTTTGAGTGATAATATCTTCACTGGCCTCAGGCGGACGAATGGTCGCAGACGGCACACTAATAGCCCCTTTTATATCAACATAACGGTCGCCTGGACGCACGATAATATCGATATCAGGATCGATTTCAGCAACCAGTAATGGCGGCTGAGTAATGACTAGGCCTTCACCGACGATACTCAACTTGGCTTGCAGTTTTTGTTGCCAGTTGACTGTCCCTGATAGTTCGCCTTCACCTGTACCACTATTAAATGTGCCATCAATGGTTGCTTGTGTACCGCGGATTTTGGCTGCCACATTTACTTTAGACAGATTCACTGGCAAATCAAGCATCGCTATACGGCCGTCAGAGAGTTTTACATCGCCATAGAACTGTGGTTTGGTTAAGGTGCCGCCTAGGCCACCCGCCATTGTGACATTACCTCTTAGGACGCGCATACCGGGGAAGAAAGGCTTAAATATCGCAAGATCAAGCTCGTTCAGCACCAATGCGCCAGAGATTGGTTTAGGGTCTTTATAAGGATCAACGATCACTTCAGCATAACCACGTGCCCCGCGTCCAGTATTGATATCGGTACGCAGCTTGATACCCTCAGGCACAGACAGAGCAATGAGAGACACACGCTTGTATGGCAAAGTCATTGATGTGCTTTCGCCATCTTGAGCGAGGCCAATCTTGCCATTGTCTGAGTATAAAGTAGTATTAATAGTTGGCGGACGACCACGTTGCCATCCAACGATTGCTTTACCATTAATCTTACCATTCCAGTCAATATCTTCTGGCAAGAACACTGAGAATAACGACGTATCTAAATTCTGCAACGCTACATTGACTTCGCCTTGGTCTGGCGATGCCACTAGTTTTTCTCGTAGACAGAGCTTGCCGGTTTGATCCGTGGCCTGCCAGCAGTGAGCGGCAAGCTGTACTTTTAGATCACGATTCTCACCACCCTGATTGTAAGGTAAATTCACAATCAGCTGTGCAGGTTGCAATTGATTCAAAGTCGCATATTTAGATTTGATTCGGCCTTTTCCAATGACACCTGACCAGCTTAGCCTGTCTCGATCAAAACCACCTTTTAGCCTAGCGCCGACATCGAGTTGCTTATTGGCCACATTTAGATCGACCACATGAGACTTTTCGGTACCATTAAAAGACGCTTTAACACTATCGAAACTCTGACCAGCAGCATCTAGGCCTTCAGCCGTCACGATTAACTGGCTTGGGCTATTGGCTAAGTTGACTAACTTGCCGCGTACACGGCCTTGACGCAATATAAAGCCAGGTAGCGCGAGTCTTTCACCGACCAAATCAATATAAATAGTAGGCAGTGCTTGACCAGCTGGTTGAGACAGCGTGGCACCGCCAGTGACTTTACCAGCCAGTTGGCTAGATAGTTGGTCTAGACTGGTGATATTAATTTTGGTTTGTAGCTGCTTGGCATTGCCGTTAGCTGTGACATAGTTGTCACCCCAACGCAGCACAAGGTTATTAGCATTTAGGCTATCAATCAAAGCATTTACTTGCTTGTATTGCGCTTGGGCATCTTTGGTCTGAAGTTGTTTGAAGTAACTTGCTAAATCTTTAGGCAAACGCATCTTCGCTGATAGGCTGCCTTTGGCACTCAGTTGCTGACCTTTTAGCATGCCATTCAGATTAACTTGTTTAATATTGATGATTTGCTGCGTGTCACTCCAGCGGCCATCTGTATCAATCGTACCAGTAATGAGGCTTGGGGTATCTTTTAGGAAATAACCAATGTTAAAACGATCCATCACCGCGTTGATATCCCATGCAACGCCTTGACGCACATCAACGGTACCGCTGGCATCGATACTACCTGCCGCACCCACATGACGGAAACGGTTGATACGGATCAACTGACTGTCACCACTGGCTTCTATATTTAGCTTACCTGCTGGCAATTGCTCGGCATCTAATATGCCGTTGAAATTTACGGCAAAGCGCTGCAATGTGCCTGCGGTGTTTTTGCTGTTTTTTGGCGCATTTTGCCATTCGCCACTGGTCTTTAGATCGCCTGTGATTATCGCTGGATTATTGGGTAAAAAATAACCCAAGTTGAACTGGTCAAAACGACCATCTATATTCCAGCCGATATTTTTACGTAAGTCGATAACACCTTTCGCATCAACTGCGCCCGCTTCACCTTTATAGTTCAGCTTACGAATACTAATCAGCTTTGGCGTACCCGCAGCATCGATAGACAGACGACCTTGCGGTACATCTGCTGTATCAATCCGACCATCAAAACGCGCATCAAACACTGACAGCTCACCACCTACGATATCAACACTGGCATCGCCAGCACCAGTAATACCGATAGCACGATCTGCTTGTGTCGCATCGAGCTGCGCTTGCATATCAGTGTTGTTTAAAGTAATCACATGACGCTGTCCGCTGACACCATTTTTAGTGATGTTTAGCAATCGACCACGCGCACTTATACTACCTATTAAGCGCTCAAGTGGTAGATCGCTACGATATTTCTTAGGGAGTAGGCCTTTAGTACTGGCATCAATTTGCCATGTCAGTGGACGCTGTTTGCTCGCTAACTGAATCTGTCCTGTGCCGGATAAATCTCCTACGATGCCGTTATAATTAAGACGATTGATATCTATAACATCACCAGCCTTACGTATACGTATATCATAGTTGCCCTTGGGGGCAGCATTTAGCTCATTGATAACGGCATTGGCATCGACTGATAATGTCGAACCTCGAACGATGACGTCCACCTGCCCACTAGGACTGTCGATATTGCCAATATTGGGTACGTTACGGCGGGTTAAGTTTTTCCAATTAGCATCAATATACCAAGGCGCGACTTGCTTAGATTTAGCAGAAGTTTTACCACGAACCATATTGGCATTGATGTGCTCACCATCGCGCTGACGCAAATCCGCATCGATCTGCGTATTACCAGTGGCATTCTGCTGCTGATAGCGCAGTGACAGCCTACCGTTAAGGGTTTGCGGCGCATAAGCTTTAAAGTCAGTATACTCAGCCGGAATAGCTTGGCGAATATCGAAGTTGCTGCCCGTCGCACGCACTGTGGCCTCAAAGCTGTCTTTCCAATCTAAAATACCTTGTAACGCCAAACGTCCCGCTGGCACGTCAGCGTCCAAGCGATCTATACGTAGCTGACTGTTGGCAATAACGGCGCGGCCTTGGTAATGACCTGATGGAATGTCTTTGGCGGTCAATTCAGTATTGATACGCAATCGTATCTCAGAGATGACACCAGAAGCTGTGGCTGTACCGCTTTGTAGGCGAATGTTTTGGCTATCGGCGTAAGGGATAAGAATATCATCCCACTGTAGTTTTGCATCAAACGGCGCACCCGCATCTAACCCTTGTACTACAAAGTCGCCTTTCACATCGCTATCGTTATAACGACTGCGTACTTTACCGACAGTCCGTTTGAGCGTTCCCGTTGCAGAGATATTCAATGGGTCGATATAGGCTTTTTCAAGGGCGCTGACTTCCGCAATCGCACTCAAATCTAGTGGATAGTCGCCCTGTAGGTCGATCTCTCCTTGTAAGGCACTGACTTTCACGATATCAGCATACTGCAAATCACCACGGCCAACGGTCACCGTACTACCTACCCACGTTAGATCACGTGCCGTAATATCTTGAATAATGATAGGATCTTTGGTTACTTGCTTATAAGTAATTTTCTTAATTTTTGCTTGATCAAAGCGCAAGTTTACTGGCAACTTTAAGGTTTTATAATCGAACGGTTCACCAGTAGGCGGTTTCTTATTGATAATCTCTATGGTCTGGATGTCTGCATCGCTTAAATGCACTTCTTTGGCAAATACTGCACGCCAGCCTATTTTTACATAGGCCTTATCTGCCAATATCTCAAGATCTTCAGTCGCTTCAATATCGATATCAGTGACCCAAATGCCATCGCGCAAGTTACCGCGTCCGTATTTGAAATCAATACCTGTCTCAACACTAATTTTTTCTAATATAAACTTCGTACCAGCGTCAGTCCCTGCTGCATAAAAGAATATGGCGAACATAATTGCTAGTACGATAAGCATCAATACCAGAAGTTTGAGCAGAAATGACAACGGATACCAACGCCTAACGGCACGGGCATCACGCTGTGCTGGATCTTCATCTGGAGCATTATTAGGCGGGGTATTTTCTGTCAGCATGACACTCAACTACGTTAAAAAATGAAGACCAGCAATCGGTACGATAAGTGATAATTAGAACATTTGGAGCTACTAAACATTTGGAGCTACTACATTAAGCGATTATAACGGTGAACCAATAAAGAAGTGTAGTCGTACTGGAATACTTTCCTCAGTCACGCCAGCTGCCACATCGACGCGCACCATTCCTACAGGCGATGCCCAGCGGATACCGACACCGACACCGACTTTTGTCTCAGTGTCAAAATCTTTGTCGTAGGCATTACCGACATCAGTGAAGAATGCGCCACGGAAACCTGGTTTAAATTCATAGTTATACTCAGCGCTACCGACCGCTAGCACCTGCCCGCCCGTCAGATAGCCTTTATCTAATGGTGACAAGCTCTCATAGTCATAACCGCGGATACTCTGATCGCCACCTGCAAAGAAACGCAACTTATAAGGCACATCGTAAAAATCATCCGCCCAGATATAACCGGCATTGGCACTACCTAATACCTGATGCTTTTTGTCTTCGCCAAAGCTATAGATACCACTAACGCCTGCGCGAATAATCGCCATATCGGTATCACTGAATGCGCTATCAGTGCCAGCCTCGATTGAGTAGTACTGGCGCATGCCCTGCGTTGGGTTGGTAGCATTGTCAGTATCTGTTTTATTCATACCATAGCCAAATAGCAGCGCGCGCTGTTTCGGACTTGAAGAGGTAAAGCGGATAGGCAGATCATCTAGCGCTGCCCCATCAACCCCTGTCTCAAGCTCATCTAAGCGGTAACGCACAGAGTAGCTACGGTTCCAGCCAGTGTCACTACGGATATTACGTGCCAAAGCCGCTTTTAGTGTTGTGGTTGATAGATCGAAATTACCTTCCCCTTGGTCAATCACTTCCTCTTCATAAGTAAGACGTGCATCTAGCTTATCATTAAGCGGGTGCTTCCATGGTCGACTGGCATAAACAGCCACGTTTTTGCTAATTCTCGATACTTCTGTTTCTGCACCTGCTTGATAGCCTTGGCGATTGAGCAGGTTGTAGTCTATTTTTGCGGTGGCGCGAACGCCTGTATCTGTTCCATAACCCAGACCAACTTGAGCGTCACGTGGTTTGTCCGCATATACAAACACATATAAAGGTACTTTTTTGCTTTCTGCAACGTCTTGTGGCGTTTTACGTCCTGCTAGCGTTGGCGGTACAAAGTTTTCGTCAGCGATCAGACTCTTTTCGTCAGGGAATATCTTTTGTGCGACATTACTGATTGAGTCACTGATTTTGCCCAATAAATTATCAGCTTCCTGATCTTTTTCATCAAGCACCCGGTCATTCGGCAAGCGGCTTAGTCGTTCTGCTTTTTGTCTGATAGCTTGCAGCTTATCAAGAGTGGCTTCATCAGCCTCAAAATCAATAGCAGCGATATCCGCTTCATTGACCGTCTCGCCGCTGTTAGCACTCAGAGCATCATCGCTCTCTGCACCTATATCGCTATTATCGTTAACCGTATCTTCTGTGCTAGCAGTTACATTTGAGGCAGCTGCGCCATCATTGCTACTCAGACCTGCGACGCCATCATTGTCCACATTGTTAATGTCGTCATCTAATGTGTCGTTACCCTCGGTAGCAGCATTGTCAAACGCCAAGGTACCAGCTTCACTACTATCAGTTGGTGGTAGTATCGACTCGACGTTGACCGTATTAAAATAACGAGTTGCCGATAAGTCGTTACTGAACTTCGTGACTGCTGGACGATAAAACGGCTCACCCGGCGTAAAGCCATAAAGCTGTTGCAATAGTGAAAGCTCTACTGGTAGCTTGTCAGGGTCTTGGGTCAGCGTATTGGTTTCTTTGTCGTAGGTAAAAAACACCACATCGTCAAACTCGTAACGATCACCTGTGTTGTAAACCAATGAGACATCCGCTTTGTTGTCCGGCAAGATGATATCAACGGATTTGTTCAACCAATACTGGTCAAAGTAGCCGTAGGTATTGCTTAAAGACTCTAAAGCCGCTTTACTGCTCTTATAGACCCGGTGATTAAAAATATCGCCTTCTTGTGGCGGCAAGTCTGCCTCAAGCGCTGCAAACTCTTCTTGCTCACTGCCCTCACCGCGAATCTCAATAATACGGCTATCTACCAGTACCGGCTCGCCCAGCTCTTCAATCACCACATTAACTGTGTCGCGATCAGGTTGGGTCAGACGCAGCTCAACCTCGTAGTAACCAACGGCTTTAGCAGCATTCTGTGCTGTTTCGCGCAAACGTGGCAATGCTGCAGTAAAGTCAAGAACCGACTGAACGGAAGTATCATCTAGTGCTGCTTTGATGTTTTTCATTGGCTGAATATCATTATCAGCCTCAATCAGCTGAGCCTTACCATTAGGAGAGTCTTCAGCAGATACTTGCTCTAGATAAATAGCGGTTTCTACATTTGGCAAAGCTACCACGCCACCGTCATTAAAAAAGCGATTGTAGAGACGCGTCACGATATTACCTCTATTGCGCGCGCGTGGCCGTGGTCTATTGGCTTGTTCGATACTTTGATCGACGGCCTGAGTATCATTCTGATAATCTGGTAGATAGTCATTCGGATTGATAATATCTGTCGTCGTACCTTCTACATTGGCAGGCACATTCGTACCAGCTATCACCTCATCACTACTATCATCAGTCGTCAGACCATTTTCATTCTTAACAATAGCTTCATTACTAACGACATCTTCATTGCTAACAGCGCCACTCACCTCAATCGGACGTGACATCCCTTCAGCTGTACTCGCCTGCTCTTGCGTTGTTTCATTTCTACCCAACGTATCAAGATTGCTAGGCGCTGGCAAGTTTGTCGCATCTAGCTCTACATCGAGACCAATTGGCGATGTTGTGTCATCTAACGTAGCGATTGGCGCATCAAAGTCACTGTCGTTATTACTAATATTGATACTATTAATATCTTGAGCATTCTGCGCATCCATTGCCGCTAGCTCACGATCGATCTGATCAGGGGTCATCATTTGATAACCCTGCTGCTGTATCTCGGTTGCTTGTTGCAACAAGTCATCATTAGAAGCGATTGATTGAGCGTTATTTGGATTATATGAAGTACTTGGACTATCAGTGAAAGTTTCTAGATTTTGAGTGTTGTTGTTTTGAGAAGTTGCGTTTTGAGCATTGGCATTTTGCGTGGACGAGTTTTTAGATCCTGACTTTGTCGAGTTAGGTTTCTTAATGCCCAAGCTCTGTTCGCTATAGTCGTCCAATACTGACTGATCGATGATGCCTTGTTCTACTGCTTTTTTTAGACGTAGCGCATCTAGAGCCATATCTAGCTGAGTATCGTCATCTGACAATGTAGTTGATTGCTTGATAGATGCTTGATCATTCGCACTTTGACTATTGTTAGTCTGGTTACTAGCCATTTGACTGCTATCAATTTGCTCAGCAGCAGATGAGTTGGTGATAGCCGTATTGTTTGCATTATTAATGGTATCTGCCATTGCCGCAGGTGCCATACCGAACAAACTGGTCGCAAGCGCAGTGCACAGTGCAGAGCGTCTGAAATTTTTACGCGGTGCTGCTGGATATGTACTTAAATTATTACTATCGTTTTGGATTATGGCTATGTCACGCTGCATCATTAGACCCTTGCATGCTCGAGTTGAAGGCTGCTTTATCATCTTTACGTCCTATCAGCTCACGCGGCACAATCTTATCAACGATAACGATCGTCAAGTCTGACCGGTGAATAAACTTATAGCAGTTATCTGGAATTAATGGTTTACTACTTTAATTTTATGACTGGCTATCTATAGTGTCGGCTTTAGCAATGTAGGTCTACTGCCTTGTAGGTCTACTAGCTTAGAGAAGGCTACTAGCTTATAGATAGCATTAATGGGTAGTAGCCTTTGTTTTCACTACTATTTATACCCTAAAACGCAATCACATAAAATTTATAAATCATAACTTAGTTAAATATCGAATCATAGCATTGACTGCATGTATTTTCACCGAAGCCTTGCTATTATACGGCTTAATATTGATAAAACCTATGCTATATCTTGATATAGTTTTTAATAAAATTGACGATTATTATCATAAAAAAATTGTCGTTCAGCACCGCTCTTTTCTCTATCAGTCGCGATTTATCTGTAGGAATGTCCATGTCCAACCAGTTTCAGTTATTCAAGCGCCGTCGTTTTAGCGCTATGTTCTTCACCCAGTTTTTGGGCGCATTCAATGATAATATTTTTAAGCAGGCGCTCATATTGGTGCTCACTTATACTGCCGCCAGTAAATTGGGTGTAGAGGTCAGCATCCTCAATAACTTGGCCGCCATGTTATTCATCCTGCCCTACTTTTTGTTTTCTGCTTTGGCAGGACAGATTGCTGATAAGTATGAGAAATCAAAGCTCACGCAGTTTATCAAACTCCTTGAGCTGGTCATTATGGCTGTTGCCGCAGTCGGCTTTGTCTTTGAATGGTATGCACTGCTATTTGTCGCGTTGTTTTTGATGGGTACCCATTCGACCTTCTTTGGACCGATCAAATACGCTTATCTGCCACAAGCGATGAAAGAAGATGAGCTGGTCGGCGCCAATGGTCTTTTTCAGATGGGTACTTCGCTGGCTATTTTGGTCGGTATGATTGTCGCTGGTATTTTGACTCAGCTATCACAATCATTATATTGGATTAGTGCCACAGTGTTGGTTGTCGCTGTTTTGGGATATTTAGCTGCACGCTATATCCCTAATATGCCAGCGATGCAGCCTGACCTGAAGATTAACTGGAATATTATTACAACCAGCTTAGCCACTGTACGTTACTTATACTCCCTGCCTTTTTTATTCTTTATCATTCTTGGCAACAGCTGGTTTTGGTTTTATGGGGCGACGTTTTTGACCCAGGTGCCAGAGTTCAGCAAGGTGATTTTGCTTGGTGATGAGTCCGTCGTTATTTTCTTACTCACATTGTTTTCTGTTGGCGTGTCGATCGGTTCGGTGCTGTGCAAAACATTGACCAAAAATAAAGTCAGCTTGCGTTTATTGCCTTTTGGTATTGCTGGATTAAGTATCTTTGCTATTGATTTGTATTTTTCACTTTCAGGTTTAGATATAAATGTGAATAATGACACATTACTTGGCATCGGTGATTTGTTTAATATAAGTGGTAGCTGGCGTGTCTTCGCGGATTTATTCTTATTAGGTTTCAGCGGTGGTTTGTATATCGTACCGCTATATGCTTCTATGCAAGCCTACGCACCTAAGAGTCATCGAGCACGCATCGTAGGTGCGAATAACATCTTTAACGCGATATTTATGGTCACATCAGCCATTTTTGCGATTGTTATCTTAAACGTCTTAGGGTTTACGCTACCGCAGCTATTTTTGGTGACAGGGCTATTGAATATAGTGTTTGGTGCATTTTTATACATCAAACTGAATAAACATATTAAGCATGCCATTATCCAAACCAACGATGGTATGGCGCCGTAAATATAGTTAGCTCAATAGATACAGTCTAACCGTTGCGCTGATGATTTTGTTGCTGTTATAGCTATAGTAGTCTACCAACCATCTATAGATTATTTATGAGCTATCTAGACAGTAATATTTGAGCCGATAATTTGGATTGTTTGTTATAGTAATACGCATTATGCCGTTGCATTTAGACGGTAATACATTTTATTTTATTGACAGTTTTTAATACCATCAGGAGTGAGTTATGACCCTGCGTCCTTTATCTAAAATTGACCAGTTGTTACTTGGGGTCGATAAGGCATTACGAGCTGTCGTGCCACATTCCAATCCAAGCACGCGGCCGTTGCCCGTCAGTAGCGATGAGATTCCTGAGCTGACCATCACAGAGGCGCGGCACGTCTCAGGTCTTATGCGTATCAATCATACAGGTGAAGTATGTGCGCAAGGTCTATACCATGGCCAAGCGTTTGCCGCAAAAGATAGTGGTGTCAAACAAGCCATGCAACAATCGGCCGAAGAAGAAGTCGATCATTTGGTCTGGTGCGAGACTCGTCTAAGCGAACTTGGTAGCCATGCTAGCGTATTTACGCCGCTTTGGTACGGTATGTCTTTTGGACTCGGTGCAGTCGCAGGCGCGATCTCAAACGAGTTTAGTCTAGGGTTTGTAGCGGAGACAGAAGCTCAGGTCAGCGAGCATCTACAGGATCATATCAAGCAGTTACCTGAACATGATCAGCGCTCAAAAGAAATATTGGCACAAATGGATAAAGAGGAGCTGCACCATCGTGAGCTAGCACTTGCAAGTGGCGGCGCTGCCCTGTCTCCGGCAGTACGTCGGACCATGCGATGGATGGCAAATCGCATGAAAGATACCGCTTATCACTTATAGCTTATCACTTATGGCTACAGGTACTGTTGTTAGTTGCTGTTGTCGATTTTCTTACTAATTAATAGCTGCACAGATTTACGTAGGTTTGCTTAATTCTAGCGATTAACAATCCTACCACAGATAGCGTAAAGCTTAATTTGCTACGGTATTAAAAATTTGTACGATTTTGCAGCAATGCGCTATTTATATTACCGTCCAATCAATGAATAACAACCAAATAAATTAAACAAGGTAACGATTTTTATGAAAGCGATTCTCTCTAGTAGCCACTCTATTAAGTCACCGAAGTTTGCAACGTTGACCGTCATGGCTGCAACCTGTGCCATGCTGTTATCTGCACCTGTGAATGCAGCAGAAACTGATGCCACTGCAACGGCTGTACCTAGTGCGATGGATTCAAGCAAACGTGTGATTCGTCTTGCTCGTCCTAATGCAGCTATCAGTCCTGCTCAAGCCAATGCCGCACAAACAAGCCTGCCAGCAACACCTGCGAGCAACAGCCAGCCGACTAATGCGCAAACAACTAACATGCAACTAAGCGGCACTCTGCAAAACAATGCATCTGTTAGCACTGCTCAACCTCAAACACCACAAATGATGTCGCCTGCTGCTGCACCTGTCATGAACGGCACTACTCGTGTCTATGAGCCTGGTCCAATGACAGCTACCGGTATCGACTTGCGTAGCGGACAACTTCCGAATATTCCTACACCGCAAGTACAGCTCTCAGACATGAGCTTTGTGAAAACCGTACTAATTCCGCAACAAAAAGGGCTAGGTACTGATAAGCTTGATGTCAGTTTATTAGACGATTTCATCGCTGACGTATCCCCTAACGCGCGTCACTATCCACCAAACTTCCCTAACCGCTCACAGCGTCATTACACACGTGAGAAAATTAAAGTATTGGCTGATTGGATCGAACCGTATGCTAAGTCGCCAAATGCTTCTTATGATGTGTTGCTTCGTGCTGCTAAGCTAAACGGTATGGGTCGTAACCTAGACTTGGGTTCAGACTACACGGTACGTGGTGGTCAGTATGTCGATCGTGCTATCAAGCTGCAACCTGATAGTGGTGAGGCTAACTTTTTATACGGCATGATGCTATCAGAAGGTGGCGGTTTCAAAGAAGGTCAAAAATATCTAGATCGCGCTGTTGCTTTAGGCTATACCGAAGCAGAACAAAGCTTAGCACAGTCAGATCTACTTAGTGACCGCCGTGCTAATGCGTTAGAGCGCCTACGTCGTCTTGAAGGGCAATACCCTAACAATACTGTTATTCCTCAACAAATCAAACTCGTTGAAGAAGGTAAGTTCTACATTTGGGATATTCCTGCCCCTGACATCAGTGTAAAACCAGGTGCCTAGAAATTCTGTATTTGTTGAGATTAGCTATTGAGGGTTTGATTCATAAGATACTTGTTTCATAAGACTTTCACTAGGTCAAATCTCTAATAAATAATCTAAGCTTCACATACCAAGCGCTTTTGTTTTATCTCTATAAGACAAAAGCGCTTTTTTTCGACTAGCAGAAACACTTTCGTTTTAAAACACGCCTTTATAGAGTTGCAAATGAATAGTCTAACGCCAAAAGTTGCGCTACACTCATTATCAATTGCTACTTTCATTATCAATTGCTACTTTCATTATTGATATTCTCATAACCACCGTTTATTGGACTGACTTATGACTTTCGCTGGCTTTAGCAAACAGACAGTAATGCATATTAATAAAAAAACCCTGCCCATTACGTCACTTATGCTTTTGGCGGCAGCAGTATTGCTACCAGCGTGTAGTACGGTGACGGTCGATAAACAAGCCTCGGCCAAGACCATCTCAGCGCAGCGTGGCAATATCGTCACTGACAATGCGCTAAGTAGCGATACAGCATCTGCTTTGTTATCAGCAGGACTGAATGAGCAAGCCTGTATGCAGCAATTTGACTTATGCTTGACTCAGCTCTCTGACAGCATGCTTAACAGGCTCTATCGCCCTGCTTTGGCTATTTTTGCAGAACTGCACTATGCAAAAGCGCGTCAACTATCTGACTCAAAAAACTGTCGTAATGCACTTGCACGCCCGCCACTTGATCCGTATTACGCCAACGCACCCTTAAGTAATGAGGATTCAAAAACACAGCAAGAAGAGACTGACCTGTGTTTAACCGATTATCAAGCAAGGTTATTTGATGCCGTCAAATACAGCTACACCTATCTGTTTTATGACAGTTTAACCCATGACTTTGAAGGTGCAGAGCAAAATAGCAATAGCACTCGTGCGCAAAACCGTATTCCGAATGACAATGATATCCAAACCCAAGATATTTATAACGCTGCTAGCAATGACGTTATTACTCAAATTTATCAATCGACTGAAAACGCCAATAAATTGATGGGTGATACAACAGTAGAGTATTTGCCGATAACTTCTACCAAGCGTGATAACACCGATGAAGCAGCAATTGCCAATCGACCACCGCTAAAGGGCAAAGCAACAGACCAAGTCAAAGTCATGAAAGTGACCGTAAATGACTATAACCTCGATATTTATTTGCCCAACGAAAACAACTATCTGCAAAACGCTCATAAACAAACTTCCGCTTTGGCAGACTTATCATCCACTTATGAGCTACGGCTTTCCGGTCTCAATTCTGTGAGCAAACGCCCTGGCTTAGGCATCAGCTTGGTGGCGTCGTTGGATGATCGCTATACCACCACGATCCGTCAATTGCTAGTCGCCTCATTATCTGGTCGGCTAACAAATGAGGATAAAAGCACGGACGACAGCGAGCCAAGCTCACGTATTTATCCCACTGGACACCTTTTACTAACTGGATTGATTAAGCCAGACGGTGATAGCGTATTAGACGCACTGAGCAGTCGTAAGCTTGATATTCATTTATACAATCCGTACCAAACCGAATCCGTCAATATCCTCAACGATGACTACCCACTGGCAGCTAACTTTTCGGCGGGATATGGCTTATGGTTATCAGAAAACCAGTTAGATGGCGTAGGTTATTTAAACTTGATTACGCGCCAGCCAGATGCTCAGCTGCCTAAACTCTTTATGCTCGAGCCTTATGATCCTGATAAACGCGTGTTGATTATGTTGCACGGGCTAGCTTCTAGTCCAGCAACTTGGGTAAATCTGACCAACGATATTCTTAATGATGACAAACTGCGTGATAATTACCAAGTTTGGCAAATATTCTATCCAACCAATCTGCCTATTTTAGAAAATCGTTATCAGATTCAGCAGTTAATCAACAGCACCTACCAGCAGACTGATCCCAATGGACAAAATCGTGCCAGTCGAAATAGTGTGATTATCAGTCATAGTATGGGTGCCATTATCGCTCGCATGATGCTGTCTGATGAAAATTTAGTCGATGATTTAGATAAGCTCAATGATAAAGACATACTCTCTAGTAATGAGAAACAGCAAATCCGTAACGCGCTCAAAACGTCTTTTGGCGAAGATGAGTTAAAGCAACGATTTGAGCTACAGGCATTGCCACAAGTAGACACCGCTGTTTTTCTATCTGCACCTTTCCGTGGTACAGATTATGCAGATCGTTGGTTCACCCGTGCGCTACGCCGCATCGTTTACTTACCCGTAGGGCTGGTCAAGACATTCACAGATAACTTAGCGACCATTGCCACACAAGGCGATTTGGCACAAAACCCACTGGGCGCGTTATATTTGCAAAATGGTGCCAGCCAGTTAAGTGACAAGTCTTCTTTTATAGAGTTAACCAAAGACATCACTATGAATGAGCGAATCACTTACCATTCAATCATTGCCAATAACGATGCCGATATCACTAAAGGACTGGCACAAACGCAACCAAACGGTGCCAAGATTGATTTGTCTCAGGCTGTAGAAGACAACTCTGGAAATGAAACAGCGAGCGTTGATGTGAGTGACAATACTGAGACATCACAGCTACCACCCGAGCCGCTTGTTGCCGCTGTGACAGTCAATGATGATATCAGTCAAGCACTGACCGAGCGTTTGTCAGATGGTATCGTTCCTTATAATAGTGCCCATCTCGATGGTGCCGCGTCTGAAACAATTATCAATGGCGGTCATAGTATCCAGACCAATCCGCAGACCATTTTGACGTTGCGAAGGATTTTGCATAAGCAGCTACAAGAATGATGTAGATTTTTGTTATTTCACGAGGTTTTTGGCGTATAAATCGTAACCTTTAAACATTAGTTATAGCTTTCAGATAAGCAGTATGTTCACGCATACTGCTTTGTTTTTAATAATATTAATTTTATTTTTCAATGTTTGAATTATGTTATTTTGATGACTCTTAGGTATGTAGCTGTCTAACGGCATGGGTTGCGTGACTATCTAGGGAAGCGCATAATATATACAGCACATGACTGTAATATATGAATTTATAGGGACATAAATTATTCAATTCAGCTAAACAGTGAGCCGCAAACTTAGTCGCAATTTATGTCCAACGTTGCTAAGCCCACGTCACTGAGCCATTGCCCGTAATCTTTGTCACCTTGATTTATGTACAGTTACGGACAGTTACTTAAGCGTTGTACGGAAGTCAGCGCTATTCAGCTAACAGATGAGAGTAACCGTTTATGTTCGCTACATTTATGATTGACCAGCTCGATGCGCTGACACTCGCTCGTATCCAATTCGCTTTTGTTGTCTCGTTTCATATTGTCTTTCCTGCATTCTCTATCGGGCTTGCCAGCTGGCTTGCGGTGCTTGAATTCCGCTGGTTAAGAACTGGTGAACCTATCTATGCTGAAGTCTACAAGCATTGGGTCAAAATATTTGCTGTCGTCTTTGGTTTAGGCGTGGTATCAGGCGTGGTAATGTCCTACCAGTTCGGTACTAACTGGGCAGTATTCTCTGATAAAGCCGGTAACGTTCTAGGCCCACTACTTGCCTATGAGGTATTGACCGCGTTTTTCTTAGAAGCCTCCTTTTTAGGTATTATGCTATTTGGCTGGGGCCGTGTAAGCAAACGCATGCATTTTACCGCCACTGCCATTGTTGCCATTGGTACACTGATATCAGCTACTTGGATTTTGTCGGCTAACAGTTTTATGCAAACCCCTCAAGGTTTTATGGTGGGTGCAGACGGCCTACTTTATCCGACCAACTGGCTTGAGATTATATTCAATCCCTCATTCCCTTACCGTTTCGCACATATGGTGACGGCGGCGTTCTTAACCACTGCCTTTGTCATTGGCGGTATCGGTGCCTACTATATCCAGTCCAAAAAACACGCCGAGCACCGTCAGCATGGTCGTGTCATGCTAGGTATGGCAATGATTATGGCCATCTTTGTGGCACCAGCACAGGTGTTGATCGGTGATGAGCATGGTTTGAATACGCTTGAGCATCAGCCAGCCAAAGTGGCTGCGATGGAAGGTATTTGGGAAGATGAGCGTGGGGCCGCATTGCGTCTCTTTGCGATTCCTGACCAAGAAAATCAAACCAATAAATACGAAGTAAAAATCCCTTATGTCACAGGTTTGATTCTCACCCATTCGTTAGATGGTGAAGTGAAGGGTCTCAAAAACTGGGCACCAGAAGACCAACCGCACGTCATTATTGTGTTTTGGGCGTTCCGTATTATGGTCGCTATTGGTATGTTGATGGTACTGGTCGGTTTATTTAGTGCCTATAAATACTTCAAAAAACAGCAATTCAATCCCGAAAGTGTCTGGTTCCACCGTGCGTGGATGATGATGACACCGCTTGGTTTTATCGCATTACTATCAGGTTGGTTCGTAACCGAGACAGGACGTCAACCTTGGACAGTTTATGGCGTCATTCGTACTGCTGAAAGTATGTCACCGCTTGCAGCACAGCAAGTAGCCACTACATTGATTGGTTTTATTGTGCTGTACATATTTGTCTTTGGTGCAGGCAGTTTTTATATCTTGCGCTTGATTGCTCAAGGGCCGAAACCTTATACAGATCCTGCAGAAGATAATTTCTACGAGCACTCAGTAACCGAGAGCCAAGGCCGCGCGTTAAGTGGTGATAGTAATCCTGCCAAAGGTACTGAAGAAGGCTTAGATGAGCCTGCAAATGATGTCGATGATGGAGGATTGCGCTAATGTTTAACTTCGGTGATGTATTAGATTTACCTCTTATTTGGGGCGGTTTAATTGCTTTGTCTGTCTTTGTCTATGTACTGCTTGATGGCTTTGATTTGGGCTGCGGTATCTTGTTCCCATTTGCAGGCTCAGATAAAAACCGTAGCCGCATGATGAACTCTATCGCGCCATTTTGGGACGGTAATGAGACGTGGCTAGTGCTAGGCGGTGGTGGTTTATTCGCAGCATTCCCTGTTGCTTATGGCATCATTATGACAGGTCTTTATTTACCCGTGACTGCCATGCTGTTCGGTCTTATCATGCGCGGCGTGGCGTTTGAGTTTCGCTTCAAATCCTCTTCACGTCGGCATGTGTGGGATACCTTTTTCTTTGTCGGCTCAGTCGTTGCCACTTTCTCTCAAGGCATTATGCTTGGGGCATTGGTGCAAGGGTTAGAGGCAAGCAATCGCTTGTACACGGGCGGGCCATTTGATTGGCTCACGCCCTTCTCGATTGTGTGCGGATTTGCCATGATTATCGGCTATGCCTTACTTGGTTCAACGTGGCTTATCATAAAAACGGAGCACACATTACAAGTATGGGCGCGCCAAGTTTCTAGATGGATGCTTACTGCGTTACTAGTAGCGATGATTGTGGTCACAGCGTTTATGTACTTCTCAGACATCGACGCATTAGAAGGATGGTTTAGTTTCCCAGATTTGTTATACCTTGCTCCTATGCCTATCATTGTCATGCTCTTATTCTTTATCATGCGTAAAGACTTAAAAACAGAGCGTGAGTATCGTCCATTTTTACTAACGGTTGCTCTATTTTTAATGGGTTACATCGGCGTTTGTTTCGCCCTATTCCCTTATATCGTACCGTATCAAATGACGATTTATGAGGCTGCTGCTGCCGATACTTCATTATCATTCATGCTGATTGGCGCCTGTATCATGTTACCGATTATCTTGAGCTATACAGCATTTGCTTACTATACCTTCAAAGGTAAATCTGATCACAATCCGATGTACTAGTCGCTAATCGCGGCGGGCAACGGATCAGCTAAAAAGGATGGCTATCATCGTTTATAGATGATAGTCACACTTCATACGCTAATCAGGAGATCTCTATGAAAAAGTTCAGTAAAAAACAATCGCAATGGGCATGGTTTGTAGGTCTATATTTAGCAGGGTTTTTAGTCGTATTTACCATTGCTCAGCTAATCAAACTGGCCATGGGTGTCTAGCGTAATTGCCTACTCATACGATTGAGTGCCAGTTATTTAGCTAATGAGTCGCTTGCTAGATGCTACATTTGAACTTTTGTCTTGCAAATCCCCCTTTTAAGAATGTCGTAAAAAATATTTCTATATGCATAAAAAAAGCAGCGTTGAATAATCAACGCTGCTTTTTATTTATCTTAAATTTATCAGCTTGGCTTACCTGCATGCTCGATATCATTCTGTTCGATAAACTCATTAACCTGTGTTAGACGCTCTGGGGTCCCCACGTCTATCCAATTATCTGTCGTCACTTCAGCAGTAATTTGAAACTTTATCATTGCTTGCTTTAGTAGTGGTGCCAATGCAGCAGGCTGTCCTGATACCAGACCTTCTACCAATTTGGGTGACATTACGCTAATACCAGCGAAGGTATACTTATCTGCATCGCCTACCGGCTGTTCACTCGCTAGGCCATTATTAATCGCAAAATCGCCGCCATTATTGTGCTCTGGATTATCTATCAATAACAAGTGCGCGCGCTGATCCGCTCCCAATGTATAGTCTGTTAATTGAGAGAAGTCATAGGTAGTCCAGACATCAGAATTAACCAGAATAAATGGCTCATCCTTTAGCTTACCTGATTGTAATGCCTGAAAAATGCCGCCTGCGGTCTCAAGCGGTTCATCGTCTTCTACTGACCAATGCAGCTTTACGCCATACTGTGAACCGTCGCCTAAGCTGTCCATTAGCTTATCTGCCAACCATGATGCATTGACCGTGATATCGGTAATGCCTGCTGCTTGTAGTGCTCTAATATGCCAAACTATAAGCGGTTGACCTGCGACTTCAACCAAAGGCTTGGGCGTCTCAAGTGTTAATGGACGTAGGCGTGTGCCCTTGCCCGCTGCCAAAATCATGGCTTGTGTAATCGTAGAGGTAGACATCTGCGTTCCTATCTTTATTATTTAAATTAATTTAGCTGAGCGTCATCTACGCTGAAGCAAACTTCTCTTTATAAGCAGGTAGCACTGCCGCTTGCAGCCATTGATTAAACGGCATAATTGATTGCTTTAGTTCATCGTTGCCATGTTCGGCAAGCCAGTTTAATTCAATAATTAAATCACGCATGACTTTAGGAATATCCGCCAAATAGCGGTCTTTGCCATCGCGTTCAGACAAACGAATGAAAATCCCTAATACTTTTAGGTGACGTTGTACGCCTATGACATTTACATCGTTTTCAAACTGTACCGCGCTATCAGCAGTGGTTAGTGATTTTTGCTTTTGTAGCTGCCAAAAGTCATTAATCCATGCAGATATTTGGCTCTCTGGCCATTCAACATAAGCATCACGCACTAACGACACTAAATCATAAGCATAAGAGCCAATGACAGCATCTTGAAAATCAATCACGCCCAACTTTGATTGGTCTGCTTGATCTTGCATAAGGTTGCGGCTGTGATAATCACGATGGACCACCACTTGTGGCTGCTGCAAAATCTCATTCATTAACGCTGTTTTTAGGTTTCCCCAAACCTGCTCATCTAGCGCGACACCAATATAAGGCATAAACCATTCGCTAAATAAATCCATCTCACGGTCTAATAGTGCTGTGTCATAATTTGGCAGCTGGTGTTGCGACTTTGCCGTTTCTACTGGTACCGTTTGTAGCGCGACTAGTGTCTGCATTGCTAGTTGATAGTAGTCATTGATTTGGTCTGCGGTTGCATGGACAAGCAAATGGGCAAATTCTACTGTGCCAAAATCTTGTAATACCAAAAATCCTTTTTCTACGTTTTGTGCAGTCAGGGTCGGCACGTTAACAGCAGGTGCCATCAGTTTCGCAACATTGATAAACTGTAGCATCGCATCTTGCTCGTCAGCGGAGTCCATAACGATATAATGCTTATTGGCATTATTATCTGTCTCTGATAGTTCGATACGATGATATCGGCGGGCACTAGCGTCACCAGGTAAGCTATCTAGACTAAAGGTTTGATCTAAAAATACTTGCTGTAACCATTGTTCTAATTGCTGCTGGCGGTTGTTATTTTCATCGATCATATCAGTCTCTAAAGTCGTTTTGTCAGTCATATTGGGCGTCGCTGGTTAAATATAAGTCATAAATAATTAAAGTAGTGATAAGTCTGACAAATACTTGCTAAAATAGCGATATGCGGCGGTGCTATACAAGCTGCCACAGACGTATTGCTATATCATTCAATACTTGATGTCGGATAGAATCGCTATCGCTACTTAAAAATCAGCATGGCTATATTATAAATTTTGGTAAATAGTGTAGCTGATTTGGTTTTTTTTGACTATGATTAGTCGTCATTATATGTAAAACATCCAAATTTTTGAGAATACATTAGTCATATTTTAGTCGCTTATTCATCGCTCTATGTCGTTCGGTGATACCGCTACTAAACTCAGTCATGCAATCCAATAAGCTCTGCAATCATAGGTGTGCCCTTGTTATATTCTCCGCTTTACCAAAGCATCCGCTTGATCTTATTTGGTGCCTTAGGCTTATCTAGCCTAACTGTCAGTGCTGCCATTGGTGATGCCAATACGCAAAAAACTGAACCACTCACTACGGATAGTACAGGCAGCTATGTTTCTAATAGTGTGGCGACTGACGCCAATAGTATTAGTCGTACTCAAAGTAATGATGGCTATCAAGAAGCAGATATTCTAAATGACAGCTATCCAGACGATGCTAATTCTGCTAATACGAATAACGCTGCTTTATCGAATGATACTGCGTTAGATAGTAGATTTTCTGAGAACAATGACCTAAATATTACAGAGATTAATGAGGCTGCTGACTCTGAAGCTTTTAGCAACGAAGTTTCTAATACTGCTAATTTAAATACAGAAACTAACAACCAAGCAAGCATTGATACACCAGATAGCAGTGCCTTTGTTCCTAAAGCGATAACAACTGACAATGGCAAGCTAGATCTTAATGATGAGAGTATTCAAGCCAGTCTAATGCGCTTAGCAGAGTTTTATGAGCTAACGCCAGATACCGATGCGTCAACATTAAACAATGAGGCTATCAGCACTGAAGCGAACAATACTCATAATAATGCGATGCCTGCTGCACAGACGATTCCAAAGGTCGGTAGAGATTTGCGTCTGTTGCCAAATGCCGTGGACAGTGCCCAGCGCTGTGAAGGTCAATGGGTATATCCGCAGAGTAACCCCAATTATCAACGCGCTGTAAACGAAGCTGGTACGGCAAACGGACAACCAGCACCAAATGTGGCTAGCGTTCCGAACAATCAAGCCCCTTTATTTACTGAGTCTGATTACGGTTATTACAATAATATTAATTATGCTGAGCTATCAGGCAATGTAAAAATTGACCAAGGCACTCAGCATATTGAAGCAGAAAAAGTCATGATTGACTTGAGCAATGGCGTTGCAGCTGCTCAAGGCAAAGTCATGTTTACAGATAATGCGACTGGACAGCGTACAAGCAACGTCTCTACAAACAATGCAGCTACGAATAACGGCCAAGCCAGCTTTAATGATAGAGCGGCACAAGGCGGCCTAATTGGCGTTGCAGATAGCTTGAATTACAATACTGAGACTGGTCAATCAACGGCCAATGATGTGGCGTTTGCCAGTGTCGGTCTACAAGCGCACGGCTATGCCAAACGCTTAAACAAACCTAACGAAAGTGAATACGAGCTGGATCAGGTGATGTTTAGTACCTGTCCACCTACCAACCGCAAATGGCAGTTTGAAGCCAAAAGTATCGATCTAAATACCGATACAGGGCGCGGCGAAGCGTATAACACCACTTTCCGTGTTGCTGACATACCCGTATTTTATCTCCCCTACTTTAACTTCCCGATAGACAGTCGCCGTAGTAGTGGGTTTTTATTGCCAAGTGCCAGTGTCAGCAGTGAAAGCGGTCTTGAAGTTGATATTCCTTATTATTTCAACTTAGCACCTAACTACGATGCCACCCTTAACACGCATATTTATACTGACCGTAACCCGATGCTATCAGGTGAGTTCCGTTATCTGACTGAGAGCTATGGGGAAGGTATTTTAAACGGTTCATACTTACCTAACGATAAAGAATATGACGACGAAGATCGTACCAGCTTGTTTTATGACCATACTTGGTCGTCGAAAAGCATTCCACGTTTAAGCGCCGACGCTGAATACAACTATGTATCAGATGCCGATTACCTTAATGATTTTGATACGTTGGGACTATCGGACAGCACAATAAACTTGCCACGTCGTGCCCGCGTCAATTATTACAATGATTATGTCGATGGTGAATTAAAAGTAGAAACTTTCCAGACTCTAGATGCTTTTACTGATAGTGGTGAAGCGTTAGAAGACAAAGACAAGCCGTACTCACGCTTGCCACAGCTCAAATTAAATTATCGCCTGCCTTGGGCCGAGCGCTTCGATATCACTGGTATTCATGATTCTGCATACTTCAAAAAATCTATCGATGATGGCTCTGAAAACGAAAAAAGTGGCGCACGTATTTACAATAAACTGAGCGCCGCCTACCCAATGGAAACTTCTTGGGGTTATATCAAACCTAAGCTGAGCTTGCAGCATCTATATACGTCATATGACGAAGATAGCTTAGAAGATAATCAGCTTAGTGAAGAAGATGGCAGTCAGTCGGTTTTTGTTCCGCAAGCCAGTATCGATGCAGGTCTACACTTCTATCAAGCGGGCTCACCATTTGGTGCGTTTGACGATACGATGGGCGGCTATCGTTTACTTAGCCCACGCGTAAAATATACGTATTCACCGTATAAAAACCAAAACGACATTCCTAACTTTAATACGCGTATTGCCTCTATTAACTATGAGCAGCTGTTTTCGGACAGTTGGTTCTTAGGTCATGATCGTTTGCAGGATTTGCATTCTATTACGCCTGGCGTCAATTATCGTTACATCGATGCAACGGGTGTGACACGTTTTGATGGTAGCATTGCAGAACAGTTCTATCTAGATGATGGACGTGTGACACTTGACGACGATCAGCCTGTTTTTACTTCGTCTTCTTCAGGTATGGTATGGGATACCAGCACTCAGCCTTATAATAATTTTTGGGTTGATGTCAGCGGTGCCCTAACTAGTAATTATGATTTGAACTACATTACTACTGAACTTCGTTATCAGCCATCAGACAATAGCTTATTTAATGTGGGTTATGTTAAACGTCAGCGTGATGACAATACCGATCAGTTGCCATTATCTGCGTTTACCGCTTCCGCTGTTTTCCCTATCAATAACAGCTGGCGTATATTGGCTCAAGGTCAGTACGATTATAATCGTAACAAGATGCTTGATTCACTCATCGGCGTTGATTACGAAGACTGCTGTTTCGGCTTTGCTGTTTATGGTCGCCGCTATTACAATGACCTAAACGTAAAAGACGAGCCAACACAAGCTATTATGGCAGAAGTTAGATTAAATGGTCTTGGCAGCGGTAGTAGCCGCTTGACACGATTGCTTGCTGATAAGATTTTGGGCTTTGAACCTGTACAGACGGCATGGAAAGACTAACCAGTTTTTTACTAGATTAGAATTATTTACGTAAATATTTATAAGACACTATTTGAACCCCTATTATGGGAAACGCTGTCGAATATTTTATTATTAAGGGTATCGGATAGAGTTGACCAACTACTATCCGATGCAATGACATTGATGAGGAGCATCATGAGATTTTTTTCTTTACGTCAGACTAGCAGAGCAGTATTGCTATCTATGGCAGGCCTTACGCTTACGTTAAGTGCCAACGCTGCTACTGTCAAACCTGCAGCAGCTCAAGCTTCTACTTCTGCTACGCAAAGCTCAGTTGATCGCTTGACACCAGCCAATAGCACAGACGGTATTATTGCTTTAGTCAATGAAAATGCTATCTTAAAAAGCGAACTGGTTGATGCTATCGAGCAAACTCAAGCACGTGCAAAAGCTGCTGGAGAGCCTATCGCAAACTCAGCACAACTACAGTCTGAAGTGTTAAACGCACTTATTTTGCGTGAACTACAACTGTCTATGGTCAAACGCGCGGGACTGTCTGCCGATGAAGCAGAAATCAATCAACGTCTTGGTCAAATCGCTCAAGCTGAAGGCCTTAATAGCATCGCAGCATTGCAGCAACGTCTAGATACCGCACAACCTGGTAGTTATGCCAATCTACGTGCCAAACTGATCGAAGAGGCTTCTATCCAAGCGCTACAGCAGCGTCAAATTACTCGCCGAGTACGTATCAGTGAGCAGGACATTGATGCATTTTTGGCCTCACCTGAAGCCAAACGTCTGAACCAAAGCGAATATCAAACCATTCACGTACGTGTGCCTTATATAGATGACTATAGTCGCCTATCGGCCGCTCAACGTGAAGAAGCATTGAAAGTCGCGCAAGCATTACGTACGCGTTTGCTTGAGCCAAATGTCAACGTCGCTGAAGCCGTTGCTGCTAGCCAAGGTAGCTATCCGATTCCATTACAAGGTGGAGATATGGGCTTTCACAAGGCAGCCTCGTTACCGACAGAGCTGTCTAGCAAAATTACCAAGCTAGACGTTGGTACTGTAAGCGAGCCACTATTGACTCCTGAAGGGATTGATATCATCAAGCTTGCTGATAAAAAAGCCAGCAATACGATGCTGATACCACAATGGCATACTCGCCATATTCTAGTCAAAGTCGATGACCTACAAACTGACGCGCTTGCTGAACAAAAAATCAATGATCTATACGAGCAGCTTCGTGGCGGCGCTGACTTTGCTAGCTTAGCCTCAACGTATTCAGACGACCCAGGTTCTGCGGGACGTGGCGGTGACCTTGACTGGGTTAGCGAAGAAGATATGGTAGGTCCATTTGAAGCCACAATGAAAAATACGGCTGTTGGTGACTACTCTGCGCCATTTAAGACACAGTTTGGTTGGCATATCCTAAAAGTCGACGGTAAGCGCGATCAAGATATTAGCGAGCAATATCGTCGCAATATGGCACGTCAAGCATTGTATCAACGCCTAGCACCACAAGCTCAAGAAGACTGGTTACAAGAGCTACGTGCTGGCGCTTATATTCAGATACTTGGCTGATAGTCAAACGAATCGCTAAGATAAGAAAAGGGTACGTGCACATGCATGTACCCTTTTCTTATTATATATAACATGTCAAAAAAAATGGTCAATTCATGAAGAGCACAGCAGATAGAATAATCCAAAAGATGTATGAACTGAATATCACACAAGCAGATATCAAAAGAGCAACAGGTGCAGGTAAGGCGACTATATCAAGCTGGGTGCATGGTAATACTAAGCCTTCAGGTATATATGCTTCTAAACTAGCCACCTGTTTATGCTGTAGTACTGATTGGCTGCTAGTAGGTGACAAAGAAAATAACTATAAAGTTGACGACTTACCTGTAGATACTACGCCTAATGTTGAAGATAATTTTATAGAATATAAGAATAAGGGAATGACTCCTATAATCAGCTGGATAGTAGCTGCTAGCTTTTCGAACAGTACACCGATGATACTAAACCAGATAGTTGATTGGACACCAAGTCTACCTCATTTATCTGCAAAGTCTTTTGGGCTTATTATTCAAGGAAGAAGCATGTGGCCTGATTTTAAACCTAAAGAAATAATTTATGTAGAGCCCAATATAGCTTTAAAAGAACTAAAAGATGGTGACTTAGTTATTGTACTCTGTCATAACGATAAGCAGGCTAACTTCAAGCAAGTTGTTATTGGGGAGGGTAAGGGGGAAATTTATCTCAAGCCGTTCAACCCTGATTTGCCATACCAAACAATGCAGCCGATAGATAACTTTTCTCTAATCGGAATAGTGGATAGCAAATTAGTCAAATACAGATAATTCAATGTAATAACTGGTCCATTATCAACCCATCACATCTCAAAACCCACACAAATAAAAACCCCGAACCTAGGGCGATTGGTTCAGGGTTTCAATACTTCGTGTTATTGTTATTATCTCTCTTCCGTGCTGACTCATCCTAAGTCATTTAACAGTATTATATAAGACAGCGGGCTGACCTGTGCTTTTATTGATACTGTCTCAACACTACATCCATGCGTATCCTTGTGTTGATGGATGTATTATAGGCCAATGAATTTGGTGCCGATAGAAGCTAAAGACTCTATTTTGCGTAAGCATATGCTTACATTATCTCTATGTATTACCGTTAATAAACAGTCTCTTTTATTAACTAAAACTGCGCTGTTCTTGTCTGTGCTCTTCTGACACTTTTTCGCCTTCTTTCTTGCCTTCTTCGATTTTGTTATCAGTCTCTCGGATATCTTCTGCTTGTGCAGTAGGCGCATTGCCTTCTTGCTTGCTTGCTTCTTCTGGCTCATATTGCAAGGTAGTCATCACAGGGAAATGATCAGATCCTACGGACGGCATACGCTGAATATCAACTACCGTAAAGCAAGCACTATGGAAAATATGGTCTAGAGCCCAACGCAGAAACGGGTATTTAACATGAAAGGTATTAATAAAATGTCGACCAATGCGAGGATCTAGCAAGCCAGAAATACGCTGAAAGCGACGAGTAGTTTTTGACCATGCGACATCATTGAGATCACCTGCCAGTATCGCCGTTTGGTCGTTTTCTTTTATGTGTTTACCTACCATGAGCAGCTCAGCATCACGTGTGGTGGACTTATCAGCTTCAGTTGGGCTAGGCGGCATGGGATGCAAACAATATAACCAAATGACGCGGCCTCCTTGCAAACGCAATTGTGTATGAATAGACGGTATATCATCTATCATCAAATACTTAACTTCAGGATCGATCAGCTCAAGCTTAGAATACAAGTGCATACCATATAAATTATCTAGTGGCACTTTCACGGTATAGGGATAGTCAGACTCAACTTGCTGTAAGGCTTGCTCCCATTTCTTGTCACTCTCTAATGTAATTAAGATATCAGGCTGCTTTTGCTTAACCAAATCGACCAGCTTTTGCGTTTCGTCATTGGGCGTCAATACGTTTGATACCATGATTTTTATTTGATGCGCTTGCCCTTCTGACTTATCTTTTGCCTTTTGAACTTCTTTTTTCCACAGCTTAGTATATGGCAATACCATTCTCAGCTGAAATGCTAACGTACCACTCAACACAACAAACAATATCCACTGCCCTAACTCCCACTCTGAGAAAAACACTATCATGCCAACCCAAGCGATAATACCAAGTACCATTATTTGAATACGTGGAAACTCAACACCGCGCACCCACCAGTTATCTAGCGGCAACCAGCCCCAGATTGTGATAAAGGCGATGAATCCTGCTAGACCTTGTAAGGCGTAATATAATAGTGAGAGATCCATAAGTAGGTACTAACCGTTGATTAAAGTGTCGATAGAGCTGATGATGTATATTGGTTAAGCTTTTGTTTGATAAGAAATATCGTGTTTGTAACCCGCCTGACATCAAATAACTAACGTCGAGTAATTGTGTTTGAGACTTACTTTAGCATTTCAGAAGATTCTCGCCTACTGGTGAGTCTCAATTATGCGACAACTATCATAAAACGTTACAATATTGGCTCACTCAATATAATGAGTGCTTTATTAAACACCATATTTTTGAGGTCGTCAGATAGCCAAGTATCTCTTCAATAGTAATAACTTAAAGTTATAGTCGACATAGTTAATAGTGTATGGAAAACGACCAAATAATAGCCAAAACACCTTGCTTTTTCGCGCCATTCACGGCATTGTTATCGGTTGACGATGCAACAAATAATTGTAAATAGGATTGAACTTCATGAGTGATTTAACAGTAGGTTTGGTAGGCTGGCGCGGTATGGTAGGGTCAGTATTAATACAACGTATGCAGGAAGAAAACGACTTCAACGGGATCACACCCGTGTTTTTTTCTACCAGTAATGCTGGTGGTGATGCACCAAAATTCGATGGTATTGAAACCGGCCAACTAAAAGACGCTCATGATATTGAAGCACTTGCTGCTTGTGATGTCGTTATTACTTGCCAAGGTGGTGACTATACGTCAAAAGTCCATCAACCATTGCGTGATAGTGGTTGGAACGGCTACTGGGTTGATGCAGCAAGTACCTTACGTATGAAAGATGAAAGCATCATCATTCTTGATCCAGTCAACCGTAACGTTATTGATAGTGCCCTAGCCAATGGCAAAAAAGACTTTATCGGTGGTAACTGTACCGTATCATTGATGCTGATGGCTATCGGCGAGCTGTTTAACAAAGGCTGGGTCGAATGGGTCAGCGCCATGACATATCAAGCTGCTAGTGGCTCTGGCGCAAACAACATGCGCGAGCTCATCAACGGTATGGGTGTGTTACGTGATGCCGTCCAAGACGAATTGGCTGACCCTGCTAGTGCTATTCTTGAGATTGATAAAAAAATCGCTCAGACTCAGCGCTCAGCAGACTTCCCTACACAGTACTTTGGTGTGCCACTTGCAGGTAGCTTGATTCCTTATATTGATGCGCAGCTAGAAAACAAACAGTCAAAAGAGGAATGGAAAGGCGGCGTTGAGACCAATAAGATCTTGGGTAACGATGAAGCTAGTACGATTCCTATTGATGGGATGTGTGTACGCGTCGGTGCCATGCGTTGCCATGCACAAGGTTTAACGATCAAACTGAAAAAAGACATTCCGCTAGAAGAAATCGAAGCTGCACTTAAAAACAGTGGCAACGAGTGGTTGGACTTGGTCGAAGATGACAAAGAAGCTACCATGAATCGCCTAACGCCAGTAGCCGTGACTGGCACCTTAACTGTTGCTCTAGGTCGCTTGCGTAAGCTTAATATGGGTCCTGAATATCTAGGTGCTTTTACCGTTGGTGATCAGTTGTTATGGGGCGCAGCAGAACCATTACGTCGCATGCTTAATATCATCCGTGAGCAAAACGTCTAGCTCAGATAGCTTAAATGAAGCACAAAAAAGACAGCGATTGCTGTCTTTTTTTATGGGCTGATTACTAGTTAGGTTGATACGCAATCATCACCTCATTACGACGTAAAAATGGTAGCGTCCAAGGTGGGTTATAACGCGCCAATTCAGGCTCGCCTATAGGCGTCAAATTCTGGTCTTGCATCCATGTTTGCAGCGCTTCGGTTTTTTCCGCTACTTTATCCTCTCCTGCGAGCCAAGAGAACTTAATCACACCGTACGTCTGTGCAGGCATTTCTATAATCTCAACGTTTGGATTGTTTGGCTTAGGCAGTGTTTGCATCGTATACTTACTAGGCATCGTAAATTGCACGCGCCACTTACCATCGTCTTGTTGCATACTGACTGGTGCTGTCATGGCAATTTTTTGTGGCTCATTATCACTTTCTTTGTTATTAGCTTGCATCGTGACAGGTGCCGTCATACTGATTTTACTACTGTCTCCACTTGGTGCTGTGTTATTACCAAAAATATAGTCCGCTAAAACTTTAAACCCTTCACGACTTGCTGAGTCTTGGTCACCACTCACCCACGTTTGCGCCACTAGCTGCTCATCATAACGACGCAGCTCAAAATCATCTACTTGGGTCAATACTGTGTATTTCGGCTCTTCGGTAGCCATAGCCCCTCCTGATATCAATAATAAACCACTCAATAATAAGCAAGCTGTCTTTTTCATATTATGTCTCCAGCATCTAAAAGCATGATGTAGCAATGATTATTACCTCACCTGTATAACTTCTACTGTATCAACAGACCTCTAGCACTATCTGTGTCTTTTGGGGTGCTATCTGTGTTTTTTGGTTATAGTAAAGCGGCATGGACCAAGGTATATATTGCACGTATATCGATAACACCTAATATCTATAGTTAAAAAACGCTAAAACGGATACAAGGCAGCCAACTGAAAATTGGACAAATAGTACATTTAGGGAGGGTAACGCCGTAGCAGTTCAGTGATTCTCTGACTATATGTCCAAAAAATCCCTAACAATGCTATAATTAGCGCCATTTTCATAGCTCATATATCGGTTATCATATGCAATTTGTCTTACATAAAACGGCCAGCGGTGCAACGCGTGCACGCCGTGGTACGGTTCATCTCAATCATGGCGACGTGCAAACGCCTGCTTTTATGCCTGTTGGTACTTATGGTACGGTCAAAGGCATGCTGCCACGTGATATCGAAGCCATCGGTGCTGATATTATTTTGGGCAATACCTTTCATCTCTGGTTACGTCCAGGTACCGAAGTCATTGATAAATTCGGTGGCCTGCATAAGTTTATGCATTGGGACAAGCCTATCTTGACCGATTCGGGCGGTTTCCAAGTATTTAGCCTCGGCGCGATGCGTAAAATCACCGAAGAAGGCGTCAATTTTAAATCTCCTATCGATGGCGCAAAGGTATTTCTCTCACCAGAAAAATCTATGCAAATTCAGTATAGTTTGAACTCAGACATCGTCATGCAGTTCGATGAGTGTACACCGTATCCAGCCACCCATGATGAAGCGAAAAAGTCGTTAGAGCTATCATTACGTTGGGGACAGCGCTGTATCGATGAGCACAACAGACTGTGCAGCACCAACGCATTGTTCGGTATCGTGCAAGGCAGTATGTATCCTGATTTGCGTCAGCAGTCACTTGAAGGCCTGTTAGAGATCGGCTTTGATGGTTATGCTATTGGTGGTCTTTCGGTTGGCGAGCCTAAAGAAGAGATGATAGATGTCTTAGACTACCTGCCTGACGATATGCCAGCAGATAAGCCACGCTATCTTATGGGTGTTGGTAAGCCTGAGGATTTAGTTGAGGGCGTACGTCGCGGTGTGGATATGTTCGACTGTGTGATGCCAACGCGTAACGCGCGTAACGGCCATTACTTTGTGACGGGCGATGCAGACAATGCTGGCGTGGTACGTATTCGTAATAGCCAATATCGCAATGATGAAGGCCCATTAGATCCTGAATGCGACTGCTATACTTGCCAAAACTTTAGCCGTGCTTATCTGTACCATCTTAATAAGTGCAAAGAGATGCTAGGTGCTCAGTTAGCGACCATTCATAATTTACGCTATTACCAACGTTTGATGCAGGGTGTTAGAGATGCTATTGAGCAAGATAAATTTGATGAGTTTGTCAGCGAGTTTTATGCCAAACGCGGTCAAACAGTTCCTGAGTTAAACTTGCGTTAATCCTGTTTAATATTCACGACTGTGTAACGAATCTGTTGAAATAAAAAAGGGTTTAAGAATAATCTTAAGCCCTTTTTTTGTGCTGCTTTTATCACTTAATGACTATCAACTAATGATTAATATAGAGTCTATTTTGACTACTATCCCATCAATGACGTCACAAATACTACAATAACAGCGATTGGCGCGATGAATTTCGCAACGATTTGCCACAGCTGCCATGTACCATTAGATAAACCAAGCTCTTGCTGAATGTTACGTTGATCCATTTTCCAACCAACAAATACAATCGCAGCCAGACCGGTTAGAGGCAATAGGAACTTACTTGTAAGTTTATCTAATGCATCAAAGATACCATTACCCATGATAGTGAAGTCAGACCATAAGTTGAACGATAGTAATGCTGCAATACCTAACAACCAGATTACTGTACTTGCCACGATAGTTGATACAGTACGACTCATCGACGTGCGCTCTTCTAACAACTCAACGGTTGGCTCAAGTAACGAGATAGATGAGGTGATAGCGGCAAAGGTAATAAGTAAGAAGAACAATGCGCCAATGATAGTACCCGCACCCATGCTACCGAAAGCAATTGGTAAACTTACAAAGATAAGACCAGGACCAGATGCAGGATCTAGACCATTGCTAAAGATGATTGGGAAGATGGCAAGACCAGCAGCCAACGCAATAACCGTATCCAAAATAACAACGGTACGTGCTGTTTTTAGCAAGTTTACTTCACGGCCCAAATACGAACCATAAGCGACCATTATACCCATACCAATTGATAGGGTGAAGAATGCATGACCTAATGCTGCAAGCATAACATCAGCCGTTAGTTTGCTAAGATCTGGTGTAAATAGGTAAGCAACTGCTTCACCAAATCCACCGTTCATCACGTTATAACCGACGATAACAAACAGAATTACACCCAATAATGGCATTAAAATCTTAGCTGTTTTTTCGATACCACTTGTCACACCAATACCAACGATGACAGCGGTTAAAATCATAAATACCGTATGCCAGATCGTCAATGTACCAGCTGATGCAAGCATAGCATCAAAGGTTGCAGCAACAGAATCACTGTCTTGACCAGCAAAGCTACCTGTTGCAACTTTAGTGATATAATTAAGCGCCCAACCACCGATCACACTATAGAACGATAGAATTAAGAAGCCACCTAAGATACCAGTAGCCCCAACGATGCCCCAGCTACGTGACTTACCTTCAGTCGCTGCTACGTCTGAAAAAGTATTGACTGGATTTTTTTGACCACGTCGACCAATTAACCATTCAGCAACTAATATCGGAAAACCGACCAGCGCGATACAGAACAAATAAGCAATAACGAAAGCTGAACCACCGCTTTCGCCAACCATGTATGGAAATTTCCATATGTTTCCTAAACCAACTGCTGAGCCTACTGCTGCCAATACGAAGCCAAAGCTTGAGCTCCATTGGGCATGTTCTTGTTTATTGATAGCCATTTTTTCCGTCCTCGTGCTTCAATTAACGTTACTGATAATCTTCCTTGATCAACATAAATAGTCGGCCTTACCATTGAGCTATTTAGTAAACGCTTCGATGTGAAACGCCCAGCAACATTAAGAAAGAATTGATTACAATATCGTAAACGCTCAGTTTCTGCTAAGCGACCAAAAAAGTCAAGTGCTCATAAATATAAAAAGCCATAACAAATAGTTATGGCTTTCATATAATTCGCCTTCATTCCATAAGAATTTAGCTGATTAAAAGTATCAAACTCATCATTAATCGAGTTGTGTTTTCTTTAGCGCACAACACCGCGGCTGCTATTTTGTAATGAATCAATAAGTAGCTGAATTTTTGGCTCTTTAGCTAATAGCTCATTATGTAAGACTTCCAACGCTTGTACAGTGGTCAAACCTGATCTGAAAATCGTACGGTACGCTTGACGTAAGACATTAATGGTTTCTTTTGACCAACCTTTACGGCGCATGCCTTCGATATTGAGTCCATGAGCCTTTGCTGGATTGCCAGATACCATCGTAAATGCTGCCACATCTTTTAGAATGAGGCTGGCTCCGCCAATCAAGCTATAGTCATCTACTGTACAAAACTGATGTATGCCTGAGTTACCACCGATGATGGTATGGTCGCCAATAGTCACATGCCCCGCTACACCGACATTGTTAGCCAGTACGTTATGATCGCCAATGACACAATCATGTGCGACATGGGTGTTTACCATCAGTAGATTATGACTGCCGATTTTAGTCAGCTCGCCATCTTGCGCTGTACCGCGATGTAAGCTGCAGGCTTCACGAATCGTATTGTGATCGCCGATTTCAAGCCAAGTACGCTCACCTGCATATTTCAAATCTTGAGGATCTTCACCGATACTCGCAAACTGATAAAACTCATTATGTTGACCAATACGAGTCAGTTTAGTCACAACCACATGTCTATGCAAAACCGTATGCGCACCAATTGATACTTCATCACCAACGATACAATAGGGCCCGATGATAGCAGTCTCGTCAATCTGCGCGGACGGTGAGATGAGTGCTGTAGGATGAATCTGACTCATAAGATGGGCCCTTGTATCATTTGATGCGAGTAAATAATAAAAAAGTATCGCTATTTCAGTGTTACTAACGAAGCTAATACCAGTTGTGTTGTTGAGTTTACATATAGCTATTTATTGCAGTTATGGTGAGCGGTTTCAATATCGCTCTTTGTACAGTATGGCTTATTAAAAACTTAAGCACCCTTCACGTTAGCAGGTTTTTGCTGTTCCTGACGTGCAATCATAATTTGCGCACTAGCCGCCAATTCATCTTCAACATGGACAGTACAATCAAATTTATAGATACCATGTCTTTGCATCACAGTTTTTGCACGAATGATAAGCTGATCACCAGGAATCACTCGGCGCTTAAACCGCACTTTATCCACACCAGCAAACAAATACAGATAGCCATCTTCTGAAGTCAGACCTGCGGTAATGAACCCAAGTATGCCTGAAACCTGTGCCATTGCCTCTACCATCAATACCCCTGGCATGATTGGCTCGTCAGGAAAATGCCCATTAAAAAACTCTTCATTAATAGTCACGTTTTTGATACCAGTAATACACTCGCCTGGCGTACAAGCTACAATACGATCTACCAGCATAAAAGGATAACGATGCGGTAAGTAATGCTTAATCGTATGATACGTTAATGGTAGCGTAAGACCTTGCTCAGCCAAGCTTTTAACGTCTTCATCAGTTGGGATATCTATATTGTTATTGCTCATAATGACGCTTCCTTGCTGTGTTTTGAATATCTATTATTTGTTTGTATTTGCATTAGTTATTGCCTAGCTGACGAAAACGTACAGCAGCACGTCGCCAATTAGCAGTTGGCATTGCAGCAGTACCAGATGAATATGAGCCAGCGGTTTTAATGGATTTGGTTACCATGGTCATGCCAGATAAAACGACATCGTCTGTGATCTCAATATGCCCTGTGATACCGACAGCGCCGCCTATTATACAGCGCTTACCTATCGTAGTACTACCCGCAATACCCGTTTGAGCAGCAATAGCAGTACCGTCACCGATACGGACGTTATGGGCAACTTGTACCAGATTATCAATAATCACGTGATTGCCAATAACGGTATCATCGATAGCGCCACGATCGATACACGTCTGGCTACCAACTCGTACATGATCACCAATAATGACACGGCCTAACTGAGCAATGCGCTCCCAACCTGTGGTACTAGGATCTTTAGTAGGCGCAAAACCGAACCCTTCAGATCCAATGCTTGCCCCTGCATGCAATCTAACGTAATTACCAATAACACACTCAGGCCCGACAACGACTTGCGACTTAATCACACAATCGGTACCGATACTGGTATTGGCCTCAACCACGACATGAGCATCAAGTGCGCTACGCGCCCCTATTTGCACATTGTCACCAATCACGCAAAAAGGGCCGATATTGACTTGCTCGCCAATAACAGCACTGTCTGCAATCACAGCACTAGGATGAATTCCGTTAGATAAAGAATGACGTGCAAACAGCTGACTGGCACTGGCATAAGCCAGATATGGATTTGAAACGACTAGCGCTATCGCTGAGGTAGGCACTTGGTCACGATATGCTTCCGTCACCAACACCGCGCCTGCGTCACTGCTAGACAAGCTAGAAATATAGTGAGGATCTGCCAAAAAGCTTAACTGCTGCTGACTGGCCGTCGTCAAACTACCGACGCTACTGAATGGTTGACACAATTGCTCAGTATCAATCTCAGCCTTATTAATAATAGGCTGACGCTGCTCAATTCGAGTAATGAGTTGCTCAATCGTTATCATAATGACTATTAATAAAATATGGTTATAAATGAAACGGTCGCCAAAATAACAATGCGTTTTGACGACCTACTAAGCTCTAATGATATTTCCGTCTATTTGAGACAATCTTCGAAACTGCTCAAATAGATGAGAATGAGGTCATTAATTTAGAATGTATTACCAATCTGGAACTGGACTTTTTCAGTCTCATCGCCCTCTTTGTCACCAAATGGTACCGCGTAACTCAGTGAGATTGGACCAATTGGCGTATACCAAGTGATACCAGCACCAGCACTATAGCGGAAGTCATTATCTTGAGTCAGCAATGGAACATCTGAATCATTAAAAGTACGATCTTCTTTATCAGACGTGTCAAAGACCTGACCACCTTCAGCAAACAATACTGGGCGTACCTGATCTGCCCAATCACCTTTAAACGGCATTGGCAAAATCAATTCAGCACCAAACGTTGCTAGCGCATTACCACCAACCTCTTCTGCGGTAAAGGTTTGGTTGTCTGGATCATTGACCGCATCATAATAGACTTGTGATTTAGGTCCCAGAGTAGATGATTCATAGCCACGTACTGAGCCATAACCACCAGCATAGAAGTTTTCATAGAACGGTAAATCATTACCATAACCAAGCTTAGTATAACCACGCGCGATCACGTCTTTATAAATAGGGTAATATATATTGCCGCTATACGTTAGCTTTTGGTAGTTGGCATCGCCAAGACCGATGGTTGCATCAATCGCATGGCTCATCCCTTTGGTAGGGAATACTGGGCGATCTAACGTGCTGTAGTCCCAGCCAAGTAACAAGTTATAGGTTTGATAGTCGTTTTTAAATGTTGAAACGCCATCAGTATCATCGTCAAATGTTTGTGTGCCACCATCATCTAGAATCTCTTGAACATTAGAAATACCTAGGTAACGACCACCACGAACCTTTGTGTTGTCTACATTTAGACCAGCACTAAGACGTTTGGTTTCATCAATAGGATAACTATAGTTCAGCGTCGCACCATATGAATCGGTCACATAGTTACTAACATTGTCGTCATCATATTTGGTTTTGCGATAATAACCACTGATACCTTGAGAAACACCGTTTTCTGTAAAGTACGGATCGGTATAACCTAGGCTATAAGAGTCGCGTGTTTCTGAACGAGAAAGCGCAGCTTTAACACGGTTACCGGTACCCATAAAGTTGTTTTGGGTCAGATCCAATTGGAAAGTTACACCACCACTTTGTGAGTAACCAGCTGCAATCGTTGAGCTACCAGAAGGCTGCTCTTCAACCACATAATTTACATCAACTTGGTCTGGCTGGTTAGGTACTGGCTTAACATCAACAGTGACATTTTTAAAGAAGCCAGTACGCATCAAACGCGTGCGTGACAGCTGAATTTTGTCATTAGAAGACAGCGTCCCTTCTAACTGACGCATTTCACGACGTAATACTTCGTCTTGCGTTTTGATATTGCCCGTAAAGTTGATACGGCGAACGTAGATAGGACGTGCAGGGTCGATATAGTAATCGACATCGACCATTTTAGTATCGTCATTGATACGTGGTACTGGTCTGATTTGAGCTAGATAATAGCCTTCATTACCATAGCGTCTTTTAAGAGAAGCAGTGGTTTCGTCTAGTTTTGCTTGCGAGTATTTCTCATTAGATGCAAAGCTCACAAGCTCTTTTAGCTCACTATTTTCAAAGGTAGGTTTACCTAAAAAGTTCACTTCGCCAAACTGGTATTGCTCGCCTTCGCTTAAGCTAACTTCGATAAACACGCTACTTTTGTCTTCGCTGATATTCAATACAGCATTATCGACTGAAAAACGCACATAACCATCGTTCTGATATAGCGCCTTTAAACTCTCTAAACTGGCGGCCAGTTTTTCTTGAGCGTAACGATCAGATTTAGATAATAGACGCGTCCATGAAGATTCTTTTACCGCGAAAACGTCTTTAATCTCTTCATCACTAAAGTGCTTATTACCAATGATATTGATATCGACAACTTTAGCAGGCTTGCCTTCTACAAAGCGCACGTCAAGTTTCACGCGGTTACCATCAAGTACCGTTTGATCTACTTCGATATTACTATTGTAGTAGCCTTGGCTAATATATTGCTGTTGTAGCTCATTGGCCACACCTTGCAAAGTAGACTGCTTGAGCACGTCACCAGCAGAAAGACCAGCATTTTTCAATCCCTGCTCAAGCCCTTCTTTTGGAATAAGCTTGTTACCTTCAAAGGTTACTTCAGCGATCGTTGGACGCTCAATGACGTCAAATCTTAGCTTGCCACCTTCGACACGGCTTTGAATATCAGCAAAGTTCTCAGTTGCATATAGCGCCTTAATACTGGCAGCTAAGCTACTATCATTCACCGTATCTCCTACCGTAACAGGTAAGACCGGATAGAGGCTATCAGGGGTTAGACGTTGTAAGCCATTAAAACCGATGTCAGTTACTACAAATTCTGCAGCCTGTACTGGCATACTCATCATCGCTACAACTAACGGCAACCCAGCCGCGCTCATAATTAAAGGCGTACGCATAAACACTATCCGTCAATAAAAAAATTGCTTAAGTTAAGTTAAAAGGCACGTATTGTCTAACCCGTGCGCATAAGGTTATAAACCCATGCAAGGGTAACTCAGAACACTTTATATAAATTGCATCACAAAATAAACTAAAAATTACGATTAGTACAGAGGCTGCGACACAGAGTAGCATGCCTATCATAACAATAATCAGCCCATAATAGGCGTAAAACCATTAGTATATCGTGCTTTATCAGCCATATTGCTCATCAGCCGATCAAAATAGCCGGCTGATGTCATTACCAATTGCTAACACCATGAAACCTGCCAGCAAGAGTAAACCGATATTTAGACCGACCATTTGCACACCTTCAGACAGGGGCTTACCGCGAATCAACTCAATAAAGTGATAGACAATATGCCCACCATCTAATACTGGGATTGGCAAAAGGTTTAAGACGGCAAGACTCAAGCTAATTAGCGCCGCTGTCGATAATACCATTTGCCAACTGATATCAAAGCTTTGCTTAGCGACTTTGGCAATGGTAATTGGCCCTGATAGATTGTCTAAACCAATCATACCTGACAGCATTTTTCCCATTGAGCTTACGGTCATTACTGCGAGCTGCTCAGTCTTTTCAAACGACTTAACTAACGACTCACTAGGACCATAGACCACGGTAGTCTTGTAATCGTCAGGAATCACAATCTCAGTCTGATCCACCATTGCACCAATCTGTCCGTAATCATTACCCAAGTTGTCTTTTTTACCTTGAGGCATAATCTGCAACTGTACAGACTTATCATCACGCAACACCGTAAAGTTCAATAGCGTTTCAGGATTGTCACGGATGATACGTGTGGCAGTAATCCAATCTTCGATTGACTCATTATTAATAGCAGTAATGCGGTCGCCAACCTTTAGACCTTGGCGGCTAGCGGCACCATCGGGAGCCAAACCGCCTACAATCGGCGCAATCTGCGGCTGCCATGGCAACATACCAAAGCTGGTCAATGCGTCTTTGCCTTGAGCTTCACCTTGCATAAACTGTGTGACGGGTGCTTGATAGGTTTTAGTCGACTGATCGGTTTGGGCATCTGACTGCAAGGTAATGCTGACATTATCCGTCTCGCCCATACGTCCTGCAAGGCGATAGTTAATACCTTCCCATGTCTGCACATCGTGCCCATCAATCGCCACAATCTTATCACCGACTGGCAGCTGTGCCATCGCAGCAGGCGTATCTGGTAGTACTTGTCCAATCTTAGTCGCCAACTGCTCAGATGGGGTCATAAATAGCACCCAAAATAGCGCGATAGCGATGACAAAATTCATGATAGGGCCAGCTGCAACGATAGCAATTTTCTTGAGCGGATGTTGCCGATTAAATGCAAGGTGCTGCTCATCTTTTGCGACATTACCTTCACGCTCATCCAGCATTTTTACGTAACCGCCGAGTGGCAATGCTGAGATACGATAGTCGATGCCGCTCTTTTTGCTAGTCCAACCAAAAACTTTAGGACCAAAGCCGATAGAGTACGTTAGCACTTTGACACCGCAAAGCCGCGCCACAATATAATGTCCCCATTCGTGTAAGGCAATAAGCGGGCCTAAGACAAATATAGCGGCAAGAAGTGTTAGTAAAAACGTCATGATTTTTTCTCAGTATTGTCTCTCAGCATTTTCATCAACATCTTCGCTAATATCGTTTATCAATGTCACGTATCAGCTAAGAGACGCTTGCTACGATTATGTCAGCTTTGCTACCAACTTATCAGTCAGATGGCGTGCAATCTTATCGATTGCCAATATGTCTTCTATGTCAGCAGTTTCGTTCAATGGAGGCAGCTGTATGTCATTTAAGGCTTGTTCGTTAATATTAGCAATATCCGTCAAACGAATTTTCCCATCGAGGAACGCCGCCACTGCAATTTCGTTTGCCGCATTGAGCACAATAGTGGCTTGCGTTCCGGCTTGCATGGCTTGGCGGGCCAAACGCAAACAGGCAAATTTTTGTAGATTTGGCTCAACAAACTCCAAACCACTAAGTGCAAATAAGTCTAACGGCTGTGAGCCACTATCCATCCGATCAGGGTAGCTAAGCGCGTGCGCAATGGGCGTTTTCATGTCTGGACTACCCAACTGCGCCAAAAAGCTGCCATCGCTATATTCTACCATTGAGTGAATGATACTTTGTGGATGAATAACCACATTTATCTTATCTTCAGGCAAATCAAATAAGTGACAGGCCTCTATCAGCTCAAGCCCCTTATTCATCATCGTGGCCGAATCGACAGATATCTTTTGACCCATTGACCAATTCGGGTGTTTGACCGCTTCTGCGACGCTTGCCTGCTGCATTTGCTCGAACGACTGCTGCAAAAATGGCCCACCAGAGGCTGTTAACCATAGTTTACGGACACCATGATTTGACTGATGAATTTGAGTATTGTCTTGCTGAATAGCGAGTGGCAAGCATTGAAAAATGGCATTGTGTTCAGAGTCCAGCGGCAGCAAAGTAGCTTTGTGCTTTTTGACTGCATCGATCATGACCTTACCTGCCATGACTAAGGCTTCTTTGTTGGCCAATAGGATACGTTTGCCTGCACGTGCTGCTGCCAATGTAGACGGCAACCCTGCCGCCCCTACAATCGCCGCTACAACCGTATCAGTCTGTGAGTCAGTGGCAATATCTACCAATCCTGCCTCGCCCCCTACGACATCACTATCAATCCCTGCTGCTTTAAGCCTGTGAGCAAAATCATCTACGGCTGACATCGGCACACTGACGCGTTTCGGCAAAAACTGCTGACAGAGTGCAAATAGCTTATCTAAGCGATGATAGCCTGACAAAGCATAGACTTCATAAGTGTGCGGTTGCGCCGCTAATATTGCTAAAGTGCTATCGCCAATCGAGCCTGTCGCGCCTAGTACGGCGATGCGTTGCGTCATAACCATTAATGCCCATGATACTTAAAAGTAATAAAAATAGAATATCGTCTGTTAACTATAAAGCCACTGCTCTGATAACTTCACTTGCCATACCAATGCATTGCTCGCTGTCTGACTTATACCAATATTATGGTGAACTGACTACAGAACAGGTCTAAATAGAACAGTGCTGCTATATAACCTTACACCACTATCAAACCAAACTGCTGTATCGCCCAAAAACCAAGGGCAAATATCGGTGTTGCAGACAACAAGGAGTCAATACGATCAAGGATACCACCGTGACCTGGCAAGATAGTGCCTGAATCTTTTACATCAGCACGACGTTTGAGCATCGACTCGAACAAGTCTCCAAGTACAGAGGCAAGAATAGTGATGGCCGATAACGCTACAAATGCGATTAATGGTATACCGGTCAGCTGTAATTTAAAGACGCTAATGGCTACCACAACTAACAGCCCTGTGACGAGGCCACCAGCCAACCCTTCCATGCTCTTGTTGGGTGAGACATTGGGTGCCATTTTTCGGCGACCAAGCTTGCGTCCAACGAAATATGCGCCACTATCTGCACACCATACTAATAAGAACACATACAGCAGCCACCATGCCGACAGTTGCCAGAGATAGAACATCGCCGTGATAGATGCCGTCAAAATAACCGCGCCCATCATTGCCAGCTGGTTGCCGTACCACCTCGTTTGTGTCGGGAAGACCCTGACCCAAGACAGTGCCATCAGCCATATAACGAGTGATGCCACCCACCAAAACAGCCATGTCACTTTAAACATCAGCGATATGAGCGTTATCGCCAACACTAACAAAACAAATACAGCAGGCTGGCGCCACTTAGGCATCAATTTAGCCCACTCATGAGCGGCGATAATGACCCCAATGGCCAACAGTGGTGCAAATAAAATAGGCGTTTGGCTCGCAAACATTGCAATACCAACGATAATAACGAGAACAATTGCCGTTTTAATTCGTTGCCACATACTTATCGAGCCTTATAATAATGAAGAACAGATGGTCAAAAAATGCATTATAGCAGCTAACTAACGATGGCCGAGCGATAGCATTCAATACTAATTCAAGCCGTTTATCATTGCATAAACCAACCCTATTGACCAGTTATACAATACTAACTGAACTGAACCGACTAAACTTATCTATCCACTCGCTGCTCAGTGACCTTGCTGCTCTATCACTACTTGCTCGCTGGTTTTGCCAAAGCGGCGTTGACGTTTTGCAAACTCTGCGATCATCGAAGCTAGCTCTTCTGCTGCAAAGTTCGGCCATAATGTGGGAGTGAAAAACAGCTCAGCATAAGCAGATTGCCACAATAAAAAATTAGAAATACGATACTCGCCGCCCGTACGTACCAGCATATCTACTGCTGGCGTATCGGCTAATTGTACGTAGTTACCTAACAGCTCTTCGCTGACATCTTCAGGTTTTAATTCGCCAGCTTGCACTTGCTGAGCCAGCTGTTGTGCTGCATTTGCAATATCCCACTGCCCACCGTAACTAATCGCAATCACCAGCGTCATCGCATCAAACTTTGCCGTCTTTTCTTCTGCGTCAGCCATTAGCGTTTGTAATGACTCACTAAGTTGACTGCGATCACCGATGAAACGCAAGCGAATACGATACTCATTCATACGCGGCATTTGCTCATGAATCGTCGATGTAAGCAGCTGCATCAACAGTGCCACTTCACTAGGTGGTCTCTGCCAATTTTCGCTAGAAAACGCAAATACGGTCAGCACTTCAATGCCTGTATTGACACAATACTCGACGATAGGATCGAGCGCATCTTTGCCAGCCACATGTCCTTGACCGTGGCCCAAATCATTGGCCTTACCATAGCGATTATTACCATCCATAATGATGGCGATATGACGAGGAAGAATAGCGGGCGCCAAAACGGCTGAAGTGGACATAGGCGAACTTGCTTATTGTTGAGGTAAAATAATAATAACGTGTGCAACAGCGATTAAAAAGCGCCATTTATATAATTCACTAACTTATCACAATTGCATTGTTAGTTTTTAGCGTTCAGAATTCGATGAATCCAGTTCAATCAACCACACCTTTGGCTTGCTTTAGATATGGCCTCATATGGTTGATTCAGTTTAAAAGAGAAACAGAGCAAACGAGTGCAGATGTAACTGTGATATTTCAAGCGAGGTTAACGCTGTCACTCTTTTAGAAAGGATTGACTATATCAGTCTACACAATAATAAACAGCCAATAGCTATAAAGTATTGGCTGCTCAATGACAGATAATCTACCGAACTATTTCTTGCTCTCAATACCAAATATATCAGTATTAAACTTCCATCAAATCGCTTTCTTTCTTACTCAAGCGAGCATCGATTGTTTCGATATATTTGTCAGTGATTTTTTGAATATCATCACTAGCGCGGCGCTCATCGTCTTCTGAGATTTCTTTTTCTTTTGCCAAATCTTTGATGTCATTCATCATGTCACGGCGAATATTACGGATAGAAACACGGCTGCTCTCAGCTTCACCACGTGCAAGTTTTTGCATATCGCGACGAGTATCTTCTGTTAATGCTGGCATCGGCACACGAATCACATCAGCAGACATTGGGTTTAGACCCAAATCTGCTTCACGAATGGCCTTATCTACTGCTTGTACCATAGTACGGTCAAATGGTTGAACCAGTAAGGTACGTGAGTCTTCGACGTTGACGCTTGCCACTTGGTTCAATGGTGTATCAGAACCGTAGTAGCTAACCATCACACCTGACAACATGCCTGGATGCGCACGACCAGTACGAACTTTACTGAAAGTGCTTTCAAGCGCTTCCAACGTTTTTTGCATGCGTGCTTCGCCGTCTTGCTTAATCTCTTTAATCATTGTGTATCCTTATTTATCGTTACCGACAAATCTTTTATTTGCTATTGGGATATTAATTATTTATTGCTAATCGTTAGCTATTTACTGACGTTAGTTTCCAGTATCGCGTCAATTAATGAAAAACTCGTGTGCCTTCATTTTCACCCATGATGACATTTAACAATGCATTAGGCTTAGTCATATCAAACACTTGTAGCGGTACGTTATGCTCACGGCATAATGCGATAGCCGTTAAATCCATGACGCCTAGCTTTTGCTCTAGTACTTCATCAAACGTCAGACCGTCATATTTGACTGCATCATCATGTAGGCTTGGGTCTTTGTCATAAACGCCATCGACCTTAGTCGCTTTTAAAATCAAACCAGCTTCGATTTCGATACCGCGCAAACATGCAGCGGTGTCAGTGGTAAAGAATGGGTTACCCGTACCTGCGACAAAGATACAAACTTCACCGTTTTTAAGATAACGAATGGCATTACGACTGCTATAGCTTTCGGTGACTTCACCAATCGGTAACGCTGACATCAAGCGCGTTTTGATGTTGCGACGCTCAAGCGCATCACGCATCGCCAGTCCGTTCATAACGGTCGCTAGCATGCCCATCTGATCACCAGTAACACGGCCAACCAGGCCTTCTTTTTGCAACTGTGCACCGCGATATAAGTTACCACCGCCGACTACGATACCCACTTGGACACCTAGTCCACGCAAGTGAGCGATAGACAAGCTCATTTTATCAAGCACTTCGGTATCAATACCCATGTCTTTACTACCAGCTAAGGCTTCACCGGAGAGTTTCAGCAAGATACGAGCGTAACGCGGGTTTTTGTCAGACATGAGGTCACCTTGTTATCATGAAATTATAAAGAAAATTATCGGTAAAATACAAATCGAGTTTGCCCACAACGCTACACTTACAGCTAAGCGTATTAAAAAGGCTAAATTGCGCTAATTGTAGCAAAAACTGCCCGCCATTGGGCAATTTTCACTCGCATATCTTATTGGATATCTAGCCTTGATAACTGGCGAATAGATCATATTCGCTAGCATCGTCGATAGTCACGGTTAAGAACTGCCCTACTTTAACTTGAGCGTTGATGTCATCAACATAGACATGACCATCAATTTCAGGTGCATCAGCATAGCTACGACAAATAGCAATATTTTCATCGCTATCAATTTCATCAACCAATACCGTTAAGGTCTTGCCGACTTTTTCCTGTAGCTTTTGCGCTGAAATATCTTGCTGTAGCGCCATTAGTCGCTCATAGCGAGACTGCTTAACGTCTTCAGGCACATGATCAGGCAAGTCATTGGCTACCGCACCTTCTACTTCTGAATAAGTAAATGCGCCCACGCGATCGAGGCGTGCTTCAACTAACCAATCAAGCAAGCACTGAAAATCTTCTTCTGTCTCGCCAGGGAAGCCAACCACAAAGGTCGAGCGAATCACAATATCAGGACAGATATCACGCCACGCTTTGATACGGGCCAAAGTGTTTTCACTATGCGCAGGACGTTTCATCGCCTTTAGGATGCGATGACTGGCATGCTGAAACGGAATATCTAGATAAGGAAGCAGTTTCTTCTCACCCATCAACTCAACGACTTTGTCTACATGTGGATACGGATAAACATAATGCAAGCGAACCCAAATGCCCAAATCGTTCAATGCTTGGCATAAGTCATAAAACTTAGACTTGAGCGGCATACCATTCCAAAAGCTGGTCTTGTACTTTAGGTCAAGGCCATATGCCGAGGTATCTTGCGAGATGATAAGTAATTCTTTCACGCCAGCTTTTTTGAGTGCCAGTGCTTCGTTCATTACATTATCAATCGGGCGCGATACCAAATCACCACGCAAGCTTGGGATAATGCAGAACGTACAACGGTGATTACAGCCTTCTGATATTTTTAGATAAGCATAATGGCTTGGGGTCAGTTTGATACCCGCTTCATTAATCAAATCTATTTTTGGATCATAGTTGGCGTCCTGACTGCGATTTGGCTTAGGCACATGCTGCGCTACTGCCGTAATCACTTCGTCATAGGCATGCGCGCCCGTCACTGCTAATACAGCTGGATGCATCTCACGGATTTTATCCGCTTCTTTACCTAAGCAACCAGTAACAATCACTTTACCGTTTTTGCTAATGGCCTCGCCGATCGCATCAAGTGACTCTTGTACCGCTGACTCAATAAAGCCGCAAGTGTTTACCACGACCAAGTCAGCACCGTCGTAATCACTGGCCACTTGGTAGCCATCACGGCTTAGCTCAGTGATAATACGCTCACTATCTACCAATGCTTTTGGACAACCTAGTGACACAAAACCAATCTTTGGCGCTGCACTAACTGGCATCGCAGCAGTCGCATTGGCAGTCGTTACATCGCTGCTTTGGGCTACACTACGGTTTTGGTTGTGATTGGCTTTATGATGGTAAGGCTGTTTAGTATCTGTTTGACTGGCATCTGCCTGACTCTGCTCTTGTACTATGGTAGGCGCGGCAGGATTGAAGATAGTGGCAGTGTCTTTTACGGCAGATAGAGGAGCTGTTGCTGTCGTATTCACTGACTCGGTAGAAGTTTTGGACATGGCTGACCTTGCTAGAGATAAATTGGCTGAGCGCATTGTACGTTTTTTTTGCAAAAATCACCAGTTTTGCCGCTCTATAGTCTTGATTTGTGGTTAAATATTATCTCAAGCATCTGATTTTTTTTGGGCACTACTGATGAACGCTGATTTTATCACCACTAAGACAACCCCTGACCTCGCATTTATATCTCAGCATTTATTCACCGCTATTTTATGGGTTAACGATGAGCTATCAATCACACGGTTGAATGCTCAAGCCGAGCAGCTACTCGCCATTAGTAGCGGCAGACTAATCAATCAATCAATATTGACCCTGCTAGCACCCGATGAGTTAAAGAACAAAGATACTGTATCTATAGATAATGATAGTAGTGATACAAATGAAAACGAGCCTTCGAGCGAGCCAGCATATTCGTTGACCGAGCGCTTTGTGCAAGCACAGAACTATCAGCAGCCTTTTATTGATCATGATCACATCATAAAAACACCGCTAAACGGTAATTTATCATTGTCAGTCGACTATAGCGTCACGCCAGTCATCTATGAACAGCAGCCTTATTTTATTATTGAGATGTGGGGTAAAGATCGGCAAAGTCGTATTTCTGAGGAGCAGCGTCAACAGCAGCAATACACAGTTGCCCGTCATATGCTACGCTCGGTAGCACACGAAATAAAAAACCCGCTGGCTGGTATTCGCGGGGCAGCCCAACTGTTGCAACGGCAGTTTATTAAATTCAGCGACGCATCTACCACTAGCACCTCTAGTGTTGATAATGCTTTGACAACTACTAACATTGACGCGCAGCATGATTTGCAAAAAATGAATCAAAAACTGCGCAACTATACGGACATTATTATTTCAGAGACTGATCGATTGACCCATCTTATTGGGCAGCTTCTGGGTTCCAATCAACTGCCAAACTGGCAAACGCTCAATATCCATGAGCCTCTAGAGCATGTCTTAACCTTAGTGACCAATCAGTATCCACAGGTAGTGTTACAGCGCGATTATGATTTATCATTGCCAGAGTTGTGCGCTGACAAAGATCAACTGATTCAAGTGTTTTTAAACCTCATTAATAATGCTTGTGAATCAATGACTGAGTTCGAACAAACGCTACAACAGAATAAAATCTCAGAGTCTCAAGAATCACCACAATCTGCCATACAAACTGAGGGCAATTCTGACTATCAACCGACATTGCATATTCAAACGCGGGTTGCCTTTCAGCATACGATCGTCGGACAGCAGCACAAGCAAGTGGTGCAAATTACTATTACTGATAATGGCTCAGGCATTGATCCAGCATTGATCGGTCAGATATTTTTCCCAATGGTCACTAGCCGTGCAGCCGGTACAGGTCTTGGATTATCCATCGTCCAAGATATTATCAGTCATCATCATGGTATGATTGATGTGAGCTCGACAAAAGAGCAAGAGGATAAGCAAACCCGATTTACGCTATATCTACCATTTACTCAACCCATCACTGAGACATAAAACAAATTATGAATTTATGAATTAAAGACTGCTAAGTTTCCTAACGCTCAACTCCCAATCCCCAACTTACCATCAATAATTGCTGATTAGGCCCAATACATGACTGAATATAGCGACGACCTTCAACCTAAAAGCGATGATCAATCACCACAATCACAAATAGTAACTGTGAATAATGCACCCAGCGACCACCCTGCAACATTGTGGTTGATCGATGACGATGCAGCCCTACGTATGGTGTTGGCAGACACGTTTGAAGATGCTGGATTGACCGTTATCAGTTTTACCCAAGCACAAGCAGCATGGACTCGCCTTAACGATGTATTAAAACAGCAAGAGTCAGCCGAGCAATTACCAGACGTCATACTAACCGATATTCGTATGCCAATGATGGATGGGTTATCTTTTAGCGACTGGGTCCATCAGCACTTCCCTAAAATGCCAATCGTAATTATGACGGCACACTCAGACCTAACCTCTGCTATCAATAGCTATCAGACAGGGGCTTTTGAATACTTGCCCAAGCCTTTTGACTTAGATGATGCGGTTGCAACGATTTATAAAGCCATCAATTATCAGCCTAATATAGAAACAACGACTGTTTCCCTTGCAGATGAATCAAGTACCAATATAACTTCTAACACCTCCACTGAAGACCTGATAAAACCTAAAGCAGCATCTGTTAGCAAGACAAACAAAGACAATAAGAGCAAAGGTGCCGTCGAAGGCAAAAGTAATGGGAACCCTAGCGGCATCATTGGACAGTCACCAGCCATGCAAACGGTGTTTCGTGCTATTGGCAGACTGGCTCAATCCCCCATTTCCGTCTTAATCACTGGCGAGTCTGGAACGGGTAAAGAGTTGGTTGCCAGTGCATTGCACCAACACTCCCCACGTAAGCAACAACCATTTATTGCGCTTAATATGGCAGCCATACCGCATGACTTGATCGAGTCTGAGCTATTCGGTCATGAAAAAGGCGCGTTCACTGGTGCAACGACGATGCGTCAAGGCCGTTTTGAGCAGGCAGACGGTGGTACTCTATTTTTAGACGAAATCGGCGACATGCCTTTTAGCACTCAGACACGGCTGTTACGCGTACTGGCCAATGGTGAGTTTTATCGTGTTGGTGGTCAGCAGCCGATAAAGGTCGATGTACGTATCATTGCAGCTACTCACCAAAACCTAGAAGAGCTGGTAAAACAAAGCCGATTCCGTGAAGATTTGTTTTATCGCCTCAATGTCATTCGATTACCCCTGCCACCATTACGTACACGTCCTGAAGACATTCCTGCATTAGCCCTCTACTTTATGCAGTCTGCCGCAGAGCAAATGAACACCACTCCGAAGCATCTACATCCTGCCGCATTGCAAATCATGCAGACGTTTGACTGGCGTGGTAACGTGCGTCAATTAGAAAACGTCTGCTTGTGGCTCACGGTTATGGCTACTGGTGATACGGTGATGGCGACAGATTTGCCACCAGAGCTACTTGAAAACATCTCACCTAATACAGTGCTTTATGAAGATCATGGATCATTAAAGGAAGACGCTCAAGAGAACTTGGTACAAAATGGCGATGTATTAAATAGTAGTGCGTTAAACAATCAGCAAAATGATCGCAGTAGCCCGTTGCCTAAAAACCAAAGTTGGCAGCAAGCCTTGGCTGATTGGGCTGAGCAGTCGCTAAGCACGGGGGAAACTGATATTTTGCAAACAGCAACCCCTGAGTTTGAGCGCGTGTTATTAACAGCAGCACTCAATCATAGCGGCGGCAAAAAGATAGAAGCCGCGAGCTTACTTGGTTGGGGACGCAATACTCTGACGCGCAAATTGCAGCAGTTGGATATCTCTGCCCCGAGAGTACCAACTAAAGAGTAAATAAACGCATAAAACATGATATTAAATTATGATTAATATCAATTACTTAAAATTAATATCGAAAATAAATGCTAAATAATTAAAAATAATTGCAAATAGGGGTTGCCAAACAATTAAAACTCTATATAATAGCCAACCACTGAGACGCACTACCGAATCAGTTAACTATCTAGATAGCGTTTGAGTTTAATCGCTTTTGATGATAGAGTAACGAAAATGGGGCTGTGGCGGAATTGGTAGACGCACCAGATTTAGGTTCTGGCGCCGCAAGGTGTGAGAGTTCGAGTCTCTCCAGCCCCACCATTTTCGGATAGTACATCTTAGACCAAATATCAAAACCTGCTTTTTAGCAGGTTTTTTTGTGTCTGGAATTTGGTGTTAAAACTATCAAATAACTCCCCAGATGTATTAATCTGTTTTTATGACCTTTCTAAGTCCTTCAACACCTCATCCATACTCTGATAGCGCCTCTCTACCCGCTGCATCAATGCTTTCATACACTTGCTATAGGCATAACTAGGGGATGTTCTAATGAACAGAGGGATTTTTCTCACTGTCATTGAATAAGGCACTGCGTTGATTTTTACGGAGGTTTTCACGTTCAATGATATTTTTTGCATCGACCTTTTCTAAAGGTAATGCTGTTTCGCGAGAAAGATCGCCATCAGCTATTAAGGATAAATAACGAGAACAACAAACTCTTAAAAAAGAGGTGAAATTACCAATATCATGATCAGCATCGAGAGATTCAAGGTATAGCTTAGTGATCAGCTGATTAACCGTCATTTGATCCCGAAATGACAACTCTTCTAATATATCCCAGAAAAACACTTCTAAACGAATTGAGGTGACTACTCCCTGAATTCGAAGTGATTTGGTTTTAGAGCTCCACAAACTGTCGTCAGCACTAATAAACAATTGGCACATATATCCTCTCTTGATGCTAGGGTCTATTGAATATTCAACAGACCCTAATTAAAGATTATAGCAAAGCAACAAATTGCTTCAGCATCGCTGGGTGGGCAGGCCACGCAGGAGCCGTTACCAGTTGTCCATCGGTAATAGCACCATCCATAGGTAACTTGACATACTCAGCGCCAGCCATTTCTATTTCTGGCTGACACGCAGGATAAGCAGATACCTTTTTACCCTTTAATACGCCAGCAGCCGTCAGCATTTGTGGCCCATGGCAAACCGATGCAATCGGTTTATCAGTATTTGCGAAATGCTGAATCATTGCAATGACCTTAGCATTCAAACGCAAGTATTCTGGCGCACGTCCACCCGGCAAATACAAAGCATCGTAATCTTCTACATTGATATCAGCAAAAGACGCATTAAGAACAAAATTATGACCGCGTTTTTCGGTATAAGTTTGATCACCTTCGAAGTCGTGTATTGAGGTAGCAATGCTATCACCTGCAACCTTATCTGGGCAGACCGCATCAACCTCATGCCCCATCGCTAGAAGCGCTTGGAACGGAACCATGTTTTCATAGTCTTCAACAAAATCACCGGTAATGATAAGTACTTTAGCCATGATATTCTCACTGTATTGTAATGAAATACGGAAACCCAAATTAGTTTATAGCGACTTCGCTTAAAATGAGCCTGAATATCCATTCAAACATAAAAAACAACGACTAGGTAATATGTGAATACTACAAACAATCACTTTTTAAAATAAAATCATAAATTCAGCTGTTGTCTAATAACTTCAAATCTATCAATATCTTATCCATCTCCTGATACCGCCTCTCTATTTGTTTAGCCCATGATTTGTCGACAATATATTGATAGTGACTATATTCTGCTGGTAACGTTGGAATAGGTTGTTGGCAATGCTGAATCGCCCACGCTTTCGATTTATCATGGCTGTCGGCATTTATCTGAAACGGGCGTTTGCCTGTTAGTATCTCAACCATCATTACGCCAAACGCATAAATATCACTGTGCACAGTGGCACTCTGTCCTTGCCAACGCTCAGGTGCGAGATACGCTGGTGTACCGGCAGGATTTGGTTGGCTATTAGCCATCGTCATACATTGTGATAAAGCAAAATCAGTGAGTAACAATCTAGGAGTCAGACTATTACTCATGGTATCTGCGGGCCATTCATCGTCAGAACCTTCAATCAAAATATTACTGGGCTTAATATCATTATGTAACCAGCCAGCCTGATGCAAATTAGCTATCAAGTATGCAGACTTCATGATGAAATGATGCTTTTGTGATGCTATTAGTGACAGATGTTTTGAAGCGGTCAGTTGACTCGCCAAGCTACCATTAGAGTAATAAGGTGTGACTACTATAACTAGTCGTTGCAACTGCGATAGTATCTGAACATCCACGCAATGATGAGCCAATAGTGGTGGTGCGATAACGTTATCTTTGATTTTTAATGAAGCATTTACAGCAGCTAAAATATCCGCTTCATGAGTTAAATCAGAAGCGATAGGATAAACGCCATCACTCAACTGCCATTTAATCATCACGCTACCAAATTGTGGATGCTGGGCACGTGTTAAACCTTGGAAGTAAGTATTGTCGATATTTTGCGTTTTGATATCTTGCGTTTGTTCTGTGCTTTGCTGAGCAATACGTTGATGCACTATCTCACTAAAATGCTGTGCGTCCAGTTCTTGGGAAATAATGGGCAATAGCTGCATTGCTTGAGCTTGCAAGGCTTGCGTAATAGACGGATTACTGGCACTATTTTCCATGGTATTGTTTCTCATAATATAGTGAGATTATTGCCTTCTCATTCGTATCATTTCCAAAAATAATAATAGCGCGAATAATGGTTACAAGTACTACGATTAATAGGTACTAAGATTGTAGGCACTGAAATTTCAGCAGCGTTAATTGTATTTTTGGGTATGGTATTAAAGACAACCTTAATTGCTAGAGCCCCTATGTCACAACCAACTATCCCAACCATGCCATCTGATCAGCCTACTTATGCCCTACCCGCACCGTTGTTAGACTTACTCAGTCAGTACTTACACGAGCGAGTCACACCAACTATTGAAATCGATCCGAGCCAGCTTGCTTATCGCTGGGTTGGTGGACGCACTGGTCACCTCCAGCCTTTGTCGGTCAATTTGTTTTTGAGCTTAGATGACTTGCATGGTATCGATACGCAAAAATCGAAACTGGTACAAAACACCCGTCAGTTTATTAAAGGTTACCCTGCCAACCATGTATTGATGTCAGGCACACGCGGTGCCGGTAAGTCATCATTGATTCGCGCTTTGCTACAAGCCCATCATAGTGAAGGCTTGCGTATTATCGAGGTTGCGCGCGATGATCTGCAAGTATTGGATAAGATTCGTGCTGCTATTAATGCCCTACCAGCAGATTGTCATTGCCGCTATATCGTATACTGTGATGACCTCGCTTTTAATGGTCAAGACGAAAGCTATCGTGCGCTAAAGAGCGTACTCGATGGCTCGCTAGACTCTGAGCAAGACAAACTACTGGTCTACGCCACCAGTAATCGTCGTCGCTTGCTACCGCAGATGATGAAAGACAATGTCGATATTTATAATGGGCAGACGGATGAAGTCAATCCCTATGAGGCCATTGATGAAACCGTGTCATTATCAGATCGATTCGGTTTGTCCCTCACCTTCCATCCTATGGATCAGCAGACTTATCTGCAAATCGTTCAGCATTATCTGAATTTAGAGCAGCAGAAAATCTCAGCTGATATAGATAATGATGCTAAGGACATTTTGGAAAGTCAGTCTATGCCTGATAAGGTTAGAAAGGATGCGCTACGTTGGGCCTCTGAACGTGGTGGTCGCTCAGGACGAGTTGCTTATCAATTTAGCCGATTTTGGAGTGGTGAAACACAACTAGCTATCGAAGACAGTAAAAGCTAGGTCATATTTGACGCTAAATCATATCTAAGCTTAGCCATATCTAGTCACTGCGTGCAGAGCCTATATACTGCACGCGGTTGGACTCTTGACTGCCCTCTTGACCGCTCTCTTGATTGCTTGCCGACCCAACTGCACCATCAACCATATATTGGTCAAAATCTGCCGCCAGCCATAGATTGCCTTTGTAGACGCTCTCAGCATCTAAACGAATATATGCCATATTTGGCGTTTCGCTATCTGGATTATCAAAGTTCTGATAGCGAGCGCTAAAGTGGGTCAAAATAATGTTTTTCAGGTTCATCTTTTGCGCGAATATGCCCACCACATGCGCACTGCTATGCATTGGGTCATAGTCTGGATTTTTAGCTTGAATCTTAGTCAGTACTTCATGGGTATAAGTCGCTTCATGCACCAATAAATCCGCATTGACAACGGCTTTGCGCAAACAGTTTGGCGTATCATTGTCTCCTGCTATCACCACTCGCGTCCGCTGTACCTCATCGTCGACATAATCTGCTGAGTGCAATTGCCTATTATCCTCAGTCGTGACATCTTCTCCTTGCTGTAACTTGCCCCATAGTGCACTTGCTGGAATACCATCTGCCACAAGCTTATCTGTATTAAGGATGCGGCGGCTAATAGTCTGAGTAATACCAAAGGCATGAGAAGCAACCCGATGTGATAGCCGCGTGATATCAATATCAAGCTGATGTTGGTCGCTTAAGCTAATGCTAACTTTGTTCGTATCACCTTGCTCAGCTAACACTTCTTCAATCGCTATAAAATTGAGAGCAAAGGGTAGATACAGCTCTGTAGTGACGGTAATGGCATCAAGTAAAGTAGCAATCGCTTTTGGGGCAATCAAAGTTAATGGTTCACGGCGTCCTGACATAGCAGCGCTTGCTAATAGCCCTGGTAGACCGTAGCAATGATCACCATGCACATGAGTGATACAAATAGCAGCCAGTTGATGTAAGGAGAATTTGGTATGTAGCAGTTGCTGCTGTGTGCCCTCTCCGCAATCAATCAGCACCCATGGGCGCGATTTCTTACTCTGATTGTTCTGTTGACGACTTCCTTGCTGTACGCCAGAGGTATGCGGATTCAGACACTCTATTGCCAGTGCAGTCACATTACGCTGTTTGGTCGGTACACCTGCAGATGTACCCAAAAAAGTTAGCTTTAGCATAATGATGCCTTTTATTTATCAGGAATACTGGCTCAGAAGTACGAGAGCGTCTCTTCACTCTAAAACGATTACAGAGGTAGAATAAACGGAGGATATACCTTAGCTATGACAATTGGCATATCATGGTCTTTTGACCTTCAACCATTTGCCCACCATTGGCAGTGCACTCATTTACCATATTCGATTCGTAAGATTTCCAGCCACCATAAAAGCTCGCTGCACATAGAATTACCACTAGAATTTTCTGTGACCACGATTTGATAGAGACTTGTTGGCTATTAATCTGTTGTCTATTATTTTCTTGCATACTGATATTTTGCTTATTGAGTGATGTTTGAGTTGCTGACTGATTATCGTCTTTATCTAGGCTATCTTGTTTCAGATGGTCTTTATTCGAGGTATTTAGATCTGTCATAACATTATCCTAAAAAAGGCTTTGTTTATTCATAAACAAAGCCTTTGGTCTACATGGCTACTTAAGCGTTGAGAGATGATTATACCAGTATCCTCTAGAAATTCAGACGGCCGCCCTTTTTTTCTGCTCGCTTAAAGGCATCTCGCTCTTCGCAGCGTTTGAGCCAGTTCAAAAGATTGGTATATTTACTCTGATCTAAACCTGCACCAGCATTGGCACCTAAGACCGCAAGATGCATTTGAATATCAGCGGCGCTAAATTCACTACCTGCAAACCAATGGTTTTCATGTAGATGACGCTCCATCATATCTAGCATCTTCTGCAAACCGCTACTGATCATGTTCTTTTCAATCTGACCTTGGATTTTTTTGCTGATAGGTTTGATTAGCATCGGCGATTGAGACACTACTTTGGTGAATACCAAACGCATGACCAACAGTGGCATCAATGAAGCCTCTGCAAAGTGTAGCCAAAACGTGTAGGCTTCCCACGCTGCTTCGTTATTATCGTCAGGTTTGAACTGCTTTTCTTTATCATAGTGCTTAATCAAATACTCAATGATAAACCCTGACTCAATCAGCACACGATCGTCTGCTTCTAGTATCGGTGCATTACCAATCGGATGCACTTGCTTTAAGCTATCAGGGGCACGGTATGCCTTATTGCGCTCATAGCAAGTCAGTTTATAATCAACGCCGAGCTCTTCCAACAGCCAGATAATACGAAACGAGCGCGAGTTTGCTAAATGATGAAGATGTAACATAAACCGTCCTAGTTATATATTGTAGTAAATCAGCATAATATCTCAGATATAGCACCATACGTTTAATCGATTGTGGCACCACTGCTCTCGATAATAGCGTAATTTGTACTTCTTTAATACTGTGAGTTGGCAGACATGCTGGAAAACTATGCCTACCGAATCGATACTATCTCAGACGGTGTACTCTTCAACATTAATCTAAATGTAATGCTTCAATCTTACGCGTCATTTTATCTATCTTTTGCTGATATTTTTTGATCTGGCGGAATCGATGCGCGATTAGCACGCCTTTGATACGGCGATTTTTCAGACGACGACGTGGTGGAAAACTGCCTACTTGTGGCTCATTGTAGCCATGTAAGCGGTCTTCACGTTTACGCGCCGTATAACCTAATGCGCTATCGGCAATCATAATCAGCAGTGCGATAAAGATCATGCTGTACATCAGCATGGAGCCACCATCATGTAAGTTACGATCTAAAATTGCGATTGAGAATATGAACAAGAATATTGGCTCAAGGTAGCACAGAGTGCCAAACAGTGAAACAGGCAACTTCTGACTGGCCACCATCGTTAGTGACATCGCAGCGGTGCTAATAATGCCTAATAATGGCAGCAGATACCAAAGCTTGTGGTTGGTGATTGCTACTTCAAAACCACCATTCATATACAGTGCGACCAATACCACTGGCAACAACAATACAAGGTCTGAAATCAGACCAGTAATAGGCGGTACTGCAAGCTTACGGCGTAGTAGATAATAAGGAGGATAACCCAAGCAAACAAACAAAGTCGCCCAAGAAATAGCACCATACTCAAAAATATCGTAAGCGATACCCAGACCTGCACATACAATGGCAGCCCACTGAAGTAAGCTCATGTCTTCGTTATAAAAGAACCTGCCGACAACGATCATAATCATCGGATATAGGAAGTAACCCAACGTTACCTCAAGTCCCAAACCATTAACTGGCGCCCACATGAATATCCAGATTTGCGCACCCAAAATCGGTGTGGGTAATATAAATAAAAACCACTCTTTTGCATTTTTTAGTGTTTTTAAATAATCAAAAATGTGCTGCCACTGCTTTAATACGCTTACCAGCAGTACTAGACTAAAAAACATTGTCAGCACGCGCCACGAAGCGACTTGCGTACCTGATAATGGTTGCAGCAGTAGACCAAATAAGAACAGCAATGAGTATAAAAAATTTGCAGCGACGGCAGTGATTGTACCCTGCGAGGTTTGGTTAGTAGTCAGCATCACAACAGCCTTTAAAGATTGGGGCACATCCATGGCAATTTTTAAAAAAAACAAAAGCCTCAGACGAGAACGTCTGAGGCTTTTGCATATAAGGTCGTCGCGCAATCTAAGTTGAACGCTTTTGATGTACTAGGCTTACATCATGGTCGGCATTATGTCAAAGTCAGAATGAATAAGCAATGCCACTGTTCATCTAGTGTCTAAACTTTTAAATTGAGTAAATTTAATGCAGGTAAATACTTATTTTGCATCAAGTTGTTGGATTTTTTGTTGTATCTTATCCATCTTCTTTTGGTAACGACGAATCTTGCGAAAACGATGGGCTTTTAGCACGCCATCGATACGCTGATTGATAAAATGACGACGCGGTGGAAAGCCGCCAATCTGAAGCTCTCTATAGCCATGCAAGCGATCATTACGCTGACGAACGAGATAGCCTTTTATGCTATCAGCCATCATAACCAGTAGCGCAAGCGTAATCATGCCGTACATAAAGAGCGAACCACCTTCTTCAAGGCTTTGACTCAAAATAGTAATAGACAATACGAATAACAGCATCGGCTCTATATAACTTAGCGCCCCAAACAGTGATACTGGCAGCTTACTACTAGCAATCATCGTCAGCGACATCGCAAGCGCACTAAAAGCACCAAGCAGCGGCAATAGATACCAGAACTTCATGTCTTGCGCTGCAACATCAAAACCGCCAGTCATATAAAGCACGATGAGCACTACTGGTGTCAACAGCGTCAAATCAAATAACAAACCCGTAATAGGTGGTACAGAAAGGGTGCGCCGTAGCAGATAATACGGTGGATAACCCAAGCATACAAACAGTGTCACCCAAGATACTGAACCATACTGAACAATATCGTAGCCGATACCGAGTGCTGCAAATATCGCGGCAGCCCATTGCAAGATACTCATATATTCATGGTAAAAGAATCGACCAAGCACAATCATCACTAGCGGCAATAAAAAATAGCCCAATGTGACATCGAGACCAAACCCATTGACCGGTGCCCACATAAACAACCAAATCTGTCCACCTAGGATTGGTGCAGGCAGTATAAATATTAGCCATTCTTTTGGCGTCTTTAGCGTCTTTATATAATCAAAAACACGTTGCCACTGCTTAGTCAAACTGACCAATATCACCAAACTGAGCAACATCATGAGCACACGCCATGATGCTACCTGCGTCCCTGTTAAGGGCAGCATAAACAGTCCAAACAAAAACATCATCGAGAATAAAAAGCTCGATGATACCGAAGCAACAGTTCCCTGAAAAGTTTGATTGGTCGTAAGCATAACAACAGCCTTAAAAAATAGAACCTTATTTACAGTATTGAAAATATGAGAGTTAAAAAACAAAAGCCTCCGACGACAACGTCAGAGGCTTTTTTCTAGAAAAGTGCTAAGAGACTAGACTCAAAAGCTAATTACCAAGACTATTACTCGTCATCGTCTTATGCATAGTTAGTCTATTATAGATTGTCATTTGGTTTATGATCGTTTGCAATATCAATCACATCATCGACGTCAGTAGTTGCGGTATTGTCAGTTGTCGCATCAATATCTATCTGCTCCTGACCTTCTACCTCAAACGTACCGTCCTCTCTCATCGCATCGATAAGCTCGTCATCGCTCTCTTCGTGCTCAACACGCGCCATGGCAACCAGTTTTTCATCTTTTGACAGACGAATCAATGTTACGCCTTGCGTATTACGACCAGAGCTAGCGACATGCTCAACTGGGGTACGAACCAACGTACCTTTATCAGAGATTAAGATAATGTCGTCGGTAGAGTCAACCTTGGTCGCTCGTACTAGTGCGCCATTACGCTCACTGGTCTTGATAGCGATCACACCGCCACCCCCACGATTTTGCGTATTGAACTCATCGATAAAGGTACGTTTACCAAAGCCATTTTCACAAGCAATCAGAATTTCACGTACATCATCTTCGATAACGACTAATGATTTGATAAACTCATCAGTAGCCAGACGCATACCGCGGACGCCTTTTGCCGTACGGCCCATCGCACGCGCATCATTCTCATCAAAACGAATCGCTTTACCATTTGAAGCAAACAACATCACTTCTTGGCTACCGTTAGTGATACGAGCGCTGACCAATTTATCACCGTCTTCTAGTCCAACCGCAATCAAACCGTTCGAGCGAATATTGGCAAACTGCTTCAGCTCTACCCGCTTCACTGTACCGTTGGCCGTGGCAAAAAATACGAAAGGCGGCTCTGCTTGGTTGCTATCTTCTACCGAATCGTCATCATTGCTTACTTCTGATACTTCACTTACTACTGATGTGTCTTCTACGATTTTTGGAATTGGCAATATCGTCGTAACGGTTTCGTCGTTATTTAGTCCAATTAGATTGACCAATGGACGACCGCGAGCACCGCGACTGGCAATCGGCACTTCAAAACCACGTAGACTAAAGACACGTCCACTATCAGTGAAACACAGTACCGTAGAATGCGTTGATGTCACGACTAAATGATCGATTACATCATCTTCTTTCATTGCCGTGGCAGACTTACCTTTACCGCCGCGTTTTTGTGCGACATAGTCATCAATCGGCTGAGTTTTGGCGTAGCCAGTACGCGATACCGTCATGACGACCGTTTGCTCAGGGATAAGGTCTTCGCGACTAAAGTCCATGCGTGAATCGATGATATCGGTACGGCGCTCATCACCAAAGTTATCACGAATCTCGATCATCTCATTAGAGATAATAGCCATCAGCTTATCAAAATCGCCAAGGATAGACTCTAAGTGTGCAATTTCACGCAATAGGTCTTGGTATTCTTCAGTCAGCTTGTCTTGCTCAAGACCCGTCAAACGATGCAGTTGCATGTCTAAAATCGCATTGACCTGCTCAAGTGACAAGCGATAGCGCTCTTCGCCTTCGATCAGACCAAACGGCGCTTTAGGATCTTCGCCATCGATAAACTCAGGACGTACCGATTGACTACCAGCAGCCGTAAGCATCGCAACGACACTACCTGAACCCCACGTGTTATTTAATAAGCTTTCACGTGCTAGGCCACGGTTTGCTGACGCTTTAATCGTCGCGATAATTTCGTCGATATTGGCTAGAGCAACCGTTAGACCTTCTAGCAAATGACCACGAACGCGGGCTTTGTTCAATTCATAAATCGTACGGCGTGTCACTACCTCTTGACGATGACGGACAAATGCAGCGATAAGCTGACGCAAGGTCAATAGTTTTGGCTGACCATTATCGAGCGCCACCATATTGATACTAAAGCTAGACTCTAGCGGCGTTTGTAGAAATAGGTTATTAACAATAACTTCAGCTGTCTCGCCACGACGCAAATCAATAGCGATACGCATACCATCTTTATCAGACTCATCACGAATTTCGCTAATACCTTCGATTTTTTTATCACGAACAAGCTCTGCGATACGCTCGATCAGCTTGGCTTTGTTGGCCTGATAAGGTACTTCGGTAAATACAATACGCTCACGATCGCGGTTGACGCCAGCATTACTCATCGGCTCGATATGATAGCGACCACGAATATGCAAACGGCCTTTACCCGTACGATAAGCATCTAAAATGCCCGCGCGACCATAGATAATACCGCCTGTGGGGAAATCAGGACCTGAGATATGTGACATCAGCTCTTCAGCTGAAACTTGTGGGTTTTCAGCATAGGCCAGACAAGCATTAATCACTTCGGTCAGATTATGCGGGGCCATATTGGTCGCCATACCAACGGCAATACCCGTCGCGCCATTGACCAATAGGTTAGGAATACGTGCTGGCATCACACTTGGCATGCGCTCAGAGCCGTCGTAGTTGTCTTCCCAATCGACCGTGTCTTTGTCCAAATCAGCGAGCATCTGGTGGGTCAGTTTGGTCATACGTACTTCGGTATAACGCATCGCTGCCGGAGGATCATCATCGATCGAGCCAAAGTTACCTTGACCATCAACCATCGGATAGCGCAAGCTAAAATCTTGCGCCATACGTACGATGGCATCATAGACGGCACTATCGCCGTGTGGATGGTACTTACCGATAACATCACCGACCACACGTGCTGATTTTTTGTACGGTTTATTATAATCGTTTGATAGCACGTGCATGGCATACATCACGCGGCGGTGTACAGGTTTGAACCCATCACGCACATCAGGCAGCGCACGCGAGACGATCACGCTCATCGCATAATCCAAATACGACTGCTTTAGTTCATCTACGATGCCAATAGGACTGACCGATTCGCTCATATACACTCCTTCACTCACATTTTTTCTAACGTTGACACATCGCTTATGGTACCCATAGATCATATAAAAATACTGCCACATAAATGGGCAGTCATGACCAAAATAGACACCATAAAAAACACTGCTATACGTGCAAAACAACCAGAAAATTGTGATACGGTTTTTGTTAAAAACAATGTTTAATAAAAGAAGCTATTTTAGCACAAATTTGCTGATTTAGGGGGTTCTGAGTACCATTAAAATCAAGCTAGACGGTTCATTCACAGTGATATTTTGAATTATCCATACACACTAAAATAATTCTAATGGCAGGTTTTTTTTGATTGGCTGATTTTGCCATTTTTACAGACAAACTTACCATCTGCTGAGCAATGAGACACCCCGCCCATTTTTCCTGAACAAGGCGTATTTCGAGCTTGGGCCTGGCTCATAGATGTGAAGGCAAATACTAGGGCGAGTACCGCTGTGCTGATTGGTTTCATTGTTTATTCTCCATATCTGATGGATATTAAATAGAAAAATACTATACTCATTAGCTACAGTTCGACAAGATTTATTTTGACTAACTGAGTGGATACTTATATTTCTATCTAAAATTCAACATAACATTTAATTTAACGCTAAAATCTTGAATATAGAACTCATACGTGGTTTGCATATAAGCTCTATTGACCAAACAACTAGGATGCTTAGAATATTTAGCCAATACAACAACACCTACAACTGTCTCTGACGTGAACTGATTGTTGTTATGGTCATATTGTTTTCATAACCATAATGCTTTGCCATGAGCTAATAGCTTTCAAAATCATATTATTTTAATGAGTACATGGTGATTTAAACCACTTTAATGCGGTTATTTTTTAGTGATACTGGACAAAAAAATTCTAAACGCTACACTACCTCATCTTTTATAGCACTTACATAACGACCTAACAGGCTACTTTTATTATGGATATCATTCTTGCAATTGTTTGGATTTTAGCAATGGTGCTATACAGCTTTTCGAGCGATTATGTTGCTAGCTTTCCTAACCATAACAATCGCGCTGTCCCTTATGTCCGTTGGGGAACACTTTTAGTCGCTATGGCTTTATCAGCATACTTGTCAAAGGCCTATCAAGAAAACCTACAAGGCAATGGTATGTGGGTGTTTGTTATCGTGGTATTTGTCGTTATTGTATTAGCGAAGGTCGTTTTTAAATGGGTAATTAACAGACGCCTGAAACGCTAGTTAATACTGAATAGTTTTATTAATTTGACCCTCTTACTTATTGATCTAAATACCTTATGACAATTAAACATCAAGATAGCCAGCCTGACTCAAACCTTCCTATACCAGCAGAAGACAAACGAGCAGATCGTAGCTTCGATGCTATCGCCGATCATTTCGAAAAGAAGGTTTATGGCGGTTTAAAAGGTGAAATTCGATTGGCTGTGCTACGCCGTGATATTTTTGAATATAGTGCGCAGATGAGTGAGGCGCTTGGGCGACCTTTACGTATCTTGGATGTGGGTGCAGGACTTGCGCAAATTGCGATAGAACTTGCTGCTCAAGGTCATAGCGTAGTCATCAATGACATCTCAGCAAATATGCTTGAGAAGGCGAAAGCGAGCGCAGAAAAAATTGATAAAAAGCTAGACATCACTTGGTATGTTTGCCCTTATCAAGCACTTAAGGAAAAACTGGCTCAAGCAGAGGCAGAGACAGAGAAGTTTGATTTGATTATGTCGCATGCGCTACTTGAATGGTTGGCAGAACCAGCGGCAGTCATGGACTTTTTTGATAAGCACTTAATAGATGGTGGCGCACTATCTGTCTGCTTCTATAATCCAGCGAGTTTCGATTATCGCAATCTTATCATGGGGAATTTTAACTTACTCGATAGCTTACTTGATGGTAACGATTACAAAGCGGACAATAAGAAAAGCCTCACCCCCAACCATCCCGTTGCCAAAGAAGAAGTCGAGTCGTGGCTCAAAGCGCATGATTATCAGACGGTACGTAGCAGTGGTTTACGAGTGTTTCATGATTATGCACCACTCAAACGTGGCGGTCATAACGATCCAGATGCAGTAATCAGAATGGAGTTACGTTACTCACAATTAGAACCGTACAAATGGCTTGGTCGTTATTTACATATTTTGGCTAAACGGTAAATTAAGACGACAGCTCATGAATTGTAAAGACGGCTAAACCTCTTTATCCATTCTCGATGATCTATCATATTCTGACCAAGTAGTGGCATTGATATCTTTTTCATCAAAGACTACGACATGCTCTAGCAAAGGCAGAATACCAATATGCGAGCCGATTGCATGATTATGATGGCTCGCAACCAAGGATAAGACAGTCTGTCCGTCGTCTAACTGCAGACGGTACAAATAGTTGGCACCGCGAAACACACGACCAATAACTAAAGCTGTCTGGGTACTGTCATCATCATGAATAATATCATCAGGGCGTACAAGTACTTTGATCGGTGTACCGTTTGGATAGTCATATTCGCAATACTGTGGCTGGCCTGATTCATCGTAGACTTCCATGCGACGATAAATATTCCCCAGTGCCGTCTCAACATGACCTTCTTTGATAATGCCGTCTACCATCGCGCCTTCGCCTACGAATTCAGCGACAAAAGGACTGACAGGCTCATGATACAGCTCGCTTGGTCGCGCCCACTGCACCAATCGTCCTTTATCCATTACCCCTACTTTATCCGCTAGCGCGAACGCTTCATTTTGATCATGAGTGACCAAAATTGCTGTGGTGTTGGTACGTTTAAGAATATCACGGACATTCATTGCTAGTGATTCACGCAGCACCACATCTAGATTAGAGAATGGTTCATCAAGTAATAGTAGTTTTGGTTTGGGGGCTAGCGCTCTTGCTAGAGCCACACGCTGCTGCTGACCACCAGAAAGCTCATTTGGACGTTTGTCTGCATGTTCAGTCAATTCAACTAAACTTAGCATCTCAGCCACACGGGCTTTTTTGTCAGCAGCTGACCATTTATTGAGACCAAAAGCGATGTTTTTTGCCACGCTTAAATGACCAAACAGAGCATAGTCTTGAAACACCATGCCCATGCCACGCTTGGCTGGCGCAACTGCAAATGATTGGCGAGCTGTCTTTTCAGTTAGGCGTTGATTGTTCAAATAGATAGTGCCGCCGCGACTTTGCTCCAATCCTGCAATAGCTCGAAGCGCTGTTGTTTTTCCGCAGCCGCTATAACCTAAGAAGCAACCAATCTCGCCTTGCTCCAGCATCAATGATAGACCATTGACGACGATAGTATCGTCGTAGCCTACGATGAGATTTTGCACACTAAAATAAGGATCTGTCGCGATATGTTTCTCAGTATTTTGTTGTGAGGTATTGCTTTGTTCTACAGTTTTATTCGGCTGAACTGGATTAATTCTATTTTGTGACAGTGGTGACTTTGCTACAGGCACATGGCTAGCCCGAGCCTTTTCTGACTTAGAATTTGTTGAGTCGTTCATTGAATCAGTGTACATAGACGGTACCAGTTCGCTATTAGTAAGTAAAACCATCGATAAAACAGAGCAAATTATAATATAGCTGACACTACGAGTGTGCTGTTAAACTTATGTCAAATTATTGCTATTAGTTTTGTTGTTACTAACTGTGTTTGTCGCTTTGACGCAGTAATATCCAAACAGGGAGCAAACCAACCAGCACGATTAGCAAACTCGGCAAAGCGGCTCGTCCCCACATGCCTTCGCTCGTCATTTCAAACACTCGTACTGCAAGCGTATCCCAGCCTTGACGCCGTGTCATCAGCGTAATGGGCATCTCTTTCATCACTTCGACAAAACCCATCAATAATGCGGTCAATACACCAGGGCTAAGTACAGGCAGCATCACATGACGCCAGCGCTGATAAGGACTGTCGCTCAGTAATTTTGCAGCAGCTTCTTGATTGACAGTCAATCGCTGCAACTGTCTGTCAACAGGCTGAAAACTCACTGTCATAAAACGCGTCGATAGCGCCAGTAGCATAACAATGACACTGCCAGAAAGCACTTGCTGTGAGGTGATACCAAAGGCAATCATTTGGTTATCAAGCCACGCAATAGGTATAAATATCCCTACCGCCAACACAGTCCCCGGTACGACATAGCCCAAATTGGCTAGAGTGGTCATTAGCTTAGTCGATTTATCAGGATACTGCCGTTTAATCCACGCAATAATAATGGCCAAAAAGGCAATAAACAGCGTGGTCATACTAGCAATCATGAGGCTATTGGTGACAAAATCAATGTAACGCGCATCAAAATCTTGGCGAAAATTCAGTGCTGTCCAATAAATAAGCTGTAAGAAAGGTATCAAGAAGGCGATTAAAAAGATAAGCGTACACAACAGTGTCATGGCGAGTTTGGCAGGTTTGCTGGCGTCAAAGCGGTGGCTGCTACCTTGGGTAAGTGAGCTACCACGCTTCGCTTGCCAATACTGCTCAAACAATACCACGATAAAAATCACGCCAATGAGCAAGGCTGCTAACTGAGCCGCTGTGGTCAAACTGAAAAAACCAAACCATGCCTTATAAATGGCAGTAGTAAAAGTATCGACATTGAATACGGATACTGCACCGAAATCCGCTAAGGTTTCCATACTGGCTAGCAACAAGCCGCCAATGATCCAAGGCAGTGCTTGCGGTAGCGCCAGACGAAAAAATACACGGCTACGACTCAAACCAAGCATCTGTCCCGCTTCTATCGCTCGCCTGCCTTGCGACAAAAATGCCTGACGCGCTAGCAAATATACATAAGGATAAAACGCTAGCGATAATACCAAGCCTGCGCCCCATACATTCCTTATCGACGGTATGGCAGTACTGATACCAGAATCGCGTAAAGCTGTCTGTAGCGGCCCACTAAAATCAACAATCCCGATAGTGACAAATGCCAACACATAAGCAGGGATGGCAAGTGGCAACATCAACGCCCACGAAAAGAAACGCTGACCAGGGAAACGATACATACTAGTCACCCAAGCCAGAGCAGTACCAATAGTGCCTGAAACAACAGTCACCATTAGCAATAAAATCGCCGTGTTTTTGAGCACTTGCGGCAGTACATAGTCTGCCATGTGTGTCCAAATCTCTGCCACTGGCTGAGTCCACGACAGCAGCACGATTAAAATCGGTACTAGCATAAACAACGAAATCAGCCCTAAGACTGATTTCGAGATAATACGTTTACGAAGGGCGTGGTCTTGGCTGACAGTCTGCTGGTCGTTAACACTGTCATTGACAGTATCGTTCTGACTAACAGACGCATCTGGCGTTGTGATCATATTATCATTACCGTGTCATACGTATAGAGACCTTGTAAGCTTGTACCAACCTCAAAAATCGTCATTACCTCAATAACTCATCTGTAATAACTAACCTTTGAATCTATTCTTTAAAAGCTGTTGTTTAAAAGCCGTGCTTTGAGAACTATTGTCTAAAAGTTATGGTTTTGAGATTGGTATCAGTATTACTAGCGATCCCTTATTTATAACCCGCTTTATCCATCATTTGGATAGCTTGAGTTTGTAGTTCACCGAATTTCTGTACATTGATATCGTCTTTTTTGAACTCGCCCCATGATCTAAGCATGTCTGACTCATCGACACCTACTTTTACTGGGAATTCTTTGTCAGAGCTGGCATAAAGACCTTGTGCCTCGTCAGATGACAACCACTCTATCAGTTTAAGCGTACCATCTGGATTGTCCGAACCTGCAACCACGCCAGCGCCTGAGATGTTTACGTGCGTACCAGTCGTATCTTGGTTTGCCCAGAATATCTTAACAGGGAAGTTTGGTTTTTCGTCCAATAGACGACCATAGTAGTAGCTATTGGCGATACCCACTTCACACTGACCAGCAGCGATAGCTTCTAGCATCGCAACGTCATCACTGAACACGTCAGTCGCTAGGTTATCAACCCACCCTTTGATAACCGCTTCGGTCTTCTCTTCGCCCAAATGCTCCATCATGCTAGCAACAAGCGATTGGTTATAAACCTTCTTAGAGGTACGTAAGCATAGTTTGCCTTTCCATTTTGGATCGGCCAAATCTGCATAAGTAGATAGCTGGTCAGCAGTGACTTTGCTTGGGTCATAAAAGATAGTACGTGCACGTAGTGACAGACCTGTCCACTGACCTTTTGGATCACGGTATTTTGCAGGGACGTTAGCTTCTAATACAGTAGATGATACTGGTTGTAATAGGCCTTGCTCTGCAGCCTGCCATAAGTTACCAGCATCAACGGTCAATAGCATATCAGCTGGGGTATTCTGACCTTCAGCTTTTAGACGCGCCATCAAAGGCCCAGTTTGGTCTGTAACCAGTTCAACTTTTACACCTGTTTGCTCAGTATAGCGATCTAACAATGGTTTAATCAGCTGCTCATTACGTGATGAGTAGATAGTAATTGTCTGACCATCAGCAGTCGTAGCTTCGTCAGTTGCTGCTTGCTGCTCAGCACCTGTTTCTGTTGACTCTACTTCTACGCTCTCTTCTGTGGTTGAAGAATTACTACAACCTGCCAAACCCAACATCATGCCAAATACGGCTGCAGGTAGAATAAGCTTCGTAGAGGTTAGATTAGCGCTGATAGCGTTCAATGACATGGTTTTCCCCATAGTAATGCTGTAAAAAAAGTAAGACGGATGGTGAGACAAAACAACAGTGATTATAACGATGATTTGCTAAGCGCTAGCAGTAATCAGGCCATAATATATCAAAGCAACATACTAATGGAAGTGAGATTAATTATCAATACATTTGTTTAACTGGTAAATATACCTGTGATGAGTCTTTAGCATTGATTTTTAAGAACTATTTTTTAACCGCTCTTTCCATAGTTTGGTCTAGCGACGCGTTTTAGTATCCATCTAAAGCAGCCATTGTCCCAATATTGCATTGACCGCAGCTTCCGTTCGCAAAATACGAGAGCCTATATGTACAGGCGTGCAACCTTGTGCCGACAGCAGCTCTATCTCATAGTCAATCCAACCACCTTCAGCGCCTATGCAGACTATACTCGGTAGCTCTCGTGATGGTTGCTTTTGTAAAAATTCAGAAAAAGACTGCTGACTATAAGGATGCGCGACAATCGCTGGATTGCTTATTAGGTTTGCCAGTGTGTCTTCAACAAATGGCTTAAAACGTTTTTGTAGCGTAATACTAGGAACAATCGTATCGATGCTTTGTTGCAGACCTTCTAATACAAACTCGTCAATCCGCTCAAGCATTGGGCTTTGCCAATAGCTTTTTTGGGTACGGTAGCTATTGATAAGAATGATATCGCGTACACCAAGCGCCGTCATATCCATTATCAACCGCCGTAGCACCTTAGGACGTGGTAACGCCAAAATAACAGTCAGATCCAATTTGGCAGGCGGCACAGTATTGAGCTGAACGTTACTTAACTGAATGCTATTAGAGGTAATATCTTCGATAACAGCAGTACCAAGATTGCCGCCGATTTGGCCAATTTTAAGCGTATCGCCGACTTTTGCGCCCAGCACTTTAGTCACATGGCTGACTTGAGACAAGGAATCGATGTTCGCTGTGCCTGTTGAGCAGTTTTCAGCGGGTAATAATATACAGTTCATAAATTATCTTGGTTAGAAGACAGCTCGATTGCGTCTTCAATCATAGTAAATTGACGTGTCAATACTGCTTGCTGCTGTATCGTCATTTGCTCGCCAGCTTGCCCTGCCTGCGCGGCCAATGGCAAATTGCGCAGCCAATTCTCTAGCTGCGTATAAATACTTACAGCGTCTTCACGGTTATAAGCTGTTTTCTTACGAGAAGTTTTTTTATTCGCCTTTAACTGATCATCACTGGCCATCTGTGCATCCGAACTACTTGAGTTATTTGACTCGATTGGACAATAAAAATCATTACTTGGCTGATATAAAGCGCCTACTTCAGCCAATTTGTCTATCACACTTTGGCACGACTGAGTGTAACGCCCCATCAGTACAGGCGTGGCCACACTTGCAGGCTCCACTGGATTATGCCCACCAATATCTACCAGCGAGCCGCCCACAAGTGCTACATTTGCCAATGTATACCAAGTCATCATCTCACCCATACTATCTGCTAGATAGACTTGCGTGTCTGCATCAATCGCTTCCCCATCACTGCGCCGAGCCATATTTAACCCAGTTTTCTGAATGAGTTCTGCTACTGCGTCAAAACGTTCAGGATGCCTAGGAACGATAACAAGCAACGTATCTGCTAATGTCGCTTGAGACAGTAGTTGCTGCTGCAATGACAACGCTGCTGCCTCTTCACCATCATGAGTACTTGCAGCTACCCACACAGGACGATCTGCTATACCAAACTCTGCTCGCAGATTAGCTTTCTTACTATGAATACTGTTATCTTCTACCGCTTTGTCATCAGTTTTGGACGCATTGATTACCCACTTTAATGAGCCTGCCACACGAATTTGGGCGCTACTAGCCCCTAACTGTCTAAAGCGTTTAGCAGAGTCACTGTCTTGCGCAATGATTAAGGAGAGGTTTTTCATCATACTGGTACTGACTGCACCAATTTTTTGATAGCTCTGAAAAGAAGAAGCGGATAGTCGACCATTGACCAGAATACTTGGAATACGGTGCTGAGATAATTTGGTTAAGATATTTGCCCACAGCTCTGTTTCTACAAACAACGCAGCGATAGGCTGTACATGCGTCAAGAAAGTCTCGATAACAGCAGGGCTGTCGACTGGCACATAGCTATGACTCATCTGACCCTGAGCTATCTTTTCTGCAAAACGACTGGCCCCACGAGCAAAACCTGTCTGAGTCGTATTGGTCAACCATATCTGATAGCCATTAGCCAATAACATATCTAATAAAGGCGCAACCGTATTGGTCTCGCCTAATGAGACTGCATGGCACCAAATCACCCCTTTATCGATATCAGCTTTGACCACTGGACGCGGTGGATACTGCTTGCCAAAACGCTGATCGATTTCCTGCTGATAGTTGTCGTTTTTATGAGATCGACGCCATACTTGCAGACGATATAGTGGCTTTAGCAGCCCAATAAGAGACTGATAATATAAAGGTGTCTCGTGTACCGCACGATTAGGCGATGATACAGGGTCAATTGGATTTGCAGAGTGGTCAGACGGGGTATTAGATGATGGCATGGAACAGCCCAAATTAGTTATGAATCAAACAATAAAAGGGTAAAGGTAGAGCGCGCCAATTCTACCTGAATTTAAGCTGTAACAATAAGCTTTTAAAAAGTTACTGAGTAAATAGTTATTAGATAACGATTGTTAGATAATGATTATTATCAATAAAGCGACTGCGATGATTGCGCCGATTAACAGCTGATAACGCTTGGTGCTATGCTGCTCTTGCTTCTGTGTGGTCAGCAGCATATCTGCTTGCTGCCATTGCTTGACCAGATTGGCCGCTTCTGCATGACCATTATCCGCTGCTTGCTCTAACCAGTATTTACCGCTATCTATATCTTGAGATACCCCTACTCCTTGGTAGTACATTTTACTGAGTAGACGCTGAGCACGGCTGTCGTTTTTGCTGGCGGCTTGATTAACCCAATCTACGCCAGATTTTTTTTGATTGTCACTGTCCGCTGTCAAACCTTCACCTAACAATTCATACATGGCCAAACGTAACATAGCAGCTGTATTACCATCTTCAGCAGCCGCTTGTAGTAATAGCAACGCTTTGTTTTTTGCTGCGATATGATCATCTGAAAATATAACTTGGCGACGAGGTTTGTTCTGTTTGGCAATATGCTGCTCGAATTGATCCAGTACTTTGCGTGCTTGCTGATACTGCATATCACCAGCTGATTGTGGGAGCTCTATCTCATCTAACTCTACGAGCAGTTGCGTAAACATCTCTGGCGTTGATGTACTTTTTACAGACGACGTAGGCTTGGCTGTTGGCTTCGTTACTTTAGTCAGCTCAGGCTTTATTGAATTCTCAGACTCAGGAGGCACTACGTTTGCTTGCAACTCAGTTACAGTGTCAGGCATAGTAGATGGAGCTGCGAGACTCTTACTATCAGTTACAACTATATTGGCTGGGTTATGCTCAGCTCCTGTCGATACTTCCTCTGGCTTGTTAAGAGAAACATTTAATTGGCTAGTACCGACATACGCATTTGAATCGGCGCTCGGATTACCACTTTCAGTGATTTGATGAGTGGTTGCTTTATGTATTGTTGCTTTGTTTGTTGCTACTTTATCTGCTATTAATTCGGACACTGAATGAACGTCGTTATTTAGAGTATTCGGTAGTCTAAGGCTAACCGCTTGATACAGCCCACTCTCTACCTGCCCACCTTGTACTGCATCAAACTGCCGATCAATATGACCAAACAGACGTAGCCCTATTGGCTCTAAGGCAAAAAATAAGCGCTCTTTAACCCCGTCATTATCATAACCAACCGCCATATGCTGATAAAAATCATCGGTGATCAACGTTAGCTCAGGGTAACGTTTACGCAGCTCAAACTGACCATACCAATGTGGCTTGTTTTGCCACTGCTGCGCCAATACACGACCGGCATAAAACGCCAAAAACACCATAAAATTACGATAGCGCTCATCAACCAACAGCGTCATCTCTTCCCATATACCACTTTTAATCATATCTCGGCGCACTTGGGACAATAGCGTATCGACACGCTGTAAACTCTCAAGCGACTCATCTAACGTACAAGCGCGCAGCTCAGTTTCGTAAGCAATACCGCCTGCAATAGAACGCTCAGCCAAGAAATCTTGCCAGTAGCCTTCTGCAATATAGTCAAGTGGTGTTAAGGGCGAGGCAGACATAGACAGGCGTGTCCTTTTTTAGATAAGTTGATTATAGAGGCAATAATAATGATTAAAAATATGAGCATAAAAAAACACGGACAGTTTACCTTAACCTAAAAATCCGAGTGCTACAATAAAGGACTGAACAAGCGCACGACATTATCAAACAATCGTTTTGAGCCGTGACGCTGTTGCCACTCATCACTATCCAAGATTCGGCAGTTTTCTAAGTAGACTTCCTGACAGTCCGCTACTTGGGCAACCATTTCTGGCGTATAAATCGCCAAACTGACTTCCATATTTAGATAAAAGCTGCGCATATCAATATTGACGGTGCCAAATAGACAGTAGTCATCATCGATAACTACTGTCTTTGCGTGTAGCAAACCACCTCTAAACAATGCGATCGTTACCCCTGCATCCAACAACTCTTGATAGTAAGCTTGAGAAGCATGCTGTACCAGAAATGAATCCACCTTTTCAGGAACAATAATCGTCACATCAACGCCGCGCTTAGCCGCTATCGTCAGCGCACCCGATAGGGACTCATCAGGGACAAAATAAGGTGTGGTAATACGGATGCGCTTATTGGCACGGTGAATCACGGTAACTAACGTATTGTAAATCACATGAGCCGTTAGCTGCGGTGCTGAAGGTATTAGTTGCGCCAGAACTTTGTCCACGACAGGCATCTTTGGTACGACAATTGAGGTGGCGCCAATATCTGGCTGCTCATGATCATCAATCGTATCCGCCAATACCTTCACTCGGCTATTTAGATCATTGATGGTCGGATGCATCACATACAACTTACGAGTGTAGTTATTAACCCGCTGATGCAGTTCAGCAAGATTGTCATTACTTTCAGCACCGATGTCGGTAACAATCACCTTAGCCATCGCTGTATTAATACTAATTGAGTGCTGGCTAGTCGTTCGTAGCGCCACATCAATCCATTGACCGACATTTTTGTTTTGCTTAAAAAACCTTGGATCAACCAGATTGAAGCTGCCGATATAGCCAATATGTTCATCGATAACCACCATTTTGCGATGATTGCGCAAATCAGAACGTTTAAATAGCGTCTTAAACAGTCCTACTGGCAATGACTGATGGACATAAACCCCTGCTTTTTCTAATTTGCGATGCACGCTACTATTAATAAAGCTAAAGCTGCCCACACTATCAGCCAATATATGACACTCTACGCCGCGTTGAGCCGCTACAGACAGCGCCTCTATAACTTCTAACACCTGTCCTTTTGGATAGACAATATAAAACTCCATAAGGACAATACGCTGGGCGGCATGAATATCTTCAATCAGACGCTGAAAGATAGAAGCAGGATCGGTCAACAGTTGCATTTGATGATTGGGAAATACGCCAAACCCAGTCCAGCGCGTTCCTATTTGGCTAACACCGCGGTAGTTAGCTGGTAATAAGTCCTGCCCTTTATCAAAAATCAGATGCTCACGCCTTGCCATATCATTCATCAAAATGCTGGCTTGATCTACGCGTTCACGATAGCGCCGTCCAATCATCGGCTCACCGAGCAGAATGTAAGCCACAAAACCAAATACTGGCAACGTGTAAAGCACAGCCACCCAAGCAATAGACACGCCAATATTGCGCTGCACAGAAACCACTCGCAGCGTCATTACTATCATAAGTACAATATGCAGCACCAGACCTAGACCCGCTAAGTCTCCCCAGGTCCAGCTAGTAAAAGTATCTTTAATAGTAAAAGTGTTTATATTGGCCTCCATCAACCGTGTTCAACGAATAAAGCATCCATAACGAGCAAAGCATCCATAGTATAGTAGCTTTTCACCGCCAAACAACAAATAATGATAATAAGTGTATTTTTAGAAATGCTATATAATACATGGCTTTGAGTGCTATTTTTGATAGATTATAAGTGCGATTTATAATTATTTTCTAAAAATATTAAAATAACATTTGACACCCAACTGTAAATCTATATAATACACTCCCACAGCAACGGAGCTTAGTGACAAACTTAAGAGCTCAGTTGAAGTTGAATAAATTGCCTAGCAATTGTTCGAAGGGTGATTAGCTCAGTTGGTAGAGCGTCTGCCTTACACGCAGAATGTCGGCGGTTCGAATCCGTCATCACCCACCACTTCTTAGCAAGTGGCTAAACAAGCTAAGAGACCTAAGCAGCGGTAGTTCAGTTGGTTAGAATACCGGCCTGTCACGCCGGGGGTCGCGGGTTCGAGTCCCGTCCGCTGCGCCATATTTAAAACGAATTTAAACCTTTGGGTTTAAGCAAGTTTCGCCTCAAACAATTAGATTGTTTGAGGTTTTTTTGTGTCTGTAGATTTTGTTTAGACATTGTTTATATAGCTACTATGCTACCTAACACTCCTCAACTCGCATACAAATGTTTCAGTGCTATGGACGTTGACTTATTCGGCTCACACTAGCGATTAACGCTACCATCACTACACCCATAATAATCAGAATACCAGACATCATATGCGCCGCCTCATAGTTGAGCGCTTCTACCTGCTCATATATAGCAATCGATACCACCTTAGTTTCGCCTGAGATGCTGCCGCCTATCATCAGTACAACCCCAAACTCTCCAATGGTATGGGCAAAGCTTACCAAACTGCCCAAAATAATACCTACGCGCGCTTGCGGTAAGGCTACTTTCATAAACCGTCGCATACGACTTGGTTCTAAGAGATGAGCAACTTCTGTGACACTTTGTGGAATACGCAAAAACTGTGCATAGACAGGCTGTATATAAAAAGGTAATGAGTAAATAATGGAACCAATGACCAAACCTTCAAAGGTAAAAATCAACGGGCTAATATTATGTTCGCTCAACCATTTACCGATACCCACACTAGGACTGAGCAGTAACAGTAGATAAAAACCAATCACGGTAGGTGGTAGCACCAGGGGCATCGCAATGATGCCCATGAGCAGTACCTTAAGACGCCCAATTGCTTTTATACGACTCGGCTTAGCCAACCAATAAGCTATAGGCGTTGCAAATAGCAGTAAGCATAAGGTAGTCACGCAAGCGAGCTTGATGCTCACCCAAAATGGACTGAGCATATCTGACATAAGAGACTGGTCGATCATATAATGTCACTGCTCGTTCTATGATGAGAGGGGTTAGTCTAACGTATTACTGGACGGCCAGATAGCCTGCTTGTAAGAAGTGTTGCTGCCCTGCTTTTGAGCGCAGGTAGTCGGTGAAGTCTGCTGCTGGGGCGGTGTTATTGATAACTATCCCATCTTGTAAGATAGTTGGATAAGACGTTGGCAGCAAAGTAATAAATTGCTCAGGCTTGGCTTTAATCGCAACAAGCTGAGACTGTGCTACAAAACCATAGTCTACGCTACCTGTATACGCGTATTGGAACGCTTGACCGATATTCTCTGACTGTATCAAACTTTTTTGAGCATTTAACTTATCATACATATTTTGTGATTGCAGATAGGTTTTTGCAGACGTACCATAGGGAGCAAGGTCAGGGTTAGCAATAGCTACCTTGGTGTCCTGAGTAAAGTCAGCACTGGTAAACACATCACCTAGCGATGTTGGCGTGAAATCGTTTAAAGGTTTGGTGACACTATAGAGTGCTAACTGACCTCTGGTATACGTAAAAGGCTTGGTTAGCTTATGCTCTTTACTAGTAACACCAGCTGAATTTTCATCAGCCAATTTAGCAGGAAAATCTTGATTGGCAGACAAGAATATATCATACGGTGCCCCTGCCTTGATTTGTGCATATAACTTACCAGAAGAGGCATAAGTAACTTCAATATCTGAGATACCTGAAATACTTTGGGCAGGTGAGCTGTTATCAGCCTGATAGCTATCAATAATATGAGGTAGTACATCAGATAAGTTAGCAGCCGCAGCGATACGCAATGTTTGAGCTGGTTCAACTTTGTCAGAAGCAAGCGCCATATTGGCGTCTTTGTCTTGCGTACAAGCATTTAGTGACAATAGCAGACAAGCAGATACACAGGCAGTAACTAATGACTTAACCATTATTGCTGAGCCATTTAGACGAGTCGTCTTCGTAGTACTCTTGCTTCCACACAGGAATGTCTGCTTTGATGGTATCTAATATCCAGCGACACGCATCAAATGCTGGATAACGGTGCGCTGACACTACCCCAACCCACACAGCAACATCGCCAATCTCTAACGCACCGATACGATGTATCGCAATAGCATGCGTAATTTCAAAACGCTTTTTGGCTTCTTCTATAATGGCGCGACCTTGATTGATGGCCAAATCTTCATAACCATAATAGGTAAGGCGATCGACGCTCGTAGCGTTATTATGATTGCGCACTCGCCCTTCAAAGCAAACAAACGCGCCGCAGCTGTCATTATCTAACGTACTTTTTAGCCTATCTTCGTCAATCACAATATCTAGTAGTGCAAAACCATCACGCTCAGCGATAAGGTAAGCTTCGTCAGCACTACGTTTGATGCTCATTGAATGATCGTGGACGTTGTCGGTCATTTTTCTTCTCTATTTATTATTTTCTTCGTAACTACTGAATAGCCACTGATAAAATGGACACTAATAAACGCTTACCTAACCACCAGCCACTGGCGTGATGAAAACCACGCTATCACCATCATTTATCTGATCAGTCCATTTAGCAAAGTAGTCATTTACTGCAACACGTAGCTCCGACTGCGAACGGCTAAAACGATGCTTTTGACTAAGCTGTTCGTATAGTTCAGTCAATGACGTATCTTGCTGTACGCTTACTGTCTCTTGCTGACAGTTGGCCTCGTCAGCCAAACTGGCGAAATACATGACATTAATATTCATCGTTGATTCGATATTAGTTGTCATATCGATAGCACTCATAAATCTCTCCCTCTGATGCAAGCTTCCTTGCTTGGCATTTAGCATATCTTTATTGATTGATTAATTGATTACGCACTCTGCAATGTTGTCACTTTAAGCATGACTGTAATCTGACTTGCCACCTGTCTTTTTAACCAAATGAATATCATCTATAACGATGTCATGCGATAGTGCTTTGGTCATATCATAGATAGTCAAACAAGCAACACTAACTGCGGTTAGCGCTTCCATCTCAACCCCTGTCTTATGCGTGACCTTGACTACCGCACTGACCGTGATGCTGCTGAGCGCGTCGTTATACTCAAAGCTTAAGCCTATCTTGTCTAGCGGTAGTGGATGACAAAGCGGTATAAGATCATGAGTGCGTTTGGCCGCCATGATACCAGCGATATGAGCTGTTTGCGTGATGCTGCCTTTTTTGGTCATACCATCAGCCGCTTTAATCTGCGCATAAATCTCACTGGGAAAGCGTACTTGTCCAGTGGCATTGGCTTCTCGCGTTGTTGCTGTCTTACCACTGACATCGACCATGGTAATATCACCATCACTATCTAAGTGAGATAAAATAGATTGCTGATTTATCTGAACGCTGTCATTCATTTATATAACCTTTTTTATGTGATATTTTTATTATTTTGGTAGAGCAGCACATGCCTGCTTAAAATCTTCAGGCGTATTGAAGTTGGTTAGATTCTGCCACTCTTTGCTAAATGATACAGCTTGCACCAATGGCTGAATAAACCGCATTACTCTACGCTGTCCGCTATCTATATAGGCCTTCAAATCAGGCTCGATGCTTAGCTGATACAGTCCTAATAGTGGATACAAATGACCGTCATCTTTTAAGCAAATTATTTTTTTATCGGTAGCAAGGCTTATTTCACATTGTAATTTCTGCCACAAGTCAGTTGCTGGTATTAAGCTATCACAGCTGATAACCAGTAACCATGATGGTTGTACGTTTTTTGATACGTCTGAATCATTCAAACCGTTCAAATCGTTCAATGTTTGTAAGGCTGATTCGATAGCGACCAAAGCACCGCCCGTTTTGATCTGCCCATCATGCTTATTAGAGTCAAGATCAGCACCATAATCAGCAATATGAATAATAGGCACATTGAGACTCTCGGAATGGAGATCTAAACCAGTCTGAAAGTCGCGACCATTATCTGCAATCAATATAGGAACCTGTAAACTGCTTGCATGACGAACATGATAGTCTAGCAGCTGCTCACCTGACGGTAGTGTCAGCATCGCCTTAGCCGTTCCCATACGTCTAGATGCCCCGCCTGCTAAGATAACCACACCTGCCAAACCATCCAGATTATTTGAGCAATCTGTCACTAGGCCATTACCTGTGAGGCTTGATTGTATATCACTCATAGCTCAATTATTTATAACTCAATCATGGCTAGGATTTTGTGCCAGAAAGTGCGGCACAAAATTGCATGGACGAGTACGACTGTCAAACTGATCCTTTAAGATATTTTCCCAACCCGTACGGCAAGCACCAGAAGAGCCTGGTAGACAAAATATACCCGTACCATTGGCCATGCCAGCAACTGCTCGCGATTGTACGGTAGACATACCGATTTCATCTTTTGAGATTAGACGGAACATTTCACCAAAACCATCGATTGATTTATCAAACAGCACACTCACCGCTTCTGGCATGCTATCTCTGATGAAGAACCCTGTGCCGCCAGTGGTGATAACCGCATGAACGTCTGGACTAGCAATCCAGCCACTAATGACTGCGCGAATCTGGTAGATATCGTCGGTGATTAATTGACGGTCTGCTAAATGATGCCCTGCTTCGGTCAAGCTATCTACTAAGTACTGACCTGACGTATCTTCTGCCAGCGTACGGCTATCAGAAACAGTCAATACAGCAATATTAAGCGGTGTAAATTGTGCAGCAGGCTTACTCATAAATAATCCTTTATAGATGTCATTTTATAATTGTATTAAAAAACGGTTGTATCAAAAAAGCTATATTGAAAAACGATTGCATTGGAAAACAGTCTCTATAAGTGTCACGACTGCAGACTCAAAGGTTTTTATCCGCCGATTATCGACAGGTTGTGCATGATGCCACTGTTAGAGTCATGCAGATGATGATGCTCAGGCTTGATTGGCATAAAACTATGTAAAGTGTTAACCAGTCCTTGGATATCGTCTTGCTGTAGGTATGGACGGATATCGTAGTTGCCTTGATCAAACAGACACAAATGCACCTTGCCTTGGCTGCTTACGCGCAAGCGGTTACAGGTATCACAGAAGTGCGCCGCATATGGGGCAATCATACCGATACGACCGACATACTCAGGGTGGCTGTACTCTACTGCTGGACCATCGGCACTACCGCGCTCATGTGGCTGCCAGCCATTTTCTAATAAGTAATCGGTGATAATATCAGACTGAGCATGCTGAGCAAAAAACAAATCGCTATTATCACTGGTCTGCATAAATTCAATAAAGCGATAGGTCACTTGTCTGTCTCTGACATAGTCGATCGCCGTGATTAAATTCTCAAAAGCAGTTTCTGCCATCAAGACACTATTTATTTTGAGTTTGATATCAGTCGTTTGTAACAATGTATCCATGTCAGCCAATATCTGTGGCAAGGTATCAAAGCCTGTCATTTTATGAAAAGTAGCGGCATCGAAGCTGTCCATACTGATATTGAGCTGATCAAGTCCAGCAGCTTGCCAGTTGGCTGTATGTTTACCCAATTTATAGCCGTTACTGGTCATCGCAACTGTCTCAATACCGTCCGTCTGCTTAATCGTTTCGATAATTTCGACAATATCACGACGAATAGAGGGCTCACCACCTGTAATTCTAACTTTTTTGGTACCTACTTGAGCAAAGCCGCGCACCAAGGTTGCAATTTCAGAGATACTCAGCTCATCATCAGGCCGCTTACCTTGATAACCATTTGGCAGGCAATACTCACAGCGAAAATTACAAAAGTCAGTAATAGACAGACGCAAGTAGGTCAGACGCCGTGCAAACCCATCGGTTAGCGGCTGGTGATAGTCACTCATCTGCTCAGTGGGCATGACCAAGGAAGGCTCTATGTAGCCATCAGATAATGCCGGTGCCAAGCTCGGTGAATAGAGTTGCGGGCTGTCTATTTTGTGTTTGTCATCTATGTTGTCATCAATCATATGTTACTGCCATCAGTACTGCTTACTATAAGCACTACTTTATTATTCGTGTTTAGCATACCAGTGTAAGGTCATGGGATTGCTCTCTAACTTTGTGCGACCACCTTACAATAAATTGGCAAACGATGAATTAGCGATGTAGCCAAGGAAACGGTTGTACAACGACGTCATTACCAGCTGCTACGTTCCCACTATCTTTATCCAACACAATGAAGCAATTAGCGCGGCTCAGCTGTTTGATTCTATGTGACTGCTGTCTTGAAAAGCACTCAACTTGATAATGACCTGTCTCATCTCGTGACAATACGCCACGCTGAAAGTCTTTGCGGCCGGGAGATTTTCTGATATCACTGATAAGTTTGGCTTTGATCGTTAGCGGCATCGGCTGCTCTGACACGCTAGCACCTGACATTTGCCACAATGCAGGTATCACAAACTGTAACGTACCCACAACCGTAGAGAGCGGATTGCCCGGTAGGCCAAAATAAAATACCGGCTTATCGAGATTTTTATTCAATTCACCAAATACAAAAGGCTTACCAGGCTTCATCGCCACTTTGTAATGGTTAATCTGACCTAATGTTTCGATCACAGTGGTCAAAAAATCATAGTCACCAACAGAGACACCTGCAGTCGATATCAGTACATCACAGTCCTGCATAGCCTCATTAACTGCGATAGTTGTCTGCTCTAGGTCATCAGGGATAATGCCATAATCACGAATAATGATAGGCAGATCTGATAGAAAGCTTTTGAGCGTTGGGGTATTAGAATTATATATTTGGGCTAGACTTTGTAGCTCATTGCCAATAGCCACGAGCTCATCACCTGTTGCCAACACGCCTACAACGAGCGGTTGGAACACGTTCACTTGGCTAATACCAAGGTTAGCCAGTAAGCTAATATCTGCAGGATTAAGGCGTTTACCGATCTTTAAAACGGATTCGCCAGACTCAATCTCTTCGCCTTGTGAGCGGATGTTGTTGTCAACTTTGGCGGTTTGTGTGAGCGTGATGTTATAAGGTCGAGATTTATCAACGGTCGCTTTGATATCTGCAAAGTTTGTATTCTCTTGCATAATGACCGTATCACAGCAATCTGGCACGACTGCACCCGTAAAAATACGTACCCCTTGCCCTGCCGCTATCTCACCAGTATAAGCACTGCCAGCTTGCGACTCACCAACGATTTCGATAGTACTGCTTTCTGATAACTCACTTCCCTTTGCAATCGCATAGCCATCCATAGCAGATAGATTTTGTCGCGGCACATCAAAAGGCGAAGCAATATCTTGAGCCAGTATATGGTTTAAGCTATCCAGCAACTCTAGAGTGTAGACGGCTCTTTTTTGTAGCGGAAAGTCAGTAATATGATAATTATCTATCCGATGCTGTATCGCAGCTTGTAATTCTTCCATGGTAATCATAAGGTCACGCTCTTTCTGTCGTTCTAATTACTGTCGTTCTAATTATTCGTAATCGAAACTGTTATTTAAAATGGTCATTGAAAACTGTTACTAAACACTATGCGTCAAAGTCATCGTTAAAAAACACATTATCTAGAGTCTATCATTCAAAGTATCAACTTTCTTGTATTAACCTTGTCCTGATAAGTTTTGAATAAAGCCAGATTACACTGGTCTTAATATTTGATATTTATTGCATTGTCCATTGTGTTAAAGATGTCAGCAAAATCAGACATAGATTGAGACAAAAAAAGCACCTTGGCAAGGTGCTTTTTGTAGAACAAAGTAAATTATCATTTGATGACTAGTGGCTAATTAATAATGGCTAAATACGATTAAAAAGAGCCGCTTTTATACAATGTATAAATACCCTCAGCCTACCTCACCATCCAGCCAATGAAGACGCACTGTTTTGAGTAATGAATCCATCTGGCGTTTGGCCATTATCTGCTTGCCAGCGCTGGAATGCCATACGAGTATTGGTACCCACGATACCATCAGCGCCTTTGGTATCATAACCCATGCTAGTCAAACGACGTTGTAGGTTAGTCACTTGTGTGGTCGATAATGGACGCTCATAACGAGGCCAAGATTTTTGCAAACCGCTTTGTCCATTAATCGTTTTGCCTAGCAGGCTAACGCCCAATGCATAGCTTGATGAGTTGTTATAGACTTTGATCACATCAAAGTTTGGGCTTAACAGTAACACTGGACCGTCTTTACCAGCGGGTAACCAAAGCTCCATCTGAGTATTGGCATCTAAGTAAACGTCCGCTATCGTATCGACACCCATTGCAGCCCATCTAGCAGCAGGCTGTTTACTACCAACCACTGAGTAATCAAACGAGGCTGGCACCGTTGCCTCATAAAACGGTGCTAAGCCACGAACCCAACCTGAGTTACTCAGATAGTTGGCCGTCGAGGCTAGTGCATCACCAGTGGCCCATGGATTGCGATGCCCATTGCCATCACCATCGACCCCTTGTTTGAGCCAAGTCTCAGGGATAAACTGGGTTTGTCCCATACCACCTGCCCAAGAACCGTCCAACTGTGACCATGATACGTCACCGCGTTGTAGCAAGGTCGCTAACGATAGCAACTGCGTTTCAGCGAACTCTTGACGACGACCATCATAGGCAAGGCTGGCAAGCGAACTTGGCAAATCACTATTACCGGTCACAGCGCCATACGATGACTCCATGCCCCATATCGCAGCGATAATCTCTGCATTGACCCCATACTGAGACTCTAGCTGAGACAAATAAGCACGCTGCTCGGCAAATTTACGCTTCCCTACACTGACGCGTCCACTTGATACCGCAGAATCTACGTATTCCCACGGCATCTTGGAAAACTCGGGCTGACCTGAATCTAATGAGATGACTTGCTGGTTTAGATAAGCAGAATCAAGCAATCGACCAATAACTTGGGCATCATAGCCTGACGATATGGCACGCATAGAAAAGTCTGACTTCCAATCAGAAAAGCTACTATAGCTAGGCTTGGGCGCAGGCTGCGGTTTTACGACTGGTGCAGGTGTTGGTTTGACCTGAACGGTTTGGGTTTGAGTAATCTCAACGCCGCCTTTACGAACAGGCTTACTTTGCATTGCCTGCTGGCTTGTACACCCGACCATCACTAATGCTGGCATAAGGGTGAGGTATTGCTTTTTTAATCTCATAAAAAATCTCAAACATGAATAAATAAAATGGCTCACAGTGGCCAAGCTATCCGTAGCTATTATTTAAGTCTAACGCCCAAGTACGCTACGTGGGTCAATAGGATTACCATTTAAGCGAACTTGAAACTCTAAGCCTACCTCATTGGTCTGACCACTGCTACCCATACTAGCAATACGTTGGCCACGCTGTACTGTATCGCCCTCTTGCACCAATAATTGGCTATTGTGCGCGTAGGCTGTGATGTAGTTATCACTATGACGAATCATAATTAGATTGCCATACTCTGGCAGACCGTTGCCTGAGTAAAGCACAGTTCCTGATTGGCTGGCAAGTACTGGATCACCAACTTTGCCCGCAAACCACATTCCCATATTGCCCGTAGCAGGGTCAATATTACGAGTCACTGGGTTACGCGTAGGATAATCATAACCAGAGGTCGAGTTGGCAGTGGCCTCATAAGCTGGTGTTTGAGATTGGGTCACAGGTGGCGTATAAGTTGGTTGCGTTTGAACTGGAGCACTGTAGCTATTGTTACTTGCAGTGGTTGCCACATTGCCTTGCCATAGTTTGAGCCATTGGCCACTATAGATGGTGTATTTACTATCTAGATTGTTCATCGCTCCGATTTGGCGGTAGTTCAGACGATAGCGCGCTGCAATCTGGCTGACCGTATCGCCGCGTTGTACACGGTGATAGTTAGGGACGCCTTGCACGTTAGTAATAATCTTAGGACCTGCTTGGTTTGCTGATTGATAGGTAGGCTTCGTTGCACAGCCGACGACAGATAGAGTAGCGACTGCCATAGTACCAATCAACGCGGCTTTAACAAGGTGCGATCCAGCTATGATTTTTTTCATACAAGGTTCCTATTCTTTGTGTTGCTCATTCATTGTTTAATCATTCAAAAGATCTTAATGCCATACAAGAGTCTTCTGATATTCTCATAACACGTCAGTGTTTAATAAGCCGGTATGGATTATATCTTATAGAATTTATAGCGCGAGTGTTGATAATCTATCCAGCGCTGCCGTTGGCGTATGATGTAGGCGTACTGGTGACAAACTGACATACCCTGCCGCTACAGCTTGATAATCTATCATCATATCCTGCTTTGCTTGTACCGCATTGATTGATGTTTCTAATGGTCGCTCATTTTTACCTTTTCGTAGAGACAACCAATACGCATCTCGACCGCGTGGGTCTATCATATGGCGTACTGGCTGAGCAGCCTGCTTATGGCCTAGCGAGGTTATTTTTCGACCCTTGATATCATCGGCATGCTGCACATCAGGAATATTAACGTTTAATACATGATAGGGCAAACTTTTGAGCATCTCTAAAACCGAAGTTTCAGTAAGCAGCTTGACGATTTCATGTGCAGCCACTTGATAATCACTGGCTGATTCTTGCCCGCCGTTTTTGACACCCCCGCCTACCAAAGACGTTGCTATAGCAGGGATACCAGATAGTTGCGCGGTCAATGCAGCACCGAACGTACCAGAGAACATCACATCTTGTCCCAAGTTAGCCCCTGAGTTAATGCCTGTAATCACGCAGTCAAAGTCAGTATCACGATACAACTCATGGATTGCTAGATAAACACAATCAGCTGGTGAACCATTTACCGCTACAAATCCAGAAGGCAACTGATGCGTATGCAGTGGTCTTGAGACACTCAGCGCGCTGGCATAGCCGCTTTGTTCATCGTTCGGGGCGACGACCACTACTTCACCAATCGTCGATAATGCCTGAGATAGTGCCAATAATCCTGGCGCATACACACCGTCATCATTACTAATTAAAAATCTCATTTCTACTCAGTATGTGGTTAATATTTTGTTAGCTGTCTTTCTATATCTCTATTTGGTAATTCTGCTATCGTGCCATATCTGTTTAAAATATGGCATAAAAACACGATGCTCATATTTAAAATGAAAACATGATACTCTAATTCTCCAATGACATGACGTCTCAGTCTAGCGAAAAAGTATCGTTTTGATAGCATGGGCGATTATAACTGAATAATATAAAGACACGAACCCTGTCTTTAGCAAAGTATCATGCTCTTCTTATGCTGATAATTATACGATGAAAGTAGCGTAACAAGATCTGTATCAAACGAATAACAACCAGTAGATTAAGCATCGCGTTACAATAAGCAACACCCCACAACAATACAAACCGATGTACTGATACTGAAGTAACGTCATTAGAGTATGCTACTGATATGTTGCTAAAAAATGGTTTTGGCTCACAAGATATCTACACATAAATCAATATTTTATGTGACTTTTGTTTTTTTACCGATTAACATATGACCATTAAATAAAGACGAGCGAGTGTAATACTGAATGAATAAACAATCGATATTATCTATAGCTTCTGTGATAGCAAATACTGCCTCAAAAGTTGGGATTGCAGGACTGATAACGTCTGTTGCTATGCTGTCTCAAGCTTCTAATGCTGCGAATAACTCTGGCACTACCATTCCGCTAGACATGTCTGGCATCAATATCACTAAGCACGAAATTGCGGTGATGCAGGTACTATCAGAGATATGCCCACCAATGCTAAATGGTAAGCAAAAACAGCGGTTCTATAAGTCGTACACTGTACAGCTGCATGAGCTAATGCCTTCTCTAGAAGATCCAAAAGCGGCTATTCAATACCTATCTACACAGCAAGACTACCGCCAGATACTACAAGGTATTCGTAGTTGGACGATGGGATTCTCAAAGCAAGAAAACAAAGCACTATGTGAAGATTTGGCAAACGCGGATTATTAGACAACTAGCTAGTTTAATTCAATAACTAGCGTCCTCTGCTTAATGTGTTAATAATATTGGTATCAATGATAATAAAATAAAAGCTATGTACTCTTTATAACATCAATTAAGCAAATATTATCAACTGATTGTCTAGATATCTGTAGCATCAAAGCTTGCTGTCACTTTACTTGTTATTCACAAGCAGTGCAGCAGGCTTTTTTGTGAGCGTTAAATTTTTATTACAGAGACTGGTCAGATGATAGACACAACAAATATATGATAGGCCTTCATTTTTCTTTTCAAACTTGCCTTATTTTTGCATTTATCGATTCCCCATCGGTAGTCATTTTGCTAAGATAAGGCGTTAATTTTATGTCTATTGTGTAGGCGTTACTATTTTCATCGATACATTATTTTAAACACTGCATTTAAGACATGCTGCTTAAAATAATGTATGGAAATAGGTACAAAACATAAGCGATAGATACATTTGGTTCCATGATGCGGTGTAATGATATATGACAGTAAAGCGTGTAAAAAATCAGCTGATACAGCTGGTAGTTGGTGTAAGTATCTCGATGAGTGCAGTAGTGGCAAACGCAGCCATTCAACCACCTGAAATGGACAATACTGCCTATGTGTTGATGGACTATAACACTGGCGAAATTTTGGCTCAAAAGAACGCCAATGAGGCGCTGCCGCCAGCATCTCTGACTAAGATGATGACTAGTTATATCATTGAGCAACGCTTAGCATCAGGCGACCTGAAAGAAGATGAACAGGTATTGATGAGTCCAAACGCATGGTGCCGTGGTAGCAGCAGCCAATCTTGTATGTATGTGCCTGTGAACAAAACTGCCAGCGTCATCGATATGCTACGCGGTATTATTATTCAATCAGGTAATGATGCATCAAAAGCCATGGCTGAACATATTGCTGGTAGCGAAGCCTCGTTTGCAATCTTGATGAACGAACAAGCGCAAAAAATTGGCATGGAGAACTCTAACTTTGTCAATGCTACGGGTATGCCTGATGAAGGTCATTTAGCATCTGCTTTGGATTTGTCTAAACTTGCTCGCGCTATTATCAAAAACAGCGGCGACTACTATAGTATCTACGCAGAAAAAGAGTTCACTTATAACGGTATTACCCAAGGTAACCGTAATGCTCTGCTGATTACTGACCCAACTGTTGATGGCCTAAAAACTGGCCACACTGATGCAGCAGGCTACTGCTTGGTTGCATCAAGCAACCGTGAAGGCATGCGTCTAATCTCTGTCATTATGGGTACCAAGAGCCAACAGGCTCGCGCTGATCAGTCACGCGAACTACTTAACTGGGGTTTCGGTCACTTTACAACGGTTACCAAGGCGCCTGCTGGGCAGTTCGTTAGTAAGCTTCCAGTATGGTTTGGAGAAGCTGACGAGGTAGAGCTTGCAACTGGCGACAACTTGCAAATCCTAACCAGTAAAACCCAGAAAAACAAAATTACCACAGTGGTGGATATTCCTGAGAGTTTAGAAGCACCGATCAAAAAAGGTCAGGAAGTTGGTAAAATGATGGCTGTCATTGATGGTAAAGCGGTAGCCTCAGTTCCTATCATTGCAACCAACGATATCGAACAGTCAGGCTTTATGAGCCGTACTTGGGAACATATCATACGCTGGGTAAAGAATCTTCTCTAAGAGAAACCTTTAAAAAGCAATTCTAGCTAAAAACTGTTTAAAAAAAAGACGCCTCAAAATGGGCGTCTTTTTTCTTTTTATGCTTACTTTAATTCAACAGTGCTTCGATAGTAAAAAATATGAAAAATGCTACCTAGTAAATTAAATAAGCCTAACTAGGAACACCGATTTAATAGAACCGTACTACGTCCAAACCAACCATTGTTTTAATAAGTCGCTTAATGCTTTGTCTTTATAAGTAGCAATATGACAATAGTCAATGCCAGCTGCTTTTAAACCATACTCAAAACTGTCTACATAGCGCGCCCGATGCTGCGGATACCAATATACCAATAACGCACGATGCTCGCTCTTACTGCCCTCATCGCTTTCATACTGACGAATGCGCTTGGCTAGTATCTCAGCTTTTTCTGGGAAAACATCTTCAGCAAACATTACCATGTCAACTTTCTGCTTACGCATCTCCTCTATGACGAGTTGGTTACCTTGGCGACAAATGATCGTAGCACCTAGGTATTCCAATTCATCTAATAAGGAGCCTGTCTCATGATAGTAATAATAAATAATCGTTAGGCCAGACAATAAGCGCTGCTGTTTTGATTGCTGTTGGTTGGGCATTGCTATGGTCAGCGTAAACTGTGTACCTACGCCAAGCACACTATCAACATCAATCGTAGCACCCATAAGCTGCGCCATTTGTCTAACAATCGGCAAGCCAACCCCCGAGCCTTCGTATTGGCGAGTTTGCGACGAATCCACCTGAAAGAACGGATTAAATATATCGTCTAGGTGCTCATTATCGATACCAATACCCGTATCTTTCACGCTAATCTGCCACCTATTACTTTTATTAAAATGTGTCAGTTGCGACGTAATCGTAACTTTCCCGACAGGCGTGAACTTAATCGCATTATTGAGCAGTATCGATAGTATCTGATATATTTTTTCTGAATCACCATATAGGCTATAGTCTATATGATGAATATTACTGATTAACTCTAGCCCTTTTTGAGTAGCCATATTTTCAAACTTGGCTAATAGATCAGCGATTAACTGTAATGGATTAAACTCATTTTTATGAATTCTTATCTGACCTTTTTGGATCTGGTTCAACTGTATAATATGATCTAAAGACAATACCAATTTATCACTGCCACTACTGATAATCTCTACTGCGTCTTTTTGCTCTCTGCTGAGAGTCTCATAATCTAACAGTTGTAAACCGCCTACAATTGCATTCAATGACGTTTTTAACTCGTGAGAAATCATGCTTTGAAAATTGTGCAACTGCACATCTAACGATACATCTTTATTGTGTAATTGCTGTTCAAAAGCCGCAAGGGTTTCATAACCTTGCCTTGCTTCTTGTAATCGATTGAATAATACAATTAATGCTTTCTTGATCTGGGTCAGTTCTTGGAAATTGAATTGTTGCGGAATAACTGGCAACTGCTCTACATTAGAGTTACTTATAACAATGTCACAAACATCGGTCAATGCTTCGATATCTTTAACTGGCCAATTAAGTTTTCGGAAAATGTAAAAAGCAAAAATAATAATCAGCACAACTGTTGTTAGCCATAACCATAGGATATTTTGGAACCAATATAAACGGATCAACTTTACATCTATCGTAATATTAATATAACCAATTAGTGTACTATTTGTAGTGGTCTTACCAGCCAACTGATCTGGCGCTGATGACTCGCTCATAATGTTTGATAAAGCCAGTGCCAACTGCTGATTGGAATCAGACTCATTGGACGCGGCACTATTGGCATCAAGGTCTTTACTAATCACTGGATAGTTGAAACTGACCGTATGCGCAAATAAAGCATTTTTCCAATCAGCAAGCGACTGGTCTATATCCTCAATTGGCTCAGAGGTTGAGTAAAATACAATACTTTGAATAGTGGGCTCATTCTCTAACAAGATATTAACTTGCTTAGCCACAACCTGTGCCCCATCTGCAGTGGATGCACTAGTCGTTAGTAATGCTGCCAGTTGTTGGATATGGTGGTTTTTCTCTTGATAGTAATGTACTAAGCCATAAATAAAAGGCAACAAAAAGCCTGCCAGCACTGCCAATATGACAGCTTGTATGACAGAACGCCAGATAAGCATATGGATGGTTTGAGACGAACGCTTGTTCATATCACTCTACTAAGTCGCGGGTAGCTTTCGTTTATAGTACAAGTGTTTTGAAGATGTGATAAGTAAAACATTTGAGTATTTTTTGAAGTACTAAGCAAGATAGATACCTATGAGCTCAACCTATAGAGTATTAATAGAAAAATGTCATCACACTATCAAGCGGATGACATTAACTATAAGCCAATAGACACTAGAATTAACGAGGCTTTTTATCTTTGGTAGTAAATTTCTGTGATCTATTACGCTCACGCTGACGCAATTGTTGAGCTTTTGCCTTGGTTGGCGTATCGCTCTTATTGGCGTATGGGTTGTCATTTTGCTTCAAGATAACGTTAAGCGGTGTGCCTTCTAGCTTAAACACTTGACGGAATTGATTCTCTAGATAACGTTGATAGCTCTTAGGAAGCGCACTGGTTTGGTTACCATGAATCACAATAACGGGTGGATTGTGACCACCAATATGCGCATAACGTAACTTGATACGACGACCAGCAACGGTTGGTGGCGGATTGGCCGTTACTGCATCTTGCAAAATCTGGGTCAAACGGTTGGTCGATACTTCAAACATCGAAGATTTATACGCGCGTAAGATAGACGGATATAAGTTACCGACGCCTGTACCATGCAATGCTGAAATCAAATGTATTTTTACATAAGGAATAAAGCTAAAACGGCGATCCATTTCAAGCTTGATATAGTCTCTTTGATCTTGCGTTAGACCATCCCATTTATTGATCGCAACGACTAACGCTCGTCCAGCGTCAAGCGCATAGCCAATCATATGCAAATCTTGATCCACGATACCTTCGTGAGCATCAATGACAATCACAGTTACGTTAGAATCTTCAATCGCTTGCAAGGTCTTGATGACAGAGAACTTTTCCACTTTTTCATCGATTTTACCACGGCGACGTACACCCGCAGTGTCGATCAAGACATAGTCACGACCTTCACGCTGATAAGGAATATAAATACTATCGCGCGTCGTGCCTGGCATATCAAATACCACTACTCGGTCTTCGCCAAGCAGGCGGTTGACGAGCGTCGATTTACCAACGTTTGGACGACCAATAATGGCAAGCTTTAAGCCTCTTGGCTCTACTATGTTTTCTTGCTCAGGCATATCAGCCGTTAGCACTTCAAGCAAATTGCCCACACCGCGACCATGACTGGCTGCCATCGGATATGGCTCGCCCAATCCTAATGCATAAAACTCAGCAGGCGCTGCATCATGTACGCCATCGACTTTATTGGCGACAACATAGACAGGCTTGCCTAACGTATGCAAAAACTTACCAATTTCAGCATCAGCGCCAATCATACCGGCACGAGCGTCAACGACGAATACGATGATATCTGCTTCATGGATTGCTGTATGCGACTGCTCAGACATATAGTCATCAATATTACCGCTACCGTCATCAGCTTCACCGATACCACCCGTATCTACAACAATAAAGGATTTATCTTCATAAGTTGCATCACCGTACTGACGGTCACGAGTCAATCCTGAAAGGTCAGCAACCAATGCCTGCCGACTTTTTGTGAACTGATTAAATAAGGTGGATTTACCGACGTTTGGACGACCAATTAAGGCGACCACAGGCTTGATACTCATGGGTTACTCTCAGTGAAAGGCACAA
>Ga0208014_1000037_pt1 | contig 104058 bp, 89 predicted proteins | sample 25_taG_FD_184099 | JGI IMG/M metagenome (GOLD analysis project Ga0208014, IMG submission 184099) | Marine viral communities from Cariaco Basin, Caribbean Sea - 25_WHOI_OMZ (SPAdes) (version 2) | ecosystem: Environmental > Aquatic > Marine > Oceanic | place: Caribbean Sea: Cariaco Basin...
ATTGTCTTTACCTCGAGATCATTACCACTTCTACCCGATTACCCTGTCGATCCGGTTCACTGGAAATCACAGTCGGGCCTACCACGATGATCTCCTGTTGATCGCGGGATACGCCGGTCTTGGCAAGTACTTCCGAAAGCGACTCGGTAGCCCTGCGGGCACGCGCCATGGCATTACTGAAGGATTCCTCGGCTTCCAACGCCGAGTAGCCTACCAGCGCAACCACTGTACCCTCCTCCCGGGCAGCGTCCGTCACCCGCTGCCGGTCGCCGGCCTGCCAGTCAAAACTATAGGTTACTCCACCTTGCCAGGGAACAATAACCGGCCCCGACACCCGACTACTCTGGGTCCCGAACCCAGGAATGGTAGCACCAGGCGCCACACGCAGGTGTTCAACCCAGGCGTATTCGCGCAGATTGCCCCGGGTGACCGTATAAACCAGGGTCAGCCACCGGGTTCCGTCTTCGGCGACAGTGCCTGCCACCAGGTAATCCTGGTTTGCGTCGGCACCATACAGAACCGCCTGATTGAATATCTGATTCGCCCAGACATTACTGCGGCCGCACCGCACACCCGAACACTCGAACAGAATCTGGGCATTTCGCTGGTTCAGCACACGGCGGTAATGATCCCTCGCCCTCTCCCGGCTTGAATCCCGGGAAATCTGGTACAGCCTGCCTTCGCCACTGACGGGAAGCCTTGCCATACTGTCCGAGCGGATTTCGTTGTTCACTTCCCGTACCGCGCTGAACAGCACCAGATGGCCCGACGATTCGATAACAACCGTGGTTTCGAGCGTTGACTGCGGAAAGGCCGCCGGGATATCGCCCGGCGCCGCCAAAGCCAGACAGGGGAATAGCAGAACCCAGCAGGCTCCGGCGAGACAACGTTTGAACAATAGTTTCAGCAAGCGATTACTCATTTTCCAGAAAGTGTCTGACGGCATCGGCGACGTAACCGGTTTCCCCATCCAGGTGGCAATGATGGCCACCCGGCACATTTGCTACCTGAAGATTTGCGAGGGCACTGGCACGCTTATCCAGATCTTTTCGATACGCCAGAAGTCCCTGATCAGCTCTCACAAAAAGCGCCCGTGTATCCAGGGCGGCGAGGGATGCAGTTACCTGCTCTTCCGTCATCATCAGGGGTGACGGGTGCCGAAGGCGAGGATCCGTCCGCCAGACAAAGCCGTTGTCCACCGGCTTCATGTTACGGGGTATCAGCGTCAGGGCGGCCTCCGGGCTTAGGGGACTCAAGCCACCTTCCCGGGCCTTGGCGGCCGTTTCGATATCCGGGTACAGCACGTGCCGGCCGGAACCGGCAATCCGCTTCTTGATGGCTTTTCTCAGCTGGGGAATGGTTTCGCTGACCGGCCGGCTGATCGCGCCCAGACTGTCGATCATTACCAGGTTGCGGACCCGTTCGGGGAAAGCGGCGGCGTAGAGGGCAGCAACGATGCCGCCGAGAGAGTGCCCGACCAGATTGATCCGTCCGTCAGCGGTTTCCTGAAAGTAGCGCTCAACCAGCTCGGCAAGGTCGGCGACGTAATCCAACAGGAGATAACTCTGGCCCTCCGGCCGGTGACCGGAGTGGCCATGGCCTGCCAGATCCAGTGCATAGATCGGCCCCAGCCCCGTTAATTCCGGAGCCAGCTTTACGAAGGTCATGCTGTTATCGAGCCAGCCATGGAGCATCAGTATCGGTGTGTTTTCGTGTACCTCCGGGCAGGCCGGCCAGCTCAGCCCGGCAAGCGTGATATGACGGAGTTTCCACTCGGATTCCCGGAAATCCTGCGAGGCTTTTTCGTCAGCACCGCTGACCACGTCGCTCTCCGCCCGGTTTTCGACGGATCCCGGAGGCATCGCAATATCGTTCATGCAGGCTCTGCCCTCACATGGTGTGTGTTGGCCGATCAGAACTCAGGGAGCCTGCCAGGTAGGATTCAATCTTGGTGCGGGCGGTTTCATCATCGCCGTTGAACTGGACGCCTATGCCCGCTGCACGATTGCCCTGGGCGCCTTTCGGCGTTATCCAGATCACCTTACCGGCAACCGGTATTTTCTCCGGCTCGTCCATCAGGTTCAGGAGCAGAAACACCTCGTCGCCCAACTGATACTGTTTCTGGGTCGGGATGAACAGACCACCCTGGCGAATGTAGGGCATGTAGGCCGCATAGAGAACGGCTTTGTCCTTAATCGTCAGGGTAAGAATGCCACTGCGCGCACCAAATCCGGGCCCCATAACTGACACCTTTCTGTAAGATCATGTTTTTACGTTTCGGGATTCAAAAATCCCTGTCATTCCGGAATCATAGCAGCTGTTGGCCCCGAAGGCGCAATGCTAACGGGCGACCGCTGCCTGAACGTCCGGGCGTTTTACCGGCATCAGCTTCTGCCAGGCAATCAGAAGCCGACTGGCTTCCAGTTCCGGGCTGGCGTTGTACACGCCGGCGGCCCTGGATTCCCTAACCATATCCAGCAATTCGTGGGCACGCCAGGGTGGATTGGCTTTTGCCAGAAAGCCAAGCATATCGGCGGCATCCGTATCCTGCGGCTGGCCGCCGGCAATCAGTCGGGCCAAGTCCGCCGCCCAGGTCTCGAACAACCAGAGCGTGTCTTCCAGCCCCAAGGCTTTGAACGCTTTCGCGGCCTCGCCCACGGCAATCCGTGATTTCATAAAATCCTTGAACCGCGCCAGGGCCGCATCCCGCAGGCCAATGAAATCCCCGGTCGCATAGTCAAATGCCAGCCTGGGCGCATTACCTGACAGCATCAGGGCCTTGGCCAGCACCTCGGCGGATGGCCTCGCCTCTTCCGCCAGTTCCTGAACGCGTCGGGTCAGCCAGTGGTTCGCGTCCTCATTACCGGGTACCGGAATGGTCAGTGTCTGGCAGCGGGACCGAATGGTGGGAATCACCGGGCGGCCGCTCTCCTGCAGGAGAATCAGGGTAACGTCCGGTAACGGTTCTTCCAGGGTCTTGAGCAATGCGTTGGCCGCATTGATATTCAGCTGGTCGGCGCGATCGATAATGGCGACCTTATGATGGGCCACCTGAGGCGAAGCAACCGCGAAAGCCGAAAGTGCCCGGATCTGGTCCACTTTAACCATACGGGATTTTTCCGGCGCATAGACCCTCACATCCGGATGGCTGGATGCCGCAAAAAGCTGGCACTGCTTGCATTGACCACAGGCCACCGGCGTTCCCGCCTCTCTGTTCTGCGGCCGTTCACATAGCCGCAGGCCGGCAACAGCTTCCGCCCAGGCGCGCTTGCCGACCCCTCGCTCCCCGGCGATAAGCAGTGCATGAGGGAGTCTGTCCTCCGCGATGCGGCTCTGGACTGTCTGCCAGGCACGCTTCAGCCAGGGCATGTCTTCGGCAATATCAGTCACGGCGTTTTCCTGTTCGGGTGTGGGGTCTGCGCAATTGTTTTTTCATGGTCGAGAGTAACCGGCGCATTCGCTTGAGCCGTTCGCCTCCCTCGCCTTGATTCGCTTCGCTATAGTAATGGCTGTTGACCATCCGGGCAAAAAGCCGGGCCGAATCCGCGGCCGCCGGTTCTGCTCTTGCCAGCCTCGAAGCCAGCACGGACGGTGTCTCGCCATGGCGAACCGGCACACCGGCGCTGGCGCATAACCGCTGCCAGGTATCGACCACCCGTCGAAATCCGTCACGGCGCTCTCCACGTCGCATCTGCAGCGCCGATATCAGTCCGGCGATCAGCAATCCGGCCCCGACAATGCCCGCAGTCAGGTACCCGAGCTCCCGCAGGCCAAACCCGCCCGGCAACCGCGACATAAGATCCATCTGGCTCTGGCCCTGGTAGCCAACCACCCATCGCTGCCACTGGTAGTTGATCCGGTCCAGCTGCAGACTCGCCCACTGCACCAGCGCAACATCGGCGTACCGCTGGGGCGACGCCCAGTTATCCTCAAGGAAGGATCCTTCTTCGGCAACCGCTTCCCTTAGGCCCGACTCAATCCGCTCGGGCGCAATGGCTGCGGTGGGATCTATCCGCACCCAGCCCCTTCCCTCGAGATAGGCTTCAACCCAGGCATGAGCATCGTACTGCCGGACGATCAGATAATCTCCGCCCGCACCGGGCTCGCCCCCCTGATAACCGACCACGATACGGGCGGGGATACCCGCCGACCGCAGCACAAAGGCCGTGGCACCGGCGTAATGCGCACAGAAGCCCCGCTTTTCATCGAACAGCAGTGCATCAATGCCATTATCCGGCATTGCCGGTGGCTTTAGCGTGTAAAAATACGGCTGCTGCCGGAACCGCTGCATCAGCGCGAGGATAACCTGTTCATCCGTCAGCGTTTGGCGCAGCTCCGACGCCAGTGCCCGGGCCCTGGGGTTGCCTTCACGCGGCAGCTGCAGATACCGGCGAAGTTCCGCCCGCCGGGCCTGCTCCCCCGTGTCATCGCCCTGCTCCAGGGCCAACCGGTAACGCACCGACGTGTCAGCGGGCCGACGGAACCGGAACAGATCTTCGGATTCCTCAATCACGTTGTCGGACACGGCCCGGGAGTTTTCCAGGGCAAACGCCCAACGCTGGTCCGTGGGCTCCAGCAACACGTCGTACTCGGTTGCTTTCAGTGGCCCAACGCCACCATCCACGGCCACCCGCGCCAGTGGACGGAAGCCTTCGGTTTGGCCCTGTTTCCAGGTTTCTCCGTCCAGATAATCCAGGATCAGTCCGCGCCAGTATCGATCACGATAGGGAGGAATCTCGCCACCGAACGTCACCCGGAACGCCCGCTCACTGCTCTGGGCCAGTTCCGAGATATCCCCGGGGCGCATGGTGTCGCTGATGCCCGTCCGGGCTTCACCCGAGACCAGGGGGACGCTCCAGAGCGGAGACATCCTGGGAAAAAATACAAACAGCAGAACCACAACGGGGAGCGTTTTCAGAAAAAGACCGCCCAGCCTCCGCCAGCCGGATTTCATGCCCGCCGGCAGATCCGGAGCGTTCAAAACCTGCAATCCCACCAATAGCAGAGCGACGCCGGTGAAGGTCACCATGGCCCAGAGAATATCCTGGTGGAACAGGAAGTTGACCGTGGCAAGGTAAACCAGGATAAAAAACAGGACGTAAAAATCCCGCACGGTCCGGGTTTCCAGCCATTTCAGCCCCACCGCCAGGACAAAAAACGAGGCTGCCGTATCCACCGTAAAGTGCCCTTGAACCGTAGCTACGTACACACCTATGAGTACCAGCATGATGCCGGTTCTGAGCCACCGGCCGGGCAACCTGACCCGGCCATACTGGGCCAGCCAGCGCCAGCCCGCCAGCACGGCACAGGCCGAGATAAGCCAGAGAGGGAGCCTGTCCCATTGGGGCGTCAACAGCAGCGCAAAACTGCCGATCAGCCACAGCAAGGCCCTGGAAGGCAGGTCGGTAGCCGGAACGCTGTCCCCGTCGCTGCCCCTGAATCGATCAGCAAGACTCAAACCTGGCCCTCCGCGATGCTCTGTGGTGATCCGTTTGACGGGCGTGTCCGGGTACCATGGGGTTCGACCATGGCATCGCGTGGCCGCTCCTCACCCCAGGTGGCCAGCACCCGGAGACAACGGGCCACATGGGCAGGGCCGGAATCCGGTTCAATGATCTGCCCCGGCAGGTTCAGGCCAAACCGCGCGCCGCTTTTGCTCCGCTCATTCACCAGGAAAGCCAGGTAACCCAGCCGCAGTTCATGGTCTGCCCCGGGCCAGGCATTAAAATCCAGCCAATGCGGGCTGCCCTGCTCGCCCTCCCAGTCCGCGACCACCATCTGCCCGGTTCTTGCGTAACGTTTCCACTGAACCCGCTGGCTCAGATCGCCTTCCCGCCAGGGCCGGATATCGGCGTGATCGTTACCTTCAACGGATCTCGCTTCGGCCGATTCCTCGCCATCGTCAACCGTACTGGCCGCCTCCGGAGCAGGCACCGGCCTTGGAAACACCACGCCGGCCGACACAGGTCGAATCCAGGACCAGGCTTTGAGCAGCCCAAACGGAAACCGGGTTTCTATGCGGATCCTGTCCGGCCGCAGGTACCCGCGGTGAGCTGAATGAACCGCCAGGCTCACGTCCTGCACCTGCCCGGCACGGACATGCATCGGGGCATGACCGGATTCCCCGCAGGAAAGCAGGATGGCAATGGCATCGTCACGCCCGGCCCTGAGCCGGAAACGGAAGGGAATATCATCCCCGGCAAAGCCCTCTCCCGGCTGTACCAGAGTCAGTTCCAGGCCAGACAGGTTCCGATGGGTCTGATGCATGGCACCGACAAAAACAGCGCCCAGAAGAAAGGTCGTCAGGTAAATCAAGCTGTTCTGATAGTTGATGCCGGTCAGTAGCATGATGAACAGGAGCAGCCCAAAAACCACACCGGCGCCGGTTGGCAGAATGAAGATAGTCTTCTGGCTGAAGGTCTGTACATCGGACCGGGGAATTCGTCGGTTGATCCAGCGGTACCAGCGGTTTTTGAACGGGTTTTTCATAGTGTCACTGAGGCCGGTCTTTGCCGAAAAAGTTCATGGTATCTGACCATGATTCTGTCTTTATTGGTAACAGTACCGAAAAATCCCGAATTGTGATCACAATCCCGGAGTTTCCTGCTTGAATTCCTGTCTGACAAACCGAATACTCGAAAGGAGACGTGTGCTTTTCACACAGCAAGAGGCAACCTTATGAAACGCCGACACCTACTCGCCACCGCAATAAGCGGGCTGGTTATATCTGCACCCTCCATGGGCGGCGTCCAGGCCATGACATCCGATGAGATGGTTGATACCTACGTCAAGGATTCCGCGGTTATCGTCGTGCCCAAAGAAGGCCGGAAAACCGAAGCGGACCGGCAGCGCATTATCCGCGCCCTCACCATTTCGCCGGGTGAACCGGTGCTGAGTGAGGCGGAAGAAGAAGCATACCGGGAAGCGTTGCGGCGTTACACCGAAGAAGGCAAAACCGAGGCTCTGGAAAACGCCGAAGAAGAGTTCCTGCGGCGCGCCCTGCTCCTGCCCCAGGAAGAACTGGCACGGGCCCAGCCGCCGGCGGAGTTTACCCCAACCATCCCGCCACTGATTTTCGGTCAGCAGGCCCAGATTCCGGAAGAACCCTTCACCCAGACGTTTCTTAACGATCAGTTGGGCATTGGCTTCGACGGGCAAAACCTGAATTTCAGCATCGGTAATCCACCGGGGATTGATCAGATCCAGATTCCCCAGGCGATTAATGAAGGCCCGGTGACCCTGACGCCAAGACCTGGTGGTGGGTTTGACCTTTCTATTGCGGTACCGGATCAGTAACCAAACGTTCAGCTGGCAGAAAATAAAACGGCAGCCAATCAATGGCTGCCGTTTTTTGTTGTCTGGAATTTTGTTTTCCCAACGAAAAACGCCCCGCGAGGCGGGGCGTTTCACCAACTTGGTGTCAGGTCGGATTAGCGACCGTAGATAGCCAATTTGGTGTCAGTGATGGCGAGGTTATCAAGCGCCACAGAACCAATAGAGAGACCACTTCCGTTGGCGATATCACCGCCAATTTGGACGTCTCCAATATTCACATCCATATATACGTTATTTACATCAACACGCAGAACGTTGGTTGCGCCGGAAGCGCCCAAACCTGAGCCTTTGTAGACATCAAGATTTACATTTGCGTATTTGGTAAGTTTACCGAACGCCAGTTGTTGTGCCGCATCGACACTCCAATCATAGCCCTCAGCGGCGGTGCCACCACTTGATGCCAGCTCCTCATCGGCAGTAGTTCCATTACCATCGTAATCGAAGTTGGTACCTGCACCAGTAACAACCATGTCACGAATGCCAACACCAAGGAAATCGACGTCAAAATCCATGTCATCGATATCGAAGGATACAACAGCGTTCAAGTGGTCCGTCGCGGTGTCAACCCGAATGTCCAGTGCTGCCAGGTCGCCATACATACTCATGCTTGAGATCAGAGTAGTTGTATTGGCATCCGCATCGTTACCAATCAGTTCCATAGAACCAGCTGTCATACCCCAGTCAATTGGCACAGGAGCTCCTGTGGCGGGGTCAGTCTGCAATGACCCAACGTGGATGATGGCGTCACCATCATTTGCCACATCGATATCAATCTTCAACTGATCTAGCAACTGAGTTCCTGTTCCGCCTGCGACGCCAGAACCACCCAGCACAATGTTGTTTACGGCAAAGGAACCGCCATCTTTAGGACCAGTCCCGGTGTCGGTATATTTGAACTGGCCGATACTGACTTTGGTTTCGAGCTCGATGGTCACACCGGCCTGACCGGTAACGTTACCCATCGCGGAGTCATTCAGTGCCGTCAGTTCCGCCTGAGCGGCAAACGGAGCGGCGGCTACAGCTGTAGCAAGTGCAATTTTCTTCAGGCCTTTCATTCTTATCTCCTTATAAACTCATGTTGTTGTTATCTGAGTTTCGATTTGTCTGTGGGAATCGCGTTCCCACGAATCCATTTAAGATTGTTTTACAGTCCTAATCCGTGATTAGCCTCACAAATTGTCACGACGCGCTTACAGTCTGAAACAAACATCGACTAATTCTCACTTAATCAGAGGCGCCGGGAGCGTTAGCCTTGCTGTCATAAAAAATCTGGAAGGGCTTTTCTTTTGTAATTGCCTCGGAGTAAACGATTTTTTCTCCAGAAACTTTATAAGGGATAAACTTATTGCCGGAAATTCCTAGCCGATGCTCATGTTCCAAAACCAATACCTTTTGAGGATTCTCGTCACTCAGCTGCCCCGCATATAAAACCGCAGCAGCATTGATCTGCCCCCTTCGGGCTATGGATTTCAGCGCCGCTCGGAACATCACGACACGTATATGTGGAGGAGCTCCCTTTGCCGACTCGTCAAGTTTCAATTCCTTCACCGTGACACCATCCTTCATCAACATCCATCCTGAGGGCATTGGAGAGTCCGACCGTCCAATTCTTGCCTGATACTCCGTAGTCGCTCTTTCAGCCAGATAAGCAAGCTGCTTATTAGCAATAACTAGATATTTCGCCATCTCTTTTTTGTCTATCACACCGTCGGATAGCACGCTGTTCTCTGGGATTTTTATGTCGACGGTCTCCTCCTCTGACTGTTGAGCGTGGGTTAAGCCAATTGTCAGCATTGACGAAATGGTGATTGAAAAAAGGAGGACTTTGAAAGAGTAAAGCATCGTTTTCCCTTACTTTTATTTTGATGTGAGTACGCTTATCGGGCATCTCGGTTAAAATACGAGGCCGCAGAGCCAATGCGAGGTAGGTTTTATTAGATCAGCGTGTCCACGCAGCCAACAACGCCCGTTTTGTGTGCTGCTTAACATTTCTCGAAGATTCCGGAGGGACCTTGAGCCTGGCAACAATGCGCGAACTAAAACAAGAGGCCTACCACAGCCTTTTAAGCCATGCCTGCCGGGAAGCGGATTTCGCTTATATCGGGAGTGTCGGAAGCGGCCCATCCAGAGGAGCCTGCAGCGGGTTTTCTGCCATGGCCCTCGAGACTCAAGTACTCCCATATCCGTCGCGGTCAGAGTTTTGCTCCGACCCAATTGTCCAGAGGATGGAAAGCCTCGCCAGTCAATACCAGGTCGAACAAGAACCGAACCCCGAATGTTTGGCCGGTGGCTGGATAGGTTTCATGAGCTATGAGCTCGGGTATGTCAGGGAAAGTCGACTCAGGGATCTATGCCCGCCTCTGGATATTCCCCTCATGTCTGCACGATTCTACCTGTGGACAGCAAGTCATAATCGCAGAACAGGTCAATACTGGCTTTGGATTCATCCGGAATGCCCTACCGAGACTCAAGGAATACTGGAAGAGTGGCTTTGCGCGGACGAAACAGCAGCCGCTGCTGGGTGGTCTATGACTTCCCGGTTCCATCCCAAGCAAACAGGGGATGCTTTCAAAGCAAGCGTGCAAAAGATTCGCCAATACATTGAAGCCGGTGATTGCTACCAGGCCAACCTTTCGCAAGAGTTCTCTGGCCAATACTCCGGCGATCCCTGGCAAGCATTCCAAGCTCTGGCGGAAGCAAATCCTACACCTTACAGCGGTTTTCTCCGGGATGGACATACATCAATCATATCGATCTCGCCAGAACGCTTCCTAGAGGTACATGGTCGGACGGTAACTACCAGCCCCATCAAAGGCACCCGACCAAGGGGACAAACCCCCGAGTTAGATGCAGCCTACGCTGCCGAACTTGAAGCCTCCGAAAAAGACCGCGCCGAAAACCTGATGATCGTAGACCTGCTCCGCAACGATCTCAGCCTCAACGCCAAACCCGGCTCCGTAAAAGTCGACAAACTCTTTGCCCTGGAGTCCTACCGCAACGTCCACCACCTTGTCAGCCACATCCGGGCCGAACTGGCGGATGGTGTCTCGCCCATGAAGGCGCTGTTTGACGCCTTCCCCGGCGGCTCGATTACGGGCGCCCCGAAAATCCGGGCCATGGAAATCATCCAAGAGCTGGAACCCCATTGGCGCGGGCCTTACTGCGGCTCCATCTTCTATCGGGGCCTGGACGGCACGCTGGACAGCAATATCGCGATACGCACCATGCTGTGTGATGGCAAGGGCACCATTCGCTGCTGGGGTGGTGGCGGTATTGTGGCGGATTCGGACCCGGAGGCGGAGTATCAGGAGACGCTGGCGAAGGTTGGGCCTTTGATGCGGTTTCTGGAGGAGTTGGTTATCGAGTGAGGTGAACATGGGGTCAGATGAAGATTTCATCTGACCCCGACTTAGCCTGCTCAGGCGCTGTGAACAGCGCTGGCCTTCAGGAATTCCTGCCTCAGATCGTCAAAGTTGTGCACCGCCGGAAACTGCGGGAACTCATCGATCACGTTCTGCGGGGCGTGGAACAGAATGCCGGCTTCGGCCTGGCCCAGCATGGTGGTGTCGTTGTAGGAGTCCCCGGCAGCGATAACCCGGTAGTTCAGCAGTTGGAACGCCCGCACCGACTGGCGCTTGGGGTCCCGCTGGCGCAGCAGGTAGTTGGTGATCTGGCCGTTATCCGCCACTTCCAGCTTGTGGCAAAGCAGCGCCGGGTAGCCCAGCTTCTTCATCAGCGGCATGGCAAATTCATAGAAGGTGTCAGACAGAATCACCACCTGGAAGCGCTCGCGTAGCCAGTCGAGAAACTCCCGGGCGCCCGGAAGCGGGTCCAGTTCACTGATCACTTCCTGGATCTGCGGCAGGCCATAGCCGTGCTGGTCCAGCAGTTTCAGGCGCTGCTTCATCAGCACGTCGTAATCGGGAATATCGCGGGTAGTGGCCTTGAGCTCATCAATTCCGGTTTTCTCCGCGAACGCGATCCAGATTTCCGGGATCAATACTCCTTCAAGGTCAAGGCATGCCAGTTCCACAACGATCTCCTGATAGATGGATATTTGATAAGGAGGGCGACGGTCAATCCGCCGGCCAGGATACGGAGCGTATGATAAGAAAAACCGGGCGGGAATGCATCGTGGAAGTGAAATCCGTCCCGCTGCACGGCGGAATAACCATATAGATCGTCATTCCTTCAGGGTATGAGGCATTTAATGGTAGCCTTTTCGATCAGTTAGATCCTTTTTGCACATTCAGATAAGGCAATCCCGGGCCATGACCGATATTCAAACCTTGCGGGACGAGCTCGAAGGCCAGAGCCCCCGTGCGATTCTCAAGGCTGCCCTGAAACAGTACGACAACATCGCCATCTCGTTCAGCGGTGCGGAAGATGTTGCGCTGATTGAAATGGCGCACAAGCTGACTGATAACCTGCAGGTCTTCACTCTCGATACGGCCCGCCTGCACCCCGAGACCTATGAATTTGTTGAACGGGTGTGCAAGCACTACGACATCAACATTGAAATCCTTTTTCCGGACGCCGGGGAAGTGCAGGAGCTGGTCAACAAAAAAGGCCTGTTCAGCTTCTACGAGGATGGACACAGTGAGTGCTGCGGCATCCGCAAGGTGAACCCCCTGCGTCGCAAGCTGGCCACCGTTGACGCCTGGATTACCGGGCAGCGCAAGGATCAGAGCCCGGGCACCCGCAACGACGTACCCGTTGTTCAGGAGGACACCGCGTTCTCCACGGATGAAAAAACCTTGGTGAAGTTCAACCCGCTGGCGAACTGGAGCTCAAAGGAAGTCTGGGATTACATCCGGATGACCGAAGCGCCCTACAACAAGCTGCACGAGCAAGGCTTCGTAAGTATCGGTTGCCAGCCGTGCACCCGCCCTGTCCTGCCGGGACAGCATGAGCGCGAAGGCCGCTGGTGGTGGGAAGAGGCCACCAAGAAAGAATGTGGCCTCCATGCCGACAACCTGATCGCCCGGGACTGACCGGGCAACGAGCTACCCTCGCTACCCGGTCAATGCGATCAGTAGGTGGGTAGCTCGATATCCCTGAACAGCTCCTCGATCTCTGAACGACTGCCCTGGTGCGCAACGGCCTCGTCCACCTTCTCTTTGGTGAGGTGCGGGGCAAAGCGCTGGATGAAGTCGTACATATAGCCCCGAAGGAAGGTGCCCTTGCGGAATCCGATCCGCGTCACGCTGGGGCGGAACAGCTTGCGGGCATCCAGTGCCACCAGATCGGTATCGGTTTTCGGGTCGAAGGCCATGCTGGCAATGATTCCAACACCAAGCCCGAGCCGTACGTAAGTCTTGATCACGTCAGCATCCGCGGCGGTAAACACCACTTTGGGCGTCAGCCCCTGGGTCTGGAAGGCCTCATCCAGCTTGGACCTGCCGGTAAAACCGAACACATAGGTGACCAGCGGGTACTCCGCCAGTTCAGGCAGCGTCAGCTCCGGCAGCTTGGCCAAGGGGTGGTCCTTGGGCACGATCACACTGCGGTTCCACCGGTAACAGGGCATCATGATCAGATCGTTGAACAGCTCCATGGCCTCGGTGGCAATGGCGAAATCCACGGCCCCGTTGGCGGCCATCTCGGAGATCTGCATCGGTGTTCCCTGGTGCATGTGCAGGGAAACGTCCGGATACTCCTCAATGAAACCACTGATCACCGGCGGCAGCGCGTAACGGGCCTGGGTGTGGGTTGTGGCGATACTCAGGTCACCCTTGCGCTGATTACTGAATTCCTGGGCAATCTTCTTGATGCCCTCCACGCGCCGCAGGATCTCCCCTGCTTCCTGGATAATGATCTCGCCACCCGGGGTGATGCGGGTCAGGTGTTTGCCGCTGCGGGCGAACACCTCAAGGCCCAACTCATCCTCCAGCAGGCGAATCTGCTTGGAAATACCCGGCTGAGAGGTGAAGAGACTTTGAGCGGTTGCGGACACATTCAGATCGTGATGCGCGACTTCCCAGATATAGCGCAACTGTTGTAGTTTCATTGAGTCTGTTGCTCCCTGGCGATCTTAGGATCTTGAAGAAGAATACGCATAAAAATACAGGTTTTCATTTCTTTTTAATATAGGCAACTTCTTTCACACAGTTTAGACCAAAATTGCATTTACGCAGCCCCTGATAAAACCCGCACAGCCCTTGACTTGATCGTGACAAAGGACACAATCCCTACTCGATACGTATCACCTTCAGGGAAACCATGCTGCTGACCACCAAATTTCTGAGGCCCACCTCTGACCCTCGCGCGGTAAAGCGCGAGCGGCTGAGCGCGATGCTCGAGCCCGACGGGCCGAGACGCCTCAACCTGGTGGTTGCGCCGGCGGGATTTGGTAAAACCACCCTGGTCGCCCAATGGTGCTCACGTTCTTCCTCCCCGACCGCCTGGCTCTCCCTCGACGAGCACGACGATGAGCCGAGACGCTTCTGGCAGTATGTGGCGGGGGCCTTCGAGCACGCCGGTCTGGCCGGTGCCGCTGAGCTGCGTAAACAGCTGGCCCATCAGTCGGATGATGGATTTACTGAATCGATTACCGGTCTGATCAACACCCTGGCTCAGGATGGCAGCCCCTGGGCGCTGGTTCTGGACGACTTCCATTTCATCCAGGGCGCGTCCATCCACCGGCAATTTTCCTATTTCGTGGACTATCTGCCTCCGGGTGTCACCGTTACCCTGGCTTCCCGCACCGAGCCACCGTTGCCCCTTGCACGATGGCGGGTGCGTCGCTGGATCCAGGACATACATCCGGGCCTGCTGGCATTTTCAGAAGAGGAATGCCGGCAGTTCTTTCACGACACCATGGGCCTGAAGATTTCCGGAGACGACGTGCGTGCCATCTGCCGGAAAACAGAAGGCTGGGTAGCGGCCATGCAGCTATCGGCGCTGTCCGGCAATAGTGATTCCGCAGGTACCCGGCAGATTGATCTGGACGAACGGCATATCAGCGATTATGTCCTGACCGAGGTACTGGACCAACAACCTGCGGAACTGGCTGATTTTCTTCTGGAAACCGCCTGCTGTCCGCGGCTGTGTGCGTCCTTGTGTGATGAAATCCGGGGCGCCAGCAATAGCCAGAAAATCCTTGAAAAGTTACTGGCGCAGAACCTGTTTCTGATCCCCCTCGACACCCGAAACGAATGGTTCCGCTACCACGATCTGTTCCGGGATGCCCTGCTCCTTCGGATTCGCCACAGCCAACCGGACAAGGCGGATCAACTGTGGCAGCGCACCGTAGACTGGTTACTCGCCCACGGCCATGTCCAGGAAGGCATTGCCCAGATTGTCCGGCATCAGGACTGGCAGTGGCTGGCCCGGGTACTGGCCGAGCACGGCAATAACCTGATTCATGGCGGCTACCATCTACCGGTGCTGGACTGGCTCGAAGCACTGCCCGGGGAACTGGTGACCGACAACCCCCAGCTCCAGATGCTTCGGATCTGGGGCCTGTTCTTCGCCAACCGTGTCGACAGCCTCGCGCCCTTGCTGGCCTCACTGGAAGACCTTCTGGACCGGCACGTGGCCGACTCCCACCCCGACGCCGAAGGGGCCCTCGGGCTGCAAAGCGAGATCTCGCTGATGCGCTCCTACCTGGCCCGGACCCGCAGCGACGATAAAAGCGCCACGGACCTCACCCGGCAGGTGCTGAAAGAGATTGACCACACCCGCATTCCCCTGAAATCCGTCACCTATTACGGCCTGGGTCTGGACTATTACGGCAAGGGCGAGCTCGCCGAGGCCGAAGATGCCCTCGAGTCCGCCGTGCGCTATGGTCAGGTAGAGCAAAAACCCAGCACTGTGCTCTCCAGCGGCGGATTGCTGGCCTGGATTCAGTACAACCGGGGCGACATTGACCTGGCCCTGGACACCTGTACCGAAATCCGGCAATGGGTGGATCGGCACTATGCCGATCCCACCCAGCCAAGGCTGATTTCCTGCTGGCAGAACAGCACCCTGTGTGAGATCCATCGGGAACGGAACCACCCCGAGTTGGCCGCCAGCCACCTACAGCCGCTGCTTGAACATGTGGAACAGGGCACCGAAGCCGGGCAACACGTGGTCATCCAGTACGTGCGGGGCCACCTTGCCTTCAGTGAGGGGAAACTGCCGGAGGCGATCGAAGCCCTGGAAGACGCCGCCCAGACGGCACGGAAACGGCGGGAGCAGATTCTGTTCGAACCCCCGGCCAGCACGGCGCTGCTCGCCCGGTGTTATCTTGCTGCCAATCAGCCGGAAAAAGCGCGGGCCTGCCTGGATGCCAGGGTGGATGCCGAGTTCACCAACCCCCTGAACCTGGAACAGAACCGGATCAGCGAAGCGCGGGTCTGGGTGGCTTTGAATGAGCCTGAACGGGCCCAGGAAATCCTGTCGGCGCTATTACAGCCCGCCGAACGCAATGCTCATAACCGGCATCTGGTGGAAATTCTGCTGGTGTACGGTGAGGCACTGGCGGTACAGGGCCGCACGAATGAGTCCCGACAAATGCTCACCCGGGCGATCAATCGGGCTGCTGAAGCCGGGTTTATGCGCCTGCTGGCAGAAGAAAGTTCGTACCTCCGCTCACATCTGTTGGCTTTACCCGAACTCGACGCGCCGGGTAGCTGGCACCGCAGCGTCCGGGCCATGCTTCTGCAACAACAGGAAGCGACTGGCGATGCGGGCGAATCCCGGCCCCCTAAAAGCCCGGCTGAGCCCGAACGAATCAACAACACCGGAGAGACCCTGCCGGAGCCACTCAGCCAGAGAGAGGTGGAAGTGCTTGCGCTGATACATGCAGGCCATGCCAACAAGGAAATCGCTGCCCGGATGGCGGTGGCCCCGGCAACCGTAAAAGCCCATATCCGCAACCTGTACGGCAAGCTCGGCGTGGGCCGCAGGACCGAGGCGTTGGCGAGAGCGCGGGAACTGGGACTGCTGGACACCTGAATTTGCCAACGTCAAAGTGAGACGCCCGTCACACTTTGCGGCATCTTTCTAAGCCCTCTACGCCCTTTGGACGATCCGTTTACGCCCCCTGCTCCTCTATCATTTATTCAACGGTGAGGGAGACCTCACCAGGAATTCTGAAACTTCAGGCCTTCAGATTTCTTGTTCCGCGTTGTTTCGACGCCCGGGTTCGAAAGGACCCCTTTGATGAGAGCCACCCCAATTGGGCTGGCTCTTTTTTTATGGCTATCAGCGTGTTATGGCGATCAGCGTTCAATGATGCGCCGGAACGGCGGCAAGGCATCCAGCAGCAGCTGGCCGTAGCGCCGGGCGATAATCCGGCGGTCCAGAATGGTGACCCGGCCGGTATCCTGCTCGGTCCGGAGCAACCGACCGACCGCCTGAACCAGCTTGATGGAGGCATCGGGTACCGTGATTTCCATAAACGGATTGCCCCCTCGCTGGGTGACCCATTCAGCGAGGCTCGCTTCAATGGGATCGTCCGGCACCGAAAACGGCAGGCGAGTAATCACCACGTGGTGCAGGTATTTCCCGGGCAGGTCGATGCCCTCGGCAAAACTGGCCACACCGAAGAGCACACTGGGCCGGCCCTCATCGACACGGCTGCAATGCCGGCGAAGCACTTCGCCCTTGGCCATATCGTCCTGGGTAATGATCAGCTCGGGATACTCCGGTGCCAGTGCATCCCGCACCTGGATCATCTGGCGCCGGGAGGTGAACAGCACCAGGGTTGCCTTTTCACCGGCCCAAAGGTCCGGCAGCCGCCTGATCAGTTCATCGGCAAAGCCGTCATCGGTGGGCATGGCGGACATCGCCGGCACCTCCACCGTCGCCATATCCCCATAACGGAAGGAACTGGGAACCACCAGAAACCGGCTGTCCTGCGGCAACCCGGCCCGGGAGTTAATCCGGTCAAACCGCCCAAGGGCGGTCAGCGTTGCACTGGTAAGCACAGCGCCGTAGGCCCGGGACCAGAGCCGCGAGTGCAGCAGGTTGTCCGCGAGTACCGGCGAGCTGTAAAGCGTGATGTCTTCGGCATGATCCCAACGCTGACGAACCGCCCAGCGCGCCGGTGGCGGGCTGCCGCCCTCCTCGCACCAGGCCGCCCATAATCGCAGCTGGTCTTCGGCGCGGCTGTGGAAGGACCCGATCACCGGGTACCAGGCTTCAGCTGTGTCCCGGTCAATCTCATGGTCCTTGCGCTCATCGAACGCACCCTGCAGCTCATCCGCCAGCACACCCAACTGGCGCACCAGGTTGGCGGTGGCAATCCGGGTTTCCGCCGACAGTTCCGCCATGGCCTCCGGCAATGCGCCTTCCGGGTACCGCCACTGGGCCGTGCGCCGCTCTTCATTGAATTCCCAGCCGGTATTTTGCTCGGCTTCCTCAAACACCCGGGCCAGAACCAAGTCCACCTCCCTGGAGGCAGAACCGATTCTGTCCAGTGTTTTTGCCGCCTGGCTGCCTCCGGGCAGAAACGGCTGCATCTTGACCAGCGCCTGTGAAAGCTGCTTCAGCCACTGGCGGGTGGAGTTCAGGGGAACCGAAGCGGCAAAATGATTCAGGGCCTTGTCCGGAAGGTGGTGTGCCTCGTCAAATATAAACAGGGCGTTTTCCGGCTCCGGCAGAATAGCGCCGCCACCGAGGGCCAGGTCGGCCAGAACCAGATCATGGTTCGCGACCACGATATCGGCGTCGTCGAGATCTTTCCGGGCGTCGAAAAACGCGCAGCTGTCGAAATAACTGCAGTGGCGATTGGTGCACTGCCGGTGATCGGTTGTCACCTGGCGCCAGACGTCGTCCGGAATCTGCTCGGGCCAGTGGTCCCGGTCGCCGTCCCACTCTCTCGAACCATAGCTGGCCAGCATCTCCTCGAAAAACGCCCGGGTACCAGGCTCTTCCGATTTCGGCCCATCCAGCAGGAACAGCGGCATGGTGTCACTGTCACCATTGCCTTCATCGTGCAGCCGCGCCTCCAGCCTGGACATGCAGAGGTACCGGCCCCGCCCTTTGGCCAGGGTCCAGTTGAAGTCCATCTTGCTGTGTTTTCGCAGATCCGGCAGGTCCTTCAGCACGATCTGGTCCTGAAGCGCCACGGTGGCGGTGGAAATTACCAGGGTTTTGCCCAGGGCCCTGGCAACCGGTATCGCAGCAATCAGGTAGGCCAGGGTCTTGCCGGTACCGGTCCCGGCCTCAACCACACAGGCCGAGGCCGGCGATGTGCGCTGGCCGTCGTTCTCGGTGATGTCGCCCATGTATTTGGCAATTTCGGCGATCATCAGGCGCTGGCCGTAGCGTGCCCGTATATCCTTGCCCGCCAGCACATCCCGGTAACCCTGCTGGATCTGTTGCTTGATTTCGTCGGTCAGCGCCATCAGCGGGGGCTCACCCAGTCTCGAACCACACCGACGCGGAACCGTTGGCCATTGCGGCTCAGCACAACGCCCTCCTCGGTAATGTCTTCCACCCGCAAACCGGCCACCGATTCACCGATGCGAAGATAGGCATTGTTGATCATCACCCGACGGGAGGACGGCGACGACGAGTAAATATGGCTGTTAAAGGTCAAATCCGGAACACTCTTCTGGAACGAAAGCGGCAACTCTACCAGATGGGGCACCCTGCCCGCCTGCTCAGGGGCCGGCCGGGATGGAAAATTCCCCGATGAACCGGCCGACGGCACAATGATGGTGGCCCGCTCCCTCGGCACGGGTGCCGCGACAGGGTCAGACGCGGGCGGGCGCGCTGGCGCGTCAACCGGATTGCCAGTCCCGGCAACCGGCTTGTCCGGTGCCGGTGGTCGGACTGCTGTCGCGGGTTCGGGTGCGGTGGTGACCGCATTGAGTGGCGGTTGCTTTGGCGGAAAACCCGGCCAGAACACATACCCCAGAACGCCGGCATTGACCAACAGCGCCAGGGAGATCCACAGCGCAGGGGAAACCCGCTTTCTGTTGGGCCGGTGAATCAACTGTACCTGCTGGCCCAGATCCGGTACCCGGCCCTGGCGGCGCTCAGTTTCCGATTTTCTCAATGCATCAAGAATATAAGACATGGCTAGTATTGGTTACCGGACACTGAACCATCGTCGGCCACAGAAGGCCGCAGATGGGGCACAGATGCCTCAAGATCATTGTTCATCTGGATAATGGTCATGGCACCGGCAATGCCGTCAACGGCCAGTCCGGAGCGCTCCTGGTACCAGCGAACCTGCTCTTCGGCGTTCATCCGGTTCACCTGGTCGCTGACGGCGCGGCTGGCACCCAGCGCTTCCGACAATTCCATCATCCTGGCCCCCAGCCACAACTGCTCGCCGCTTTCGGAACTGTAAAAGCCGTCATCGGATAGGTATTCCGGAAGCCGCCACAGTAGCCGGTAATCGCCGAACCAGTAGGGCTCAATGCTGGCAAACGATACCCCCCGGATACCGGAGGGCAACACAACGTCGGCTCTGTCGCCTTCCAGATGCCTTACCACCACATAGCCACTTTTGCCGGCAGGGTCCTGCAGCCGCAATATTGCCGGCCGATCCAGAAACTCCAGGCTCCGGCGGCTGCCCTGCCGTTCCAGACACGCCAAACCATTCTCCCTGGCAAAATCACAGGCCACCGGCGCCTCGGAGGGCTGATAGTCCCGGCCCCAGATGCCGAACAACAGCCGGAATGCCTCGGCGGATTCGAGAAACTCACCGGGTACCTCCAGTCCCGGCAGGGGCGCGGGTTCAGCATCCGCCGCCTGCGACAAAGTCTGCCCGGCAGGCTGAACGGGCGCCTCCGTGACTCGCTCAATGGCGCCCTGCAAAGGCGCTGCCGCAGACCTGTCGGCCAGAGCCGGTTCAGCCGGACTCCACCGCTCAAACAGCCAGGCGGTTCCGATAATGGCAATGAGCACGGATGCGGCAACGATCAGGTACTGGGACCGGTCCGGAGAGCCGCCCCTGCGAGAGGGCACGGGGCCGACAGAATGGCCACGAACCTCCCTGGCCGCATGCCGAATGTGGGCCGGGGTGATTTCATGCTCGCCTTCGGCATAGGCACCGAGCAGCGCCCGGTCACTGATCAGGTTGATCAGGCGGGGAATGCCATGGCTTTCCCGGTACAGTCGCTGAACGGCCCGGGGTGAGAAAATATCCCCGCGCATGCCCGCCACGCTGAGGCGGTAACGAAGATACGCCGGCAGCTCTTCCTTCCCGATTGCATCAAGATGATAGCGCGCCGTAACCCGCTGATTGAGTTGCCGGAGCTCCGGAAGGGCGAGTATCTCCTGCAGTTCGGGCTGGCCCAGCAGGACAATCTGCAGCAGTTTCTTCTCGGCCGTCTCCAGGTTGGTCAGCAGCCTGAGCTGTTCAAGCACCTCGGCCGACAGATTCTGGGCTTCATCGATCATCAGAACCTTGTGCCGGCCCGCCGCATGGGCCTTCAGCAGATCCTGGTTGATCAGATCAACCAGCTGCTTGATGGTAGCGCCGATATCGTGAGGAATTTCCAGTTCGTCGCAGATCGAGGACAGCAGCTCCCGGGCAGAGAGGCGCGGGTTCAGAATCAGCGCAATGTCGACATTGTCCGGAACGTTTTCAATAAAACAGCGGGAAACCGTCGTTTTGCCGGTTCCCACTTCACCGGTAATCACAATGAAGCCACCCTGGCCCTGGACACCGTACATCAGGTGCGCCAGCGCTTCCTTGTGGCGGTCGCTGAGGTAGAGATAACGGGGGTCCGGGGCAATGGAAAATGGCGGTTCGCGAAAGCCGAAAAAGTCGTAATACATATCAGGACGTACCGGAATCCGCGTTGTTGATCAGTCTGAGTTCGGCCGTTCGCCGGTTCTGCTGCTTAAGCCTGCGCACACATCGCTCCAGGGTCTTGGAGATGCGGGCATGTGACCGGATCATCGAGATTTTCGGCCAGGTGGCCCGCTCCCCGGCGAGAATCATCGCCCGCACATAAGCCGGATCGGGGTTCGCGAGCATGCGCCGATAATCCCGGAACGAATAGTCTGCAGCAATGGTGACATCCCCGGAATACCGCTGGGCCATGATGGTGTACAACTGACCGGACACCTGGCGCAGAAGTTCCGGCTTCATTCGTTTCCGGAGGTAATCAAACACGCCCTGGCCGTGAAACTGCACTTCCGATTTCAGCAGGTGCAGGGGCAGATTGCCCAGGGACAGCTTCTCATCCCTGCCGCGCTGGCTGAGAAACGGCACAACGTGGGGGTTAGTCTGGCTCACAATCGTGAAGTTCACATCGTACAGGTGCATCAGGCGCTCAATGGGCAAATCGCTTACCACCGAACCATCGACGAACTTCAGCCGTGGCATGTAAGGCAGCGCATTACCATGAATGTCCTTTTTCATCAGGGTGACGGGCGGAAAGATGCCCGGGACAGCAGCACTGGCCAGAGCTGCGCTCCATACCATCAGATAGGGCGAGGTATAGCCACACAACAGTCGCGCCTTCTGATGTGCCTGAACCGGTGAAACGCTGACATTAATGGAGCGCCCGGTCCGCTGATAGGCTTCTTCAAAGGTGTATTCACCCATGTTGGCCCGCAGGCATGACCGCAGCTGCTCCTGATCCATCAGGCCATCGCCGCGCATGGCACTGACCAGCCCCCGCCACTTCCAGGCCTTCAGATTATGATTTTCGGGCACCAGCATTTCCGGGATTTCTGCGTCTGTGTGGACACCGAGCATGCCCGCAATCACCGCTCCGATACTGGAGCCGGCGATCACCTGAGGCAACAATCCCTTGTCCCAGAGCGCCTTGATGACCCCGAAGTGGAATATGCCAAGGGTCGCGCCACCACTCAGCAACAGCGCCGGACGGCCATAACTGGTGAGCGTATCCCGGAAAAACTGGAGTTTGTCCGCCACGGGGAACCCCGGTACCGGATGGTCGCACAGAAAATCGAGGGCTTCACAGACCTGAGTGATGTATTCCTCGATCAGATGCTTGGTACCGACTCTTGAACGGGTATAAAGAGCCGGATTGCCCATATTGCCCAGATCGTGGTGCAGGCCCTCACGCAGGGCCCGTTTGAGGCGCTCAAAATCATTCTGCTGGCGATACTGTTTGAGATTGCTCAGGCGATCGTAAATGAGCTCGTAATGGTAGAGGTCAGAGGCAAAATCCTCTTTCCACTCTGCACTCCCCTCAAGGAAATCCAGCTCCAGTGCAGCTGCCTTCCAGATTTCGTAGTTAGGCGCTTCCGCCAGCATTTTCCGGAACTTGGCTATTCTTGGATCCTTGAGCACCGTTGACCTCCCTTGAGCCCGGCTGGAATTCAGAAATTTTCCAGCATCAGGTCTTCATCGTCGTCACTGGCGAAGGGATCATTGATTACCTTACCGTCGTTAATCATGAACTCACGCCGTTGTAAAAACGCGTTACGCAGGAAAATATAGCTGTCCCCGGAAATAAAGCTTTCCGCCGGGATCAGGTCCGCCCGTTTATCAACGATCTGGACGGCTCTTGCGAAATAAACCTCCGGGCTCTCCACGGCATCCCAGGCCGAGGGTAAGGCGAACGTATCCGTTACAAGCCCGCCAAAGTGCCGTGGTGTAGACGGGCCAAGAAACGGCAGCATCAGATAGGGGCCGGACCCTGCGCCCCAGTATCCCAGGGTCTGCCCGAAGTCTTCAGGCTGTTCGGGAAGATCAAAGGCAGTGGCCACATCAATCAGGCCGCCCAGACCAAAGGTTGTGTTATAAGTGAACCGGCCCACCGCTACGACGGCCGACTCCCCCTTCAGCTGGAGCACGCTGTTGGTAAAGTTCCGGAGTTCAGTCAGGTTATTGAAGAAATTGGTGATCCCGCGGTCAACAAGCCTTGGCGTAAAGGTCCGGTAGGCCTGGGCCACCGGCTTGAGGAACCAGCGGTCAATGGTCTCGTTGAAGGTATAGACCTTGCGGTTCCAGCTTTCGTAGGGATCCTTCGGGTCAACGGGCGCCGAACCGGCGGGTGCCGGCTCCTGCACGGTTTGGGCAGTCGCCTGGTGGAACGGCAAAACGACCGCCAGGGCAAGAAGAATGACAATGGTCGTTGGCCGGCGCCGGGTAAAAATTTGTTTCATCGTCTGCTCTTGAGTTGTTTAATTCGTCTCAATTCGTCGAAAATACCGGCGCAATTATTATCATTATTAAAACGTTGTTCCGGAGGAACCCGATGTCAGTACCGGGAAATCATGTACATACCATCACCATGCCGCTCCGCTGGGGAGACATGGATGCATTCGGCCATGCCAACAATACAGTGTACTTCCGCTTTTTCGAAGAAGCGCGGATCGTCTGGCTGGCATCACTGGAACTTGGCGGCCCCGAGGAGCCAACGGGCCCCGTTATTATAAAGACCAGTGCCACCTTTCTAAAGGAATTGAATCACCCGGCGACGGTCGAAGTGAAAACATACGCTGACAAGGCAGGCAACACCAGCCTCGACACCTATCATTTGCTGACAGATACCGAAACCGGCGCTGTTTACGCGGAGGGCTACGCCAAGATTGTGTGGTTTGACCGGGCGAAGCGATCTTCCGCCCCGCTGCCAGACACCCTCAGGGCGCTGGCAACCGGGTAACGGGTTGGCGAAGGGGCCAACGTCTACCGGCGGCGAACCACGACGCTGCCGATGGAGTAACCGGCCCCGAATGAGCAGATAACGCCCAGGTCGCCACTGGCAAGATCGCCCTTGTGTTTATGGAAGGCAATGATCGAGCCGGCGGAACTGGTATTGGCGTACTCATCGAGGATAACCGGCGCTTCGTCCTCGCTGGCATCCCGGCCAAGTACCTTGCGGGCGATCAGCTGGTTCATGTTCAGGTTGGCCTGATGCAGCCACATGCGCCGGAGGTCATCCGGTGCAAGGGAAAGACTCTGGAGCTGGTTCAGGATCGTCTCGGCGACCAGGGGAGAAACTTCCTTGAACACCTTGCGCCCCTGCTGCACAAACAGCTTGTCCGGCTTGCCGATGCCGGATTCATCGGCCCGGTTCAGGAACCCGAAATTGTTCCGGATGTTATTGGAGAACTTGGTTTTCAGGCTGGTACCGAGAATCTCGAAACCCTGGCCTTCACGGGTGTCTTCTTCCCGCTCCACCAGAATCGCCGTGCAGGCGTCACCGAAAATGAAATGACTGTCCCGGTCCCGGAAGTTCAGGTGGCCGGAACAGATCTCCGGGCTTACCACCAGTACCGAGCGGGCACTGCCATTCTCGACCGAATTCACCGCCGCCTGAAGGCCGAACGTGGCCGAACTGCAGGCGACGTTCATGTCATAGGCAAAACCGTCGACCCCCAGCGCTTCCTGAACCTCGATGGAAATCGCAGGATAAGCCCGCTGCAGGTTGGAACACGCAACAATCACCGCATCCACATCCTGAACGCCCTTACCCGCCTGTTCGAGGGCCTCACGGCAGGCAGCCACCGCCATGTCACACTGGACAGAGGGCTCTTCGTTGCTGCGCTCCGGAATGTAGGGCGTCATCCGCTTCGGGTCCAGGATGCCCTCCTTGTCGATAACATGGCGGCGCTTGATGCCGGACGCTTTTTCGATAAACGCAGAAGAGGACGGCTGCAACGGGTCAATCTCACCCCGGGCAATCGCGTCAGAATTCTCGGCGTTAAACAGTTCAACGTACTGGTTAAAGGCTTCTACCAGTTCGTCGTTATCAATGGTTGCTGGCGGTGTGTACAGACCGGTCCCGCTAATAACGGCTTTAATCACGCTAACCCCACGTCATGATTGTGAAAACAGGATGTGATGAAAATCCACTGCCAGAAATACTAACACAGTCTCGGGGTTTTGCCCGCCGGGGATCGGTCACCGGCTGTCACACGCGGGTTTTCTCCCACTGCCGCTCCAGGCGCTTTACCGACACAGTCAAAACGGTGCCCAATTGCTGGGCGAAAAACGAGACCCGGAACTCTTCGAGCATCCATCGGTAAAGCACCAGCTCCGGATCCCGGACGCTCTGACGCTGCTGTTCATCCCGCTTGACGGCGTACCGGGACCAGAGCGGCTCGATGGTGTGCAGAAATTCACGCTCACGGCCCATCTCCCTGGGCATCTTTTCCAGGCGAATCAGGGCGGCCTCGAAGTAGCGACCGAATTCCGCCAGCCACTCAGGCGGGGTATTCACCAGAAACCCGGGGTAAACCAGATTCTGCAGCTGGAATTTGAGATCCGCCATGCTGTTTGCCAGAGCCAGGTTGATCTTGCCCTTCAGCTGTTTGGCCACTTTCTGGTAGCCGGACATGGCCTGGAACAGACGCTCGTCGGCCTGCTCAAGCGCCGGAATAAAATCGCCCCGATGACGATCGAACAGCCGGTCGAACTCTTCGGCGCTGGCCGGAATCCGGTCGGCGAGGAAATGCTGCATGGCCGTCGCCAGCAACAGGTCGTCCAACAGCACCTTTGACTGGCCCACCGGCGCAAACATCAGCGCGGACTGCTTGAATCTCGGCAGCTTGCGCTCGAGATCGTCCAGCGTTCGGCCGAACCGGTTGAGAATCAGTCGGGCAACGGCCTTTCGGGTGGTGTCTTCGGCGGTCAGCCGGTCCAGACAGCGTATCTGGCGAACCTGTTTGCCCAGGTCTTCCAATGCCGGATACACCGTCACCTGCATGCCGCCTTTTTCGGTCTGAACCTGCTTTGGCAATTCCCCGAACTGCCAGTCCGTATACTCTCCCGCGGGTTCCTTTGCTGACTGGTCATTGGTTGCCGAGGCCAGCGCCTGCTCAGCGCGGCCTTCGAGCTGATGTTGCAGATCCGACGTTTCACGACTTTCGGCTATGGTGGCGCCACCGTCCCCCATCACCCGCAAATTCATCCGCAAATGCTTCGGTAATTCCGCTTCAGACCAGGCGTCCGGATCAATCCGCACCCCGGTCATTCGCCGCAACTGTTCTCCGAGCTGCAGCGTCAGAGGCTCATTGGAGGGCTGGAGGTTTTCGAGGGCGGCATCCACGAAATCCGGAACCGGCACGAAATTCCGCCGCAAGGCCTTGGGCAGACTCTTCACCAGGGCGATACACTTCTCCCGCAGCAGCCCTGGCACCAACCACTCCAGGCGCCGGGACGGGATCTGTTTGAGCGCCATCAGCGGAACCTGCAGGGTTACACCATCCTTTTCGCTGGTGGGCTCGAACTCGTAACTGAGGGGGTAGCGAACACCCTCCCACTCCAGATAATCCGGGTACAGATCTGCCGCCTGGGCGTCCACCGGGCGCTGAAGAATGTCCGCCTCGGTCAGTTCCAGCTTTTTCAGCTCTTCCGCCGAAAGCCCCTTCCACCAGCTTTCGAAATGACGACCGCTGATAATGTCCTCTGGCAGGCGCTCATCGTAGAACGCCACCAGCACTTCATCATCCACCAGAAGGTCGCGGCGCCGGGTTTTCTTTTCGAGGTTTTCAACGGTATCCAGCATCTCCCGGTTACGGGCAATGAACGGCGCCCTGGAGCGGTAATCCCCCTCCACCAGCGCCCTGCGGATGAACAGGTTGCGGCATTCAGCCGGGTCCACCTTGGCATAGGGAATCCGGCGTTTGGCCACAATATCCAGGCCGTAAAGGGTGACTTTCTCATAGCCCATTACCTGGGCCCGCTTCTGCTCCCAATGTGGCTCGAAATAATGGTGTTTAACGATGTGACTGGCCAGTGGTTCAATCCACTCGGGCTGAATGGAGGCAACCACCCGGGCAAACACCCGGCTGGTTTCAACAATTTCAGTGGCAACAATCCATTTCGGCCCGGTTTTGGACACCTTGGATCCGGGAAAAATCATCAGCTTGCGGTTACGGGTCGCCAGATATTCCTTCTTTTCGACCTTTACCGCCACCTGTCCCAGCAATCCAGCCAGAACAGCCTTGTGCAGCGCCTCGTAGCTGGCTGCATCCCGGTTCACCGCGAGCTTCTGTTCCCGGCAGATCAGGGTGAGCTGGCGATGGATATCCCGCCATTCGCGCATTCGCATCCAACTGAGGAAGTTCTTCTGGCAGACCTTCTTCATCTGGTTCTGGGACAGCTCCTGGCGCTGTTCCTCATAGAAATTCCAGATGTTCAGCAGGGTCAGGAAATCCGATTCCTTGTCATTGAACGGTGCGTGGGCCTGATCCGCCGCCTGCTGTTTGTCCTGGGGCCGCTCCCGGGGGTCCTGCACACTCAGCCCTGCAATAATCACCAGCGTTTCCGACAGGCTGCCAAGCTCGGCAGCGGTTACCAGCATCCTCGCCAGGCGCGGATCCAGCGGCAGCCGCGACATGGTCCGGCCCAGCCGGGTGACGCGGCGCTTGTCATCCACCGCCCCCAATTCTTCCAGGAGCTTGTAGCCATCGTTGACCTGGCGTTTGTCCGGCGCTTCCAGAAACGGGAACTGCCGGATCTCGCCAAGACCGGAGGTGGCCATCTGCAGAATGACCGACGCCAGGTTGGTGCGCAGGATTTCCGGATCAGTGTATTCCGGCCGGTTGATGAAATCGGTCTCATCGTACAGCCGGAAGCAGATGCCCGGCGCGACCCGGCCACAGCGCCCTGCCCGCTGATTGGCACTGGCCTGGGAGATGGGTTCCACCGGCAGGCGCTGGATCTTGGAGCGAACGCTGTAGCGGCTGATCCGGGCCACGCCGGTATCGATGACATAGCGAATGCCGGGAACCGTCAGCGAGGTTTCCGCGACGTTGGTGGACAGCACGATCCGTCGGCCTTTGTGGGACTGGAATACCCGGTTCTGTTCGGCGTTGCTCAGGCGGGAATACAGCGGCAATACTTCGGTGTGCTTCAGATCGACATGGCGCAGAACCTTGCTCAGATTCCGGATTTCCCGCTCACCGGGCAGAAACACCAGCACGTCCCCCGGGGGCTGCTTTTCGCTCCGCTCGTGCTGCTCGATTTCATCGAGAGCACCCAGGACACCGTCCGTCCAGCCCTGGTCCCGGTCGTCCTCATCGCCGGTGAGGGGCCCGTAGCGCACATCCACCGGATAGGTCCGGCCGCTCACTTCAATCACCGGCGCCTTGTCGAAGAATTCGCTGAACCGATCAACCTCAATGGTGGCCGAGGTGATGATCACCTTCAGGTCTGGCCGTTTGGGCAGGAGCTGCCGCAGATAGCCGAGCAGGAAATCGATATTCAGGCTGCGCTCGTGGGCCTCGTCAATGATGATCGTGTCGTAGCGGTCCAGAAACCGGTCGTGCTGGACCTCCGCCAGCAGGATCCCGTCGGTCATCACCTTCACCCGGGACTGCTCGGAGGTGTTGTCGGTAAACCGGACCTGATAGCCGATCTGCTGGCCGACCTGCTCACCGATTTCCTCGGCAATCCGGGCCGCCACGCTGCGGGCTGCTATCCGACGTGGCTGGGTGTGACCAATCAGGCCCCGAATGCCCCGCCCGCTGTTCATGCAGATCTTGGGAATCTGAGTGGTTTTACCGGAACCGGTTTCCCCGGCAATGATCACCACCTGATGGTTTTCGATGGCCTCGCGGATATCGTCCACCCGCTCGGAAACCGGCAGGCCTTCAGGAAAGCTGGCCGGCTTGTGCAGGGCGTGGCGCTGCTGAACTCTCGCCAGCCCCCGTTCCAGCCAGCCGGCCATCTTTTCGAGGTCTTTCTGGCCCGGCTTGCCCTTGGTGCGGGCAACCGTTTTCACAATGCGGGCGGCTTCCTGCTGGTTGCAGGCGTCCAGCTGCTCCATCATTGCTTTGACGGCCGCCTCGCCGTCCGGCTTCGGAGTGGGTGCTTGGGAAACCACTTACTTGTTGTTCGCCTCGTCCCGCAGTTCACGGCGCAGGATTTTGCCGACGTTGGTCTTGGGCAGTTCGTCACGGAACTCGAACTGCTTGGGTACCTTGTAGGCGGTAAGCCGCTCGCGGCAGAATTCCTTGAGTTCGTTTTCGGTCACGCCTTCCGCCGTGGGCACCAGGTAGACCTTGACAGCCTCACCGCTCTTGGCATCGGGCACGCCGACAGCGGCACACTCAACCACCTTCGGATGGCTGCTCACCACATCTTCAATCTCGTTCGGGAACACGTTGAAGCCCGAGACGATGATCATGTCTTTCTTCCGGTCCACGATCCGGATGTAGCCGTCTTGCTGGATCAGAGCGATATCGCCTGTGCGCAGGTAGCCGCCCTCGGTGAAGGATTTCTGGGTATCTTCCGGGCGCTGCCAGTATCCACGCATGACCTGCGGGCCTTTGACACAAAGCTCGCCGGGCTCGCCCAGAGGCGTCTCCTTGCCCTCTTCGTCCAGGGTCTGAACGAGCGTGGACGGAATGGGCAAGCCAATGGTGCCAAGCTGGATAGCACTGGGAGGATTAAAGGTCACCACTGGCGACGTTTCCGTCATACCAAAGCCTTCGCAGATCTCACAGCCAGTCACCCGCTGCCACATTTTTGCAGTGTCGCTGGTCAGGGCCATACCGCCGGAGGAGGTAAGCTTCAGGCCGCTGAAGTCCAGATCCTGGAATTCTTCGTTGTTGCACAGTGCTACGAACAGAGTGTTCAGGCCGAGGAACGCGGTGAAGCGGTGGTTTTTCAGCTCTTTCACAAAGCCCGGGATATCCCGCGGATTCGGAATCAGCACGTTGTGGGCGCCTGCCTCAAGCATGATGCCGCAGTTCAGGGTAAAGGAATAAATGTGGTACAGCGGCAGCGGCGCAATCACCACTTCCTCTCCCTCAACAACCATACCTTCCATCATCGGACGGGTCTGCAGCAGGTTGGCCACCAGATTGCCATGGGTCAGCATGGCTCCCTTGGCGACGCCGGTCGTGCCACCGGTGTACTGCAGCACGGCAATGTCATCCTGCTTGCACTCAACCGGCGTGAATTTTTCACGGGCGCCCGCACTGAGAACGGCCGGCAGCTTATGGGCCTGGGGCAGATTGAACGGCGGCACCATCTTCTTGACATGCTTGATCACTGCGTTCATCAGGGTACGCTTGATCGGCGAGTGCATGTCCGCGATTTCGGTAACGATAACGTGCTCTATGCCGGTATGAGGCAGCACTTTCTCGGCGTTCTCGGCCATATTGGCCAGAACCACCAGCGCCTTGGCGCCGGAATCGTTGAACTGATGCTCCATTTCCCGCGTGGTGTACAGCGGGTTGGTGTTCACCACAATCAGGCCGGCTCTCATGGCGCCAAATACAACAACCGGGTACTGGCTGACGTTGGGCATCTGTACAGCAATCCGGTCGCCCGGCTTCAGATCAGTCTTGTTCTGCAGCCAAGCTGCGAAGTTGCGGCTCTGGGTATCGAGGTCACGGTAAGTGAGCGTTGCGCCAACAGCTGAGAATGCGGGACGGTCAGCGAATTTTTTGACCGCCTGCTCAAACACATCCACCATGCTTTTGTACTTGGACAGATCAACCTCGCGGGGGACGTCGGCGGGGTATTTATCCTGATAGAACTGCTCAAAATCCATCACCATCTCCTGTTTGGCGCTTTTGATTGTAATGATTTACCGATGTCAGATTGATCAGAAAATCAACCCTACAAAAGTATCAGCCTCAAAAAAGAGGGGAGAGAATAGCAGTTTTGTAACCGATGAGGTAGTTTTCGGGATTCTTACCTGAACACTTGTACTCAATCGACAACAGTGCGGAGCACACCATGAGCGATACCCTTGATACGCTGGATAATATTACCTACGACGAGCTTAACGAGGGCGATACCGCCACCTTTACTCGCACCCTGTCAGAGGAGGAGCTGGTGCTGTTTGCGGCGGTATCCGGTGATGTGAATCCGTTACACCTGGACCCTGAGTACGCGGCCGGCTCAATGTTCAAGCAGCGGATCGCCCACGGCATGTGGAGCGGATCACTGATCTCGGCGGCGCTGGCCACGGTGATGCCCGGCCCGGGCACGATTTATCTGGACCAAAGCCTGTCCTTCAAGCGCCCGGTCAAGCTTGACGACACCCTGACTGTAACGCTGAAAGTACTGCGCAAGGAACCCAAAAACCGGGTCCTGGTGGAGTGTGATGTGCGTAACCAGAATGGCCAGCAGGTGGTTTCCGGCGAAGCCAGGGTGATCGCGCCCACAGAGAAAGTGTCCCTGCACAAACCCCAGCTGCCAAGAATTACTATCGAAAGCTGAACTCACCGGGGGCAGTTCGCCGCTGCCCCACCCCGGCCACTTAGCCCGGCAGGAAATCGATCGGGAATCGCACCTTGCGCGTGTCGACCCTGGCGGCACCAAAGTTGAACAATCGTACGCGCATAGCAATGCGCTGCTCCAGAGACGGATGGTCCAGTTCGGAGCTGACGACTTCACAGGCGGAAACCGAGCCGTCAGGCTCAATCACCAGCTCCAGTAAAATCTTGCCCTCGAGCGTGGGATCCTGCCGCAGTTCCCGACGGTACAGGGAATACAATGCGGTTTTCTGGGCATCAAACACCTTCCGGATGTTGCTCATGGCCCGCTCGCCGGCAGAGGGCTGGGCGCTGGAAGGTTCTGCCGCCACCTCCCGGCTTTCCTCTTCAGGTGCCTCGACGTTTCGGACCTGATGTCCGGCCACGTCTACCGATGTCTCCGGAACCACCGTGTCTTTAACGCCGCCGCTACCGCTGAGAACCTCACTGGAATCCGGTGCAGCATCGGCCGCGCCCACCCCATCGGTACGGGTATTCGCGACGAATTCCCTCGCCGATGCCGGTTCCGGCTCACGCAGCGACGCCAGCCTGTCCTTCATGGCAAGCAGTCCCGACTTTGAGGCTTTCTCCCGTGCCTGCGCGGTCGTTTGTTTCGGCTTTTGCGGCTGGGCAATGGCTGGCTCGGGCTGAACCTCCGGTTTTGGCTCTGCTTTTACCGGCTCAGGCGTCGGCTCCGGCGGTTCAGGCTGTTTTTGGGCAATCTCGGGTTCGGGCTTCGGCTCGGGTTTGACAGGCTCCGGTGTCACCTCAGGTTCAGGTTTCATCTCAGGTTCAGGTTTCACGGGGGGCTCTGGCCGGGTAACAAGGCGCGCAAGCCTGGGCGGAACCTGTTCAGCCTCACTTCGTTCGATCTCCGGCAAATCCAGTGTTGGTATCAGAAAGGCCGGAGGCAGAAACAGAAACAGCATAATGACCAGGATCGCTGAAAACCCGAGATTTTCCCTGGCATCCCGGTTCCACGGCAGACCAGGCGAGTTTGGCGCGGAAGACCGGGTATCAGCCATTGCGAACCTCCCCTTCCACCGCAAGCCGAACCTTCCGGTACTGCTCGTCGATACAGGTCTGCATGACTTTGCGCAAGAGCCGGTAATCGGTATCCCGGCCAGCCATAATAGTCACGGCCAGTCCCTCATCCGGGATTTCAGACCACCGGCCACGGCGCCACGCCAGCTCTTCTGACAAACCGGCTACCCGGGTGTCCCCGATTTCAATGCCTTGCAGCCGCGCGACTTCCTTTCCCTGCACCAACACAGCGTCGGCGGTCAGCTGAACGGTGAGGCTCTCCTCTGCCTGCTGTCGCGCGGTGCTGGTTGGCAGGGCTACGTCCGAGGTGTTCTGCATGACTTTCACATCGGAGGAGTTCACCATCAGGAAAAAAACCAGAATCGTGAAGATATCCATCAGTGACACCAGGTTCAGGCCACCTGCCCGGTGCATACGGCCATAGTGCCGCTGAATCCTGCGGGCTTTGCGGGATGTTTTCATGCACCCTCCCCGGCTGCGTCCGTTTGCGTGACGGCCAGCTGCCGACTCTCCGGTGCATCCATCAGGGAAACATCCGGAAACAGCTCCCCCTCAACCACACTGGCAGCAACAACGGCGGGGTAAGAACGGACCGTATCCATGGCAGTGATCAGGGTTTGATAATCAATTTCCGGCCCTACCTCCAACACCAGATCTGTTTTCTCCGGTACCCGGCTCTTAACCTGCCGGAGCACCTCACGAAGCGCCCCGAAATCCTGACCCTCTGGGGTTGCTGGAAGAACACGGATGATCCCCCGGTCGCTGTCAGCGATTTCGATCCCTTCGGGAATCAGGGTGACCACCAGACGAAACTCATCCGCTTCCGGCACTTCGCCGGCCTCCATTCCCGGAAAGTTCAGCTCAATCATGCGGACCTGGCTGAACACCATGCCCAGCAAAAGCACCGGGACCAGAACAATCATGAGGTTCAGGAAGGCGGTTATGTCCAGATCCGGCGATGTACTCAACCTGCGGTGTCGGCGTCTCATGGCAGCCACTCAAGCCAGGGATGGGCGGGCGTGAGGGCCGGGAGCGCGGCTGGCTGGCGCGTGCGAAACCGGGGGCGCACCAGGGTCGGATACGATGTTCAGCAGTTTCACTCCAGCCATTTCGAAACTGTCGACTATTTCGTTGGTCCGGGTTTGCAGGACGGCATGAAACATCAGAAGCGGTATCGCCGACATCAGTCCGAACGCCGTGGTATTCATCGCGACCGAAATGCTGCCGGACAGCAGGCTGGCCTTCTGGGACGGATCGGCAGCCGCGACCGCCGTGAAGGCGGAAATCAGGCCGATAATCGTACCCAAAAGCCCCAGAAGCGTGGCAATGTTCGCCAGAGTCGCAAGATACTGGGTGCGCTTCTCCAAGCGCGGAAGCACCTCCATCAAACCCTCTTCCATGGCGTATTCAATATCTTCCCGTCGACTGTTGCTCAACAACCGGCCGATGCCCGCGCTCATGATCGAGGCAATGGCACTGTCCGAGTTGCTCGCGGCTTTCATTGCGCGGGAATAATCACGCTTCTGTAGCAAGGGCAGGATGCCTTTTTCAAAAGCCGCCCGGTTGCGGCGCCGTACCCCTGAAAGGTAAACGGATCGTTCAAGGGTGATCGCCAACCCCAGCGCCAGCACGGCAGCGATGGGGTACATGAAGGGGCCGCCTTCCTGGAAAAAACGTACGATGGTGTCCAGCATCATTGTTCTCCTGTTGTTACTGCACAGTCACGGCTGAATTCCCGAGGGGGCTCAGGAACAGAGGGTTCAGGGTTTCGCGGAACCGGCGATGCCTTTCCAGCGCCACCGGGTCGACGGGCTGGATCAGTTCCGGTTCGTTATCATCCAACTTTGCCCGGGGGCGTGTTGGCAGGCTGGGTGGCTGCCAGGGCAGAATGTAAAGCACCCGGGGTTCGTCCTCGCCAAGGCTCGCCGAAATCCCTTCAACGCGGAGCCGACGCTGATCATCCTGTCCTGACATCGCGGTGAGCGGCGCCATCAACAGGAGCCAGGCAAGGAGGATCGAAGGCACAGCGGTTCCAGGGTTCTGTGGAAAGTGGTGCATCTAGTCGAGCCTCCGTTCAAGATCGGCAATCCATCCGGTCACGAGTTTGTCCTCTTCTTTGGTCAGAGCCCGGTACCGGTTGTAGTGAGTAAGCGCCTTGTCGAGGTCCAGCAGATAGAGCTCGGCAATAACCGCAAGATTGAAATGCAGCTCCGCAACCGCCGGGGATCGGGCAATCCCGGTTTCCAGCAGTTGCGCCGCTTCGGCAAAGCGGTGCTGGTCTTTTAACAGCAAAGCGAGGTTGTTAACGATCACCGCATTGCCCGGGTCCAGCTCCACCGCCTTCTGCCAGGCCTCGATAGCGGCGTTCCTGCGCCCCTGATCCAGGGCCAGCTGGCCTTCCCTCGCAAAACCTTGCGCCACCTCGGGATTGCTCTGCACCGCTTCAGGCTCCGGTTTCTGAACCACCGGCCCGGCGCAGCCGCCAAGCAGAACCAGTGCCAGACTCAAGACCAACCGGTGTTTCAGCCAGTGATTACCCACCATTGCCTGCCTCCATGTTCCAGCTCAGCCATTTCACATCACGCTGGTAACGCCCCGGATGAAGTTCTGCCAGAACGCCCAGGCTGCGCTCGATCCAGGCGTCGTATCCGCGGGAGGTGATCCGTCGGTGGTTCTCGGTGTGCAGCCGGATCGCCTTTTCTTCAAACGGATAAGCTTCTTCTTCCAGCAACATCTGGTATTGCATGGCCTCCAGCTCATTCAGATCGCCAGGCACTGAAGATGCCATCAGATCATTGGCCAGGCCCCGGTAGAGCTCTGCCCGACGGTACAGTGATTCAGACATCACAGCCTCGCCACCCAGAGCCTCGGCATCGAGGAAGCGTTTCCGGGCCGTTTCCAGCGCCTCCTGCTTACGGGCCAACGTCTTCTCCAGCGGGTGCCTGAGCTCGATACTGGTAAACGTTGCAGCCGCGCGTGCACCGAGAACCAGTGAGGCCCGGGCCGCCCATTCCAGGGTCTCCGGACTGTGCCAGTCGCTGTCCAGTTCGGCGCTGACAAGTTCTCTGCGCCAGTGGTCAGCCTCGGCGGCGGATTCCAGCAGGCGATGGCGCATGGTCTGGAGTTGAACGTGGCCCGAACTGTCGTCCGCAACTGGCCCGGTGGCGAGGTAATCCCGGTATAGCGCGTTGCGTTCCGTAATATTGCCCGCGTCGTGGAGCAGGTCCGCCGCCCTTAGCCGCAGCTTCCAGGGCTCGGCAAGACCCGCCGCAACCTGAAGCAGTTCTGATGCTGCCAGTGCTGGCTGCCCGGCCGCGATCCAGGCATGCACCAGCTTCTCACTGACTCCGGCTGCCAGCTGATGGCCCGGAAAATCGGAGCGGAACTGCTCAAGGCCGGTTATTGCAGCGGACCAGTCCGAGGCTTTGAGAAGGGTGTTGGCAGCGTCGTAACGGCCCTTGATGGCAAGGTCCGATCCCGGCAGCACAGAACCGACCCGGCGGAAATGCCGAACTGCCTCATTCGTCTTGCCGCTGGCCACGGCCTCCTCGCCCTGACGATAAACCACCGTTGCCAGCTGTCTGCGGATGCTCTTGATTTCCTCCTCCGCCGGCTTATCACCAGCCAGAGGGCCCGTATCGCCATTTTCAGCCAGCTCCAGAGCCTGCCTCCAGGCCCTTTCTGCAAGCCCGTATTCGGCCCGTTGTTGCCGGACTTTTGCCGTTACCTGCCAGGCGGCGTAGCGTTCCCTGGCCGAGGCTTGAGCGTTGGTGATAACAGAAGCACTGTAATCCAGGGCACGCTGGTTATCGCCGGCGGCAAGCCAGCGGGTGGACAGATCGGCCATCAGGCCGGGAATGCGCGAATCCCCGGCAAAACGTTCTGCGAACCGATTGGCTTCCGCAGACACCTTCTCCAGGTCCGGAGCGAACTTCCGGCTGGCGTGCACCCCATCGACACCTTTACGGAGCAGCGTAACGGCGGCCCATCCGGCATCCGCCGCCTCAGCGTACTGGGCCAGCTCATAGGCGGCCCGGCGGAAGTTTGCCAGCGCCCGGCGGAAATGGCCGGCCTGTAGCCGGGCGTCGCCGGCCAGCCGGAGGAGCTCCCCGGCCCGGACCGAGCGCCCTGCAAGGCCTTCGTAGTAGGCCGCCGCCGAGGCAAACCCGGCACTCGCGTCGGCCGGATTACCGGCTTCGGCCGAGTTCGTGCCCTCGCTGTAATGAAAGTCTGCAAGCCGCCGGCTGAAACGCTTCCACTGTTCCTGTTCGCTCTGATTCAGCCGGTTGTAGCCTGCGTCGGTGCCAAACCGTGCAATGAAGTCTGCTCTTGCACTACGGGTCGGCTCGGGCTGCCCGGTGCCCTGCCACACATCCACCACCTGCAACATGAAGGCGGGAACCTTCCTGTGATCCGGCGCATAGCGAATAAACGCCTCACTCGTTGCTACGCTGGCCTCAGCCTGCTGCTGGACGGCGTAATAATCCGCAAGCCGGTCAAACAGGAGATGCTCCCAGGGCCGCATCCGGGTTCTGTCCAGCCAGGAAATCAAGGTATCGGCCCCCGCTTTTCTCGACGCCATCAGGGCAAGCACGCGGAACGTATCGTCGATGGTATCAACACTGGATTCGTTGACGGTCTCCAGGCTTTTCGCATCGGGGAAGAACTCGTCCAGAACGGTCACGAACGTTGTTGCTGCCCTGCTCCAGGCTCCGGGCCCCTGCTTGAACTGGCTCCAGCCCAGCATATACCTGGCCTTGGTTCCGAGTTCCCCGTGCTCGCCGGATTCAATCAGTTGACGATAACCGGCTTCAGCCTCCTGGTACTGACCAGCGGCAAAAGCAGACTCCGCGATACGGAACCTGGCCTCAGGCACCAGCACTGAATCGGGGTAAAGCCCGACAAGTTGTTTCAGGCGCCGGATCGACTCCTCATGTTTACCGGTCAGTGCGTGCGCCTTGGCCATCTGATACAGGAGTTCGTCCAGCCTGCCGCTGAAGGAGCCCCGCTCCAGGATCGATTCATAACTGGCGATCGCCTCCTGGTAAACCTTCTGCTCCTCGGCCGGAGAAAAACCGATGTCCTCGGCAGACTTGTCCCGGATATTGCTCAAACGGTTCAGAGCATCTATCCGGACCTCCGGCTCATCCGAGTTCAGGAACAGGCGGTGATAACGACGCGCCACTTCCGAGGGAGAAATAGCGGGCATGGGACGGGATTCGAATTTCAGGAATACAGGACGCATGTCGGCAATGGTCTCGCCATCGCGCCCCAGCTCAACCCGAAAAGACTCCTGAGCCACCGCCGGTATCACGGCGCCCAGGGCGATGAAAACAAACCCGGCGATAAATACGGGAATCCGGCGGGTCATGGCTGCCCCTCCCCGGTTTCTGTCCCCGGTCTGCCGGCCTCTGCCAGATTCTGCAGGGCAAGGTACTCGTAAAGGTGAGCAATCTGCTGTTCGGTTTTGTCGAGAGCGAACGCCATCCGTTCGTCCCGGCTGGCAACATAATCCAGGGCCATGGTGTCCAGGGCCTCTTCGGCGTCCTGCCTCAACCGCTGCACAGAAGCGAGCAACGCGCCATTCCCGCTTGTCAGCTCGAGCGTCTGATCCCGCAGTGACTCAAGGGCAGCCGAACGACCGGCCGCCCGGTGATCGAGCCTGGCCAATCCGGAGTTGGCATCGATCATGGTTTTGATCAGCTCGGCAAGCTGACTCTCTTGGGAACTGTCGGATACCCCGGCTCGCAAGCTGTCCAGCCGGGCTTTCAGATTCTCGCCACGATTCGAAAGCGTTCCGATGTTGTCTCCGGTGGTTTGATTACGGGTCTGGTGGAGCTGTTCATCCAGCACACTGGCAAATACGTCCAGGTCCCGCTGGTATCTGGCAAGGCGATCCGCCATCGTTGCCAGTGCTGCCACCCGGCCGGCCGCATGCTGGGCATCGGGCTGTTCCATAAAACCCAGCAGATAGGCCATGCGGGGCTGGGTCAGCGTGCGGCTGTCTGCCAGAAACCAGTCCACTCCGCTTTCCCGGGCATCCTTCACCAGTGTCTTGTAAGCCCCGTGGGCGCGGATTTTTTCAGCCAGTTTGCGCAGGGTCACCCGCTCACTTTCGAAGGCGGCGTTGGCCGCCAGATAGGCTTCGCCGGCCTGACCAAGGTAGCCGGAGAGGTCATACCCCCGCCCCATGGCTATCCAGGCGTCGGCAACGCCCGGATAGGCCAGCGGGTATTTTCGCGCCCGGTGCCAGCTCTGCATCGCCGCCCGGTGGTTATTGCGCTCCGAGAGCGCCAGGCCATGGAGATAAAGCGCCCGTGGTGTCTGGAAGCTGTCCAGTTCAACCTTTTCCAGAAAACCGATCGCTTTCTCATACTCGCCATGCTGGAACGCCAGATAGCCGGCCCTTACCAGAAGGCGGCTGCGGAGAGAATCGCGGCGGCCGGAATCGCTCTCGCCTTCCAGCATCGCCAGGGCCACCCGAAGGGCGACCAGTGCCCGGGCCGGATTCAGATCCTCTCGGGCGTAATCGGTGGACAGATTGAGGTAACCAACAGCGGCCCAGTAGCCTTCCTTCATGCCGGCAAGGACTCGGCCCGCCGCGTCGGTTCTGCCACTGATACGAGCCGCCTCGGCCTTCTGGTAGAGCGCTCGCTGGCGTTCGTCGCCGAGATCAATGCCTCCCTCATCGGCACGCCTGAACGCTTCCAGGCCCTCCCTTAGGTCAGTCGGCAATTCCGGGGAGGCAGCTGCCATCACCGGGCTGCCAACCAGAATCGCCAATGTGAGGAGCAGCATTCGAAAGTGCATGGCAGTCTACTTCCACTCGAGGAACGAAACCCGGGGCTCATAGTCTGGCGCCTGCGCCTCCAGACTCATCTGTAACCGAAGGGCGCCGGGGCGTTTCCGGAAACGGTGCACCGATTCGCGCCGAACAAAATCATCATTGGCAGAGCGCGCGGTGATCACGGTTTTCAGCTCATGCTGTCCGTTCCTGAGATTACCGGTAAACAGTTGCTGGATGCCGCCGCGCTCGAGCGATGCCCGCTCCCTCCCGGTATAGAGATGGGAAGCAACCGGCTGGCCATTCAGGAACAATTCCACCGAATCCAGATCGAGCGCCTCCCGGCTCTGAAGTGTCAGAAAAACTGCCAGTCGGGTATTGGCGGGGTGCAGCAACTTCTGCTCAAGGGTAAATACATTGGCAGAATGCTCCGCCACTTCGGCGCTGAGTGCTTCGATCTCCTCATCAAGTGATGTCGCAGCCAGTGCCGGCGCACAGAACAGCAAAAACACAAAGGACCAACACAAACGCGACCCGTGGTTATCCATCCGGCGCTTTTGTACTTGTGGTATGCCGAACATAAGCCTCCTGCCTCTGTAGCTTTTGTAACCTATGCAAACTTCTGTAACTGAACGGCAGAAAGCGTAACACCTGGTAACCGACAAGAACGGTATCCAGATCACCAAATGAAAAACGAGCGGCGGGTAATGAGTGTCGAATTATTTGACAGAGACGGAGCGGCGGTTCCCATATCGGTGGTAAAACGCCAACACGGATAGCGACAACCTGTTGATTTAACGCATTTATAATCAACTGGCCCTGGAATTGCTCATGGGGAAGCGACGGGAATGCCGAGCAGGCAAACCCCGTTTGATATGCCGAGCTTTGCCGATGCCCTCAACCGCATCGGCTTTTTTATTTGGGGTCAGATGAACTTTTCATCTGACCCCAACTTTACTTGCTGAGTTGCTTCATGGCCGATTCCAGGCCTTCAACGGTGAGCGGATACATGTGATCGTTCACCAGTTGCCGGGTCATGGCCAGTGAGCCACCGTTACCCCAGTAACTTTCAGGCAATGGATTGAGCCAGACCACCTTGCGGAAGTGATCGGAAATACGCTGGAACCAGGTAGCACCGGATTCTTCATTCCAGTGCTCGATCGAGCCACCGGGGTGGGAAATCTCGTAGGGCGCCATGGTGGCATCCCCCACAAAGATCACCTTGTAGTCCGGCGTGTATTTATGAAGGATGTCCCAGGTGCTCATGGTCTCGTTCATCCGGCGGATATTGTTCTTCCATACGCTTTCGTAGATGAAATTGTGGAAGTAGAAATATTCCATGTGTTTGAACTCGAGACGCGCTGCCGAGAATAACTCCTCACAAACACGAATGTGGGGGTCCATGGAGCCGCCCACATCGAAGAAGATCAGCACCTTAACCGCGTTGTGCCGTTCCGGCACCATTTTCAGGTCCAGGTAACCGGCATTCCGTGCGGTCGAACGGATGGTATCGTCCATATCCAGCTGGTCGGCTGCGCCCTGGCGGGCAAATTTTCTCAGCCGCCGCAGCGCCACCTTGATGTTCCGAATGCCCAGGGTGATGCTGTCATCCAGATCCTTGTATTCACGTTTTTCCCAGACTTTGACAGCCCGGCCGTGGCGGCCTTTCTTCTGACCAATCCGGAAGCCCTCGGGGTTGTACCCATCCGCCCCGAAGGGCGAAGTACCGCCAGTGCCGATCCACTTGTTGCCTCCGGCATGGCGTTCCTGCTGCTCTTCCATGCGCTTCTTGAAGGTCTCGATCAGCTCTTCAAGCCCACCGAGAGAGTCGATTTTGGCCTTCTCTTCCTCGGACAGATGCTTTTCAAACTCCGCCCGCAACCAGTCATCCGGAATCAGCGCTTCCAGCAGGTCGTCCAGGTTCTGAATGCCCTCGAAATACGCCTGGAATGCCCGGTCGAATTTGTCGAAGTGTCGTTCATCCTTTACCAGGCACAGTCGGGCCAGGTAATAGAACTCTTCCATATCGGCAAAGGCGAGCCGGTGCTGCAGGGCTTCCAGCAGATCCAGAAATTCCCGCAGGCTGGCCGGTACCTTCGCTCGCCGGACTTCGAGAAAAAAATCAATCAACATAAAACGTGACTCTTGCCAATGTTCTTGCTGAGAATCAGCTGCGGCGACGCGCCATGAATGCGAGCTTCTGCAACAGGTGCACGTCCTGCTCGTTCTTCACCAGAGCACCGTAAAGAGGCGGCAACGCCGAACTGGTATCCTTCTCCTGCAACATTTTCGCCGACAGCTCGTCGGCCATCAGCAGCTTCAGCCAGTCAATCAGCTCCGACGTTGAGGGCTTCTTCTTCAGGCCCGGCACCTTGCGCACATCGAAGAACACTTCCAGGGCATCACGAACGATTTCCTGCTGCAAGCCCGGGTAATGCACATCCACGATATTCTGCATGGTGTCATGATCCGGGAAGCTGATGTAGTGGAAGAAACACCGGCGCAAAAAGGCATCCGGCAGCTCTTTCTCATTGTTACTGGTGATCACAATGATCGGCCGGTGCTTGGCCCGGACGGATTGCTGCGTCTCGTACACGAAGAACTCCATCCGGTCGAGCTCGAGCAGAAGGTCGTTCGGAAACTCAATATCCGCCTTGTCGATTTCATCGATCAGCAGAACCACCTGCTCTTCGGATTCAAAGGCTTCCCAGAGCTTGCCCTTGACGATGTAGTTGCTGATGTCCTTGACCTTCTCATCGCCCAGCTGGGAGTCCCGCAGACGAGATACCGCGTCGTATTCGTACAGCCCCTGCTGCGCCTTGGTCGTGGATTTGATGTGCCACGGGATCAGTTTCATGCCAAGGCCGGCGGCCATTTCTTCAGCCAGCAGGGTTTTCCCGGTGCCCGGCTCGCCCTTGATCAACAGCGGACGCTGGAGCGTTATCGCGGCGTTGACGGCCATTTGCAGGTCATCGGTGGCTACGTATTTCTCGGTACCGGTAAACTTCATGGGTCTGGTTCCTGTTGGTTACTTTTTCTGATCTTTTTCGTCGGGTTTCTTTTTCGGATCGTTATCCGGCAACGCGGATTCATCCTCATCGAAATCGGGCAGATCGTCGAACTCGGAAAGGTCGAAATCCTCCAGTCCGAATTCTTCGTCGTCTTCTTCCTCCAGAGCATCGGCATCCGAGGGATCGGCGACATCCTCCAGCTCCGGGATTTCCTCGTCCAGCTCGGCAGACTCCTCGTCCGCCAGCGTGTCTGCTATCGGAATCTCCGGTTCAGCCTCATCCTTCAAGGCGGCCTCGTGCTCATCAATGACCGCCTCGATTTCCGACATATCGTCGAAAGCCGCCTCTTCGGTGACTTCCGGAATTTCCTCCGGCTCCGGTTCTGCCTCCGGTTCCGGTTCCGGTTCTGGTTCCGGTTCTGGCTCCGGCTCGGACGCCTCTTCCAGATCCTCCAGCGTCTCCCGTTCGGCAGCGGCCGCTGCCTGCTCATCCTGACGCTTTCTACGCTGACGAAGTGCAACCCACACCAGACCGCCAATCAGCACAAGCCCGCCCGCAGCTGCACCCATCACCCAGAGAGGCACGGGCAAGGAACCGGTATCGTCCTCCGGTTGCTGTGGCTGTGGTTGTGGCTGGGGCTTTGGTTGTCGCTCGGTCTTCGGGGGAGCTTCTCCGGCGACTGGCTCGGAAGGCTCCTCCACCTGGCTCACATCAATAGGCGAGCTGATCGCCGGCTCCGGTTCTTCAGCGGCAGGCTCTGGCGCCTGGGGCTCAGGCTCGGGTTCTGCCACCGGAGCAGCAACCGATTCGACCGGAGCGGCCGATTCGGCACCCTCGGGAACGGTGAATCCGACCGTCGCACTGAATTTGCGGCTGAAGGTCTGGCCATCAGCAACCACATCAATGCGGTACAGGCCTGGGGCTGGCAGGGAACTGACCGTGTCCTCGTAGGTTCCGTCTTCCGGCGGCTGCTCCCCGGACAGGACTTTGGTTCCGCTGCGCCCATCCTCGGAGGTGATGGTCAGCTCAACGTCCAGGACGCCCAGAAAGTCCGGGTTGGTAATTTTTTCCTGTTCTTCAAAGAACGCGATCCGGATATCCAGCGGCTTTTCCGCTGAGAAACTGGTGGGTAAAGGGTTGACCACCATTCGCAAGTCACTGACGACGGTTACCCGGCTCCCCTCACCCAGTTCGCCGTTGATACGCCAGTCGCCCGCCATCGGCTCATTCACGGTGATCAGGTCGTACCCGGCCTCACGTGCCCATCGGACATTTTCGGGCGAGCTCGCCAGGGTCGCTGTCTCGCCATCAGGCCGGACCACTTCAAGCTCCCGCGTGGCCGAGGTTTCCGTTTCTCCCCAGAAAATGAGCGCGGTGAATTCACGCACCCCGTCATCGACGGTAAAGCCATCGCCCTCAATGGGGATCTGTTCCTGGGGCACCGCGGTATTCAACGCCTCCAGAAAGGCAAGGTTGAGAGCATCTGCGCTCTGGGCAATCTGATAGCGACCACCGGATTTTGTGGCCAGGGCCCTCAGAAATTCGGTATCGGCCGCTTCTGATAGCGCCACCGGATGGAAGGTGGCGCCTTTTTCCACCAGGCCGGGAACCACCTCTTCGAGGATACGCTGCTCCTCGGCTGCGTTGGCTTCCGGGTCTTCGGAAATGTCGACCTTGCCATCAGTGAGAAGGATGAAGTGAGTCCGGCCCAGATCGCCCTCGGTGTAATAGCCGTCGCTGGCCACTTCAATGGCTTCGCCAAGATTGGTTCTCAGGGCGACGGAATTGATGTCTTCCGACCGCTCAATGGCCATTTCCCGCCACTGATCGGTAACCTCCCGGTGAGGCACCAGCATGTTCACGTACTGGCCGAAGGTCCAGACGCCCGCTGTCGTCCCCTCCGGCAGCAGCCGGGCAAGCAGCCGCACCGCAGGCTGACGCAGATTCTGCGGATCGGTTTCCTTCATGGAGCCGGAGATGTCGACAATAATCCGGACATCCGATTGTTCTGGCAGCTGAACATCGCCGGTTTCCTGCGCGGCTGCCATCAGCGGCAGAGCGCTGATAAAAACCAGTACAAACAGGGCCAGCCATCGAGGTGTAGTGATGCCCATCAGTATTACCGCCGAACCAGACGGTAACGGACCAGATCCAGCACCCAGACCAGCAACATTACCAGACCGGCCAGGCCCAGGTTGAATATGGCTCTTCCGGCGGCGTCTGCATTGCCAAGAATCATCTCATAGCCGCCAAACAGCCAGGCGGGTATCCACCAATTCTCAAACATCTGCGACTCGACCGGGGTCAGCAGGAGTGCGACCAGTGCGGCGAGAATCAGGGTTCTCAAACCGTAAAGCGGAAGAAAACGAATCAGGCGCTTCATCATGTAAAAGAACACAACAAAGGCAATCGCGTAGGCGGCCCAGAAAATGCCATAGGCCATTTGTGCATCAGTATCGATCATTACAGAATCCAGTGAATGATGTGTTCTTCCCAGTCCTCTTCCGGCACCTGGGCCTCTGAAACAACCCGGTGACGGATGGAAACGCCCGCCTCGTGCACGGAATCCGGATCACCGCTGCGAAGCGGATGCCAGTCTGCCAACGGCCGGCTTTCCGCCAGGGTCCGGTAGGCACAGGTATAAGGTAGCCAATGGTAGTCGGTGACGGTGTCCGGTGTCAGCACCGTGCAACCGGGTACCTTTTTGAGCCGCTCATCGTAAACGGTACAGCGACAGGTTTCCTCATCCATGAAACGGCACACCAGGTCGGTGTGGTAAACCTCGCCGGTGTCTTCATCTTCCAGCTTGTTCAGGCAGCATTTGCCGCAGCCGTCGCACAGGGATTCCCATTCGTCGGCTGTCATTTCGTCCAGGCGCTTACGCTGCCAGAACGGCACCTCGGCAATCATGAGTTACGCTGTTCCGGACGGGTTCTGAAGTCCACCACATAGCCATCCCGTTCTTCGGGCATCTGGAGAAAAAAGTCCTTCTCCCCGATGGCCTCAAGCACCTGCCTGCCCGTTGTTCTTGCCAGCTTGCGATCCGGTGTCAGCACCAGATCCATGGAATGCACAGGTTGTCCGAAAATGCCACGCAGGCTCTCCGGCAACGCCTCCCAGTCCTGACCACGGCGGACAAAAATATAGGTATCGCGCTTTTTGCTGCTGCGGAATACAGAGACAAATTCCCGTTCGTTCATGACTTCAGTAAATCCTCGATATCAGCGCGAACCGGCGCCAGAATCCTGGCCCGCCAGCCCTGAAAAAATTCATGTTGTGCCAGATCACGATTCTGCACCAGCTTCTCCAGCCGCTTTCTCGGTGCAAGCAATTCCATCGGAATATCAGCATCTTCTGCAGCTTTCCTGAATAAGCGCTTTAACTGCTTGAAGAACCCTTGCTGATCTCTCGACAAAGGCGGAGCAATGCGCTCAAGACCCGAATTATCGGTGGTCGCGCCTTTGCTCACAAGATCAATCACAGTATCGCCATAGCGGCGGACCGCCCCGGAAGGCACACCCTGAACATTGGAAAGCTCCCGAAGGGAGCCCGGCATCTTCTCCGCGATGGCGATCAGAAGTGCGTCTGACAGCACCCGGTTCCGGGGCCGGTCCTGCTTCTGGCATTCCAGTTCCCGCCAGCGAACCAGCTCCCGCAGCACGCCCTGCTGTTGCGGCGTCAGTGTCCAGCCACCACGAAGTTTCAGGTAATGATTATCCGGATCCTCCTGGCGCGCCAGTTCGTCGGCGAAGCGTGTCGATTCCTCCACCAGCGCAGCCTCCAGCCCCCGCTCCCTCAGCAATGCCGTTACCCACTCATACATGGGCTCCAGGAAACGGATATCCTCAATGGCATAGCGTTGCTGCGCCTCGCTCAAAGGCCGTGCCAGCCAGTCGGACCGGGTAGCGGACTTGTCGAGTGTTTCGCCGAACAGTGTCTCAACCAGCCTGGCGTAACCGAGGGAGAACCCGGCACCGGCCATCGCCGCACCAATCTGCAAGTCAATCACGCCTGCAGGCTGAAGATGAAGCCACTGACGGAACAATTCCATGTCCTCACTCATGGCATAGAGAAGCTTGGGCGTTTGAGGATCGGTCAGAACCTCACGGAACCGTCGGGACTGCTCGGCAACCGCAGGATCCACCAGACAGAACTCGCCATTCAGCCCGAGCTGGACCAGGCCAGGTATGGGATAGAAGGTATTTACCCGTTCAAACTCCGTGTCCAGCGCCAGGGGCTTACCCGGTGCGCGATCAAGCCACTGATCCAGTGCCTCCGGCTCCCGGATCCAGTGAATGCTGGCGGGTGCCGGGGGAACGTCAACAGCCGCAGCGGCCTGGGCGGAAATATCCATAGAAATGCCTGGTCAGATTTAATCGGAGAGAGGTTTTCGGCCTCTGAAGGCGTGGGTAAGAGTAAAGCCATCTACATAGCCCAGCTCACCACCAACCGGAATACCGTGGGCCAGCCGGGTAATCAGAATCCCACGGCCATCAAGCCGATCGGCAATGTAATGCGCTGTGGCCTCACCTTCAACCGTGGGATTGGTGGCGAGAATAAGCTCGGTAACGCCTTCATCCCGAACCCGCTTCAGCAATCGCTCGATGCCGATCTCCTCGGGGCCGACACCGTCGATGGGTGACAGATGGCCCATCAACACAAAATAGCCACCCCGGTAATCGCCGGCCTGCTCAATCGCCAGCAGATCCGATGGGCTTTCCACCACACACAAGGTTCCGGTGCGGCGCTGGGGATTGTCACAAATGCCGCAGATTTCGGTATCGGCAAAATTCTGGCAACTTTCGCAGCGCCTGACACCACTCATGGCCTGGCTCAGGGCTTCGGAGAGACGGGTGCCGCCGGAGCGACCCCGCTCCAGAAGATGAAAGGCCATACGCTGGGCGGTCTTCTGCCCTACGCCGGGAAGGCAACGAAGAGATTCGACGAGCTCATCAACCAGAGGGCTGAACGCCATGAAAAGTCCTCAAACGACTGCAGGATGAAATTCAGAACGGCATCTTGAAACCGGGAGGCAGGCCCATGCCAGACATCATACCGGACATCTTTTCCTTCTGGTTTTCCTCAACACGACGGACAGCATCGTTCACCGCCGCCGCCAGAAGATCCTCCAGAATGTCCTTTTCTTCAGACATCAGGGAAGGGTCAATGTCCACTTTGCGAACATCGTGGCGACCATTCATGGTCACTTTTACCAGCCCGGCGCCGGCTTCACCGGTCACTTCCGCCTTGGCGATCTCTTCCTGGGCCTTCTGCATCTCTTCCTGCATTTTCTGGGCTTTCTTCATCATGTCGCCCATATTATTCATCATTCGTTATCTCCTGCTTGTCTCAACCGGCCGGATACTCTCTTCGACTACCCGCGCTTCGAATCGTTCAACAATAGACTGTACGACCGGGTCCTTCCGGATGGATGCTTCCGCCGCTTCCTGCCGAGCCTTACGCTGGCGCTCCTCGTAGGCCGCCGGCGTATCTGGCCCCGCTTCGCCCTGCTCTATCCGTAACTGAATGGAGTCGCCAAACCGGTTTCTCAAGGCCGCGAGGATCTTTTCCTCGTGCCGGCTGTTCAGCAGCCGGGCATGGCCCTGATCGATCATCAGGGTGATTGTGTCGCCTTCCCGACTCATTGCACCATGGCTGGCCAGGTTGCCGGGCATACCAACAATGCCCAGGCTGCGGAAATCCCGGTGCCAGACAAACTCGCCTTCCGGTTCCTGGGATGGTGTCGGCTCCGGTTGAGACTCCCGTTCTGGTTGAGACTCTTGTTTTGGCTGAGGCTCTGGTTCCGGCACTGGTGACGCCTCTGGCATCACCGGCTCAGGCTCAGGCTCAGGCTCAGGCTCGGGTTCAGGCGTTGGTGGTTCCGCTTGCAGCTCCGGTACCGGTTCCGGCTCGGGCTGTCTGGCATTCAGAGCAGGCGCCGGCGCCGGGTCGGGTTCATCCCGTGGCTCGGAGACCGCGCTCTGGCCACCAGAGCTGACAGCCGGCGGCTCACGGCGATCAGCGCCCGGGCGAAACGCCAGCATCCGGAGCAGGGTCATTTCGAACCCCATACGGGCATCCGGTGTAATGCCCAGATCTTTGCGGCCAATCAAAGCAGACTGGTAGAACAGCTGGGCATCTTCAGCGCTGAGCTTTCTGGCCAGGGCCTGCACCTGCTCGGCGTCGCCAAGGCTGTTGTCGGCACTGCCGGGCACCACCTGCTCCATGGTAACCCGGTGAAACAGGGACAAGAGGTCCGCCAGAATCACGCTGTAATCCGGGGCAAAATCCGAAATCCGGCTAATCTCTCCCAGCAAGGCCGGGCCGTCGCCCTCAACCAGGGCGTTGACAATGCGCTCAATGTCCCGCTGGTCAATGGTACCCAGCATGTTGCTGACATCACTGGCCGCCAGTTTCTGGTCACCAAAGGCGATGGCCTGATCGGTCAGACTCAGGGCGTCCCGCATGCTGCCATCGGCGGCGCGAGCCAGCAGCCAGAGCGCGGGCTCCTCAAATGGAATCTCCTCCGCGCCCAAGACATGCCTCAGGTGGCCGGCAATGTGTTCCGGGGTCATCCGTTTCAGATTGAACTGCAGGCACCGGGAAAGCACGGTCACCGGGAGTTTCTGGGGATCGGTCGTCGCCAGCAGGAACTTGACGTGTTCCGGCGGTTCCTCAAGGGTTTTCAGAAAAGCATTGAAGGACTGATTGGTCAGCATGTGCACCTCGTCAATGAGGTACACCTTGTAGCGGCCGCGGCTTGGCGCGTACTGGACGTTGTCCGTCAGTTCCCGCATGTCATCCACGCCGGTGCGCGAGGCGGCATCGATTTCAATCAGATCAACGAATCGACCTTCCTGAATCTCCCGGCAACTGGAGCATTCGCCACACGGATTCGGGGTAATCCCGGTTTCGCAGTTCAGGCAGCGCGCCAGCAAACGGCCGATGGTGGTTTTGCCCACACCGCGGGTACCGGTGAACAGGTAGGCGTGGTGCAAACGCTGGCTTTCCAGGGCGTGAATCAACGCCTGGAGCACGTGTTCCTGGCCCACCATGTCCTCAAAGGTCCGTGGGCGCCATTTACGGGCAAGTACCTGGTAGCTCATGTTCCGCCAACTGCAGTTAAAAACGGCTCTAACCTTAGCACGGACAAAGATCCAGAAGAAGCAGACTTGATCCCGGAAACACGCTAAAAAGCGATCGGGTATCGGCGAAAATCAGGGAGATAGAAGGTAGATACAGGAAGATAGAAACGAGCAAGAAGGGAAAATCTGGGGGTGACTCCATCAGCGACACCCCGGCACACAATTCCACCGCTTCGGCTGCTCCCTTCCGGGCCTGACCGGGTTCACGGTTTCATGTTGCGGAGGCACCAATGGAGCCACCATAACGGCGTTCCAGGACAATTCCCTGAAAGCGGCGCGCATATTAGCAAAAGGGTTTGCCGACTACAATGAGAAATCCAAGGCGACGCCAATTGCCTTTAATTCCCGGGCATTTTTACAGCGGCAGCGGCACTTCATCCTGTCGGAACCAGCAGGCCAGGCTGTAACGGGTGCGGTTCGCCGGCAGCACCTCGTGGGGAATTTCTTCGCTCATGAACAGGGCCATACGCCCCACCTCAGGCAAAACCGTGCCACACACCTCGTGTTCGCTGTCCCGATTGAACACCTGAAGCGCGCCACCGTCTGCCGCCTGCCAGTCCTCATTCAGGTAGAGCACCAGGCTGACCACCCGTGACGCCCGGCCCTGAAAACTGTCCCGATGCTTTTTATAGAAATCACCCGGATGGTAGGTGGCGTAATGGGTCTCGAACCGCTTCAGGCCCAGAAACAGCCTCTGGTTCAGCCCCTGGCGAATCGATTCAAAAAATTCAAACAGCGCCGCCTGGGGCGAGGTGATGCCCTGCAACCAGGCGATCTTGTCGCGGCGCACCGAGCGGTCCCGCACCGGATCACTGCCACGGCCGATACCAGCTTTTTTAAGGGCATCGGTGCGATCCAGAATCTGAACTTCCTGTTTCAGTGCCGCCAGCAGGTCATTACCCAGCCGGGACCGGACATCCAGAGACATCCAGCCGTACTCGCTCAGCCCCAGGGCCAGTTTATCCAGCCAATCCCCGGATACGGCTTCCGACAAAACCTTCAGCGGATCCTGGATATGATCAATTACCGGCGCTTCCATTAGCGGGCCTCGTACAGAATTTGAGCGTATTTTAGGCGCAAATCTCGCCGGAGCGGCAGTTTTAATTTACTCTCTGTGTAGGCAAATACACTTAACCGGTTCCACTTAGCAGATCACCATGTCAGAAAGCAGTAACAGGCCACCGCTCTCACTTTCTCCGGGCCAATGGTCCTTCACGCGCTGGAAAACCATCGGGCAACTGGAAGCCCTTGAGGTACACCACCCCCTGTTCCAGGCCATCCTGTTTCTCCAGGGCGCGCATCTGGCAAGCTTCAAGCCCCAGGATGAAGCCGACTGGCTATGGATGAGCCCCACCGCCCGATACGAGCCGGGGCGCGCTATCCGGGGCGGCGTTCCGGTCTGCTGGCCCTGGTTTGGCGATCCGGCCCGCAATGCCCCGGAAGTGCGGAAGCGGATTCACACAGACAGCGCCCACGGGTTTGCCCGCACCGCACTGTGGAAGCTGGAAGATGTCCGGGAAAACGCCCATGAGGTGGAAATCAGCCTGTCCCTGGATGCCAACGAGGACTTCAGCGATGTCTGGACCGGCCATGCGCTCGCCCTGCTCACATTCAGTTTCTCCATCCGGGGCTGCCAGCTGGCGCTGACCACCACGAACCTGGGGAACGATCCGCTCGCCTTTACCCAGGCGCTTCATTCTTACTTCCCCACCAGCGACATCACCCGCACCCGGGTACTGGGCCTGGGCAACAGCCAGTTCATCGACACCCTGGAGAACTGGGAATACCGCAACCAGGAAGGCCCGGTGTATTTCAACGGAGAAACAGACCGGATCTACGAGAGCGGAGAGCCCCTGACCCTCGTGACACCGCGATCCGGTCGTAAACTCTCCGCCGTGGGCAGCGATTCAACCGTGGTCTGGAACCCGGGCCCGGCCAAGGCAGCCAAACTGTCGGATTTCCCGGATACGGCCTGGCAATCGATACTGTGCGTCGAAACCGCCAATGCCGCCGGCGATTACCGGGTGCTTAATAACGGACAAAGCCACACCTTGGGCGTATTCATTGGAAGGAAATCATGAGCCTGGCATCGTTTCTGAAATCCAGACTGGTCCCCGCGGCACTGGACGAGCACGTCAACCGCATCCGCAAACCCATCGGAAGTCTGGGTTACGACCCCTGGGGCTATAACAACGAAGCCATCAAGTACGGGCTTTCAATCACCAAGCAGATTTACGAGAAGTACTTTCGGGTCCAGGCGCACGGGGTCGAAAACGTTCCTGCCGAGGGGCCCGTGCTGATCATTGCCAATCACAGCGGGCAATTGCCCATCGATGGCCTGCTGATTGGCTATGCCCTCGCCTCACGGGAAAAAGATGCCCGCATTCCAAGGGCGATGATTGAACGCTTCTTTCCGACCGTGCCCTGGCTGGGCAACCTGCTCAACGAAGTGGGCGCGGTGCTTGGCGACCCGGTCAACTGCGCCAAGATGCTCGCCAACGACGAAGCCGTCATTGTGTTCCCCGAGGGCATACGCGGTTCCGGAAAGCTCTACCAGGATCGCTACCAGCTCAAACGATTCGGCAACGGGTTTATGCACCTGGCCATGAAGTACAAGGCACCGATCATTCCCGTGGGCGTGGTGGGCTGTGAGGAAACCATCCCGGCCATCGCCAACATCAAACCCCTGGCCAGGGCCCTGGGCATCCCCTACGCCCCGGTCGCCATGCCGGTAGTGCTGCCGGCAAAAGTACACCTGAACTTCGGAGCCCCGATGTATTTTGACGACCTGGAAATCCCCGAAGAACAGGTCACCGAGCGGGTGGAAAAGGTCAAGGCGGAAATCAGCCGGCTGATCGACAAGGGGCTGAGCGAAAGGAAAAGGCTTTTCTGATGACCGAGCAACGCAGACCCCATATCCTGATTACCGGCGCCGCCGGCGCCCTCGCCCAGAAGGTTATCGAACAGCTGCGGGATACCTGCGACCTGGTGGCCGTGGATTTCCGGGAACAGGTTTACCTGGGGGACGACATTCCCAGCTACTGCATCGATTTCAACAAGCGGGTATTCGAGGATCTGTTCCGGCGCTACGAGTTCGACGGTGTGATCCACATGGGCCGGATCATGTCCAGCCAGCTGACCCGCATGCGGCGCTACAACGCCAATGTGCTGGGCACCCAGAAACTACTGGACCTTAGCCACAAGTACGGTATCAAGCGCGTGGTGGTACTCTCCACGTTTCACGTCTACGGAGCGGTCGCCTACAACCCCGCTCTCATTGACGAAGCCGCGCCCCTCAAGAGCGCCGGGCTCAGTGCCGATCTGATTGATTCCGTGGAGCTGGAAAACCTCGCCAACATCTACCTGTGGCGCTACCCGGAACTGAACATCACCATCCTGCGGCCGTGCAATATCGTGGGCCCGGGCGTGCGCAACACCATCAGTACCCTGCTGGCCAGCGAACGGGCCCCGGTACTGGCCGGCTTCTCACCGATGATGCAGTTCATCCATATTGATGACATGGCCGATGCCATCGTTCTGGCCTACAAGAAGCCGACCCGTGGCGTCTACAACGTGGCGCCGCAGGACTGGGTGGCCTACCAGCACGCGCTCAAACTGTGTGGCTGCAAGCGCCTGCCAATAATGTCGATCCCGCCAATAGTGCCGAGATTCATCCTCAGCACGCTCAAGCTGAAAAGCTTCCCCTCGTACCTGATGGCGTTTTACAAGTATCCGGTGGTGATTGACGGGCGGGCGTTTGCAAAAGAGTTCGGATTTGAGCCGAAAAGACCATTGAAGGAGATTTTCCGGTTTTATCGTGAGAACAAGAGGCCGGTTTAGGGTGTTAACGGCTACATAAGTTACGCTGTAGGATAAACGCGGCTATGCTTTGACATGGATTTCTTTTTTGGGGTGCTTCGGCATGTTCAGCAACATGGACGTACTCAGCTATTCGCTTGCGGCGATTACGTTCGGGCTACTTGGCCTATTGGTAGTTGCACGCTACCTGCGCCGTGGCGTAGACCGGGCGCTGGCTCTCGCAGCTTTTGTATCAGCCCTGTGGGCGCTGGCTATCGTCAGCCAGAGTCTGTGGGGGTGGCCGGGCTTTAACATCCGCTACCTGATTGAACTGATTCGGGATGCTGCCTGGATTTACCTGCTGTTTGCGCTGCTTAAAGACGGGTTGAAGGAGAACAAGCTCGGCGCCAAGGTTAAGAAAATTCTCGGCACCAGCGCCGTTGTGCTGCTCATCCTGCTGATCAGTACCATCATCATTGAGCATTTTGGAGGCGTCGATGTCTCCACTGGCAAGGTCAAGCTGATTGGCCAGATAGGGCTCTCGCTGCTGGGCCTTTCGCTGGTGGAGCAGATCTGGAGAAACTCCCCCAGCTTCGGACGCTCCAGCATCAAATATATCTGCATCGGCGCTGCCACCATCCTCGCCTTCGATTTCTTCATGTATGCCGACGCCCTGCTGTTCGGCCAGGTAGCCGATTCCTTCTGGAACGCCCGCGGGTTCGCCAATGCCCTGCTCACCCCCCTGTTCGCGGTGAACGTAATCAACACCCGCAAACAACCGGTTGATTTCCAGCTGTCCCGGTCAGCGGTCTTTCATGCAGGCAGCCTGATATTCGCGGGGGGTTATCTCCTGTTCCTGGCACTGGCTGGCTACTATGTCCAGGTACTCGGCGGTGAATGGGGCGACGCACTTCAGGTCCTGCTTTTCACGATCTCGCTGGCATTCCTCACCACCCTGCTGCTGTCCCGCCGCATCCGCGCCAAACTCATGGTGCAGATCAGCCAGAATTTCTTCGACTATAAATACGATTACCGGGAAGAATGGCTGAAAATGACCCGGGAACTGGCGGATCTCAGCGAGGAGCCGCCGCTCACGGAACGGGTCATCCGTATTCTGGCAGGTCTGGTGGAAAGCAATGGCGGGGCCATCTGGCTGAAAGGCGAACGGGATGCTTATGCCCTGAAAGCCGCCATCAATCTCTCTACGCCCAAACACACCATGATTGATAGCGACGCCGAGCTGGTGCGCTTCTTCAGAAACCGTGAATGGATTATCGATCTGCATGAGTACCAATCAGACCCGGTTGGTTACAACCTCATGGAAATACCCGACGCGATCGCAAAAACGCCCGACGGATGGCTGATTATTCCGCTCTACCTGGGTAACGATCTTTACGGGATGGCATTGGTAGGCACGCCCTACGCCCGGGTTGCTCTGAACTGGGAGAACTTCGACCTGATCAAGGTGGTCGCCCGCCAGACCTGCAACCTGCTCGCCCAGGCCGACGCGCAAAACCGCCTCTCCAGAGCCATGCAGTTTGAGGCGGTGAGCAAGGCTTCGGCCTTTATGGTTCACGACCTCAAAACCGTGATTGCCCAACTGTCGCTCCTGGTGAAGAACGCGCCAAGACACCGGAATAACCCGGCCTTTATTGACGACATGATCAACACCACCGACCACGCCGTGCGCAAGATGTCCAGATTGGTCGACCACATTCGCAGGCCCGGCACCGATGATGAGGACCAGCTAAAAACGGTGAATCTCACCAACCTGGTCACAGAGCTTGTCGCCCATCATCAACATCAGACACCTGCCCCGCGACTGGAAGGCGACATTCCGGACGCCGTCATCAAGGCAGATCTCGATCAGCTTCGCAGCGTACTCGGCCATCTCGTCCAGAATGCCCAGGATGCCACTCCGCCCAATGGCGAAATCACGATTGCCCTGAAAATCGCGAAAGGCAACGCTGTTCTGTTTATCCAGGATTCCGGCACAGGCATGAGCCGGGAATTTATTGCCAATCAGCTGTTCAAACCTTTCGAAAGCACCAAGGGGCTGACCGGGATGGGCATCGGAGCCTATCAGGCCCGGGAATACGTCCGGAAAATCGGAGGTAATATTGATGTCACCAGTGAGCCAGGTATCGGCTCCTGTTTTTCCGTCCAGATTCCGCTCGCGGACGAAACGGAGACAACACAGGATTCGGGCACCCTGGAACCGGCTCCGGTCACTCACGCCCCGATTCAGGGCGCCAATTAATTGCCGGTTTGGCGCAAGAACAAAAACCAGCATTGCAAAGTGTCAAAGTTCGGTTGAGAATCACTAGTGTGAGTCAATGATGTGGAAGTATCACTAAAAGGATTTGTTGACGTTGTGACCAGAAGACTCTTGATTGTAGAAGACGATCCCGGCCTCCAGAGCCAGATGCGCTGGTGTTTTAGTGAAGACCTTGAGGTTTCCCTGGCATCAGACCGGGAATCCGCACTCGCCTGTCTCCGGCGAGATGAACCGGAGGTGATAACCCTGGATCTCGGCCTTCCACCGGATCCTGGTGGCGCCACGGAAGGCTTCAAGCTGCTGGAAGACATTCTCCAGTTGTCCCCGATGACCAAGGTCATTGTGGTTACCGGCCGTGAAGACAAAGAAAACGCCGTAAAAGCCATCGGCATGGGCGCCAGCGACTTCTACCAGAAGCCCCTCGATGCCGAAATCCTGACCTTTGTGGTGAACCGCGCATTCCGGCTCGCTGAACTTGAGCGGGACAACCGCGAACTCACTAGCCATCGAAGCGGTACCAGCATCAAGGGTATTGTTGCCGCCAGCCCACAGATGCTCACGGTCTGCAGAACACTGGAAAAAGTCGCTCCCACCGATGTAACCACACTGATTACCGGGGAAACCGGAACCGGCAAGGAACTGTTGGCAAGGGCACTTCACGATCTGAGCCACCGGGCAGACAAAACCTTTGCGGCCATCAACTGTGCCGCCATTCCCGAGAACCTCCTGGAGAGTGAACTGTTCGGGTTTGAAAAAGGCTCATTCACCGGTGCCACCCAAAGCAAAAAAGGCAAGATTGAAAGCGCCAACGGCGGCACCCTGTTTCTGGACGAGATCGGCGACATGCCCATGGCTCTGCAGGCAAAACTTTTACGGTTTCTGCAGGAGCGCGTGATCGACCGTGTCGGATCGGTCAATCCGATATCCGTTGATGTGCGTGTGGTATGTGCCACCCACAGAGACGTGCAGGAACTTATCGCCGAGGGCACTTTCCGTGAGGATCTCTACTACCGCATCAGCGAAATTACGCTGGATGTGCCAGCCCTTCGGGACCGGGAAGGAGATGCCATTGTGATCGCACAGTCGCTGTTGCAGTCTCTGGGCAAACAGATGGACCGCCCCAACCTCGCGTTTACCGAAGATGCCATCAAGGCCATCAAGAGCTATCCCTGGCCCGGCAACGTGCGGGAAATGATTAACAAGGTGAAGCGGGCCACCATTATGGCCGATGGCAAACGCGTCACGGCCGCCGACCTGCAGCTGAGCTGCGATGACGCAGGCCCCGAAAGCCAGCTCAACCTGCGGCAAGTGCGGGAGAATGCAGAGCGGGCCGCCATTGTACAGGCGCTCCAGTCCTGCGGATTCAATATGGCGCAGGCGTCTCGCCTGCTCGGCGTTACCCGGCCAACACTTTATAACCTCACTGACAAATACCGGATAAAAACGTCCTCTGAATCATCAAGTGCCTGAGTTACAGGCAGGGAATCCAAAACAAGACCCAAAAGGGAAAAGGAACAGGGCCATGAAATCAGTGTCAGCAGTACGTGCCACCCTTCTTTCAGTTGCCATTTCGCTGGCTCTCGTCGGCTGTGGCGAAGACACCCCTGAAATGACCCAGGAAGAAATCAAGTACATCAGCCACCTGGACCAGTCGCGCTTCTTCCAGCGCCAGGGTGAGCTCAAGGCCAGTACGCTGGAGGCACGCAGCGCGATTGAATTGCAGCCGGAGAAACTCGAACCCTACTTTCTGATCATCGACAACCTGCTGAAAGCCGGCGACGCGATTAATACCGAAAGACAGCTCGACTGGGTGATGAATCAGATTCCGAAAGAACAAATCAGCTCGGAAGTGATAAACCGTGCCAGCCTCATCTATGCCGAGGCCAACCTGATGCGGGGCGAGTATGAGCAGGCCCTGGCCGCCCTGGCCAAAATCAGCTCGCCCGATCGGCCCGAAGAAACCAAAGCCGCATTGCTGGAGGGCGATATCTATCTGGCCATGGACCAACTGGACAAAGCCCGTGCCGCCTACGAACAGGCCGGAGCGATCGATTCCGGTGCCGTTGAACCGGTCATTGGCCTGTCAAAAACGGCGTTCGCACGAGGCGACAGTGAAAAAGCGCAGGAACTGATAACCAAAGCAGAAGAAATTGACCCGGAAAATACCGATCTGTGGCTCTGGAAAGCCCAGATGGCCCACGCTGAAGAACAGTGGCAGAAGGCAGAAGACAGCTACATCAGGGCGCTCGAGGATATCGGCCAGTACGATGTGATGACCCAGCGCAAGTACAACACCATCTCTGCCCTTATCCGGGTGTTAAGGGCCCAGGGAAAACAGGCAGAAGCATTCGTCTATGAAGAAATTCTCGCCAAATCCGCCCCTGGCACGATCAAGAGCAATCTGATCGCGGCCCAGGACGCCATGCAGGAGGGCGACCTGGCAAACGCTGCGCGGTACCTGGAAGAGATTCTCGCCCAGGCGCCCAACCATGAGCCCTCCGCCCTGATGCTGGGCCTGGTGCGCTTCCGTCAGGGGCGTGTCGAGGAGGCAGAGAAACTCCTGGCCCCGGTTTCCGATATGGGCGATTCCGAGGTTGCCAGCAAGTTGTTAGCCGCTACCCGACTACAGATGCGCAACCCCGAGGGTGCGCTGGAATCGCTCGAGAAGCTCGAAGGCAAGGAATCAGACCCGGAAACGCTGGCCCTGGTTGCAATAACAACGCTGGCCAGCGGGGATACTGAAACCGGCGAAGCGCTCATGGAAAAAGCCCTGGAGCTGAATCCGGACAATCACAGGCTGCACCTGCGATACGCCAACTATCTGAGCCAGAACGGCGAATACGCACGGGCGATAGGCCTTATTCAGGAGGTACTCAACAAGGCGCCTGACATGGAAGATGCCCGCAGCCTTCTGGTACAGGTTCAGGCGGTCTCCGGAGACGTCGAGGCAGCCATCAGGACAACGTCCGAGTGGATAAAAGAAGACCCGGACAACATCAACGCCCTGGTGATTCGCGGCAATCTCGCAGCCAGCCAGGACAGGTTCAAAGAGGCCCGGGACTATTTCACGCAGGCGCACAATAAAGATCCGGATGCCCTGGGGCCGGTTATTGCACTGGGCAGACTGGCGCTCAACCAGAAAGATCAGGCCGAGGCCCAGAAGCAGTTCCGAAGAGCCGTCCAACTTGCCCCGGACAACCGGCTGGCGCTCCGTGGGCTGACCTCGGTTCTGGATCAGGCTGAAACCGAAAGCTTCATGCGCGAGGTTCTTACCGAAAATCCTGACGCAATCGGCCCCCGGCTGATCCTTCTGGAGCTGGCGCTACGGCGGAATAATACTCAGGAAGTGGACGACCTGACCGCCTCCTTGCTCGAGCGCGAGGAAGAAAGCACGCCATCACAGGCAGCACCGCTGGTCGCGAATATGTACAACAGTGTCGCTGTGAATCTTCGCGAAGCCGGCGAGCCTGATCGCGCAGCGGCCATCCTTGACCGGGCCCGGGTTCTCTTCCCGGAAAATGAGGGAATCGCCCTTCAGGCGGCTCAACAGGCCTTTTTAGCCGGGAATAACGACCAGGCCCGGAGCATCCTGCAGGAAGCCAAGCAAGAACACCCGGATTCGCCACGGCCCTACCTGGTGGAAGCCCGTTATTTTGAAAGCCAGGGCGAATATCAACAGGCCGCCGACTTCTACCAGCTGGCCATGGACAAGCAACCCAGCGCCGGTGTCATGAATGCCTACGCCGAAGCCCTGCAAAAAGCAGGCAAGGAAGCTGAGGCTCTCAACCTTCTGGAGTCCGGCATTGAAACCTTCCCCGGCGATCAGCAGCTGCGCCTGAGACTCGCCCTGCTCCAGCAAACCCAGGGCGACCAGGACAAGGCCAGGGCCAATTACGAGGCACTTCTGGATTCGATGCCGGAGAATACCCTTGTACTGAACAATCTGGCCTGGCTTTATCATCAAACCGGGGATGAGCGGGCAATAGCCATGGCCCGAAAGGCCTATGATCTTGCCCCGGCAAACGCGGCGATTGCGGACACCTACGGATGGATCATGCTGAAGGCCGGCAACCACCAGGAAAGCCTGCCGATCCTTGAAAAGGCTCACCAGCTACAGCCCGACTCCGAGGAAATCGCGTTGCACCTCGCAGAGGCCTACCGGGCGGCTGGCAAAAACGCCGATGCCCAGCGAATTCTTGAGAAATTTGGTGACCCGGGCTAATGGATCGAGTTCTTACCAAGCGGTATCTCTGGCTGGCCTCAATTCCGCTGCTGGCGCTCGGGCTTTGGGCTGAATGGCTGTCATTTTTTCACCTGTGGTATGACTCGATCATCTATAGCCACGGGTTTCTGGTGCTGGCCGGGATCCTCTTTCTGTTGTATCTGAGAAGAGAATCCCTCCGGGCGCTGACCATCAATGGCTCCCCGTTGGGCCTGTTTTTGCTGGCCGGGTCCGTTGCGGTGCTCATTCTCTCCCAGGCAGCCGATATCCGGCTTTTCCGGCTCCTGCTTGTTCCCCTGATCATCATATTCTGGGGCTGGTCAGTGTGGGGCAAGGCCTTTGTAGCCAGTGCGGGGGGGCCGATCCTGCTGCTAATTTTCGCCGTTCCCGTGTGGGACGACCTCTCTCCCCTGCTTCAACACATTACCGTTTTCTTTAACACCATCCTGCTCCGGGCAGCCGACATTCCGGCGACCATCCATGAGTTTTATATAACCCTGGAGGTTGGGACCTTCCTTGTCGAGAATGGCTGCAGCGGCGTACGCTACCTGATGGTCGCACTTTTCCTGGCGGCCATTTACGGCCAGCTGTACTACCGCTCAAACACTCGGATTCTGCTGCTGATCGTCATCGCCGGCCTGCTGTCTATGGTGGCCAACTGGATCCGGGTCTTTGGCATTATTGCGGCGGGCCATTACACCAACATGGAAACATCGCTGATTGAAGACCATGAGCTCTTCGGATGGGTGGTTTTCGCTGTAGTGACTCTGGTGCCACTCTTTTTTATCTCGGGAAAACTGGAACAGCCTCTCTCCGGCGAAGAGGACAGCTCCGGCGATCACTCCACGGCGACCAGGAAGACCGGCACCAGATCATCATCACTGACAGTGCCGATCATCGCCTCCCTGGTTCTCCTCCTGCCACCGGTTGTGCCGGCCGCCCTGGATGCCAGAACCGAACGCTTGGCCAGCTCATGGGCGCCAACATTGCCCAGGCCCGATTCGGGCTGGAGCGGCCCCTTGCGCCACGCCAGCATCTGGCAGCCGGACTACGTAAAGCCCGATATTGATCTTGGCGGGGTCTACGTCTCCGACGATCTGGAACAGCTGCAAGTGCAGATCACAGGCTATCGTCGTCAGGCCCAGGAAAAAGAACTCATCTATTATGGAAACCAGCTTTTCGACCGTAAGGAATGGAAACTTGTATCCAGGACTTCCCGGCCACTGCAAAGCAACCAGAACCTGAGCCCGGAAACCATCAACGAGACAGTTATCCGGAAAAACGGAGAAAACACCTACGTTATCCTGTGGTCCTGGTATCAAGTGGGCGACCAGCTAACCAGCTCAAGAACGGAAGCAAAGATCACGGGCGCGCTTAACAAACTCAGAGGGGATGCCCGCGGTGCCCTATGGGCCCTTGCAGGCCACTGCGAAGGCGGAAAAGAACCGGACTGCTCCAGCCAGCGGGCCGTGTTCGAACGTTTCCTCAACGTCAGGTAATTTCATCTTGAGCCAGGCACTGCCTGGAAATGTGTCGGGTTTTTTTACCCTTTTGCCTTACACCAGATTGGCTTTTCGTCTAACTCATTGAAAATAAGCCAACAAAAAATTGGTTCGTTTATTGCTTTTAACATCGTGCAGACGTAGCCGGCCCAACTCGGGCCACGCAACTTAGCAACACGGTGTAATAAAAATGAATTTAAAACAGTTAGCAACTATGTCGGCCCTGATGTTGATCGGAGGCCAGCCAGCGCTTGGGGCACTCATCACTCCCGATGTTATTTTCGGGAGCGGAAACGACAATGGCAGCTTTACCGTTACGAAATTTGATTCTGGTGGGATAATTGAGCTCGGGCTGCGGGCCAAGCTGCGATACAACGACGCCGGCAATCCAGAAAACACTTTCAACTGGGATGGCGTTAATACTTATACTTTTGCACCAACTGCCGGCACACCGGCGAACCGGTCCGTATTCAACTACGAATGGTCGATCAACACCCAAGATCGCAGCGCATCTATCGAGAGTCTGATTGGTTCTGGCGCATACGCTCGGATCGAATACGACATTGATCCGAGCGTATTGACCAGTTTCGTCTCATACAATCCATTCGATTTCGATGCTTACTACGGTACAAATGCGACAGGGAATGGTGGCGGCACCTACGACAACACCGGCACTCCGGTTTCTGGGGCGACAGTGGCCCAAAATTCCGTCAACTACGGTTTCCTTCCCGGCGCGCCGCTAGGACAAGGGATATACGATGTCAGGCTAACCGCGTTCAATAGTAGCGATCAACAGCTCGGTTCGACCGCTATCAGGATCAATAGTGTTCCAGAACCATCAATCCTTGCCCTCATGGGTCTGGGGTTAGCTGGATTAAGTTTCGCACGTTATCGTAAACAGCAAGCTTGAATAGACTCATCAGCTAAAATAATAAGGCCAGCCTCGTTTGAGGCTGGCCTTATTATGTCTGAAGGATGTGGCTACAAATTAATTGTGAGCTCTCAGCAGATCAAGACTTGCGGCGGCGGGAAAGCCCCAAACCGGCAAGACCCAGGCCGAACAGCGCAAGTGTGCCGGGTTCAGGAACCCTGGTGAACACCCCTCTGAGCTGAGCCGAGTTGGCTGTTCCCTCAATGGTGATCAACTCTTCCACGGTAGGATTGTCATTCTGGCTGAACCCTCTCAGATCGAGAGTGTAAAGCGTTCCGTCAACCTCAAAAGCCTGTGAAGACGCAAGGCTCTCAAAGGACACAATATCGTCGCAGCAGCCACCACCGGAATTCCGTGTTTCCTCATGGAGGAACGTGAAGGACAAAGGTGTTGCGTACGGGTTGCCATCAATGGAGATGCCCATTGAAATGCTCAACAGAACACTTTGGACACCGGTGCCGGCATCAATCTGGAAGTTGTAGTGGGTGAAATCGCCCAAATCGAATTCTTCGTTAATATCCACTTCAAAGGCTGGCGGCGCGGAACCATCAAAACGGTAGCCGCTTTGTGTTGGCTGTCCGCCGCCCCAACGGACTTCCTTACCACCATAAAGATAGTTAACGTTGGTTCCCCCATCATGGTCGGACCAAACACCAGAGACGCTTTCAACAGAGATTACGGGCATTGCAAGTGCAGGTGTAGCTAATGAGGCAGCAAGTACTACTCCTCCCAACATCGACATCTTTTTCATGGTAGGTTCCTGTTTAGCATGAATACTTCTAAAGCACTCCGCATCAAGCCAGATTCATGCCATGACCTTTTAAGCCATAACTTTCATAAGGTTAAAAGGCATAAAAGACCTCCACTGCTTAAGAAGTGTAAATTTATTCGACGCAGCACGGGGATTGAGAACCATACTTGAAACAGCGGATAATTCAGCAAAATCTCAGCGACCCAATCAACGAGAAAGGCAATGGAACATGCGTATTACTTTCGTGTCACTGATACCTGATGCCGGCCACGTCATTCCTCTGCTACGGATTGCCTCGATTCTGGCCAAAAAAGACATCGAATGCCGTTTCATATTGCCCGAGGAGGGCCGAAAGCTGGCCGCAGCCCAGGAGTTCGACTTTGATCTGCTTCCCCCGGTTCTGCCGGCCGATGCTGAATCACTACTAAAAAAGATCTCCCACACCAGCCCGCTTTACCGAAAGCTTTTTTTCAACCGGTATTTTGAATCCCGCTATTTCCAGCCCATTCAATTTCAGGGGTTATCTTCCCTACCCTTGCTAAAAGATAAGATTCAACAGCAAGAGCCCAATCTGATTATTGCCGACGAACACTTGCTGGGCGCCGCGATACACCATCTCGGAGGGCAGCTGGGAGTCCCCGTCCTACTGCACCGCGCATCAGGATCAAATCAACAGTGCCAGAATCCGCAGCCATACGTCGTCCCGCCGTCGGCTCTGGCAAAAAAGACCATTCCTGTGTTGGCGAAAATCATCGGCAAGCTCTTCGATGTAACCCAGTCGGCAATGAATCGGCAGGCCTACCGCTCAACCCAGAAAATGAAGAGCTTTGTGAGTGAAGAGTGGCAGCGAATACTCAGCCAGGGAGGGCTTTCAGGCAGGCCCAGACAGGTCTTTACAACAGGCATGGCCACCATTGAGGCTCGTCATCTTCAGCCTCTCATAACGGCATGCGAGGATGTCCGTGCATTTGGCCCACTGCCCCCGCTGACTTCGGGTAGCATATCGAAGGAAGATCAAGACTGGCTTGGAAGGCAGGCAGAAAAGCCGGTTATTCTGGTTAGCCTTGGGTCCATGGTTACGATTACCGAAAAGCTCTCACGTTGCCTGATCGAGGCCGCCAGGAAAAATCGCTGTCGGCTTCTCTGGGTTTCCCGGACTAATCCAATACCGACCCGCTTCGAACAAGATCAAGACATACGTTGGGTATCCTGGGCCCCCCAACCTTCGTTACTTGCAGACTATCGCATACGCGGCTTTGTTTCGCATGCTGGATCCGGAGCCGTCCAGGAAGCCTTCTGGTTTGCAAAACCGCTGCTCTGCATCCCTCAGATATGGGACCAGCCATACAACGCCTGGGTTGTTGAAAGTTTGGGCGTCGGAAAAGTCATCAATAAAAACGACTTCTCCGAGCAACAGGTATCCCGATACCTGAATAGCATCCTCAGCGACGACACCATTGGCGAAAGGATGACGCAATATTCGCAGGAGATCAGAGAACTCGATAGCGATGCTGCAGTCTCAGAATATATTCTCTCAGCTTGCTCTTCTGCCGTGAAAGTTTGAATAGGTTCCGTTGATATCACTCACAACGTTCAGAAGTGCGTCCTTCTTCATCTCCAGTACATTGGGCTGACTCAGAAGGGGTTCGCTTGTCGCAATAATCTGGCCGATCCTGCGCTGGAGAAAATGACCCTTTATCGATTTGTATAAACTGCGCAGAGACAATCCGGGCCGGTTCCCTTCTTCCTCATCCCAGCACTTCGGCGATAGAGGGTGAACTGTTTGCCCGTTCAGTCCGACAGACTCCATCCAGTCAAACCATTTGAATTCATGGTACTCATGTAAGCTCACCGGAAGCCACGGAACCCGCATGGTATCCGCAAGAATTGCGCCGTGCATTGCTTCTGTAACAACGAAGGGCGCGCCAGCCACGGTATGAATGAACTCATCGGCGTTACAACTCGGCGACAGGTAATCCATATCCAGATTGTCGGCGATAGCCGCCAGCAGCCGCCCCGTTGAGAGATGAGAATTGACATGAGGTATAAATACCCCTCTGGCTGATTGCTGCACGGGTTTGTTATAGATTTCGGACAACAGAATAGCGCCATCCGCTATCGCTTTATCCAACCCGAGGCCAAGCGCCTTCGCTGACCGGGGCCCCCTCACGCATGCAATATCCCAGGTTTCATCCAGCTTTGTTTCGAGTTTTCCATAACCGACACCGGAACTGAAAATCACCTTTCTGGCGAAGTGATCATTCTGTCTGATGTTTGTATCGTTCAGTATTGTTCCAATACCAAAAAGAGCAATTTCATCGGAAGACAATATGCTCTTGTTGATAAACTTACCCATCAGAACAGGGTTGATGTCATCGCCAAAATTATCAACTCCCGTTCTCTCCCTGAACTTGTCAAAGTACACCAAGGCCACGTACGTCACTCCCTAACGTTTTTCACAAAAATCGGATGCTTCCTGTTAGTCCAGGAAGAAGTAGCAAAACTATTCAATGACTGTCAGCTGAGGCTCAGTGTAATCACTGGCAACGCCCTGGACGTCAACAGCCCGAATCTGGAACTGCCAGGTTCCCGATGGCAGATCACTAACCACATAGGAGCGCTTTGCTTCAGATTCTATTCTGATTGGCTCTGCAGCAGTCGTCAAAGGCTCCAACCTCATGGCATCTGCAATGACATAGCCATCTGCGTCATTCGACAAGGAGACAGCAATCTGGCTTGAGTCGGGGATCATCGAACCCAGGGGCTGCCACCTTCCGCCACCAGAGGTCTGGTCAACTGTAAACTGTTTCTCCTCAAGGACCCCGCCTTCCACCTCATACTGGACCTGATAAACGGCATTTGTGGCGCGATTGCTGTATGAAGTCCAGTTGGCCGACAGCCGATATTCGGTACCGGGTAAAACGTTATCAAACAGCCAGTTTGCAACGCTCTCACCAGACCCTGCCGGCATCGCCACATAGTTCTCGCCCACATAGCCGTCCGTTGCAGTCGATGTGCTGGCCTCAGGTCCATAAACCACAAATCCCGGCGAGCCATTATCGGATATTAGCTGGCTGCCTACCTCGCCCTCTACTTTCGAATACTTCAGCTCATAATAAGCAATTTCTTCTGGCGAAAGATTACTCCCGTCAGTTCGAGTTACTGGCGGCTCCCAGGTAAGCAATACCGTATTTGCAGCAAGTACGCTGTCCGGATCAGAAGGGTCCGTACCTGCCAGATATTCCTGGTAGTTTGTGTATCCATCCCCGTCGACGTCCAGGTCGCCGTCGGCCACGGTCGGGTCCAGAGCTGCGGTGGTTTCGTACCCATCAGGCAAGCCATCCCCGTCTGTGTCGGCACTCAGAGGGTCGGTCATGCCCAGGAATTCCTGCAGGTTGGTCAGGCCATCTCCATCAGGGTCCTGCTCGGCATCCAGGGCGTTGGTAGGATCAAGGCCCTGCTCGAGCTCCCAGGCATCCGGCATACTGTCATTGTCTGCATCCGCAGAGGACGTTGTGGCAGCTTCCCTGAAGAGCACCGCATCCGCGATCACATAACCGTCCGCGTTGTTCGAAACCTCAACGCGGCTGGTAAGCGTGGACATCCGGAAGGTACCCAGCTTGAACCATTCCCCGCCAAACTCTGTCTGGTCAACCGTAACCGTGGTTGTGGTCAGGTTATTCTGCTCATTGAGATGGTGGACAATGTATTTCACATTAGAGCCACGGTTACTGTGGGCCGTCCATCGGGCGAATACATCCATCCGCTTTATGATATTCAGATTCCAGGTGGCAGTTTTCTCTCCGCTGCCTGCTTCTGCTGCCAGGTAGTTTTCACCAATGTACCCGCTTGATACCGAGGATTCCTTCCACTCTCCATCGGTGTAGAAGCCGGGATTGGTGTTATCAATTACGTATTCGGTTTCAACGCCGGCTGAAGGTGCCGGCAACTCACTAACATCCTTTTTTGGCTTAAGGCTGCTGCACCCGGTTACTAAACCGCCCGAGGCAACCGCCAACACCAGCATCTTTATCCGTTTCATCGTCGTCCCGCCCTTAATTGTGCACAACAACTATGAGAAGGATGGCACAGATTCCAGCTTACACGGCGCTAGCGATAGTTCATTTCGCAATAATCCTGTGGCCTTTATCGCGAACCCTAATGAGTCATCTCCTTCGACGCCTCAAGAGGACCATTCCCGCCAAACCCATACCGGAAAGCACCAGGGTTGATGGTTCCGGCACTCCCACTGCAAAGGACAATCGCTCGAATTCGCCGGAACTCGGATAACCACCGCCACCCACAACCAGGGAGTGCATCCCAGGAACGGCAATATTCAAGGCGTAATACTGCCCAGGCTGACTGCCATATGCATCAATAAAATCTAAAGCAAGCAAATCACCTGAAGCATCAAAGGCAAGCCAGCCGATGGAGCTGAGATCGTTGAGGACCAGGTTTGTTAACCTTATCGACAGGGAAACCCAATGGGGGGCTTCCCGGAAAGCCATTCCAAAGCCCATCGCGCATTCATATCGATGGGCGCATTCGGTCCACCCAAGCTCGAAGGTCCCAAATACCTGGTCGCCACTCAAAAAAGACGTACGTGCTGCGGCTGGCTGGAAGCCATACGAGCCATCCAGCCAATTCAGGGCAACAAAGGGAGAAACCCTGGAGAGATCATCGCCATCAGCATAATCGCCCGCATCAATCGTTATTATGGATGCCCCGGCGACAGATGGAATCAAGATTGAAGAAAGGGCCAATGTGATACTTGCGGCAACCCCAACCAACGCCGTTCTGAATTTTGTCCATATAAAGCCCATCAATCCATCTCCTTGTAGTGATGATCTTTAACGGTGAAACCACCTCAGCCTTCGTAAGGCAAGTTTTGCGCCACGCCCCCAAAATTAGATAGTTAGAGAGGTGCCAGCATTCAAGGTGTAAGGAAACCTGACGACATTGGGCGCAGAAACCGTTTCTGCGAATCAGTCCCGGGCTGTGGCATCGGAAAGCGCTCTCACGATTACAGACACATCCTGACCGGTAACATCCTCGTGGCTTGACAAGGTGATCAGCCGCTCCGCAAAGGACGCGGCATTGGGAAAATCACGCGCAGAGCAATCCAGAAGTCCAGACACACCCTCGATATCAGGCAACGCCTGCCCGTAGAATGCGTTCGCACCAATACCATTGCGGTTCAGTGCTTCGATGGCCCTATCCCTCATTTTACGGTTTGGCGCCAATAGTCCATACCGCAAGATAATCTGCCCTTCAGCGTTTGCCCCGGGAGCCTTGCTATCCATAAACAGGCTCCAGCCGCGCTGGCGGAGAAATTCGAGCTTCTGAGCGTACCTGTACGCGATAGCGGGCCTGACTCTGGCCTCAAGAATACCCGCTTCCAGCAGCCCCGCCGGCAACCGCATGCGGTATAGACTGGTCAGCGGTTTGTATACCGTAGTGCCCAGCCCAAGGAACGGGATCCGTCGCAGCAGACCGTATCCGAAGCGCCCCAGGAGGAAATTGAAAAGACGTCGTCTGGCTTTCCATTTCCAATCAACGTTCAACTGTTCTTCAGGCAGGTCGCGCAGTACATCCGCCGCGGCCGGGTTATGGGTTTCGCGAACCAACAACGCCCCACCACCCATCAGGTTAATTGGCTTGCCACGGCCAAAACTAAGCACCGCACAGTCCGCGATTGGTTCGCGAGCGCAATCCGGCGGAAAGCACTGGGCGGAATCCTCAATCAGCCAGACACCACGCTCGCGGCACAAATCCGCAAGCTTTGACAATTGCTCAGGCACCCCCAGAAAACCGGCGCCGATGACGGCAACCGTCGCGCCAGAGAAAGCTTGGGAGAGTTTTTCGGTGTCCATGAATGGACCGTCTGGCAGTAAATCGACCAACACCGGCTTCGCACCCTGCGCCACCACTGCCGCCACAAGGTCCGGGCAGCCGTAGGCAGGCAGGATAACCTCCGGTTCAGAACCCTTCAGGTTGGACCGACCGATCGCCAGGCGAACCGCGGCAGACAAAGCCTGGGTGCCGGAGCCCATATACCAGGTGTGGTAATTTTTAGCCCACGGCAACTGCAGGCCGGTACCGGAATGTGGAAGCGGCGCACGGCTCCCAACAGGCCTCAGCATGCCCATCATCGTTTGGAGGGCGTCCAGACTGTCATTCGCCGACCCTTGAGAAAGTCGATAGTCGCTCGCGCAATAGCCAGGTTCACCTGAACGAAAAAATAGGGAATCTTGAAAACCGTACGCTCCCGCAGCTCGGGCTTAAGATGCCCGGCAATCACGACACCATAGAACAGGATCTGAACCAGTAAGGCGAGGGTGTAGATAACACCCTGGCCCGCTAACAGTATCGAGGTGATAAACAGCAAAACCTGAAACCAGGGAACCGCCCAGCGCATCAGCTTGTGGCCAAACACCTGAAAGGAAAACCAGCCAAACCGGAACGGGTTGAGAACCTCCAGGTGGCGGCTAAGGGCTGTGAGCCCCCGGATAATGGTCCGGATCTTCCGTTGATACTCTTTGGAAGCGTCTGCCACGTCGTGATAATAACCAAGTACATCCGGCGCTGTAACGGCAACAAGGCCCTTTCGCGCGCTGTTAAGGGCTGTATTGAAATCACTCGGAGAACAGATATCCCAGTTGCTGTCACACACTTCCCGCCTGGCCGCGAAAAAGGACCCGCTCAACCCAACCAGCCCAGCACATTGGCTCTCAAGACCTCGCAACCACATTTCATAGCTCACATAGGCGCCCTCTCCGACCACGGAGCCGTCCCGACTGACAAAGCGATCTTCGCTGGAAACAGCGCCAACTGACGGATCGTCAAAATAACGAACCATCTTCTCAATGGCATCTTCCGGAATGGAGGTCGCCACATCGGAAAAAACCAGAATTTCCCCAGACGACTTTCGGATGGCCTGTAGCTGGGCAAATTCCTTTCCCTTGCGTTCGTCTGCCCGAGCGAGCAAAACACCCTGAGCCTTGTACCCCTCAACAATCTCATCGGTGCCATCAGTAGAGGCGTCCGAGGCGATAATCAGTTCAAGATCGGGAAAAGTCAGCTTGAGGCAGTTCTCAATCTTTTCGCGAATACGGGACTCTTCATTGTGGGCAGTAACAATCAGGGAAACACGCGGTCGGGCTGCAGGTAGTGAATGCTTATCCGAAGCTCCAACCCGTCGGGGGGAAAGAAGGAGTAAAAGAGGATAAAGAAAATAGCTGAATAAAACGCCGAAAACAGAAATCCAGAACAAGCCTTTCAGCATTAGAATCCGTCCTTGTGAACCTGATGATGACTTTCAGACCAGTGACTGGCAAAATCTCAGTGCCGTCAAAACTATACATGGACGAATACGCCAAAACCACTGGCTTGGCCAACGGAGGCAACGGGCGTGGCAACCATCCGATCAATTCTAAAATTCGGGGCACTCAGTGTTTTCGCTGTGTACGGGTGGCTGCGCCTCAAGCTTAATCGCACCCCTACCCTGATCATTCTTACCTATCATCGGGTGCTCCCGGAAAATGCCAGTGAACGTGAGTGGGAGCAGCCGGGCATGATCGTTTCACCCGGGAACCTTCATAGGCACATAAAGCTCATTCGGTCACTGGGCGCGGTTCCTGTCCATTTAGACGAATGGCTCCGGAAAAAAGACGCAAACGAGGCACTACCTCCGCTTTCTGTCGCCTTCACCTTCGATGACGGCTGGAGAGACAACTACCTGCATGGCTATCCGGTACTTCATCAGGAACAGGTACCAGCTACTATCTTCCTGGTAACCGACATGATCGATTCCACTAGCACCTTCTGGCCCGAACAGGTTATTGCACTGCTCCGCACTCCCGGTATCAATTTGAAAGATCCGACGCTCGCATGGCTTCAGCCTTATCTGGGGGACTTAAGCGACAAGCCCACGCCTTTCTCATTGCTGGAAGCCGATGAAATCATCAACCGTCTCAAGGATCTGGATGATGCCACTATTATCCAGCACCTGAACGAAGCCACTTCGTCGCTCAGAGGAACAACCGCCTCGAGTGAGCACGCCCCTGCGATACTTCAGGCAAGGGAGCTGGAGGAAATGGCCGGGCACAACCTGATCAAATATGGTGCTCACACCAGAAACCACTTCCGCCTTAATCGTTTGAAAAGCAAACAGGCGCTGGAGGATCAGATCGTTGGGTGTCTGTCGGATCTTAAGGCAATGGAGATCAGTAGTGTGCCGATCTTTTGTTACCCCAACGGTGACATCACAGAAGGAGGCGAACAGCTTGTCGCCGATCATTATCGTGCGGCCTGCACCACTAAAACCGGCTGGAACAGAGCCAGCCGAAGCAATTTCGACTTGCATCGATTCAACCTCCATGATGGGAACAGCGCAACACCGCGCACTTTACTGGCGACTATTGGGCGTAGCCTGGCATGAATAGAAAGTCCGTCAGGCAGCCTATCACCGTGACACATATTGTCTCTGGTGATCTCTGGGCGGGTGCCGAAGTGCAGGTCTACAACCTGTGCCATGCACTCGCCGCAAGCGACGAGGTTGCCGTAACAGCCGTTATTTTTAATTCCGGAATTCTGCATGAGAAACTGGTAGAGCTGGGGCTACCAGTAACCCTGGCCGACGAGGCAAATACAGGCCCTCTCGCCATCACCAAAGCCATTGCCTCCCACTGCAAGGCTCAGGGCACAGATATTGTCCACACCCATGGATTCAAGGAAAACGTGCTGGGAGTTCTGGGAAAAGAGCTTGCCCGGGTGCGCTATTCCGTAAGAACGGTTCACGGCAATCCAGAGCATGGGTTCACCTTCACGAAGCCGCATAAATGGCTGATAAGTCGGCTGGACATTTGGCTTGGCCGACTACGTCAGCAAGCTGTTATTGCCGTATCCAGCCAACTTGAACAAACCTTGGAGCCTACGTTTCCAGGTAAGGTTCGCAAGATCTTCAACTTCGTGAATGTTGAGGAGATTCAGCGTACCTGGCCGCCTGAAATCAAAAACAGCCAGAAGCATGAGATTGTGCTGGGCATCGTCGGCCGATTGGTTCCGGTCAAGCGTGTCGATCTTTTTATCAAAGCGATTGCGTTGCTGAAGGAACAGGGTTACGACTGCCGTGGCGCTATAGTCGGGAATGGCCCCCTGGAGGAACAACTCAAGAATCTCGCATTTGAGCTGGGTATCACTGACCGGATCAGTTTCAAAGGCTTTGTAAACCCGGCGTTGAAAGAACTCAGAAAGCTGGATGCCCTGGTAATGCCATCGGATCATGAGGGGCTGCCGATGACATTACTTGAGGCTGCGGCACTGGGCATTCCCGTAGTCGCACATAACGTGGGTGGGATTCCAGAGGTCGTTAAAGATTGGAAGCGGGCGGCACTTGTTGAACAACAAACCCCGTCAGTCTATGCGGAGAAGATTCTTACAGTTCTGCCGTACCTGGCTCGACCTGGCGAGACTCAAGTTATGCCCTTGAATGTTACTCATCCACCCCGTTTCCTGACTGACTTCGGTAGTACCGAGAATGCGGGAAAATATATTGATCTGTACACTCAGATCCTGTCGTTGTCCCGGAGAGCTAACCTACCGACAGCATCTTCTTGAATTTTCGCAGCACTCTTCGCTTCAATCCGATCTCCGAAGATAGGAGCGCGCTATTACTCTTCTCAAAATCCCGGACAAACCTCGCTGCCCACTCGTCGTTCACACTATTGCCCTGCCTCGAGGTCACGTGCTCCTCATTAGACTGACTGACATCTAGCTCTAGCCCCATAAAATCTGCAATAGTTCGCACGCTGCCGCCGCCATTCTTCCTGACAGAATCAAAGTCCATTTCAATATAATTAGCGCCATGAGCCGCAAGCGTGTAGCGCCAGGCGGAGTTATCGAGGATCACCTCTCGTAGGCACCTCTCCACCTGCTCGAAACGATACTCCGGGGGATTATCACTCTTGGGCTCTTGGCCGGAAATCCACACCCCTGTCTGCTTCGCAATTGCCAGGGAAACCGCTTGCTTCAGAACGTCCTTTCTGGAAAGAAGTACGTAGTATGCCTCGGGGAAAAGCGCCTGAACCCCATCAAACCCGCCAAGTACTTGAATATGGGTATAGTGGAGCTTTATTCCGAAAACACCATTTGGAGAGGTTCTTCTTTGTGCCAGCTCCCTGATAACATCTTCTGTGCTTTCCGTCTCTAGACGTCGTTTCCATTCTCTCAGGTTTGCCGGATTCGCATACTCTAAAGGGAAACCAAAGGCGCCGGTCTGGTGTAGAGTGTGGCCCAACATATGACTACCGCAACGGGGAGTCGAGGCAATAATAAGCGTTTTATCGGGGCCATCGCGACGAGGGAAGTCATGATTGTCCGAGAACTGATCCTTGTACAAATGCACGCCCCAATCTCCTTCCTGTAAATATTCGCTCAACCTAAATTTTGCTTCGTCGCTTGGAATACTGGTCCGATAAGATACCCAGAATATCTTTCAGCGCGCTGATTCGTAATGTGAATGCGAGCAATACGTAGATTAGCCCTCCGGCCAGTACCTGAATCAAAAAAGCCCCCAGATAACCAATACCCTGCAATAATGGCGCAAGCAGTGTGATCCCGCCAGCCATCAGAACTGCAGCCAGCGCAGTGCGGGAAAAAGACGCCATCAATTCGAACAGGCTTAAATCAATGAGCCGGCCTGCGATGGATAGCGTAATCAGAGTGTTGATCCAGGTTGCGGTTGTCACGCCGACCACGATGCCCTCGACGCCCCAGGGGAGCCCACAAACGACGCCAGCGAGAGCAACAGGCCGTGTCAGCAGGTTAACGTTGAACTGGAGCTTCGCTCGCCCAAGAGAAAGGTAAATCGAACCGGTGACCGTCACGATTGAACGTGCAACTCCGGCTAAAGAGAGTACCTGTAAAAGCGGGATCAGAGCGGACCACTGCTCTCCAAGAACCCCCAGGACAAAATTCTCGGCAACGGCGAAGATGCCGGCCATCATTGGAAAGGTGAGCAGAGCAATAGCCTGTGTGCTACGCAGATAGACTTTCCGGACTCTCTGTTTGTCTGACTGAATCAAACTGAGGGCCGGAAACATAACGCTGCCAACGGTGTGGGAGACATTCTGAAGGGGAAAAAGCATCATGGACTGAGCCTTGTCCAGTAACCCTGCTGCTTCACCGCCTATGTATTTACCGGCCAGCAGTTTGTCTGCTTTCATCGTGGCAAATCGAAGTAGCCTTGTGGCGAACACATAAAAACTAAACCCAAACAGCTCCTTCAGTGCAGCGCCACTGAAATCGAAGGCGGGCATCCAGCGCGCAACACCCCAGATGTAGCAGGTGGCCACAAATCGGAGTATTACCGGTTGCCAGGCAAGAGCCCAGTAACCATAGCCTTCCATAACCAGAAAGACCGCAACTACCCCACCGATAATCATCCCCAACAGATCCGCTACAGCGGTAACCTGAAAGGACAAATCCTTTACCAGGCGCTGTCTCGGCACCAGCGCGAGGGCCCCAAGTACAAACTGGAAAGAAAGAACGTGGCCCACATCCGTCAGTTCGGGCCTTCCATAAAACTGGGCTATTGAGGGGGAGAGAATGAAGACCAGCCCACATAACCCCGCGCCAAGCGCAAGGTTTGTCCAGAAAACCGTGTTGTAGTGTATCTCTTCGACATCCTTTTTCTGGACAAGCGCTGACCCAAGCCCTACGTCCATCAAAAGACCAGCGAATCCGGTGAAAACCATCATCATGGCAATCAGGCCGAAGTCATCGGGGGTAAGCATCCGGGCCAGCGCAATCCCGAACCCCATTGAGATGACCTGGCTGATCACCTTTCCACCGGCGGTCCAACTGAGTGCCTTGAGTACCCTGCTCCTGAAATCAGACATCCGGCAGTTTATCCATTACCGATGCCGCCTGGCGCCTGCAGTCGGCCTGTACCGCCTGTACTTTTTCGCGCCAAAGTTCAAGGTTCTCCAGCATGTGGCTAAGCACAGCCTCAGAATTCTCGGTGTTCATTTCTTTGGTGGATAGCCGTGCGTCATCCATGCCCAACTGGTGGAACAGTTCCTCCAGCTTGAATTCATACGCGACTCCTAATACAGGAGTCCCTGCCACCAGACCGAGAATGGCGGCATGCATCCGCGTAGCAATGACCAAGTGAAAGCCCTGGTACGCACTCACTATTTCGGTAGGTTGCCGGAACCGACTGTCGACGGTGACGCTCCCGGCAACATCCGCTGGTAAAGCAGATACAATTTTATTGGCAAGCTGAGTATCGTCTGTCCAGTACTCGGGAATGCCCTGGCAGGTTGAAAGGAATTCAATCTCAGCGCCGTACTTTCGGACGGCGAGATTAACCATCGCCGTTATCGCCGCAATATATCTTTCGCCTTGCTGGTCTGTCTTACCGCTGAAGAACTTTAGCGTTCGAACCGATATCGCGATCTTTAATGGGCCTGAAGGCGGTGCCACCGGGTTGGCCCGAATCATAAACGCGGCATCCTTGCCAAGGGTAATCCTGTCGGGCTTGATACCCAGCTCCAACACATGATCCCGCGAACGCTCATCGCGCAGGAAAATGCCTTCGGCGCTCTCAAAGATTTTACTGAACGCCCGCCGATGCTTGGGTTGCCTGAAGGGGCCCAGCGTCTGGGTAAAGAAAACCAGCGGTGCACCAGCCGCCAAAGTCAGGCGATAGTCATAGATCGGTGACCACAGACCGTAATTCTCAGTCAGATAGGTGCCCCCAGAACTCATCACAAGATCGGCGCGAGCATATTCACTCACGGATTCAAAATCATCGGGTTTGAGGAACAGCCGGGTAATTTGACCGCCACCAACACGAAACAAAAGTACAGCAAACCGAAGTAACCAATACCTCAGGCGCAGATTCCAGTGGCCGTAGCCCCATGCCTCAAGTCTTCGGGCAAACCAGCCTCCAGGCTTACGAGTGAAAAGGGATTGCCGAAACGAGGCCCAGGGATAGTATTTGCCAGCGGCCGCCGCAGATCTGTCAAAGACAGTTACCAGTGTGTCTGAACCATAACGCTGCTTCAGGATGTCCAGCGTTCCCCACAAAATGGCGGCATCGCCAGGATTCAATGACACAATATTGGTAATGAGAATTCGTTTGGGGTGGTTCTGATCATTCATACCCAAACCTGGACATCAATGGAGAGACGATCTGCTCAATTCGCTTCAGATTCGAGAGCCCGAAAAACTCCTCAAGGCTGCCGGACCGAGCGCCCTTTGGTTGGAACTGTACATCCACCAAAGATGAGATATCTGCCAACCTGGTGTAGCCGAGCTCTTCGGCCAATGCCTCAATTTCCGCTTTCTTGTTCGCTCGGAAATCCTCATATCGGATTAGCCTCACGTTGGCCTGATTCTCCAGATAACGCTCCGCTGAAATCCGCCAGCGCCAGGCCATTTTCTCAAGATAATCCTCTCCGGGCATGTCGGGCGAACGTCCCTTGAGCACGTTTCCCCATGCGCCAGAAAGCTTTTCAACCGCCTCGTGTGCCATTGCGGGGTCACCCGGCATCTTCAGACGACTGAGAATGCTGCGAATATTGTCCCGAGGGTCCCTTACGATGAAGACCACTTTTGCGTCCGGGAACAGTCTTGTTAAATCGCCAAGCAAAAGAGGAAAGTTGGGATCCTTGATAATCTCACCCCGGAACACATCCCGGAACTCCTTCCAAAGGCCATCCAATGCGAGATCACCCCTGAACAGCTGGTCGCGATAGACCACACCTCTGACGTCCAATTGGTAGAAAGGGTCACTGCAAACGTCCACCTGAGCAGCTTCGGCCAGCAGCTTCGCAATCGCAGTTGTTCCAGATTTCGGCATTCCTGCCACCAGCACCTTTCGCCCACCGCTTGAAAGCGGCACCACTCTGTTCAGAAAACGCTTCAATTGCCCGACCTCCGTTCAAGCTACACCGATTGCACGTCTGTTTTCAGTCAGGGACTGAAACAGCTCGAGTGACTTGTTTGCATTTTGCTTCCAACTCATATCCTGCTGAATCAGATCCCAGCCGGCACGCCCGAGCCTGGCGGCTAGATCCGGATCGTCTCTCAACCGGATAAGCTGATCCAGAATATCGTCTGCTGTGTCGCCGCATAACAAACCGTTCTCCCCATGCCTGATAATTTCCGCCATCTGGGCGCGGTCAGAGGTTACCACCGGAGTCATGCACGCCATATATTCAAACAGTTTCATGGGGGAGTTATGGAAACCATAGGGGGACCATGGGTAATCCGGATGCAAGGCAACGCAGGCATCCGCACAACAGATCGAATCGAGAATGCCTTCTCGGTTCAGGCCCTCCCGGATTTCAACGTTCGGGCCAGCGGGGAGATATTCGGTACGTTGGTTGACCGCAAGAACGAATCGAATATCCGGGGCACGGTTCTGTGCGCGAACGACTACCTTCGCTATAAAGTCCAGCCCCTGCCAGGGGTATATTGCGCTCCCACTGTAAAAAACCGTGAAGGCATTATCGACTCGTTGTGATTCGCGGCGTGCTATTTCCTCTTGGGGAATTAACGGCCCGCCATTTGGCAGCACTTTTACATTTCTGATACCCAGTGCCTCAGAGGCGTACCGGCCCAGCGCGGAGGATACACAGATGGCTGCGTCGACATTTCTGCACAATTCTTTTCTAAGCTTTTCCTCGCGTTTGATTCCGGCCAGTTTGCGGGTCGCGTGAAGCCGACGCTTAATACCCTTAAGCCAGGACTCTCGGACGCTCACTCGCTTGCCCCCTAACCACGAAAAGGCAAGGGTTTCATTAGCCGGGGAATTGATTTCCCAAACGATTGGTTTACGCCCTGCAACCATGGCCATGCATTCCGTGACTGCAGGCCATTCGGACAGGTAGCGGGCATCAATACGGATATAGAGCACATCAATGGCATCACAGAAGGCCCTGAGAGCCTCCGGAGAAGGGCTATCGTAATTCTCGGCACCTGGCATTGTGGGGTCGTCCACCACCAATACCTGATGCCCGGCCTCAAGAAAACCCTGAACCAGCTCCAGGGCATGAACATGATTACCGCCACGGGGTGGGAAAGCCTGAAGGTTGTACATATAACCAATCTTCACCCAGCAATCTCCTTATCACTCAGTTCAGTATGTCGCAATGGCCTAGTCGGGTGTGCGACGTTCTGGCATCATTACCAGCTCCAGACCAAGCCGGAATGCTACCACGGCACCTGCTTTCTGTCTGCAATGGACGCCACTCAGATGTTTAACGGAACTGCTCATGGAACAGCCCAATACCGGAAACCTGCTACTGGTCTCAAACTATCCCTCGGATGTTGGTTACGCCTGGTGGTTGATGGAACACTTCTGGACGCTGCTGGCTGATCATTTCGACAATAAAGGTGCAAAAACCTTCCTGGCCTATCCCGGCATCAACACCCTGCCCGAAGCCATCGAAAGCAGCTCTATTCGCTGCGTTGAACTGGCCGTGCCCGGACAAAACCAGACCGAAAGGCAGGCATTGCGCAAGTTCATCGCCGACAACAACATTACCGATGTTTACTTCACGGATCGTGCCTGGTTCAACCCCCAATACGCGCTTCTGAGACTGTGGGGGGTGAGGAATATCGTGGTTCACGACCACACCCCCGGAGATCGACCGCCGATCGGCGGATTAAAGGGCGCACTGAAAGCCTTTCGGCACCGTCTGCCGTGGTTCTGTGCTGATAGCCAGCTGTGTGTCTCAGAGCTGATGCGAAACAGAAGCATAAGCAACGGCCGCATTCGGGCCGACCGGTGCCATGTTGTGCAAAATGGCATCCCTCCTGTGCAAAAAGACCTCGAGGCTGCCCCAACCCTCAGGGAGAACCTGGAGATTCCGCCAACCAGCACCGTATGCATTACCACTGGCCGTGCCCACCCCTATAAGCGCTTTGATTTTATTATTGATGTTGCCGCAGAACTTAACAGAAAATTTCCGCAGAACGACTTGGTGTTTCTGATGGTGGGCAGTGGCCCATCACTGGATACGCTTCGGGCAAAAGTGAGAGAACTCCGGCTGGATAACGCGATACGCCTACCCGGCTTCCGCAAAGACGCCAAACAACTGCTGGCAACCGCTGACATGGCCATGCATGCGGCCCTGGGTGAAGGGTTCTCTCTGTCAATTATTGAATATATGAGTGCCGGTCTGCCGGTTCTGGTGCCCGATATCCCCTCTGTCAAACAGGCCATCGACCATCGACAGAATGGCCTCATTTATGGGAAAGACGACATCTCTGGCGCAGCCAACTATCTGGCAGAGTTGCTTCAGACGCCCGATTACCGAAAAAAACTGGGTGCCAACGCAAAACTTAAGGCAGATACCCACTATTCCCTGGAAAACTGCAGTGCCGAATTTCAGGCGGCCTGTCAGCGGCTTTTCTGAATAATATCCCAGAGTCTGGCGACGCTCTTTTCACTGGTCCAGTTTTCCACCACCGCTGCCCGGGCTTTCTTCCCCAGCTCGCTTGCGTAGGCAGGGTCGGTGGCAATCTTATGCATGGCCGCTTGCATCGAACCTGCATCGTACTCATCCACCAGCAAGCCAGTGACGCCCTCCTCAATGATATCCTGGATGCCCCCATGGCGAGTCGCCACCACCGGCAGCCCCATACCCATGGCCTCCAGCACACCAACGGGGGTGCCTTCCATATCGCCATCCGGCGCACGCACTGAATGCTGAACAAACCCACTGACTCGTGTCATGGCCTTGAGCACGTAGTCGTGGGGCCGGGCACCGGAAAACGTGATGCGGTCATCGACCGACAACGCCTTCGCCAGCTGAGCGCAAGGTGATTTCAAAGGACCATCACCGATCACCTCAAGCCGTGCGTCGGGAACGGCTTTTACCAGTTCTGCAAACGCCAGAATCGACACAAAAGGCGCCTTTTTCTCAACCAGGCGCCCCACCATCAAGAAGGTCGGCACTTGCTCCTTCGCTGATGTTTCGGGTGTTTCCGAAGGCACCTCCGCCCCACAGGCGTTATGGAACAGTTTGTCCGCAGGGGCACCGAGTTTTGCCAACTGCTCACACATGTGGGTGGATACGCCTACAACGGCAGCGGCACTCTTAAAAAGCTGTCGATAGCCCTTTTCAAACTCCGCCAGGAGCGATTCACGATAGGCGTCATAGCCATGGAACTGGGCAATGAGAGGTACGCCTGCCTGTTCACAGGCTTCCATTACCGATACAGCCGTCGGCCCGTATTCCGCCAGAACAGCGTCTATTTCATTGCTCAGCAGGAAGCGTTCGAGTGCGTGGGTATCCTGGGCGGCTACCGAGCGGCCCGTGACTTTGCGTTGCAACCATCTCAAACCGAGAGGAACGACCGAACGGGAAGCCAGGTAGGAACCAGGGCCAGAACTCGCGGAGCGCAGCATCCGGTACCCAGGATTGCCCACCAGAGACATAACGGAACAGGGCATGCCATTAATGTGAGCATGAAGAAACGTTTCTGACGGCCCTAACTCGCTTCCATCCTTATTGACTACAACAGCCAGTTTAAACGACATAGTGCACTTCCAATGGCACGGAATTCATGTGAAAGACTCAAGCCCTACGATACAAAGCCTCTAGTGATTGACCAAACCGCTCAGGGCTATGATCTGACAGGATGTGATCCAGGGCACGCGCGCCTTTTCTCCGAATCTGGCCCGGGTTTGCCAGAATGTCCTCAAAGGCCTTGAGCAAGCCCTTCTTGATGGCGGCGGAAAGCGCCTCCCTATCCCGGTCGCTCCGGAAGTAGGCTTCCCCACCGATTTCCCGTTTATTCACGGGAATGAGCCAGCCCCGTTCATTGCTGTTTATTTCAGGAAAGGCCCGGATATCCGTGGTAATCACCGGCCTGCCACATGCCTGAAACTCCAGCACTGAGTAGCCGTAGGTTTCAGCGTATGACGGTAACAAGCCAACGTCACAGGAATGCATCTTCTCAAGGACACCGTCCGGCGACAGCATTTCGTGGTGCTCTATCCAGTCTCCATTTTCATCAATTAGAGACCGGACATGCTCCACATCCTCATCATTCGAAGAAGAAGCATAGGAATCGGATTGAAGGCGACTGACAATGATCAGCCTGAGATTTTTATTATCTTCCTGCCGAATCTCTGCCAACGCATCGATGATTTCCATTCCACCCTTTCGGAAAAAGTGATGTCCCACCAACATGAAGGTCACTTCCCCACTGTTCTCATGGGGAAAGGTCAGTTCTGCCGAGGTATCCACCAATGGCTTCTGGGGAGGATGCAGCACCACTGTCTTGGCTTCAATGGCCTCCCTGAACTCCGGAAAATGCTCCAGAAACCGGCCCTGGATCTGCCTTGCACTATCCGAAAGCGCTATTAGCGCTTTACACGGCTCTGAGGCAAGCAAGGACATTGCCTTCAGAGCTTTGCGGCAGGAACGCACCTGCTCCGTATCAGAACCGTGATTCTTTAGCACATGCCGGAACCGCGGTATTAATGTCTCATACGTTGTCACCCACGGGGTGTTTGAATAATTGATTCCATTGAACAAATGCAGGCAATCTACCCGATTAAGGCCAAAATCCCGAAACTGGAACTGCTGGTCAAAAAAGCGATCCGAGGAAGGGCTGCCACCAAGCAAGGGCCCAAACTTTCTTATCAGCGAGAAGTAATCACGGCAAAGGTGATAACTGGCGCCTCCTACGCAGCCAATGATATTACGCACTTCCGGATATTGCCTGGCAGCGTGCCCGATCTTTAGCGGAGACATGATTCGACCTTAAATGCGCTTAAGAGGTTGTGCTGGGCCTGGAACTTTCGAGGGTTTCTCCGGTTAACCGGTGCCAGACCTCCAGACATTGTTTCTCAATCTCTGGAGACAGGTCCGGCTTACGGTTTTTACCAACTGATCCCGCATAGACTTCCCTGGTCATGGAGGTAGACCACTTCATACCGAGAAATCCGCACACCTCTTGCATTGCCTGCTCCGGCTCCTGAACCAGATGTTCGTAACGTACTAGGGTGACACGGGAATTGGTTTTCAGATCAAGAAAGAAGTAAGCACTGTTGTAGAGCAGCCAGTAGAGGCCAGAGGCATCTTCGACGGATAAATTGGCATGACAATGCTCTGAGATAAACGCCCTAAGCTCGGTGGGCGCCTGGGGCTGTCGCTCAAAGTCCGTTTCTACCCAATTCTTTACCGCGCGAACGTGGGATTCACCAAAGAAACGCGCCATTGAGTTAATCGCATCGTGGGGATTACGCACAACGAAGACGACAAAGCCAGACGGAAACCTGGCCAGAAACTCATTCGCGCGGAGGGTTTCGACAATGGGCTTGAACATCACCAGCCGTGCCCTGCTCGAGTCGACGGCACGCCCGACAACATCAAGTCCCTTTAACCGCCAGTTTTCAAACGCTTTTGGGTTATCTTCGTTGATCAGCTCGACATCCCAGGCCCGGCTCAGGCAATGGGACACAATATCGGTACCAGACCGACCGCTACCCAGGATGAAAACCGGCCGCGTTTCAGCGGAAGGAGTGAGGCGCTGGTAAGCCAGCTTTACATAATGCCGCCCTCGTCGCATTGCTCTGTAAAGCTGTGCATTCTTCCTGTTCGCGATATTCAGAGTCATCAGAAGTCCTTTTCAGTGAATCGCCTACGGAATAGTACCTCAAAAGCCGCATCATTCAACCAAGTCCCCATTTTACCATCACCATCAGTGAGCCTTCGCCTGGCAGCAAACTCCGCCGTGTACTGCGTCTCTAGCGATCACAAGCCGTAACCAAATGGCAACCTTACAAAACGCAAAATTGTGTCAAATTCGTTATACTCACCCCCTGATATAGCTCGGGAGCATGACCCAAATGGTAAAAATCAAACACTTCACTGCAATGGCCCTCGCCTCCGTGTTGGCAGGTACCGCCTATGGTGAACCGCTAATCGTCGAGTCCTTTGAATCTGGTGACATGTCAGCTACGAACGAAGCCGGCTTCGACTGGGGTAGAAACAACAGAACGTCTGTTGTCACTGCCGACGCTGTTGTCTACAACAATGGCGAAAAAAATGTTGCCAAACCTAGTGGGCGAGATTGGGATCCCAAACACGGCGAACATAGCTTAAGATTCCGATACGCTTCGGGAAGCTACATGGCCGAACAAAGGTTTAATTTGGGCCAAGCCTACCCTGAGTTATGGCTACAATATTGGGTTAAGGTACCAATTAACTACTATCACGGACAGAATTCTCCGAGCAATCACAAATTTCTAGCACTATGGATGGACGGTTATTCCCAAAAGGGTGACGGTGCAAGTGTCATATGGGAGTTTTGGGGATCAGATGACGGCTCAAGTCGGCTAGCGTATCATTTTAGCAAAGGTGGATATCAGATTACCGGTGGACATATTGGTCACCAAGAGTTCATCAATGTACCCGAGGATTTGGGACGTTGGATGGAAATAACGGTTCATGTTAAAGCCTCATCGATGGGAAACTCTCCCGATGGAGTAATACAGCTGTGGCGGCGATGGGAGAATGAGTTGCCCAGCCAAAGAGAGCTAATGCACGACCGAACAGACGCCGTTTTACCGTTGCCGGCAACTGGCCCACAGGGGTGGAAATCCGGCTATTTCATGGGATGGGCAAATGCTGCTTACGCTAAGGACACTGAATGGCTCGTCGACTACATAACGTTTTCGACTGAAACTCTTCTAGGAACTGAAGCGCTCATCGGTAGTAACAGTAACGCACCTAATCCCCCAACCCTCACCCTTGAAAATTGACAAAGTGTTAAAAGGGCGTGGCACAAATTCATATCAAATGCCGCGCCCTTTTAAACTAAATATGAATAGTTGAGCAACTATCCTGAAAGAGTGATTTTTTATGACAAGTGCCGCGCCAATTCTGACTTTACTGCCTTAAACTTTCCGTTATTTTCTCTTGGAATATAGTCTAAATATTCAAACTTTATCTGCATTGTTTTGCCCAAGCGATCCTGAAGGGCCTCACGGATCTGACCTTCTGTTTCTTGAGTATAGCCCCTTGAGACAACAAGCTTGACTTCAACCAAGGCATTGGATTTTTGAACAATTTGAGTTTCAGAAATGCCCATTATTCCTTTGAAAACAGGATCCAACCTCCCTACTCGGTAACCGGAACTAGTAATAATTACGTCATCGTTTCTTCCCTCTATAGAGTCAAGAAACGCAATGAAGGGATATCCCTCCAGTTGTTCTTTTGAGGTTTTAACAATGTCTCCAAGCTTATATCTTATGAGTGGCATCGCTTGATTAAGCAACCCAGTGCAAACGAGATGACCGGATTCACCCGGGCTAACGGGGTTATCGTTATCATCCAGAACCTCCGCTATCGCATATCGCGGTGGTATAAAGTATCGACCATCCCTTTGTTGATAGGCCATTACAGCCATTTCAGCACAACCGTACTGGTCAAATACTGAGCACTGAAATGCCTGTTCAATGGCCTCTCTTTGATGCACTCCCAGCGTTTCGGACGATGTGACCACAGCCTTAAGCCTAATCTCGTGCTCTAACTGATTCTCATTAATAAAGGACGCGACTTCATAAATTGCTGAAGGATAGCTATCTATATAGATAGGCTGCCATTCCTCAAGCGCTTTTATGTAAAGAGGTATCGTATCTGCATTCAGATGGTACGAAGAGCAAAGAAGTGTGTTCATCGCGTAATTTTTGCGCCAGTAAGGCGGCGTTGTACTCGCTTCAGGCACAACTAGACGGCCCGCAAATGTCGCGCTGCGACAGAATTCATCAACTCCGATTGAACGCAAAAATACATCAAAAAAAGCGTAATTTTCCCTCACAGATTGCTTGGTAGCAAGAACATTAAGCGGCGTGCCAGTCGTACCACTTGTGTTTAGGGTTATGGTGTCGCTTTTTTTAAAGCTGTTGATGTAAAACGCAGACGAGTTATTTTTTACTGTAGCTTTCTCCAAAACAGGAAAAACCTTGGTGAAGTTGCTCACGTCTATTTTTGAAGCGCAGAAAGGATGAGTGCGAAACAATTCACGATAATGCTCGCTCCCATGAAGAGCGGCTGCTATTAGCTTACTCAGGCGCTCGCTTTGATCAAAAAAAGGATCGGCATTTTCAGCCTCCAGGCTCGCCACCATCTGATGAAAAGTTCTTCCGTATCGTAACCTGCGCAACAGCAGACCATATGCACTTAACGCTAGATCCTGGAGTGGCGACGGAAGTTTGTGGTAAATGGATAGCAATCCAGTCATTTTTAGCATATCCGTTCAATATTTTAAGCACTACGGTACAGGGTTATGCAGTTAGATTTAACAAGCCAAAACCAAGTTTAGTCCAAAATAATTGTCAGTTCACCCGCCTGGCTACTGCAGCGGCAAATTACCAATGAGCCATTATTACTTATAATTAACGATTACATGCCCGCGCCATCCGCTGCTTCTTCCTTTCTCGCCTTTTTATCACATAGCTCGAGAACTCTGTTGGAATATGCTGCTCCAATAGATTGATAGCTATACCGATCTTTAATCAATACTGGCCCAGCCTCTTTAAGAGAACTCCGCTTAGATTGATCGCCCTGCAACTCCTTAATACTATTTACGTATTCCATTGGAGTTTCAGCATAAATAACGTGCTTATTATCCTCTACATCTATACCTAAACATGCAAAAGGATCTGAAATAATGCAGCAGCCGGTCGCTAACGCATCAAGTATTTTAAGCTTTGTGCCGCCTCCAGTTTTAATTGGACACAAATAAAAGTCAGCGCGCCAGAGAAAGTCCCGAATATCATCTACGAACCCAAGGACGTTTACATTTTCTTCTTTATTTCCAAAGTCAACAATTTCTGAAGTAGGATTTCGGCCAATAATATCTACAGTAATATTTGGCACTTCTTTTTTTAGCACTGGCCAAATTTCTCTAATAAAGAACTCAACGGCCTCCCTATTTGGATACCAAGAAAGTCCTCCGACGATGACGATTCTATTTTTTATCACCGGTAAATTTGGATTAGGGTAGAAATAAGAAATGTCTACACCATTAGGCACCGTACAAAAACTATTTTCCCCAATAACGGACTGCATCATTTTTGTATCACGATCAGAACAGGTGAGATTTAGGTCAGCTTTTCGACTGAAGAAAATTTCACTCTTTAGTAGCTGATTAGATTCATAGCGATAAAACAGGGATTTAATATAATTGGACTCTGTTTCAGATCGTTTTGACAACATTTCTGACTCAAAATTATGATGATTCAAAATTATCGGGATATCTTCAAATAAATAAAAATAGGGAGCCAAGCTGACTGTGTCCACGTGAACAACGTCAAAGCTTTCCTCCAACAGAGTCTCAGCCAATACTCGCCTTGCTCTGGACGAAATGAGCCATTCCATGTTATATGCGCTTCCTTTCAACAAGGCTTTCAAAGCGGTTAAATATCGACCTTTTGCCAGACGCTCTTCAGGTATTGAAAGGATTTTAATACTTTTGACATGCTGCATTAGCTTCTCTTTAGCATGAGCTAATGGGTCAGACTGTTCAGGTAAACTGCTCTCCAGCAAAGCACTTTGATTAAACGAAACTAATGTTATTTCGTGGTACTTCCCCATTTCCTTTATCAGGTTATAGGAACGCTGAAGAACCCCTCCTTTAGGAGGATAAGGAATAAGATGGGATAGCCACAAAATCTTCATGATCGTCCTATTTTCTGTCTCAGATTTTCCGAAAAACTATTCTGCAGTGATACTAACAACGCTAAATGAATCCATAGGAATGGATAATAGGTAACGGTTACAAATTGGCCAGCCACAAAGAAGCCAATGAGAGAAAGATTGGCACAATTACCGATTAGTCGCTGCTTAGTTTCACAGCCCTTTGCACGGAACCTTTGGGCTTTTCTTAAAGCAACGAAAAGCAATGCTAGAAATATAGTTAGACCAACGGCTCCCGTGTCTGTCCCAACCTGGATAATAATATTGTGAGGCAACTCGGCGCGATGAAAGAGAACATCCTCGGAATAATATCTCTCGAAATAAGGAACGAAGTTAAAGTAGCCAACCCCAAGCACCGGATGCTCCTGAATCATTTCGAGCCCGTTTTCCCAGTACAATATACGCTGACGGGATGTTTTATCTTCCCCCATGGTCTGGAAGCGCTCCTTCTGCTGTTCCGGCAAAAACGTCCATATCAGGAAAAACGCTACACAGCATGAGATGAGAATTTTCGGTTTAAAAACGGTTCGATAATTCATGACCACAAGTTGTACCACCAGAGCAAGTTGGCCACCTCTGGAACTGGAACCAAGAATCACCATGATTGCGGTAATCGGCATCAGCATAAGTAACCGGTACCACCGCTTGCTCACGTATGGCTTCAGGGAATGGGCAAAAGCCCAGGCTATAGGCCAGAACACTAGCATTTGGATGGCCAGTTCGCCCGAGTTCTGGAAGAAACCGGGAGGCCCGGAAAGCCCCCAGTCGGTAAAGGAAAAGCCCCGCTTCGCCCAGGTCAGGGCAAGTGAGAGCGAAAGCTTGGAGGAAGCCAGTAAAAATACACATAGGAATATAAAAAAACGCTTCCTGGTATTTACGATATTTATGATCAGAAAATATATAATGACCCAGAGATAATAATTTTCCAGTTTGGCATAAGAAAAAGAGGGAAAATAAGCAAATACGCTGGATAATAGAATGACGACCAGAAACAGAATCAGCAGGACATTTATGGATGAGGATACCCACCGTACGGTTCTGTCGGCAAAGCAGCCCAGAAAGGCTCCGATGATCGTCAACTGCGTCCAGGGAAGAAAGTCTATGGCCGGGATAATCGATTGAGGGCGCACATACTCGAAGAACAGGTAGGCGCAAATCATCCAGAATGCGAAGCTTTCGCCTTTGAAGTAACGCCACATCATGCCGATTTTGAGGGCATAGAAATCCTCGTCGGCGATTTCTCTGACCTTTTTACGCATAGAGCCCCCGCACACATTCCATTACTTTGGACTCACACCGGGCAAAAAATGCCGGGCAGCAATTGAAGGGATCGTGGATGTACGGTATTGGTTTTTGGCAGTAGCTGCCAGCCAGCACCAGGGAGTAGCCCTTCCCTACCTTCTTCTCGAACTGGTACAGGTGGGAGGGCTCCATAACAACAACAAGGTCCGAATCCCTGAACTCAAAATCCCGGACGTTGACTGTTTTGTGCTGATCGAGGCTTAGCCCCTGCTCCCGGGCAAACTGCCGTGCCCGGGGATCTGCGGGATAGGCGTCACCACAATTCAGGCCACAGGAGGCGGCCTCCATCCCGAGACTGCGGGCGTATACCTCCGCCAGTGGGCTGCGGCAAATGTTGCCACTGCAGATGAAAACGGTACGCCGGGAGGCAACGGAGCTGGTGTCGCAGGAATACTTACGGTAGGCGCCTGACAACGCCAGCGCCCGGTGATAGAAAAAACGAACAAGTCCCTTTTTCGAGCCAAACCGCTCGTACACCCACTGGCTCAACGCACAATCTCCCTGTAGTTCGAACCGAACGCTAACTGACTTCCCTTTATGCCTTCATCATGCCACAAGTAAAGTGGTTTCTGTGACCCCTTCGGGCTTTTCCTTTTCTTAACCTGGCGGTGATAGAATTCAAGGCCATTATGCAGGATAATCGGCCAACACTTGAACACTTGGTAAAAACACAGGACGTTATTACCCATGGAACCCAGAGTTCTGGTGCTGGATGGAAATCAGAGGGCGTCACTCGCTGCGGTGCGTTCGCTGGGTGGAAAAGGGTTGTGGGTGGCCGTGGGTGAAGCCTGTTCACCGTGCATGGCGGGTCTGTCCCGCTTCTGTAGCAAAACCATAACCTACACAGATCCGTTTACCTCGCCCAGGCGATTTTTTGAAAACCTTCTTGAATACATCCGTGAGCTGAATATCACGTTTCTGCTTCCCATTACGGAGGCGACGGCTTACGTTGTTCTGGCCTACCGTGATGAACTGCCTGAGCAGGTTACTCTGCCCTTCGCTGAAACCGAGTCGGTAGACCGGCTCGCCAACAAGAACCGTTTGTTTCAGCTGGCGCTTGGCCAGGGTGTGCCAGTGCCAGAGACAATCTTCTGTGAACATGCGGAAGACGGTCTCAAGGCTCTTGGGTCGATCGACCGGTTTCCCGTGGTGTTGAAGCCGTTTAAATCGAAAATTCTGCAGCCGGATGGCATTCTTTCAACGCAGGTTGTCATCGCGAACTCCCGCGAGGAAGCCCTCGATGCCTTGAACGGTCACTTTTTCTTTCAGTTTCCGTTCACTATACAATCGTTTGTTGAAGGCTCCGGCCAGGGCATTTTTGCGCTTTTCGACCATGGTGAACCGGTGTGCTTTTTCGCCCATCGCAGGCTTCGGGAGAAACCACCCGGCGGAGGCGTCAGCGTTCTCTGCGAATCAGCGCCCGTAGACGATCAACTCCGGCTCCACGCTGAAAAACTGCTTCGTTCGGTCGCCTGGCATGGCGTCGCCATGGTGGAATTTCGCGTCTCGGCCGATGGCACGGCTTACCTGATGGAAATAAACCCCAGGTTCTGGGGCTCCTTGCAGTTAGCCATTGATTCAGGGGTCGACTTTCCCTGGTGGCTGTATCTGGCCAGCACCGGGCAGACGGTACCTCAGGTACCATGGCAACACCGGAGGGTGCGATGGCTGCTTGGCGATCTGGACCGGCTTTACCTGGTGTTGAAATCCTCGTCGAACACTTACAGTATCGGCAGAAAGCTGGTTGAGATCTTGCGGTTTTTCAAACCAGGCCGGCGAACCCGTCACGAGGTTAACCGCTGGCAAGACCTCCGCCCTTTCTGGTTTGAGCTAAAACAGTACTTACGCGCACTCAAAAGCTGACGCATTCTATGAACCAACCGTATGTCATCATCCTTGCCAACGGCCTTAACGGGCTTGGTGCCGTGCGCTCCGCCGCGCATGCAGGCCTCCGAACCTACACGCTTCTGACAAGCCAGACCGATCTCAGCGCCTACAGCAGATACAGCCAGTACCGATTTCTGTTACCGGCAAACCCGGAGGTGGAAGATCTCCGGCCCATCCTTGACCAGCTGTACCGAAATGAAGACGGCCCGGGGGTTCTGCTGGCCTGCTCAGACCTGGCGGCGGAACTGCTCGGCAAGCTCAAAACCGAGGGCTACTCACACCACCACCTGATTGTGCCTTCATCGGAAACCACAGAGATCCTCAACGACAAGAAACTGGAATGCCAGTCCATGGAGGAAGGGGGCATTACCCTGCCCAGAACCTATTACCAACTGGCCACTGATGTTCCCGATTCCTTTCCGATTATTATCAAACCCCGAACCTTCAGGGAGTACGCGGTACTGGGCGCCAAGAATGTCATTGTTAACACCCAGGCGGAACTTAAAGAATTCCGGGAGCGGTTCGGCGGCAAGCTTGATCGTTTTATTGCCCAGGAGGTGATAGCGGGTGACGACGATAATCTGTGGGTATGCAACGTTACCTTTGGCCTGGACAGGGAGCTGAGCGCGTGCTTCGTGTTCAACCGCTTGGGAACCATGCCGTCGCATTATGGCGTAACCTCGCTGGCCATCAGCCGGGAAAACCAGGTACTGCGCGATGAATGCGCAAAGATCGGTAAGGCCCTCAATTATTCCGGGCCGGCGATGATCGAGTTCAAGAGAGACCAGAACTCCGGGCATTATTACTATATTGAAACCAACCCTCGGCTGGGAATGTGCAACTGGTTTGATACCCGGTGCGGAATCAACAACATACTGGCCTGCACACAGTTGGCCTACGGCAATCCGGTGTCGTTTGCCCCCCAGAAGAACAACCGTGTGTACTGGAATTTCTTCGGAGATCTGGTCGCCCGGCTTGAAGACCGGGAGAACGTTTTTGCCGTGCTGTTTCGCTATATCGGATTGCTCCGTCACCGCCGGGTCGCGGCCCTGTTTTACTGGAAGGATCCACACCCCGCGTTCAGATACTCCTGCATGTCCATCCGGGATATTATCTCCAGAGTCGGGCGCAAGTTGCGCGGGAACGGCAATTAGCTCCGAAGTTTCTCTTTGAGTGCCTCAAAGCGGTTCACAATCTGCAGGAAATCCGCGGTGTTCTCCGGCAGGGAAAAGCGTGGAAGCTGATAATGATCCTGTCCCTGCCTTACATAGGCCGGAACGGTATTGAATGCCATGTTGAATCCGGCTTGCCTGAGCTCTTTGACATCCTGGTCGTCGTAATCGGAAGGACGCCCGGTAGGGTACGCAAATACCTCCGGCGAATAGCCCAGCTCCTTCCCTACCCGTTCCAGAGAGTCACAAATCTCTTTCCGTTTTTCTTCCGGAGCAAGGGTCGAGAGAATTCTGTGGGAGCATGTGTGCGGATAGACACCGTGGCCCCTTTCACGCAGCGATCTTGCATCGCTCCAGGACATTGGGCGATATTCCTCAGGGGCTGAAGACGGATAATCAACCTCCAGCTTGGTGAAGAGTTCCTCGCGCAGCCATTGGTAGATTTCTGCCTGAGGCCCTGTTTTCAGGGCATCCCGAAGCTCCCGGATGACCGTTTCCGCCGATGCTTCCTCCAGGTTGACTGAGAAGACGGCCCCCGATGGCAGCTCAAGATCCGAGCGCAGCACACGGGCGTTCCTGAAGGCGTAGCTGACCTGATCGTCCCATGGCCAGAGTTGCTGATCCAGCAAACCGGTGATCACGAAAAAATTCAGTGGAAATCCAAATTCATCAAACACCTTTGCCGCCACGTCATGATGATCGTAAAAACCGTCATCGATGGTGAACAGAACTGACCTGGATGGTATCTCCCTACCCTCATCAAGAGATTGCCAAAGCTCATCCATGGAAAGAACCTGGTAGCGTTTATTTGAGAGGTATTGGAGATAACCACGGAGTTGGGAAGCCGTCATTCTTCCCGGAACGCCATCATTGCCATCCGTCACCCGGTGAAGCATGAACACCGGCAAGGTACCAGGGCAAAGCAGCCTGAACAGACCTGTTTCGCCCAGGATGTTTGCCCATTTCAGCAGCTGTTCCTTCAATGGCTTACTCCCAATGCTATTGGCCGGAGGCGCTTCGCCTGCATCTTCAGCAAGCTTGCATCCAGCGTTATTAACCACCATGGCAACCTTGTTGACGCCTGAACTGTCGCTATGTCGTTATTTTCCAGTTCAAAACCGAGAATCTGACTGATGCCACCTTCTTTGGAAAAGGCCTTTTCCAGATAAGGGCTGAGGTCATTGGAGAGCCAGGCTTTTTCCGGCGTTTCAAACCCAATCTTCGGCCACTTGATAACAGAATCATCGATCAGCCGCCTGCATATTTCCCTTAACGTTGGTTTGGCATTACCCGCTTCATCAAAACGCAACCGATAGGGGAGCTGCCTGGATATCTCAAGCATTCCCTCCGAAAGGAACGGATAGTAAACAGGCGAACCTGAGTCATTTGATAGCCTGGTATTACGTTCCAGCATACACCTCAGGAACAGGGAAAGGTTTGCTTCAAGGCTATTGCCCACAATGTCGGAAGATTGATACGCACTCTGGGGAAGATCAACAAACGGTGTCACCCCCAACCGGTTGGCGACGGAGACTTCCTGTTTTCCGTACTCTATGGTGAAAAGGCTGCATAACAACGATTCCATATCGTTGGCCAGGATTCTGTTCAGGGCGTCGCGCTTTTCGGGACGAAGTCTGCCCAGAAGCATTCTGGCGAAGGGTTTTAATGGATCGGGAATCCACGCCGCTAATGCAGCCTTCTTCTGGATATTCACAATGGTCCGGTTGGACTTGGTTCCGAACAGAGCGTCTGCCCCATCCCCAGCGATAATGGCATCATAGCCTTTGATTTGCTGAAAAATCCGGCGGACCACAATATTGTTGATGTGCCGGGAGGGCCCCTCCAGCATCGAGACGACTTCGTCAAAAACCTGGCCCAGATCACTCGAGCTCAGGCGAACAATTTCATGCCGCAGGCCGAGTTTCTCCGCCACATAGACAGCCCTTTCCAGTTCGGGGTTATCAAAACCCTCGATCTCACAGGAAAAGGCCACACAGTCCGAAAAGTGCCGTTTGGCGTAGGCTGCCATTATCGACGAATCAACGCCGCCGCTCAGCAAAACCGCCACCCTGTTCGCCCTTCTGGCAAGACTGGTGAACTCCTGTTCAAGCCCTTGCTCAATGCGGCGAACCACGGCCTCAAACTCAAGAGTCTCATCCGGCTTAACGACCAGTGGACAAGGCCTTACAAAGGTCTCGATATTTCCACTGGCCCCGACTTTAACCACACCGTTATCGGGCACTTTCAGGATACCGGAAACCATAGTCTCAGGTGCGCGGCAAAAGCCCAGCCAGAAACTGCTGGATAATGCCGTGGATGAAATTCGGAGACTGTCCTGCCATGGCAACAGGCAGAAAGCTTCCGACGAGACGGCCAATTGTCGTTCGCTGGAGCTGTAATATAGGGGCCTTGTTCCAAACCTGTCGGCCATTAACAGGACTTCCGGTGAGTTCAGATAACAGACAACCAGCGAAAAGCTGCCTTCAAATTCGTCGTTCAGTGGGTCTCTGTTTTCATCCCACAGGGATACGAGGTCCTTTGCGTCATCGAAATACCCTGATGAAGCACCCGGGCGGCGGAAGTAACCAGACAGAATAAGTAACCGGTTCTGCTGTTCATCCAGATGGATGCTCACCTTGCCTGAATAGGCAACCTTGATGTCGCCGTGGGAAAAGGTCTGAATGCGTTCATCAGCAAGCATCGATTCTTGCAGTATTGCTTTCACTGAGCTCAGCGAGACTTCAATGTCAGCATCCTTGCCTTTATTGATAGATATCAGGAACCTGGACATCCTTTATCCAACCCTTTGCTAATTGACCAACTGGCTATAGACGTCTTTATACCTGGTTAACATGGATTGCAAAGAAAAGCGGTCTTTCGCAGCCCGCCTCGCTTCATTTGTCAGGTCTTCCCGGGTCGACGGTTCCATCAGCTTCTGTATGGCGTCCACGATGGCCCCGGCGTCTTTTACGGGCACCAACATACCTGACACCCCATCATCAACAATCTCTTCCGGCCCCCCACTGCGGGTCGCAATAACCGGTACCCCGGCCATCATGGCTTCGACCGTCGAAATGGAAAACCCTTCAGACACAGAGGGTAGCAGGAAGATATCCGCCTGGCGGAGAATATCGGCGACGTCCTGCCGAAACCCCAGCCAATGAATATTGGGTTGCACGGGCGCATTGGCAACCTGGTCCTTCAGCTTCTGGAACAGTTTTTCTTTCTGATGCCCCACCACCACAAAATGCACCTTTGGGTCGGCTACCGCCATGGTGATGGCAGCCTCAACGAGGAACTCATAACCTTTCGCCGGCCGGATGTTGCCCAGGGAGACAACAAGGGTTGCCTCCTGTGGCAGCCCGAGCTCCTCTTTGAGACCCGTTGCCGGCTCTCCACTGAAGGTCTCGGGATCGACACCGTTATAGATCAGCTTCAGTTTATGGGAGGGCAAAGGGCTGCGTTCGGCCAGCTCTTGCTGCAGGCGTTCTGAAACACACACGATGGCTGAAGCGCCGCGCCCGATGAGGAAAAACTTGGTTTTAAGAAACCGTTCTCCTGCGGCAACATCCACAGCGCCATGAAAGGTTGCAATCATTGGCTTCCGGCAGATCAGCGCCAGGAGCGCCCCATAAACGTTTGATCCAAGAAGGTGGGCATGGATAAGGTCTACCTTCTCGCTGATAATAAGCTGCCGCAACGCCCTCACGTAGCCAAGATTGAAGCTTCCCTTGGAATCGATAATCCGCGGTGTGATACCAAGGCTGCGAACCCTGTCGGCCACCCATCCCTCACCACGCAATACCACAACATTCCGGAACTCCGTCTGTTCCAGCTCTTTCAACAAATTGGTAAAGACGGTCTCTGCGCCGCCCGGCCCCGTCGTATCGATGAGGTGCAGAATGGTTGTCATCGCTCTCCCTGCCACAACGATTTACCCTCTCATCCAGTAAAGAGCACGGAACAGAACGCTCTTTACCAGCATGATGGATATGAACTGGTAGTGGTCAGTCGCAAACCGCGACTTGTAGTCTTCGTTCTTGCCCTGACCGGCGAGCAAATCCAGCCTGTGGGTATCCTCTGCACTGAACGCACTCTCGATGGCATACCCCAGATGAAGCGAGCCAAGGGAAAGTTTCTTGTGGAAATTCTCATCAAATCCCGCCTGGATATTGTATATAACGCCTTGATACCACACGTTGTAAAGTACCGACACCACATCACCGTCACAATACAGGACGGACAGCAAAGGCTTGCCCCCTTCCGCCTCAACCCGGGCCAGGAATTTTCGGTGAAACTCCCGGCTGGTTGGGGTTACACAGTTTTTCTTCCATCTCGCCAGATGAAACCGGTTCAGGTGCGCAAAGAAGGCATCGTCATTCGATGGCCACAGATTTTCTTCACGAATGGTGCCCAGTGATTCCAGTAATTTCCTGCGGTTAAAAAGGCGCAGGCGGCTGTTGGCGCCCAGGGAGGCTATATAGCGATCGAAACTGCCGGTTGTCGAGACAGCATAGCCGTTATCCGAAGCAGTGATCCGGAAGGCCCAGTTATGTGTGGCGGCAATGGTAACCAGCGCCGACAACTCTTCAGAGCCCGTGCGCAGGTCATTAAAGACGGCTTCGGTCCAGGGTTCCGCCTGGAGCAGCTCCTCCATTTCCCTCAACAGCGGCTGCCCACTCAGGTTATCAGGGCAAAACTGGTTGTACTCCGTTCTGGGTGTTCTCAGTTCCCGGTAACTGGTTCCAACAAACTGAAGTGAGCGCACCGGCAACAGGCCCTTCAGCCGGTATCGGGACTCGTACAGGCCGGATACCTGGCCGTCCCACTCTCTGACCAGCCTGAAGCCTTGCTGGTGGCCCCAGGTTTCCCACCAGGCACTTTGCCACGCCCTGGTCTGGAACAGGCTCATCATGGTAGCCCCTTAACAATCTGAGGCCCCAGCAGATTTGTGATCCTCACTGGCAAACGCTGCCAGACGGCAATTATAAACCTGAATTTCGGATTGTCAGGGTTGAGCGCAGGCAGTTCGGCGCCCTCCGGAAGCAGGTAATCCCAATAGAGCTTCAGGGGCTGAGCGCCCCACTGCTGTTTGAAGCGATAGGTCCCCGCATCATGACTGCAGCGGCCAAAATCAAACACCTTGAAACCCTGCTGGACGGCGAACTCCAGAATCTTCCAGTACATCGTCATGTTGATACCGGTGCGGTTATACCCGCGCAGGGTCGACGCCCAGGGAATTTCCATTCGCCCGTTGTAGCCGGTCAGAAAGGCACAACCAACGGCTCGACCGCCTATTCGCACCACCACCAGCCAGGCTTGCCCGGCAACGGTCTGGAGCAGATTGGCGAAAAAATCCTTGCCGTAGACCGGAGTGCCCAGGTCCCGCATGTTTACAGAGAACACCCGATAAAATTCCTCGAGCAGCTCCGGCCCGCCAATCGTAAACCCCGTCATGTCCCTCTCGCCCCGGCGTATCTGGGCGCGGACTTTCGGCTGAAAACTGTTCCAGAGCGCGTCGATATTATCCGGCAAAGGCAGCCAGAAGCTCACTTTATCGGTTCTCTGCGGTAGCCCCAGATCGTTATCCTGGCAGAAGCGGAGTTCAAGGTGCGATGCATTGATTGCCTGACGCCACTGATCCGCCTGTGCAATCAGTTTTAGGGCAATCTCCCGGTTGTCTGCCAGCACACCGCCATAATTGAAGTACGGCATGGCGACCAAAAAATTGCCAAACAGGCGGGATCTGAGCTGAACCGCCGGCAGAACGCCAACCACGCTTTTGTTCTGGTCCAGTGCGCAGAAATATCGGGTGCTGTGGCCATAGGTCGACTCAATAAACGAAGTCACTGCCGGACGGTGCCATATGGAGGCTGCCGGATGGCTGGCCAAGTAGGCCTCCACGGCCGAAAGGTAATCACCGGCGCCGGCTTCAATGCTTATTGCTCCGCGGCACGGTTTATTGCCAATAGCCGACGGGATCTCGATGGTGCCCGGCGCCCATTTTTTCTCGGCACGGGTTTCATTGAGCTGCTGCTTGAGCCCCTTTTGAAGGTGCTTTATCTCATCGGAAACCTGTTTCAGCTCACTGATAAGTTCATCTGCACCCAGGCCTGATTTCCGGGCCTCGCCTATCTTGCGGCTCAGGCGGCCTTTGGTAACTTTAAGCTCCTCCAGCCGATCTTTTGATGCACCCAAACGGGGCTCAGGCATCTCCATTCCCATAGCGCTATCCTTAAAGGTCTCTCAGACGACAACAGCACCAGCGGGTATTTTTGTCTCCGATAGTACTTCTGAAACCGAGCCGAAACGGAAGTCCCCGAGCAAGCGCTCCAGCCTGCCCATGCACTTGTCGAGATTGTTATAGTGCCGGAATCTGGAAAGCGCCTTGACGTCTAACCGGGGCTGCCCGGTATCGATTTCCCAGGGATGGAGGTAAAAAATGAAGGACTGCCCTGCCCTGTTGATTTTCCCCAACCCCCACCGGCTTAGCCAATACGGATACAGGCGGAAGTATCCACCGCCTGCGATCGGTAGCCGGTAGTTGCCCACCGGGCAGGTGGACAGTGGAAATTCGATCAACGTACCGCCGCCGGGCGCTTCCAACCGATAGGGCTCATGGGGTGTTCCCGGCATGCCATAGCGGTCATGGTGCACGGGGAAGATTGATGAGTCCCAGGTAAACCCTTCTTCACACAGTATGTCCAGTGCCCAGCGGGATTGGGCGGTTATTGAGTAACTGGCGGCCCGATAGCCAGTAACGGGCTCGCCGGTGATGTCCTCCAGTATCTGCTTGGACCTGCGGGTTTCATCCCGGAACACAGCCGGCGTCTGGTTGTAGACGAGCTGATGGCTGTATCCGTGGCTCGCGATCTCATGGCCGGCTTTCTGGATGCGCCTGATCAGTTCGGGAGACCGTTCGGCAACCCAGCCAAGGGCGAAGAACGTTGCTTTTACCTCCCTCTGGGAGAAGAGTTCGAGCAACCGATCAGTATTGGCCTCAACACGGTATTCCATGGACGGCCAGTCTTTGCGGTCTACCGCCTCCGCCAGTGCCGCCACCTGAAAGTAGTCTTCGACATCAATGGTCAGCGCGTTCTTTTTCACTTCCATGTTGCTCCGGCTTTTGGACTCTGTACTGCGACTTTAGATCAGAAAAACTGGTATCCAAGGCCCAGCGAAATCCAGTTCTCCTGGTATTCGCTGGCACCCCGATCACTCTCCCGGGCGGTATGGCCAACCCGGCCGTCTACGCTCAGATCTCGGGTAAGCTGATAAACCAGGCCAATGTCCGCACGGTAGGTGCTATCGTTCAATCCGTCTGACTCAAAGGTACGGTATCGATAACTACCCCGGGTCTGAAGGGACAGTAACTCTGAAATTGTACGGCTGTAATTCACTGAAAAACCGGTACTGTCTTCGACCTCATCGGTTCTGAGGTAGTCCGAACGGTTGGCGAATACGCCAACACTGAGCCGCGAGGCGTCACTGAATTGTCTGGCGAATCCCGCGTCAAGGGCTGTTACCTCTACTGCCGTGGTTTGGCGCAGGTTGAAGACAACATCCCCGAACCTGATGTCAAAATCGGAGGTCTGATCGGTCAGTTCCCGGCTGGCCCGGAAAAATACCTGAGTGACAGGGTTGATATCCCGCTCCAGGGATAAATTCCCCACTACACCCTCGCTCGTCTGGGTGTTTCCTCCGAAACGGCTTTCAAGCTGACTGACCCCGATACTTCCGGATAACCTCGTCGCCTGCCAGGACTTGGAAAAAAGCAGGCTGGCGACATCGGTGTCTATCTCAACACCAGTATCCAGTTCAGCCCGGTTGGTACTGAATTGAAGCCCGGCAGATAACGTAGAGCTGAATGTATGGTTCCAGCTGGCTGTGCCGATATAACGCTCGCTATCTGTATTGCCGGGTTCACTGTACTCGGTATTCCCATACTTGGCGGAAAAGTTCAGCTGATCGAGCTGGCCCAGCATCAGTGAGTACACAGGCCCGGTTGTAAAAACATTCTTGCGTGTCCGGTTATCTGGCGTGTCGCTGGCTCTGGCGTTCTGTGTAACGTCCCGCAAGTAGTCAGATACTTGCCAGGAAAGCCCTCTGGCTAACTCGCAATCCCCGGAAAAATCCAGGGAGGCGTAGTTCTGCGGGTCGTAGGTATCGTCGTACCAGATACCGTAGCCAAGATTCGCAGCCGTACTAGCCTCACACGTGCCCGGATCCGTCTGGTGCCTCAATGTCAGGTTGGCTCTTGTTTCGATATCGCTGGTTTCATTCGAAGGCGCGAGGGTTACGTTGTCACTGAACCGGTTGTTCAGTCCACCGGACAATGTCAGTGGCTCAGCCCGTAACGTATTAAACGGTGCGAGAGCAGCACAAATAACAACAAAGCCGAGAAACTCCGGGCACTTCCGTGGCCCTGATAATCTAGCCATTGATAACAGCTCCAACAAATTTTTCCGGATTAAAGGCCAGCGCCGACTGTTCAACCCCGCTCACCGTCATCCCTCCGTGGGGGACGACCAGCATTGCATAGTCGCACAACTCGGTGAGGATCCTGGCGTCGGGCGATTCTGAAATCGGCGCGGTATCGAGCACGATAAACCGGTCCGGGTACCGTCTTCGTACCGCCTGGATGAACTGTTTCATCCGGAAGGACGTGAAAAACTCACCCGGCGTTTCCCGTCGGCTCCCTGCTGGGATCAGGCGCAACCTGGGAATACCGGTGGGATACAGAATCCGCGCGATGTCAAAATCCGGATCATCGAGAAAATCTGTCAACCCGAACTCCGGAACAATATCCAGCGTCGAATGCAGTGTGGGTTCCCGCAGATTGCAGTCAATAATGAGCGCGGTCTTCGCATGGTCGAACGCGAACGCGGCAGCCAGATTCAGCGCGACAAAGGATGCCCCTGCGCCCGAACGCGCCCCACTTACCACGAGGGTGAAGTTGTTACCGCCAGACTTCTCCAGCAATTTGGTGCGCAGGTTTCTGAAGTGGTTAACCAGCCTTCGGTTGCTGGACTCCGGGTAAATGATCCGCCTTTCATCGAGATCATCAGGGGTGAGCCTGCGCGGCTCCTGCATACGGACAATCTGTTTGCTGATGACATACCTGTCGACCGCCCCCGGGCCCAGCTCCAGGGAGCTGGGTACAAGCATCCGTGAATCCTCTGAATCAGAGTACGGTATACCTCTGGTGACATCTTGACCGTTGCCGTTGCCACTGCCGTAGCCACGGTCTCCGGAGCCGGATTCATAATCGCCAGCTCCATTGCCTCCTGGGGTTCGGTTGTCAGCGTTTTTGTCGGGCTTTTCAGAGGCTTTGTTGTGCCGATCCATCCGGGATTCACTCATCCAAACACTCCAAATACTGCGGCCAGGGCGACTGCGATATAGGCACCCGTGACGATTAATGCCATAACCACAACTGCAACGGTAATCCGGCGGTCCCGCCGTTTTTCAAATGGCGTACGCACCTCCGGAAGTTGCTCCAGGACCGACAACTCGAGTACGTCTTCTAACTGCTCCCGGGCACGAATCCTGGGATCAACCTGCAATAACGCTGCGACAGCGCCAAAAGGTGCGACCAAACCGACGAACAGACCCGCCAGGGCAAACATTGAAAACTTTGGCCCGGTGGGGCTATTGGGATACTGGGCGGTTTCATTGATTCTGTAGTTCAGGCCCTGGCCTTCAATGTCCAGGTGCATGGAAAGGCGCGCCTTTTCCCTGCGCTTGAGAAGATCGTTATAAATCTCCTTGTTCACCGACAGATCTCGTGTCAGATCGGAGTACTGTGCCTTGTTTTCCTGGATTCGCTCCATCCGCTCTTTTTGTTCGGCGATCAGGCGTTTTAATGATTCAATCCGGGTTTCAACGGTCTTGATTTCGGTGCGTGCCTGTACCAGCGAGGATCGGATGTCCTGGTAGACCGGATTGGCAATATTCGTTCCCCCCAGGGATTCCTGAGTGTCGTCCTGATTTGCCAGAGCCCGTGCGCGCTGTTTCCGAAGTTCTGCAATCTGCTCCCTCAGGATAATGATATCCGGGTAGGTGTCGTGGTAGCGCAAGCGTAAGGAATCCAGCTGCGCTTCCATGGAACTGATGCGTTCCTGGTAGGCATCCGACGTTTGCCCCTGCCTGATCCTGGGGTCAATTTCCGCCATCTGCTTTTCAAAGGCCTGAGCCCGGGTTTCAAGCTCTTCTTTTTCAAGCTCGGCAAGTTCCAATCGGCTTTGAAGATTGGCCAATCGGGAGTTGGCCCCCTCCTCTGTACCGTCAACATGCTCTGACAGGAACCGCTTCAAACGCTCCTCTACGTCAGCAATCTGGCGCTCATAACTCTTGACCTGTTTGTCGATAAAGTCATAGGCGGAACGGCTTTCAGCCCTTTTCCGATCGCTGTTCTCTTCAATAAACGCCTGCCCCAGTTTCTGGGCAACCTGGAAGGCTTTGAGAGGAGACGATGCGGAATACCCGATGCTGAAGTAGTTGTCACCCCGCGTGGCCACCGACATATTGCCGCGGATGGCACTTATGCGCCCTGTTATCGCCTCCGGGCTCAGCTCATCCGCGTTTTCGCCAAAGATATCAGTGTCCCTGGCGATCCTTTCCATCACGCTACGAGACCACAACAGCTCCCTCGCAGCGGACGCTTTCTGGCTGATTTCGGTGGTAACGGCCCGCCCTTCCATCAACGGCTGGATGATATTTCTGTCGTCAACAAAAATAATGACCTGCGAATGGTATCGGTAGGGCCACAAAAAACCCGCCGCCAGCACTGAGAAGCTGACAAGGGCAAACACCAACAAGGCAAGCCATTTACGGTTCCGGACTTCGCGGACGATTTCCACCGGCAACTGACTTAACGGAAGAGCCATAGTCATTACCTCCTGATTGAAGGTATCAGCTGTTTCTTTGGAGCGGTTTCCATCAGAGACTTCTCTCCGGGACGGTCAGTATATCCCCCGGACGAAGCCTGTAATTGGTGGAGATATCACCTTCGGTGAGTATGTCATCCAGCTTGACTGGAATCGCCACCATTTCTCCGTCAATCTGACGATACAGCATTGCCTTGTTGGGAGCAGCAAAGGGAGATAAGCCGCCGGAGTTCAGCACCATATCCAGTACTGTCATCCCGGAACGATGGGGAACCGACGTTGGTTGGGCAACCGCACCGGTTACCCGGACGCGATCACTGAATTCGTGGCTTCCCATACTGGTGACCACAACGCTGACCTGTGGCTCACGGATGTACGCCTCCAGTTCCTGCTCGATATCGTAGGCTAATTCCTCGGGGGGTTTACCACTGGCCTGGACATCGCCGGCGAGGGGGACTGAGATCTTGCCATCGGGCCTGACAGGGACGGAAATACTGAGGTCTTGGTTACGCCAGACCGACACCCGAACCACGTCTGTCGCACCCAGTATGTACTGATCCACGCTGTTGGTGGTATCCACCGCCAGCGCTCTCTGTATCTTTTCGGGGGATGAGGCACCGGGTCCGGCGCAACCGGTAATAAAAGCGACCACCGTGAGGGACATGAACAGCCCCTGAACTGAATACTTCGATGACATTGTCAATCCTCTCTGATTCCGTTTCTTTTCCATGTCTCGGGGAGAGCTGGTCCCGAAACTACCTTGATCCTTTTTTGAACAATACCACTTCTACTGTCTGAATTATAATCAACAAGTCCAGCAGCAGACTTTGATTCTTGATGTAATACAGGTCGTAACGAAGCTTCTCCCGCGTGTCTTCTTCGTTGTCCGCATAAGCAAAACAAAGCTGGGCCCAGCCAGTCAAACCCGGTTTGACCCGATGGCGCTCGCTGTAGAAAGGTATTTTTTCAGACAGCTGCTCCACGAACACCGGCCGCTCGGGACGGGGCCCCACGAAGGCCATTGTGCCATTGAGTACATTGAAGATCTGTGGCAGCTCATCAATCCTGACCTTGCGGATGAACTCCCCCACCCGTGTCACCCGGGTATCATTCTTTTGCGCCCATACCGCGCCATTTTTTTCTGCATCGGTGATCATGGAGCGGAACTTGTGGACCTTGAAAATCCTGCCGTTAAGACCGACCCGCTCCTGGCTGTAAAGAACCGGGGCCCTGAGGCCATCCTCAATTTTGATGGCAATCGCAGTGAGCAGCATCAGTGGGAAGCCAACCAATAGCAATGCAGTGGCCGCAACCAGATCGAGGGATCGCTTTCCGACCCCGAACACGGAGGAGACGGTGAAGCCATCGGAGAACACCAGCCAGCCACGAGTGACCATTTCCAGAGCCACTTTCCGTGACTCCCGTTCATAAAAGCTGGCGCCGTCGACAATCTTTACACCTTCCATCTTGCACTCCAGGAGGTCTTCCATCGGCAGGCCCTTCCGGCGATCGTCCACCGCCACCACGATCTCACCGACCGGATGCTTGAGGATGAACTGATGAAGCGTCGTGGGAATGTTCAACAGGTAGTCTTCGCTGATTTCAATCGGTTCATCCGGCAACGGGATAAACCCCATCAGGGTAAAGCCCTTCCGGTTCATTGGCGTCTTGAGGTCCTCATGAATCTGGCGGGCCCGGAAGCCAGCCCCCAATACCAGCACCTTTCGTTTGAAGGCTTCGCTGCCGACAGTATCGAAGAAGACCGAGCGGGCAATGCCCATCAGGAAAAAACCGAACACGGACCCAGTTGTCAGAACACCGCTTTCGCCGAGGTACCACAACCAGTCTGATGCCAGCAGATAGGCAAAACCGCATAAGGGAATGCTGACAATCAACGCCACGATAGTCCGAAGCATCATGCCCGACATGCCTTCCTCCAGGCGGGACTGATGCACGCCAAGCGCGACCATCACCAGCAGATTCATGGCTGCGAACACAATTGCCGATGGCAGCAGGAATCTCAGGTTTTCGAGAAAAAAGGCAAGATCGCCAAAGTAACGAAAAAAAACCGTCAGGCCGAAAGCCAGAGCCAGTAGTAAGAAATCAATCAGGCCGAGGATGACATACGGAAGATGGATGTAATGTCTGAACAATCTGACGTGGGCCACGCCAACTCCTTTTGCTGCTC